>Ga0209415_10001232_pt1 | contig 48809 bp, 39 predicted proteins | sample PeaSoiSIISIP2007_FD_187696 | JGI IMG/M metagenome (GOLD analysis project Ga0209415, IMG submission 187696) | Peat soil microbial communities from Weissenstadt, Germany - SII-SIP-2007 (SPAdes) (version 2) | ecosystem: Environmental > Terrestrial > Soil > Wetlands > Peat | place: Germany... | reverse complement strand
CCCTGGTAGATGCGCCGGTAGCCGTAGATCTCCCCCAGCGAGGCGAGCGGCAGGAGGGAAATGGTCACCGCGAGCTGGTAGGCGTTCACCACCCAGATCGAAGCGGAGGGCGAGGCGTTGACGTCATGCGCGATGGTCGGCAGCGCCACGTTGGCGATCGAGCCGTCGAGCACCGCGAGGGTCAGGCCGAGCGCGATGGTCAGGATCGCCCAGTAGCGCTGCGGCAGCGGCACCCCGTCCGGGACCGGCATGCGCGGCGCTTGGGTGAGCTGAAGCTGCTGGTCGGCCATCAGGCCGGCGCCTCGGCCGACACCGGCAGGGGTGCGCGCAGGGCGTCCATGAACTCCGCCGTCACCTCCTCCAGGGTGAGCGTTGCCAAGTCGTCGCGACGCAACACGCGGACGCTGCTTGCGCCCGGAGGGGCACGGGGCGCGCAACGGGCCGGGTCGGAATCACGCGAGAACAGCACCAGCGAGGGACAGCCGGCGGCGGCAAGCAAGTGCATTGGTCCGGTGTCGTTTCCAATGGCGAGCAAAGCAGCGCGGCCGAGCTCGGCCAGGTCGCCGAAACTGGTCTGGCCGGTCAGGTCGCGCGCGCCAGTACTTTCGGCAAGCATGCCGGCACCGATTGCGGCGGCGAGCATGCGTTCGCCGGCGGTGCCGAGCACGACCGGCACGATGCCCCGCGCTGCCAGCCACGCGGCGAGGGCGCGGTAGTGCCCCGCCGGCCAGCGCTTCACCGGGCGATGTGGCGCGCTGCCGGGCACCAGCAAGGCGAACGGGCGCGGCAGGGCGAATCGGGCGATATCACCACGGCACCAGGACAGGTCGGGCGGTGGAACCACGGCGATACCGGCCTGGCGCAACTGGCCGTGCTGGCGGTCGATGTCGTGGATGCGGTCGCGGTCGGGATCGCGGTCGGGGTGCGAACAGCCGGGCGCGATACCCGACCACTCGGGCCGCGCGGCGCACGGGAACAGCCGGAAATAGTGCGAGGATCGGCTGGAGGTCTGCAGGTCGTAGACACGGTCGAAGTGCCCGTCGCGCAGCATGCGGCGCAGACGCAGGACCCCAGGCAGGTTCCACAAGGCGGGCCTGGTGTCCATCAGTACGTGGTCGAACCAGGGCGCACCGGCCATCCAGTCGGCGTACGGCGCGGTGGTCAGCAGGGTGATCCGCGCGCCGGGGTGGTGTTGCCGGATGGCGGCAAAGGCACTGAGCGACAGGATGATGTTGCCGAGCGCCCCGAGCTTCAGGACGAGGATATTCATAATTTATCTCTCCGCCTTCGCAGGGTTGAGCCGCAAAGCGGACCAACGCGGCGCGAGGAAGCGGGTTGGGTAAGGGTTTTGCGAACACCTCTTGGCTGGCCGCGCCGCGCTCCGCGCGTACTGAGGTCACAAGGGGAACGAGGTGACCTTGACACCCTCACCCGCGTCGCTTCGCGCAGCGCGTTGGCGCGCTGCGCGGCCCGACCTCGCGAAGCGGCAGAGGTTTCACGGTTTCGTTGCCACATACAGCCACTCGTCGCGCAACAGGCCGTAGCGCACCTCCTCTTCCGGCGTCAGGCGGAAGGTCGCCACCGTGAAGCCTACCTCGGCCAGGCGGTCGGCGAAGTCCAGGCCGTAATAGCGCACGTGATCCTCGGCGCTGAAATGAGCGTGCCGCTCGGCGGACGCCGCGATCGCGGGATTTTCATAGGTCTCGCGCCGCGACGCGTTGAGCGGCACCGTCAGCAGCGCCACCCCGCCCGGCCGCAGCAGCCGGAACAGCTCACGCATCGCCTGGCGGTCGTCCGGGATATGCTCCAGCACGTGGTTGGCGATCGCCACGTCGTAGCTGGCGTCGGGCAATGCCACGCGGGTGATGTCCACCTTGTGGGTCACGCCGGGCTGCTGCAGGTCGGCGGTCTCGTACAGCGGATTGCCGCGCATCTGCCGCATGACGATTTTTTCCGGCGCGAAATGCAGGATCCGCTTGCCGGCGAGCTTGTCGCCGCTGCCTTCGGTGACCCAGAGCCAGAGCAGCCGATGCCGCTCGCGGCTGCCGCAGTTCAGGCAGCGGGCGTCCCAACGGGGCGGATGCCCGACGCTGATGAACACGCCGGTATAGCCGCAGATCGGGCAGGTGCGCGGCAGGCGCGGCTCGGCGAATTGGCGGCGGTCGTGCAGCCAGGCTGCGGCCAAGCGGCGACGCTGCGGCCAGTTGCGGTGCGGGGTTGGGGTCACAGGATTATGCTGCACTGCGGCATAAGCGTCCGTTATCAGCCTCCCGGTGCGCCGGCAATCGGCGCCGGATGGGTGGCAGCCCAGTGCCGGGCGATGTCCAGCCGGCGGGTCGTCCAAACGCCGGCGAAGCGGCCGACATGGTCGAGCAGGCGTTCCAGCCCGGCGGCGCGCGCCGGGTGGCCGATCAGCCGCTGGTGCAGGCCGATCGACAGCATTCGCGGTTGGGCGCGGCCCTCGCGATACAGGAAGTCGAATGCGTCGCGGCAATAGGCGAAGAAGTCATCGCCGGTGGCAAAGACGCCACGGCCGAACTTGGAATCGTTGGTGGAGAGGGAATAGGGCACGACCAAATGCGGCCCGCCGAGAACGCTCGTCCAGTATGGCAGTTCATCGTCGTAAGCGTCGGAATCATAGAGAAAACCGCCATGCTCGACCAGCAGCCGGCGGGTATTCACGCTTGGTCCGTGGCGGCAATACCAGCCGAGCGGGCGCTCGCCCATCGTCTGTTGCAGCGAGGCCACGGCGCGGCGGATACGCTCGCGTTCCTCCGCCTCGTTCAGCTCGTAGTGCTTCTCCCAACGCCAGCCGTGGCAGCACACGTCGTGCCCGTCGGCCCGGATCGCGGCAGCGGCAGGAGGATGGCGCTCCAACGCGAGGGCGCAGCCAAACACAGTCAGCGGCAGCGCGCGTTCGGCGAACAGGCGCATGATACGCCAGAAGCCGACACGGCTGCCATAGGCGAACATGCCCTCGGCCGAGAGGTCGCGGCCGGGTACGTTCGGGTTGACCCCGCCGTTCTCAGTGAGGCCCCATTCCGATGCGGGGTCACCGTCGGGGACGGAGGGCTCCGAGCCCTCCTCGAAATTCAGCACGAAATTCAGGGCGAGACGTGCGCCGCCTGGCCAACGTGGGTCGGGCGGGTTGGCGCCGTAGCCGATCAGGTCGCGGTCCATGTGCGGTCCCCAACGTGTCCGCCGAAGAATAGGGAAAGGCAGCGCGGGTTGCGACCGTGCCCCCGGGCGGGAGATAACAAATTCCGAAGCCCTCTCCCTACTCTTATGCCGGTTCAGCACGACCTCAATGAAGTCCGCATAATGGTACTGAGTTGTAAAACCGGGCTTCCCCCGAATCAGTCGGACGGTGCGCCCCAGGCGAACGACGCGGCGCCCAGGCTGAGAGAGTCGAGTATGGCCACCGTTGAGATGCCCGCAAGCGACCGGCCGGTCGCCATCGACCCGGGCCGCAGGAAGACACAGGGCGACAGCATGGTTCCGAGCCCGATGCAGGTGACGACCATGCCTCCGCCGACGATCCTCCGGCCGTAGAACAGCTTTGTCGCGATTACCTCACGCGCGGCGTTCGCTGGCGTGGCAGCAGGCATCCGCATCCTCGGCCGCCACATATCGCCCGGCTGGATCGACGAATCCGCCATGGTCATAGCGATCGTGATGCCGCACCCAGTCGGTCAGGTTGCCATTGATCGTCTCGTCGCGGCCCTTCGGCGTGATGTCGAGCGCCGCGTAGGTGCTGAGGAACATTTCTCCGCCACGGGCAAAGGCCGAGTAGGTGTGAAAGATGTCGCCCGCCTCGTCCTTGTAGAACACGCTGCGGCCCGACATCTCGTCGCTGCCGATCGGCCTGACGTCGTAATTGTAGTAAGCCTCGCCCCTGGCCAATTCGTCAGGGCGGAACGACACGTGGAAGTCGTAATTGAAGTCATTGCCGTACGACGACACCCACTTCACATCCCATCCCATGCGGCGCCTGAACGCTTCGATCTTCTCGATCGGCGCGCGGGAGACCACGGCAAAGCTCACGTCGTGGTGTTCCAGATGCACCAGCGCACCGCGGATGTTATCGAGTTCAAAAGAGCACCCGACGCAACCCTCGGACCAGTCGGGGCCGAACATGAAGTGCTTGATGATGAGCTGGCTGCTTCCGCCGAACAGATCGGCGAGCGTCTCCGGGCCGTTCGGGCCCTCGAACACGTAGGACTTTTCCACCCTGACCCAGGGCAGCGCGCTGCGCTCGGCGTTCAGCTCGTCACGCATCCGGGTGAACGCCTTCTCTTTGGCCAGAAGCTGCTTGCGCGCTGCAAGCCACTCGTCGCGAGACACGACCTGGTTGTGCATGGTTGGATCTCCTTTCGTTGGGCCGATTTGAATCGGCACGATAAGTGGTGGATTGCGCTGCGCTTATCCGCGCTACACCGGTTGCCAGGCCACCGTTGGCGCCATCGTGCCGTTACGCTGTTGTCGTCATGTAACCGGCGAAGCGTTGCAGGCAGCTTGTCCAGCCACCCCGGTGGCTGTCGCGCTCGGGGACGTCCTCGAAGCCGGTCTGGTGAAGGGTGAGCAAGGTCTGCTGGCCCTGCGCTTCGAAGGTCACTGTCACCAGCATTTCGTGGCCCAGGTTGCCGTTTGCATCCTCCCAGGCGTAGGTGAAGACCAGTCGTTCCGGATCGACGATTTCGCGATAGCTGCCGCGCTTGGTGTAAACGGTGCCGTCGGGGGCGCGCATGGCGAGGCGGTACGTTCCGCCGGGGCTAGCGTCCAACCGGCACGACACCGTGGTGAAGCCCTGCGGTCCCCACCAACGCGCGGCGTGTTCCTGCAGCGTCCACGCCTTGAACACCAGTGCGTGCGGCGCATCGATGAGCCGTGAAACGACGAGTTCGAGCGGCGCCGTGTCGGGGGTGCTACTGCTGCTTGCGGTCACCGGGTTCTTCCCTCCCTTGCAGCTCAGCCAGATAGTCCTCCAGGCGATCGAGGCTCTGCTCCCAGAACCGGCGGTAGTGCTCCAGCCAATCGGCGGCGTCTCTGAGCGGCCCGGCTTCCAGCCGGCACGGCCGCCATTGGGCGGCGCGACCGCGCGCGATCAGGCCGGCGCGTTGCAGCACCTTGAGGTGCTTTGAGATGGCGGGAAGGCTCATGGCGAACGGCTCGGCGAGTGAGGTGACCGAGGCCTCGCCGGCGACGAGGCGCGCTAGGATGGCGCGCCGGGTTGGGTCGGCGAGGGCGGCGAAGGTGGCGCTGAGTTGGTCAGGGGCCATGAGTTCGCAAACCATCAGGTTAAGTAACCTTCTGGTTAACTATCGAACCAGCCTTGGCCTGTCAACAGGTTTCCGCGCGCCGTCGCTCCTGTCGCCTCATTCTGTTCCCGTGATCGGGGGCCCGGTGCCGAGCGACTGCGCCGTCCCGAGGACGGTCCCCGATTTGGCCGGAAGCATGCCCGGTGACTGCTTGCATCAGACCCGGGACCAGGCACCGCGCTGCTGGGGGTATTGCCACGGGAAAGTTCCGACGGTGCAGGTGTCGCCGCGGAAAGCGCCCGGCCGTGACGATGCCCGTGCGGGGAATGCAGGCCGCCTTGGCGACGGGACCGCCCCGTGCCCCACCCAAGCTGCCCGACGCAGCAAGGGCGCCGCCGCGTGGCGCCGCCCCTGTAAAGAATCCTGACAGTCGCTATTGGACGCGTTTGCGGCGGATCAGACCAAGATCAGCCAAGCCGACGCCGAGCAATGCCAGGGTGGCCGGTTCGGGGATTGGAGCGCTGCCACTGCTTGATCCGGGGGTCGCTGTCAGCGAGCCCGAGACCCCGTCATAAAGAATGGGGCCGCCCGGAACCTGCGCTTGCCGGCCAGGAACCCCGTGTACGCACTGCCGCCGTCCGACCAGAAGTTGAAACCGATATCGTAGGGCCCACCGACGATGAACACCGGACCCTTATCGTCGGCGCACGGCGCGCTGGCGCTGAAATCCGTGTCGCCGATCAAATCGGTCCCGCCACCGAAGCGGTAGGATAAGCAGGTTGGCGAGTCGGGGGAGCAGTACCCCATTCCAGACAGAGCGTGTAACAGGGGCGTCGATAGCGTCACCAGGGTTAGGGTCTCCGTTTCTGACGACGCCAACGCCGGAGCGCTCATGGTGACCATGCCGGTTCCGCTGGTCGCGTAGCCACCGGACACGTCGAGCGTGCCGCTCGCGGCGATCCCGCTCCCGGTGAAGGAGAAGTCGTACACCTGCGCCCGCGCCGGACCAACGGTCAGGACGGTCGCCGCCGCGAAGACTGAAGCAAGCAATTTTCACGTATAATCTTATTCCTTAGCTGCGCCGTCGCACTTCACCGCCTGGATTGGTGGAATGCAAGCCAATTGCTACAGCCGCCAGTTGAACAAGATCAATCATCTGCCAACACAGCCGAATGCGGTACGCAAGGTACCGTAAGGTTTCCCGTAAATCGTCTCTGCTGCGGGAACGGTCAGATAAGCCGGAACGCCGCGATCAGGCGCATGGTGCCGCCAGCCTGTATCGCGAGGATATCGCGGCCCTGCCTCCCAACTGTCGGGACGACGTATAAGACATTGCGCTGCGCGGACCTACCTGTTCGCGCGGCAGCGGCGATCCGGAAAGCCCGGGTATCATGCGCCGCTCCGGCAGACGTGACGCACCCGAGTCGGAACATCGACCGCATCGAGCGGCGGAACCCGCACTTCTCTACAAGTCGTAGGGGTTGAGCGGGGGATACCACTATATTTTGTGGCCGTGCCCTAGTCAGGACTACCCGCCCCGCCGCCCCGGTGCTACTTTCGCTGCAACCAAGCCACGGAGGATTCGCAGCATGGACGGTACGGCCCAGACCGCCGACGAACACCCGGTCCGATTCGACCTGCTGACCGAGAACCCGGTCTACAAGCCGTTCCGCTACCCCTGGGCCTACGACGCATGGCTCACCCAGCAACGCGTCCACTGGCTGCCGGAAGAGGTGCCGCTCGCCGACGACGTCAAGGACTGGCACCGCAACCTCAAGGACGCCGAGCGCAATCTGCTCTCCCAGATCTTCCGCTTCTTCACCCAGGCCGACGTCGAGGTGAACAACTGCTATATGAAGCACTACGCGCGGGTGTTCAAACCCACCGAAGTGCTGATGATGCTGTCCGCCTTCTCCAACATCGAAACCGTGCACATCGCCGCCTACAGCCATCTGCTCGATACCATCGGCATGCCGGAGCTCGAGTACCAGGCGTTTATGAAATACAAGCAGATGAAGGACAAGTACGACTACATGCAGTCCTTCACGGTGGACTCGAAGTTCGAGATCGCCCGCACCCTGGCCGCTTTCGGCGCCTTCACCGAAGGGCTGCAACTATTTGCCTCGTTCGCCATCCTGCTGAATTTTCCACGCTTCGGGAAGATGAAGGGCATGGGCCAGATCGTGACCTGGTCGGTGCGCGACGAGACGCTGCACTGCAACTCGATCGTCCGGCTGTTCCGCACGTTCGTGCAGGAAAACCCGGAGCTTTGGAATGAGGAACTGAAGCGCGAGATCTATATTTCCTGCGCCACCATCGTGGACCACGAGGACGCCTTCATTGACCTGGCGTTCGAGCAAGGCGCAGTGGAGGGACTGACGGCGCAGGAGGTGAAGCAGTACATCCGCTACATCGCCGACCGGCGGCTGGTGCAGCTCGGGCTGAACGCGCTGTACCACGTCTCGAGGAACCCGCTGCCGTGGCTGGACGAGATGCTTAACGCGGTCGAGCACACCAACTTCTTTGAGAACCGCGCCACCGAGTACAGCAAGGCCTCGACGATCGGCACCTGGGAGGAAGCGTTCGATGCGCCAGTTGCCACGCTGGTTGCCGAAAATACCGGCGACTCCAGTACCATAGCATCCGTCTGAAATAATAGACGGCCGCTCAGGAGCGCGACGTTCCTCTGCTCAGACCGAGGCGTTTCGGGTATTGATACATGCCGGCGCACGTGGTGAGGCAAAAAACATCGGGATGGCGTCTAAGTAACATCCCGTTAACGAATTTGTGACGAGACTCCACTTTGTGGTGGTGCAGATTGTCATCGGATGGAGTATCGTACAATCATGCGGTCGTCGCCGTGGGATGCCTGCCTTGCGGCGACGAACCGGCTGGCGCCAACCACTGCCGGCGCGCAATGATGCTATTGGCGAGTGATTGAGGTTGCACCAGATGGGGACGACTTCGTGGGCGACGGGCACCACAGGCACCACAGGACGACCGGTGAGCCAGGCTGAAGACGAGGTTGGACGAGAGCCGAGCAGTAGCGGCGGCGGGGCGCCGCGGTATAGCCGCCGGCTGTCCGACAAGATTCTGATCGCATTCCATCACGCCTGCGACCAGGGCGATTTCGAAGTCGCAGAGCAATTGCTGCACATCCTCGAGATGATGCTGACCCGCCGGCCGCTAACGCCGGATGGCACCAGGCGGCGCAACATGGAAAGCCTGGTCGCGGCACATGAGCGGCTCTGGCATCTGCGCCACCCACATATAGACGAAGACTGACAAGTTGGCCTGTTTGATCAGGCATATAGACGAAGACTGACAAGTCGGCCTGTTTGATCAGGCACCTTCGGCCAAGTCCGCATCTACCTACGCGGGGGCGAGACACTCGATCAGGTGGCGGGCGACGGCGCTGGCCGCGCTGGGCAGGGCCGGGTCAACATCAACATAACCAGGGTGCTGAGCTGGCCGGACCGCCAGCAGCCTGTCGGACTTAGCCAAAAATCCGAATTTATTGGAACATAGTTGCCACCGAAGGGTGTCTCCCATACTTTTGCTGCGCTGTAGGGCGGTTCTGTGGTAGAATCCTACGCGAATGGCTTAAGTCCGACAGGGTGCCAGGTGGTGCATCTGCAGGCCGAGAAGATCGCCGGCGCGGCCATGATCGCGCTGCTCGACACGCTGGCGGCGCGCCATCCGGCCGTGTCGGCCATCAAGGTCGTGCTCGACAACGCGAGCTACAGCCATTCGGTGGTGGTCAAGTCCTACCCGGCGCGCGTGCATTGCCGCATCCAGCCGGTGTTTCTGCCGCCCTATGCGCCCAATCTCAACCTGATCGAGCGGCTGTGGTGGTTTCTCAGGAAGACCGCATCGTGGGGCGAACACTACCCCACCTTGGCTGACTTCAAGGCGGTGATCGATGGGTTCTTCCGAGACCTCGGCAGTTACCGCGAACAGCTTACGTCGCTGATCACCGGCCATTTACGTTACAGTATAGCACCGAAATCCCAACTCCAAAGGCACAGCGGTATGTCGCGTCACGCCGAAGTCCGATCAGAACGAGTTTCTTCGCCAATCCAAGTCCGGGCGACAAGCTACGCGCGGGGTTTCTGGCCGGTATCGCCGGCGGATTCCCCCCAGGATGTCGCCGCTGCCGCGCCGGCATGGCCTGAAGCGCCGGCCGCGTAACCACAGCGAGCGCGCCGTGTCGGCCCGCGTCTGGCGCGTGCTGCCTGCCATCGAGCGCCGGTGTCCGGCAGGGTTGCGACCTTTTGGTGGGCGTCCCGCCGCGGCTTGTGTTGCCCGAAGCGGCTATCTCAGCCGAGCGACAGCCCCGCGCCGCCGCGTAGGATCGCGTCGGCCGCTGGCGTGAAGCCGCCATCCGTTGCGTGCAGCACCAGACCCGGCAGCAGTCTCAGCGTCGTACGGCCACCTTTCACCCCGCGGACCAGCACAAGTTTGGCCGGCCAGCCCAGCTTCGGCCATAACGGCAGCACGGCGCTCGGCGGACAGCCGGCTTGCGCCATCGCGGCAAGACACTCGGGTAATGACCCGGCTGGCAGGATGAACATCAGCGTGCCGCGATGGCGCAGCGCTGCGGCGAGGGCGTGTGCCCAGGCGGACAGCAATCCTGTCTCCCCGCGCTTGGCCGCGGCACGGGCGGGCAGCGGCGAGGCGGTCCCCTGCGGAGGGTGGTAGGGCGGATTGGCGATTGCATGGTCGAACGTGCCGGAGTCAGGCATCGCCGTGATGTCCGCGGCGAGGAAGGCCAGCCCTGCGGCGCCGTTCGCCCCGGCGTTGCGTGTCGCCAGCGACGCCAGGCACGGGTCGCGCTCCACGCCCAGCCCGTGCAGACCCGGCACCCGGGCGGCCAGGCAGAGCAATGCCGCCCCTGCCCCGCTGCCGCCTTCCAAAACGCGCTCGCCAGGGCAGGCAGGAACCGCAGCGGCGAGCAGGATCGGCTCGATGCCGCTGCGAAAGCCATCCGCCGGCTGGGTGTAGGACACGCGACCGCCGAGCAGGTGGTCGTGCGTCACGCCCCTCACCCTACCCTCTCCCGCGAAGCCGGAGAGGATTTGTAATCCTCACCGGCGCAGCAGCTTGGCGGCCTCGGGGGCGAAATAGGTCAACACGCCGTTGCATCCGGCACGCTTGAACGCGATCAGCGTCTCCATCATCGCGCGGTGGTGCTCCAGCCAGCCGTTCTGCACCGCGGCCATCACCATCGCGTATTCGCCCGACACCTGATAGGCGAAGGTCGGCACGCCGAATTGCTCTTTCACCCGGCGCACGATGTCGAGATAGGGCAGGCCCGGCTTTACCATCACCATGTCGGCGCCCTCGGCCAGGTCGAGCGCGACCTCGCGTAACGCCTCATCGGAATTGGCCGGGTCCATCTGGTAGGTCTTCTTGTCGCCCTTCAGCGCGCCGCCTGAGCCGACCGCGTCGCGGAACGGGCCATAGAACGCCGAGGCGTATTTCGCCGCGTAGCTCATGATGCGGGTATGGATCAGGCCGGCCTCGTCGAGCGCGCCGCGGATGGCGCCGACGCGGCCGTCCATCATGTCCGACGGGGCGATGATGTCGATGCCGGCCTCGGCCTGGATCACCGCCTGACGGGTCAGCACGCGAAGGGAATCATCGTTGGCGACGTAGCCGTTGCGAATCACGCCGTCATGGCCGTGGTCGGTATAGGGATCGAGCGCCACGTCGCCGACCAGGCCGAGTTCGGGAAACTCGCGCTTCAGCAGCCGCGCCGCCGCGCACATCAGATTTTCGGGATTGGTGGCCTCGGTGCCTTCGGCGTCCTTCTTCTCCGGCGGGGTGGCGGGGAACAGTGCGACGGCCGGGATGCCGTATTGCAGCGCCGGCTCCACGTGCCGCGCCAGGCGATCGACGGTGACGCGCTGCACGCCGGGCATCGAGGCGACGTCGGTGGTGGTGCCACGGCCGTCGATGATGAACACCGGCCAGATCAGGTCGTCGACGGAGAGAGAATTCTCCGCCACCAGCCGGCGGGTCCAGGCGTCGTAGCGGTTGCGGCGCATGCGGGTGATGGGGAAGTGGCCAACGGTCATGCCGAGGACTCCTCTGCGGAGGGACGCGCACTGCTTTACGGCCGACGCGACACCCGGTCCAGCAGTTCGAGCACCGCGTCCGCCGCGGCTTCCGAGGGCAGGCCGCGCGGTGGCCGAAGTTTTTCCAGCATGTCGCGGCAGGCGGCGCGTTGGGCGTCGGCCGTCGCGGGCTCGGTGAGCAAGCGGATCAGCACAGCGGCGAGGCGGTCGGGCGTACAGTCCTGCTGCATCATCTCGGGGATGATCGCGCGCTCGGCCAGCAGGTTGAGCACCGACGCGTAGCGCACACTGATAAGGCGGCGCGCGATGACGGCGGTGAGCGGGTTGAGGCGATAGGCGACCAGCATCGGCACGCCGGCGAGCGCCAGCTCCAACGTGGCCGTGCCGGACTTGGTCAGCGCCGCGGCGGAGGCGGCGAAGGCGTCATGTTTTTCGTCCGTGTCGGTGACCAGGATCGGCGGGATCGGCCATGCAGCGGTGCCGTGGTGGACCGCTTCGGCGACGGGCGCGGCGATCGGGACCACGGGTTGCAGGTTCGGGATATGCGCGGCGACGCGTTGCAGGGTGGCGCCGAGGATGGGGAGGAGTCGAAAAACCTCGGTGCGCCGGCTGCCGGGCATCATGGTGAGAATGCGCATGTCGGGGGTGATGGCGTGGCAGGCGCGAAAACGGGCGGGGTCGCCGGTGTCGGCGCCACTCTCCAGCACCGGATGGCCGACGAAGGTCGCCGGCAGGTTGTGGCGGGCAAAGAACGCCGGCTCAAACGGCAGCAGGCAGAGCAGGCGGTCCCACAGGTCGGTATAATGGCGGACGCGGCCTTCGCGCCAGGCCCAGACCTGGGGGGCAACGTAGTGGATCCGGGGAATACCGAGCGGGACGACGGCGCCCAGCACCCGCAGGTTGAAGCCGGGCGAGTCGATGGTCACCACGACGGCAGGCTGGCGCGCGGCGATGTCAGCAATGGTCTGGTTGAGTCGGGCCTTGAGCTGGCGCAGGCGCGGGATGACCTCGAGCAAACCCATGAGGGCGAGGTCCCGCATCGGGAACAGGCTGGCGAGGCCCTGTGCGGCCATGGCCTCGCCGCCGATGCCGGCGAAGGCCGTGTCCGGCCGGCGCTCGGCGATCGCGCGCATCAGGCGGGCGCCGATGGCGTCGCCGCTGGCCTCGCCGGCGATGAGGTAGATCAGGGGCATGGGCTTCCCTGGCACGCATCGACGGATCGGACCAGCCTGGTTGTGCGGCGGACGGTGGTTCTCAATGTGTCGGCGAGGTCCGTGGTCTATCGCTCCAGTATGATGTTGCGCCGGAATCGGCGCGCGATCGTGGACACGTCATGGTTGAGTGCGTGGCTCCTGGCATGCTTTCCAACCGAACCGGGTTTCGCAGGACCGCGTTGGCCGGATGTTCAAGATTCGATGCCGAAGAACTCACAAGACCGCAGCGGCGAAAGCAGCAATGACGGTGCCAATCGGACTGAGCCAGCGGGCGCGGCGCCCCCGCGGGTAGTGCGGTCTGCCCGCACTTCGAAGGTCGGCCAGCCCTTCATACAAAGTTTCACCCTGGCGCGGTGAGTCGGTCACGACGGGGTCAATCAGTTTCGTCGCATGGGCTCATTGTTTACTGATGGGGATCGCGGCATGGAGCAGGATAGCAGGGCCACGTCTTGGTCCGCCGATCCTCTTTTGCCGGCGAATCGAGGGGTCATGCGATCCAGACGGCGACCTTCCGCATCGAGTCGCTACCGGGCGACCAGCCGGACAATTGGGCCAGGCACCACGGCAGGCCTGGTGGTGAATTGGAGCCGCCCTGGAGAAGATCGCGGTCAGGACAGCATCCATCCCGGGTCGCGGTCCCTTTGACTGCGGATCATTCATGCGCTCGCGACTGGCGCCGGGGCAAAGGATTAATTGGGACTTGCGTCCGGGAGGCAATCATACTAAATTCATCGGCACTTCCAACTTTTCAAAATAGGAATCGCCCCATTGGCCAAGAAGCCCACCCTGTCCAGCCACCTCCGTGATGCTCGAATCGGGCGCGGTCTGTCGGTTGCGGAAGTTGCCGAGCGCGCTGGTGTCAGCGTTGCCAGCATCTATCTATGGGAGACCGGCAAGACACAGCCGCGGGATGCCAACCTGTCGGCGCTCTGCAAGGTCCTGAAGCTGCCGATCCGTGCGACGCGGGAACTCGCCGCTGGATAGTCCAGTCGCGGGACGTGCGTGACCCGACTGATGCCACTGCTGCTGCTGGCGTCATTGCTGGTTGGATGCCCCTTTCCGCCACCTGGCGGTGGGGTTGCGTGTTGTGCAACCCCCGCACCGGGAACCCTGACGGTTCACACTGACGGGGAAGTGGGCAGTGGCGTGGTCATCGGGCATCTGCAATGAAGCAGCGGCGGCCGAGGCGATGGTCGGGCCGCCAGCTCTAAATCGCCAAGGGTCGCCCGCGCATCGCCTTGATTCCGGAGCGGTGCGTCTTGTCCTCAAGGCGGCGTTCCTTTGACCCGCGCGTTGGCTTGGTCGGCTTGCGCGGGGGTGGGGGTGGTGCCGCTGCCTGCCTGATCAGCGTCAGCAGCCGCTCAAGGGCGTCCGCCCGGTTCCGCTCCCGCGTCCGGTGCCGCTGCGCCGAGATGACCAGAACGCCGTCCTTCGTTAGCCGCCGCCCGGCCAGACGTTCCAGACGCCGGCGCACCACGTCTGGAAGGCTGGGAGAATGCCGTACGTCGAACCGCAATTGGACCGCCGTCTCAACTTTCTGGATATTCTGCCCGCCAGCGCCGGACGCGCGCAGAAAGTCCTCGTGCAATTCCGCGTCGTCGATCGACACTGCGCGTGTGACCTTGATCAGCATCGCAACACGTCCGGTATGATCCTGTGCTCTTTTGGTGGCGTTGGGCCACGTAGCGACGGGGCGTTGCTCTGCGATCGCCCGTACTGAGCCTGGGATCGTCGCACATCGCGACATCGCCGTCACGCTGTCGCCGACGACAGGGCAGAGTGATCGCATTCCGGCCGTTGGGTGTCTCCGGGGTAAGCCGGCTGTTGTCGGAGTATTGCAGCAAAGCAGGACAGGATAACATGGATTGCACGGATTAAGTGCACAGAACTGCACGGAACGGACATTTGGACTTGACCGCTTGGCGGTTCATCCTGGAGCCGCACGATGTCGTCGCCGGTAGCCGCGGTCCTGTCGTCCGAGAGCATCCATTCAGGCTGCATCTTCTCACAGCCGAGGCCAACCACCAGGGGCGCGCCGCCGAAATTCGGGTTGCGCGCGATGTTGCGCACCGTGCCGGATCGGGATGGCTGCGCCGGGTGCGCTGATCGCCACGCCGCAGCCATAAGAGTGGGGAAGCCCAACCACCCATCCACGTTCGGATACCAGGGCATCAGATCTTCGCGGATGCGGCGGATGGCATGCTCCACGACGCCCGCCACGCACTGCATGCTGGTGCTGATGCCAGCAGGTTCTTGGTGCCCGCGGATCCATCGGCGTTGCGATAGCTACGGCCCATGTTCGGGCACGCCCGCACCTTTGGGTGTCGGGCTGGCCTGAGGCGACGGAGCGACCGACCCTGTAGAGGGCGGCGGATTGCCCGATCCGGCGGGTGGCGGCGACGGCGCGCCGAGGTTGACCGGGATGTCGTTGAGCATTGCCTCAACCTCGCCGAGAAGCCGCGTCGTATTCGCATCGCCCACCGCGAGATTCACGCCCTCGTCGGCGAGGTAGGGACGCAGGTAGCCGCGCGCAATCGCATTGTTGGTCGTGCCCGCCACGATGCTGCCGGTAAACTGCTGCCGCTGCTGATCGACGGCAAACCGCTCCTCGATGATGCGATCGATCACCTGATCCGCGATGCGCTCGAACTCGCGCGTCGTCGTCGGTGCGCCGGGCGTCCCCGGATGCGCGCTGAAGTAGGCGCCGATGACTACGCTGAGATCGACTTGAAGTATGAGGAAGTTGGAACCTGCCCTGGCGCGCGCCTTGTACGTATTGAAGGAAGCGAGTGCGCCGGTCTGCAGGTTGGCCGCTCCTGGCGCGTAGCGCTCCATCACACGATCCATCTTGATCAGCATATGAAGCCCCTCGTGGAAAAGTTCTTCCGCGAGTTGGTTGACAGCATTCGTCGCCCCGGGCGGGGCGGGGTTGACGACGAATGGCAGCGGCTGCGTGAAGGTCGCCGTTGGCGCGGTCATGACGGGCTTGGCGTCGACTAAGGCAAAATGCGCGCGCGCCCCCCCGGCCGCGCCACCAGCGGTGATCTGGAGATCGAAGAAGAAGTCGATCGCGGTGGGGTCGCTGGGCCCTCCGGCCGCGACCGGGAGGTGTTCGGTCCGCACGCGCACCGTCGAACCAACGCGGCCTTGGCGAAGATAGCTGTGTAACCGCGCGTTGCGAGAGGCGATCAGCGCGACGGCGGCGTCGTAGTCCGACTGGGTGAATGGCGGCGCAGCCGCCACCGCCCTTGCGGAACCGGACGCCGGTGGTAGCGGTTGCCTTTGGATGACTTCAGCGCGGGGTGCCGTCGACTGCTGCACTACATGAGCCAGTTCGTGCGCCAAGAGCCGGCGGCCCTCGGGCGTTTGGGGCGCATACCGCCGGGCGTTGAAAACGATGTTTTGCCCCACGGTGTACGCGACGGCATTGATTGCCCGCGCCGATTCCGCCGCCCTCGCATCCGAATGTACCCGCACGTTGCTGAAATCATGGCGCAACCGGGATCCAAAAAAAGCCTTTTCCGGTTCAGCCAGCGGCTTGCCTTCGCCGAGTTGGGACGGCGTTTGGATTTGAACCGGGAGTGTGGCGTTTGCCCCATGATCATGCGCAGCCTTCGCTGGCACCCGTAAGTAGGCGCGCAGGCTTGGTTCAAGCGTGCGACCGGCGTGGCTTCCGATAGCCTCGGCTCGAGCAGATGAGACGTTTGCACCACGTTCAGGCTGGCGACGAATCGCCGCCCCACCAGAATGACAGGCAGGGCACGTGCCGCCGCAAACGCAAGGTTTTGCTTGGGGCTGCGCGATTCGCTCGGCAATTCGGTCGTCTTCCTCCTCCGCCGGGTCGTCGGCGCGCCCTACCGCAAGCTTGGGTCGCAGCATCTCACCGCGCAAATGCTGTTGCATCTCCTGGTTGCCGACACCGGCCCGCACCAGCGCCAAGCGGGCTGGCGGTGCCGGCTTGCCGCCGGGCTCCGCGCGGGCGCGGTCCAATGTACGAACGGTGCTCATTCTGCGGCCGCCCGGCGCATCGGCTGCGCGTCGGCCCCGGCCAACAGTGCCTGGTACTGCCGGAAGTCTCGCGCCGTCGGAACCTTGCCTTGCTTGAGCAACTGCCGCGCCACCGCCTGCACCAGCCGCGCCATGTCGATCGGCGCATCATCCGCCGCCGCGGCAAACGCGGCGTCAAGCGCGGCGACACGGATATCGCCGCCGGCGAAGGCGAACTGGTGAGCGAGAAAATCCAGATCGACGTCGGCGGCCAGCGGCGCCGTGGACGGGATCGAAGCGCGCCACAGCCGCTCGCGCAGGCCCGCGTCAGGCAGCGGAAATTCGATCACGAAATGCAGCCTCCTGCTGAACGCCTGATCGACGTTGCGCGCCAGGTTGGAGGCCAGGATCACCACGCCGTCGAATGCCTCCAGCCGCTGCAGCAGGAACGCGACCTCGATATTGGCGTAGCGGTCGTGCGCGTCCTTAACCTCGCTGCGCTTGCCGAACAGTGCGTCCGCCTCGTCGAAGAACAGGATCGCGTTGCCGTCGCGCGCCAGCGCGAAAATCCGATCGAGCTGCTTCTCGGTCTCGCCGATATACTTGCTGACCACGGAGGACAGGTCGATCCGCCACAGATCGAGCCCCGCCTCGCGCGCCAGCACCCCGGCACTCATCGACTTGCCCGTACCAGGGCTACCGCTGAACAAGGCGGTGATGCCGGGCCCTCCGCCGAATCCCCACTCGCTGAAGACGCGCTCGCGATGCCGGATCGCGCCGCCAAGGTGGTGGAGTTGGCGCAGGGAAGCGGGCGGCAGAACCAGGTCCGACCAGCCATGCCCCGGCACGATCCGTTGCGCCAGACCGGCAAGCTCTGCTCCTGCCTGGTGCCGCGCCGCGGCGAGCAACGCCTCGGTGCTGCTGGTGGCATGCTCGCCCGGTCGCAAGCCGAGTTCGAGGCGCAGGCTCGTCGCCGCCGCGTCGATCTGCTGGGCGGACAGACGGAACCGGTCCGCCACTTCGGCCAGGGCGGCAGGATCGGCCAGTAGCCCTGCGCGTTGCAGCGCTGCCGCCCACAGCCGCCGCCGCGCCGCGCCGTCCGGTAGCGGAAAGGCGATCTCCACCGCAGACAGCCCGGCAAGCGACGGGCGCCAGGCGGCATCTTCAGGCGCACGCAGGAAGATCGCCACCGGCGCACTGCGCAACGCCGACGCCGACGCGATAAGCCCACTGGCATCGGACTCGATAAGCAACACGGCGTCCTCGAGACGGGCAAGCAATATGCCGTCACGTATCAGCGCAACCGGCAACGCGTTGCCGGCCAGTGCGAGCCTCGCCACGCGGCGGTCAAGCTGTCGGGCAAGACGCTGGACCGCGACGATACGCTCGTCCGTTCGCGTGCCGGTCAATATCACCAGGGGGGTCTCGCCAGCCGCGATTGCCGCGGCCAACGGCGTGAGCGAGCCAGCATCGTCAAAGTCGGCTGATTGCTCCACCACTAGTCCCCGCCGCGCGGTGACGGCAGCGCCAAGCAGATGCTCGCCGAGCACAGGATTGGCGGCGAACTCCAGCAATGGCAGCGGCGTACGGCCCTCGCTCGGATCATGCGGCAGCAGCAGTCCGGGCCCGAACAACGGCCCGTCGGGGGCGAGTGCCGTTGCGCAGTCCTCTGTGTCACCGAACAGCCGGCGCGCCAGATCGATGCTTGGCCAGCGTCGGCGGACATCGTCGTTGAGATAGGCGAACAGCGGCGCGTAGCCGGGATCGATGTCGGGCGCCAAGGCGAGCAGCAAGATGTCCGCCGCCGTCTGGTCAAGTCCGAAACGAGTCAGTATTGCGTCGATCGTAGGATGCTGTTCAAGCGGCGGCAGGCCCGTCCAATCGGTCGGCCCAGAATCATTCCTTTCAAGTAACGCATCCACCTGCTCGTCGCTGACATAGAGCCCGCGGAACTCGTCGAGCGAGAGCTGATAGCGGGCACGCAGCCGCAGCACTTCGCGCGCCAACGCGGCATCGAGCCGCCGCAGCGGAAACCGTTGCCGCACCGCCCTCATGGCGTGGTCCGGGCAATCTCGACCGCCGCCCCGGATGGTAGTTGGACGCTGCCCTCGGCGATGCGGGAGAGCGACAGCAACACGTCGAGCGGCGGACGGCTCAGCCGTGCGCTCCAACCGCCTTTGCGTCGTTCCAGCATTGCATTGACCCCGAGCAGGTTCGCCCAGAGGAACGGCGCCGAGGCCGCACCGAAACCGGCCAGGCGACGCGCGAAGCGGGATGACGCCGCCCGAGCCAGCATCGCCAGCGTGTGCGCCGCGGCACGGGAGCCGACCAGGTCCCGCGGTGCCAGCAGGAAGCGCGCGTCGCGCTGGCGGCCCAGCGGCGCGCCAAGCGGCACAAGGGTGGCCCAGTCCTGCACCGCAATGGCGCCGAGACGGGTGGTGATCGCAGCCACAGGGGCTTGCACATCGAGACCGAACAATTCGCGCCACAGCGGTTCGGCCAGCCACTGGGCGAAACGCGCCCGCCCGGCGCAGATGCCGAGTGTGGCGTAGCCGATAAGGGCAGCGGTGTCCGGCGCAACGTCCGGCCATTCGGCGACGACCCTGGAGATCTCCGTCATGCCCAGCGTCGCCACCAGCAGCAGCAGGCCGCCGAATTGGGTGAAGACATGGGCCGGCTGCGGCATTGCCGAAGCGGTGCTGCCGCGGCGCCACGCGACGGCATCCGCCAACGCACGGCGTACGCTTTCCGGCAGCGTCGCCATACCTCCGGCAGTGTTGCCGCCAGCGATTTCCAGCAATTGCGTGAGGCTGCCGGGATCGCTGCCGCGCTCGATGGCCGTGACCCAGGCAAGCATGGCGGTTGCTGCCGCGCTGGATTGGCCGTCCAGGGCGCGCTCGATTTCGGCCCAGATGCGTGCCGCGGCAACGAGCGTCGATCCGCCGACGCCTGGCCGAAGCGCCCGCGCCCGCAGATACAGTGCCAGCGGCGGCAACGCCGTCTGCCATTCACCTACCGCCGTGGCGATAGCAGCGACGCAATCCTCGAAGCTGGATGTGCCAGGAGCAACGGCGGCCAGACCGTCCAGGATCCGGTCCGCTTCGCCCGCGTCCAGCACCCGCAGCACGCCCGCCAGTCGCAACGGCGGAAGGCTGGCAAGTGCCTCCAGGCCGAGCTCAGCGTCGGCTAGAACGGCGGTTCGGATCGCCGCGGCGGGGGACAGAAAGCGCAACCCGTCTGCATCGCGCAGCCACCAGCATTGCGCCGCCCTCCCCTCTGCCAGCGCCTCCAGCAATGCAGCGATATAAACGGCCCGTGTCGCATAGCAGACGATCCCTCCGCTTGCGCCGCTGACCGTCCCGGATGCCTCTGCGCGACGCAGTCCCGCCGCGATCGTGCGGGCGAGCAGGACCGCGAATGCGTCCGGCTCGAACGCAGCATCGAGGGTGATGTCCACGTCGAGGCGGCGGATTCGCAGGACGGAATCGCCGGACCAGGTGCCGACCGCCTGGGTAAGCGCCGCCGGCAGCAAGGCTCGCGCCGCGTCGGCAAGGCGGTTCCCAAGATCGCTCGGCGACGGATGGTCGCGTGGCGCAAGACCATGCAGGCGCAATCGCCGGATGGCGACACGCGCCGGCACGGCTCAGTCCTTGTCCGCCGGGCTTCGCCTTGCCAGCAGACCCGCGAGCCGCTCGATCTCCCGCGCATGGCGCACGAGCAACGACGCGGAGGCCGCGGCACTCGCCACACCGGGACCGACCAGGGCATTGACCCGCGTGGGCGCGCCGTCACTCGCCGCTGCCCACGCGCGCCCGACAATCAGCGGGAGGTCTTCGATCTGCACCGACTGGAGCGCGACCGCACGGCCGATTCCGTCCGCTTTGCCCGAGGCGATGACCAGGTCGCCCGGCTGGACGGGTCCTTCGACCATGACGCTGACCTGGCCGATAAAAGCCAGCATCTCGTAACCACCCCGTTCATCGCGCGGCGGCGCATTGCCGAGAACGGCGGGACGATCGGTGGTGACGAACACTGCATCCGCGCCGTCGGTCGTCAGCGACACCTGGCCGGCCCGCACGCCGACGATGCGGCCTGGCCCGATCGGCGGCGTGCCCGCGAGACGCGGCACCGCCTCGGCATAGTCGGCCACCCAGTTTGGAATGTACGTGACGCTGGCCCACCAATTGCCGAATATATCCTGCGCGGAAGACGTCTCGAAGGCGCCAAGTTGATTGTTCGCACCGTCAAAGAACGTGAGCAAATTGCAGTTGGGAATTGGACCGGCGTGGTTGACCGTCGAAGCGTCGACCTTCAGCGCAAGCACGTTGGCCGCGCCGGTCGCGGTGTTGTCCATCAGCGCCAGGTGATTTGTCGCCACGCTGGTGGTGGCGGCAACCGATCCGGACAGGTCGAACGTCGTGCGAGGTTGGCGGCCGATGCCGACGGAGCCGTTCCCTCCCCAGAACGTCGTGGTGCCATTCGCGTCGTCGAGGATCAGCGAGGTGTCGCCGCCGCCGCTGTGCACATGCATGGTCGCCTGCGGCAGACCTAGGCCCACGCCCACCGAACTGCCGGCCTCCTGCAACAGCAGTGGGCTATTCGCCCCACCATTCATCGCCTGGATGGTACTCAGGCCCAACAGCAGCTTGTGATTGTCCGTCTGGCTCGCGATCTCCAGTTGTATGGTGGGGTCGTTCGTGCCGATCCCGACATACCCGTTCGCGTCGATGACGACCTGCCCCGCGCCATTCGTGCCGAAGGTCATCAGGTTAGGTTGCATGTCGTACCGGATGAAACCGGCATTTGGGGTCACTGTGCCATTGGCGAAATCGATCAGGCCGAATGTGTTCTGCGCCGCAGCGATGGTCAGTCCCGCCGCTCCGCCGCTCGAGGCAACGATCAGTTGGTCGGCGTCGGAGTCGAACTTGGTGGGATCGGCCGAGCCGATCACCACCTGCCCGGCGGCGGTGACCACCGCCACGGTGGTGGAGCCGGCACCGATCGAAAGCTCCTGCGCTGCGTGGTCGTAGGAGATGAACCCCGCATTTTGCCCGTGCTTCGTGGTGTCGCGGGCGAAGTAGAGGTTGCCCGTACTGGCGGCATCGCTGACCACGGTGATGCCGGTATCCGCCGTGGTGCGGATTACCAGCGTGTTCGCCTTGGTATTGTAGCCGTCGATTTCGTTTGTGCCGATGGCGACGCGGCCGTCGGTGCGGACCACCATACGTTCGTCAAGTGCTCCATCCTGGCTGGTGGAGCTTGGCGGATTGGCGGGGTTCAATGCCTCGACCACGCCGATCGTCAGGCGATCCATCCCCGGCGATCCGCTGGCGCTGCCGATGCAGATCTGCAGGTCCTGTCCGCCTTGCGTATTGTTTGGAGGCACAAGGGATCGGCGAAGGAACTCGGGCACATCGGGGTTTTTCGGCGCGGCCTGTCCATTCTGCCCGGTGGCGTCGCGCAACTCGAGTTGCGTGCCGAACAGCCGCGCATTGCCCTTGACGCGCAGATTGCCCTCGACCCAGACCAGCTCGTTGCCGATCAGCCGCGTGGCGTTGTTCGGGTCCACGGCGATGTCGGTCGGCTGGATGGCGGCGGAGGCGTCCAGCATGTCGTTGGTAACGCCGTGCCGCTGGTCCGTCTGCCGGTCGCGCAACCGCAGCACGCCATCGGCGGCGAGCACAGTCTCCGCCACCACGCCCACGTAACGCCGCACTGCTCGGCTCAACGCAAGCTGCGTCGGGGTCCGGGCGGTGAAGCTGCCGGGCGTGCCGGCGGTATAGGCGACGATGCCGAGCGGGATCAGCCAGACCGCGCTGTCGTCCGGGAAGCTCTGATGCGGGGCGGACCCATCCAGCACCACCGCGGCCGCCTGATCGACCGCGATCAGCATGTTGCGCGGGTCGGGCACCGTCACGCCATTGATCACCACGCCGGCGGATTGTTGCGCGACCGTCGGACTGCCGGTTGCGATCGCGTAGCTTGCGGCGATCCGTGTTGCCGGATCGCCCACGCCGCAGGTCAGGAACCCGGGTGTGATCATCTGCGTGCCGGTGGCGTTGTAGCGCAGCCAGACCGTCTGGTTGCCGCTGTTCAGACCAGCGAACAGGTTGGCCGTGACGGGAGCGGGGGCGAGCACGACGACAGGACGGCCATAGCCATCCCAGGCGATGCCCGGTTCGATGAACATCTGCACCGCGCCGGTGTCGTCGGTCAGTTCGATCAGCGCGAGGCCGGTGGCGATTCCCCAGGTGCGGCCGGACAGCGCCAGCCGCTCCGCCTCGTCGCGCGCGTAATCGACCGCGGCATTCAGGTCGTCCGCGCCGATATACTGGCCGTTCGTGAAGGTGGGACGCTGCGGCAGCGTGTCGGACATGGCCTGTCGCCCTTCGGAAACGCGTCAGCTTTGTTTGGTCGGCGCCGGCGGTGCGCGCAGCTCATCCAGCGCGGTCTGCTGCGCCGTCACGGTGGCTTGCAGTGAATCGAGCTGCGCGCGCATCGCCGCCATCGCGGCGGCGTTGGCATCCGCGCCGGCCGCCGTCTGACCCAGACCGCCCGTCGCCGCGCTGACCAAGGGGCCGAAGGCGCTCAGCAGCGGGCGGGCGATCTCGGCCAGCACCTTGGCGCGAGGCGTGGCCATCAGCGTCTCGGCCGTGCCCGGGCTTATGGGATCGAGCATCGCATGCATCAGGTCTCCCATGGTGAGCGGCTGCGTCCCGGCAGCGAGGTTGGCGACGACCGCTTCGGAGATCGCATTGCTCGCCTGGTAGGTCTGCGTCCCGAAGCTGATCGGCTGGCTCAGGTCCGGTGCGCCTTGCTGCGCTGCGCCTTGCTGGGTTCCCGCCGTGCCGGCCAGAGTTTCACTGGACGTGACAACGCGCACGTCTTCCGTTCGGAACGTGGTGGCTCCGACCACCGGCGGCGGGGGCGGGGGCAAGTTGAACAGCGCGCAGCACGCTTGCTGCATGAATGTCCGGAGCATCGGCACAAACGGCAGCCAGCCGAACCAGTAGCCCAGCGTCTTGGTCGTGACGACGTTCTTGCGCAACGGCGTCCAGTCGCAGACCGACAGGATGGTACAGTCGCTGGCCCTGACCCGTACACAGGCCAACGGCACGCGTGGATCGCCCGGCGGCAGACACGGGGGAAGCGCGGCCGAGCAGAAGCAGCCGACGATCAAGTCGAAAAGGATCAGGAACTCGGCGATCAGCGCTGCGCCCAGGTCAGACGCAAAATTTGGGTCGTTTGGGCCTGGGCAAGTCACCGCACGCAGTTTGGCGATCGCCTCGCAGTGGGTCCCGCCGTGCGCGATCAAATACCTGATCAGCGCCTGACGCAGATTGCAGCAGTAGTTGGACCATCCAGCCGGAGTATTGGCGGTGAGCGTAGGGAGACCCGCGAACAGGGTTTCAACACAACAGGTCAGACGGTCGACCATCTCACCCCCGAACAGGGGGGCGGCCGTCTGGTTCGGGGCAAGGAACACCTCGTAGCGATAGGATTCGCAGGTCACGGTCGGCTCGCATGTGGACGGCGCGCCGCGGCGCGGGCGGTTGGTACTGACCGGCGCAACGCTGCTCATCGTCTGCCCGCAGCAACTCCCGGCCGGCAGCATGCTGCCGCAGCCGCAGGCCTTGGTGGTGGATCCGCCGCAGGAACACCAACCACTGCTGCCGCAACTGCATTGCGCCGCGCCGGTGAGCGGGGTGACCCCCCGCGACGGCGTCTCCTGATAGCGGATCGCGAGGATCCACTCCTGCTCCATGTCGCGGCAGATCGTTGTGTCCTTGTAGGGGCCGCAATCGACCTGGTCGTTCGGGGTGCACGCCTTGATCAGCTTGCAGATATCGACGATGTCCGGCGAACAGACGATGATGTCGCTGCCGCACGGATCGATTGCATAACCGGACGAAACGCTGACCGTGTTGGCGCACGGGCTGCACCGTACCTCCAGCCCGCAGACGACGCCGTGGCCGACGAGGTAGCGGTTATGCAATCGGTTCTTCGCAATAATGTATTGTTCGAGCCGGTTGAGGTCCTGCTCCGTCAGCAGTTGCCCGGCGAAGAAGCGCGGCCGGCACAGACATTCCAACCCGCCACAGTCGGGACAAGGCTGACAGGCCGGTCCGGGAGGCAACAATCCGGTCGCCCGCGCGGGCATCGCGGTGGTCAAGGTGTTGTTCCATACCGAGCCCGGGCTGTAGCCGGAGGCTGGCGGGCTGGTTACGCGCTGCTGCATCGCGGCCTCCTCCGGGAGTTCAGAATGTTAGAGTGGTCCAGCTTTCGAACAGGCCGCCGGCGACACCGTCCCCGGTATGCCCATTGGATGGATAGGGCAGCCAAGGCGGTACGTGGTTGCCATCGAGGGCGCGCGGCGGGCTGGCAGTGTCGCTGATCAGGTCGCCATGTACGTGCACGCGTACCGGGGAATTGACCCCCTTGAGCAAATCCTCCATCTCCGTGATTGCGAAGCTCAGACAGACAGCGTCGCAGGTGGAGGTGGGGGTGAACGGAGTGGGGATAGCAGTGCCACCCTTCGCCGGATCGCATTTTGTGGTCAGCGTGCACGGCGTCAGCGTCACGGGAAACTCGTACCAGCCCGTCAGTGCCACGCTGTCCTTTGTGGTGATTACCGGCACCAGCAGCATCACTGACTGAGGATGCAGGTCCACGCAGTGCACCAGGTCGCTGAACGCGACGATCATCTGCATCTGCTCGGCCCCCGTTGCATCGGGCGGGACGCCTTGAATGATGACGGTCGGTGAAAACCGGGTCGGTTGGTTGTGCTTCCAACTTATCGCGCAGATGCCGGTCAGATCTTTGTCAAGCCCGGAAGCCCCTTGCGGCCCTTGTGGGCCCTGAAATCCTTGAGGGCCTTGTGGTCCCTGTGGTCCCTGTGGTCCCTGCGGCCCTTGTGGGCCTTGCGGTCCCTGTGGACCTTGCGACGTGGTCGATCCTTGTGGGCCGGACGCGCCCGGCGTCGCATTGTCCATCAGGCAGAGCAGTGCCTGGGTGATCGCCTGGGTCGAGGCCAGCACCGTGCGTGCGCTGTTGTCGATCCATGCGACGCCCGCCGGGGGAGTGGTCGACGGGTCCGGCATGTCTTGCAGATTGCTGCCAACCTGCCAGCCGGATACTCTCGCCAGCACCAGGCAGTCCGGCGTGTCGCAGGCCGGGCAGTCATGCCCGCGCAGCGCATCCCGGCAGTCGATGCCGGAGAGTTCGATCACCGCGACAGCACCCGATTCCGCCTGCGTTGGATCGCCGCTGAACGGCACGAACAGGCGATGCCCGGAAGCGGTGATCGCGGAGCGCCCAATCGTCGGCGACAGTGCGAAAGCGGCGCCCGACACGTTCGTCGCGCCATTCGCCAGCGCGACGAGATTGACTGCCTGCAACGCCTGCGGGCCGGGCTGCGACGCCTGCGTGCCCACCACTATCGCGAAACCACCGCCCTGCGTGATCAGCATCGCATCTGGCGTCTCGGCCAACGCTGCGCTGTGGATCACCGTGCCAGCCACCGGGTCCACCAGGTGCAGCGACTTGGCCGCCTGGTCGATCACTGCCAGCCGATCCGCGCCCGAACCGGACGCGACCAACGCCACGCCATCGGCGGAGATGCCCGCGATTGCGATGGATTTCACCGTCAGCGGGGTCGTGAGATTGACCGCTTCGATCGTCCCGGCGCCAGTTTCACCCAGCCAGGCCGTGCTGCCGTCGGATGAGAAGGCCGCGGCACTGCACGCGGCGCCCAGACCGATACTGCCCGATGGCGTCACCGGTGCCGGAACGCCCGCCGGGAACAACCAGAGAGTGCTGCCAGCGCTGCCAGTCGCAACGGCAACCAGCCGCCCATCGGTGGTCACCGACAGAGCGACCGACGTCGCCTGAGTGGTTCCCACTGTCGCTGTGCGGGCCGCGCCCGCCCCGATGCCGGTCCCGGCATCGGGTGTAAACACCCACAGTTCCGGCGGATTGGTCGGATGCGCGGGATCCGGCCCCACCGCGACATACAGCGTGTGCCCATCCGGCGACAACGCGAGGTCCAGCGCCGCCCGGCCAAGCGCGAAGCTCGTCTCGGTCAGCAAATGCTGGGTGCCGACCTGATACAGCGTCGAGTTGGTCGTTCCGGCCGCCACGAACACCCGCTGGTTCGTTTCATCAAGCGCGACAGCGGTGGCATGCGCGATGCCGATGCTGGCGTCCCAGTCGAACTTCGGAGCGTGCAGGTGCGCCGGTCGCGCCGGCGGATCGACCTTTACCTCCAGCTCGAAGGATTCCAGAATGCGGTTCGGCGCGCATTGCGTATCGTCGCAGCCGCATTCGTCGTAGAGGACCGGCACCTCCTCGGTCGGACATTCCCGCCACTTCAGGCAGAACTCCAAAACATGCGTCTTGGTGTCGTTCGCCTGCACCAGCGCCTTCACCGCCGGCGAGGTGGTGATGTCGAACAGCTCCTGATCCACCACCAGGATGTCGTGGCCGCAGCAATCGACGGCCGAACCGGGATGCAGAACCACCAACCGGTCCTGGCAGTTGGCATTCGGGGACTGACTGATCCGCAACCCGCAGACCACACCGGTGCCATGCAGGCGCTGGTGATGCAGCCTGATCTTCTCACGGAAGAACCATTGCTCGTCGGTAAAGTCCCGCTCGACCAGCAGCTTGCCGGTGAAGTAATGATTGCGCGCGAGCGAGTGCGGCTTGCAATCGTCGCAGCAAGTGGCGGGATCGGTGTGCTGGCTCATCGGCATCGTCTTCCCCCGCTCATGCGATGCGTGCTCCCGCTCCGACGCGGCTTTGGCCGAGGCGCGGCCCGGCATCGACGTTCGGTCCCGCGCTGAGCACGGTGGCGCGGCCGAGTCGTGCGGCGTCCAACAAGACGCCCTCGGGCCAGCACCCGATCACGCTGTCGAATCCGATGCTGGCCTGAATGCCGATCCGCATGCGCGGCAGCACGAAGCGCAGGATTGCCTTGCTCCAGGCCGGCTTCTCGTTGTCGAGCAAGCGCTGCACCGCGCCCTGCGCGCTCGCACTGTGCGCCAGCCCACCGGGCACAAAGACGGTGAACGCATAGGAATCGGCATTGAACGGATCGGTCACGGCCTCGCGCGTGGTATCGAGCCGCGTGACGCCGAGGCGGGCGGTGTTGTCCAGTTGGCTGCGCCCCATGATGGTCTCGCCCCACAGCACCGCTGCGTCGCCGAGCCGTCCGGCGCCCAGGAACAGCCAGCGGCGGATCTTCCAATGCTCCAGAATCAGCGGCGGCGGTCGCCAGGCGGGCGGCGGTGGCGCGCAGTTCGGCCCACAAGTCGCGCGCCGGCGCGGGACAGTCAGCGTGTCGAGTCCGAGGAACAGCAGCAGAACGCGGCGTAGGCCCGGCAAAGTGCCGCGGCACGGGTAGAGCTTCGCCACCTGCATCAGGTAGTGCCGGCGTCGTGCGACTGGCCAGGTGCGGTCGAAGGTGACGCCGATCCAGCCGGCGAGCCAGCTCAGCATGTCGGGCGCGCCGACAACCCGCGAGGTGGCGGGCGCCGAGCGCGGATCGAACAGGTCGGCCTGCTGATCGATCTCGGTTTCCACCGAACGGAAACCCCGATCGAAGATGCCCAGCAGTCGGTCAGTGAAATCGGCGGAGACCGGGTCCGGACCGAACGCCGCCGGCAGGTAGCGGCGCAGGCTGATGCGGGGATACTCGATGCGCAGCTCGTCCAGCCGCGGTGTCGCCTGCTGGTTGCCCGCCAGCGTCGCGCGCAGCCAAAGGAAGCGGCCCGGCTGGCTCAGGATCAGCGCCTCCGGCGGCCCGGCCGCCAGCGGCACCGTGGTCCAGGCGGAAACCGGGAGTGCGGCAATCAGGTCGATCGGCTGGTCGATTTCGGCCGTGAAGGTCTGGATTGTCACCGACGTGCCGCGCGGGCGCCGCAGCTTGAGCACCACGCGATGCCACACGCAGCGCCCGATGCCACTGTCGAGCGAGGTGCTGAGCCAGACACCAGAGGCCGGGAACGCAGGCTGCACCGCCGGCGCGGTCGTGCTCGGATTGCCTGAAGGGTCGAACCAGCCCGCGCCAGCGCAACGTCCGGCGAGATTGATCCGTCCGCTCGAATCGCCGGCGAAGTCGGGCAGCCGCGCGAAGCAGTCACGCACCGCACCCACGTCGGTCGCAAGTGCCACCTGCGTGCCCTGGGCATCCGAGATGCGCACGGAGCCTTGCCCCGCGACCAGCGTGTAGAGGCGGCCGAAGCGGTCGACGGCCATGGCGGTGACGGCACCGAAGCCCAGCCACGCCGCGCGCCACGACCCGCCGCGATCGAACACGTGCACCGCACCGTTCGCCACATCGGCGACCAGCGTCCGTCCGTCCGGCGCCACGGCGAGCGTCGAGGGCTGCCACGGTTCTGGTACCGCACCCCTCGGTGGCAGCCAGATCGCGCGGAGAGCGAAACCGTGGCTGGCGAACACCAGGACGCGGCCCGGCGGACCGGACGCCGCACCGGCATCCAGCACCAGCAGGTTGCGTCCGCGCACCGCGAGCGCGACAGGCGCGATCAACTGGCGTGCCCCGGGTCCGATGCCTGCCGTGCAAGGCACATCGACGAACGCGCAGGCGCAATCGTCAAAGCGCCGCAGCTTGCCGCGCGTGCGATCGAGCAACCAGACGGTCCCATCTTGCGCCAGCGCGACATTGGGCGGCGGGACCAGTCCTCCGAACCGGCCGGACGGGTCGGCAAGCGCATCGGAACCGCCCGGAAGGCTCTGCAACACCAGAGCACAATCCAGCGGCGAAACTGCGACGTTGGTCGAAGAGCCGGCTATCGGCCAGCCGCTCCGCCCTTCAATCAGCATCCAGGTCGGGTCGTTGGGCGGACCCGGCGGCGGGTTCCTGAAAGGTGCCGCGCTGGTCATGCAGTCCATCCCATCACCGTCGGATCGGTGGTCACCGTCGCCGTCACCGACTGCACCGACAGCAAGGCGCCGGTTGGGATCGGCACGTCGGAGCAGGCCGGCGCCTGCGTCCCGTTCAGCGAAACGACCAGGTTGGCGACGCGGATCACATCGGTGACCAGCGAGGTGCGCAACAGATCGACGAAGTAGATCGTGCCGCCGAATGGCCAGCCCGTGCCGGCCGAGCCGCCCGTGCGCGGATCGAGGAACCCGGTGAGCGCGGCCTCCACCGCTTGCTCGACCGTACCGGTGTCGGCATCCGGCTGCGCCAGTACCTCCAGCGTGATCGTCACCGGAACGTAGGTCGGCGCGATCACGTACAGCTCGGTGGCGATCAGCCGCCGCTGGTCCAGATACGCGCACACGGTGCGCAGCAGCCCCGGACTCGGCATCGGCGCTGGCACATTCACGTTCGGTACCACGATGACGGTGACGACGCCGGGCACGTCGATGCCGGGGAAGTCCGGATGGTACAGCGGCAGCGCCTTGGCGCGGCTGATCGGTCCCGCCTGGGTCGCCAGCAATTCGTAATCCGCGCAGGTAACCGCCCGGTTCTGGCTTTTCAGCGCCTCCGGAGCGCGATCCATCGCGTCCTGCAGCGACTCCTCGTCGGTCCCGCCATAAGCTGCGAACGGGGTCGCGATATTGCCCGTATCGATGCCGGGAATGCTGGTCATCAGTGTCAGCGCCGTGCCCGCGGCGATGTTGGTGCGCGCGCCACCGCCGAACCGATAGATCGTCGCGACTATGCTGCCGGAGGGGTTATTCAGATTGGCGGTCGGAATTTGTCCGTGCGTGACGCCGTCCCCAAACTGAATGACTCCCGTGGTCGGATCCAGGATGTAGACTTGATCGTTCGGTCCGCTGGCGGAGAAATCGTCAACCTCGGTCCAGGTCACCGGACCGCTGCCTTCATCCACCGTCAGCACCAGCGTGCCGTCGAGTACTGGCGTGCTGGACAGCGTGAATGTCTGGTTGGGGGTGCCGGCGCTGCCTCCGACGATCTCGTTCAGCACGGTCTGCGCCGCCTGCGCCGCGGCGGCATTGGGCAACACCAGACTCAGCGCAGGCGCCGATTCATAGAAGGTCACAGCCAGCCGCGCGCGCAGCCAGGCGCGCGACGCGTCAGTGCGCCCGCCAAGAGTTGCCAGGACGATCTGGCCGGCGGCGGGCAGCATCAGATTTACGAATCCGGGTATCGTGAAGGCCAATGTATTGTCGGACAGCACCTTCAACGATTGCCATGCGGTGCCCGCCCAATACTCCCAGACGATCTGCGCCGGCGCATAAACCGGCGAGGCGCCCCCACCGCACGGCATCGGCGGAGGCACGCCACGATTGGTAGTGGGCCAGATACCAAGCGAGAGTACCACGCCCCCCGGGAACGGCAGCGTCGGGTTGAACCCGAGCATCAGCGCCGCGCCAGCGAGGGCAAGCGGACCGAACGGCTGGAATCCGTCAGACGTCGCTACGTTCTCGGTGGATACGTCGGTATGGTAGGTGCCGTCATAGACCAGCACCGCGTCCATCGGTGCCTGCAGCGCGGTGATCGCCTGCGCGGTTTCGAACACAATCGGCGAACCGCCGTCCGATGCCACTGCGCTGACCTGCGTCCGCGCCGGAACCGGCACAGTGGACTGCGTGAAACTGCTCTGCACCGGAAACACCAGCACGGTCTGCGCCGGTTGCGCCGCATTCAGTTCGATGCCGATCAATTGCAGGAACTTGATGTAGTTGAGCAATGGCACCTGGCCCAGCCGGAAGGTCAGCAGCTCGGTCATCCAGGCGAACAGCTCGACCAGCGCGAAGCCGGCGTCACCCGGGTTGAAGTCGGTCCATTCCGGCGTGTAGCGTGGAATCCGGGTCTGCGCCTCCGCGACCAGGTCGTCGAACATGCGATTGTCGATCACCGGCAGCAGGGCGGAGAGCGGCATGGCTCAGCCCCCTTCCGTGACGAAGAACGGATAGACTATGTTGGCCAGCGCGTTATTCGCGCGGATGCGATAGTCGACACGTAGCAGCAGCAGGTTGGCCTCGCCGGGCGGTATTTCTCCGGTCACGTCCAGCACATCGATCCGCGGCTCCTGGGCAACCAGCGCGCGCCGGAGCTGATCGACGATCTGTCCCACGCTCTGCGGCGAACTGGGCGAGAACACCAGGTCATGGATGCCGCAGCCGTAATCGGGACGCATCAGGCGTTCCTGCTTGGCGGTGGACAGGATCAGCCAGACCGCTTGCTCGACCTTGGTATCGTCGGATGCCGTTGCCAACCTGCCCTGCGGCGTGACGGCGAGCGGGAAGGCCAGTCCTGTACCGCGGAACGCGCGCGGATCCGGTGCGGTTTGCGTCAGCATGGCAGCGCATCGGCAATGACCAGGATGTCCTGCGCGACGGTGCGAAGCTCATCCAGCATCGACTCCATCGCCTGGAGATCACTCGCCGGCACCGCGGCGGGAAGGCTGATGCTGAGGCTCTTGCCGACAAGCTGCATGAATATGCCAGCGAGCGACAGCAGGACAGTAATCGGCTGCAGCGACTGCATGGTTCCCGCGGCAGAAATGCCGGCGTTCGTCTGGGCGCATTGCAGTGCCGTGAGGAGGTCGCTGTTGCCGGCCTGCTGGGCAGCGGCGATCTGCACCTCCAGGCCGCTCAGGATCGCGAGCACGCTCTCGAGCGCCTCGACCGCGCAAAGCAACAATTTCGCGATGAGTGCCAGGAGGTCCTTGAGGAAGCAAAGCGTCGGCAGGAACGGCGGCATCGCCATGTCGAGACATATCGCCAGATCGGCCGCGGCGGCGACGATCTTCGGGATAGCCTGCACCAACGCGAGCGGCTGGGTTATGTCTTGAATGATACCTACGACCGTGCCGATGAACTTCAGCACTTTCAACAGGCATTCCATGCTCGCCATCATCGGCGCGAGCTGCAGCATCAGGCTGAAGTTCATCGAGCAATCGGTCGGAAGGCCCTGGGTGAAATCCGCAACCCCCTGCAACGTGCCACCGATCGGCAAGGTCAGCCCCGTCATCGTGGCCGGCTGCGGTAGTTGCAGGTCGACGCAGATCGGCGGCGTCAGCGCCTGGGTCAGCTCGGGCGGCAGGGTGATGTCGATTGTTGCCATGAGTGCTGCGTTTCAGATCGGGTTGTTGGATGGCACCACGGTACGGCTCCATGGCGCCGTCCCGTTGACCGGACGACCGGTCAACACGATCGTGTCGGCCTCGATCATCAGCGTGGTTTGCGCCGTGACGCGCATCACGCCGTTGGTCATGACGACACGGTTACCGTGCGCGTCCTCGACGATGAGCGCCCCCATATTGCCGCCGCTGGGTGTCGAATCGACGAACCGGATGGTATGACCGTTCTTCGATCGGATCATCCTCTGCCGCGGGTCGGGCGAGGGCGAGCCGGCAACGCCGTTCCACATCGCGCCCAGCACGTAAGCGTGCGCGAAGTCTCCATGCTCAAAGCCGACGACCACCTCGTCGCCGATTTCCGGCATGAAGTAGATGCCCCGGTCGTTGCCGGCGAATGGCGCGACCATCGACGCCCAGGTGCTTTGCAGCGTGCTGTCGAGCCAGGGGAACGTCACCATGACGCGTCCCTGGTTCTGCGGGTCCTGCACATTGATCACCGTGCCGATCACAATACCCTGCATGCGTTTATGAATCATGTTGCACCTGACGTGCCAAGGTCTTCGCGTCGGCAATCGAATTCGGTGATGTAACCACCCTCGCCCAGTGTGTGGGTAGTTTTTGTCACGAAATAAGTGCCGGACAGGCGCGCGCCGACCCCCTGTATGTTGACCTGCGTGCCGGCCCGCAGTGCCGGCAATCCGACCGTCTTGCCGTGCGCTGTCACGATCTCTTTGGTCCGGTCCATCAGCAGCGCGCGGGCCTTCTGCGTTGCCTCGGCGACCGTGAACACCGGAAGATCGACCGTCTGCTGCTGGCGGTCCTGGATCAGGCCATGCAGGTCGCCATTCAGCTTCTTAATCTGGGGGTCATTGAGATCGACGGTGGCGCTGATCGGCTTCTGCGCCTGCCGGTCCCAGCCACGCACGGTCACCGACTGCCACTGGTTGGCGGTGCTGAGCGAGGGTTTGAACGACATCAACCCCTTGCCCCATTCCAACTGGTAGTTACTGGAAAGCGATTGCGCGCTGGCACCGAAATAGAGTTGTTGGGTGGCCTCGCGTGCTTCCAGGACGTAGCCCTGGCTATGCGCGAGTTGCAGCAGGAAGTCGACATCGTACTGGTCCGTCTGCGCCACAAAATTGATCGGATCCTCGTTGGGCGCCGCCTGCGGGTCGACGATGACCGTCCAGGGAAGTTTCGTGACCAGCGATTTGAGGCGCGGCTGGCCGCCATCGCGGAGAGTGTTGAAGTTCACCGCGATCTTGCTCGGTGTCTGGCCTGTCCAGGCATAAGAGTATTTCTTGGTACGGAACTGCTGCAAAACGTTAAGCCCGCGCACCGTGAGCACCGGCGGACCGCTTTCCGGAAAGCTCGGCTCGACGCTCTGGAAGGTCGCGCGCAGCATCGATTGCAGGGTGGACGGCTGCGCCGGACCGACGGCCGCGGGCGCGACCGCGCCTATATAACCCAGCGCGAGTTCCACCGTCTTGCCGGCGGGATCGAACAGGGTGAACAGCTTCGCTGCGTTCGACGTGCCGCCAAGCTGCGCAGCGGTCTCTGATCCATAATACTTGCAGCACCGCGCCGAGTCATCCCAGTTGTTGACGGTCAGTTCGAAGCCGTCGATCTCCTTGATGTCGTCGTGATAGGTCACCTCCATCACGTCGCGCAGCACGCCTTGCGGCAAGCCGACGCCGTCGATCCGCAGCTCGAACCCGGGCGCATAGAAATCCCGGTTCGCCGGATCCGTGCTTTCGTCATACAGGGTCATGAAAGCGGGCATGGCGGTCAGGTTGTCGGCAGTGAAGGGATGGTGAGTTGCGTGCCCGGAACCAGCCGGCGCGGATCGTCAATGCCGTTTCCCAGCGCGATGGCCCGCCAGGAACCGGGATCGAAATAGAACTTCCCGGCCAGCAGCCCCAGCGTGTCGCCGCGCGCCAGCACATAGCTGTGCGTCTTGCTCGGCGAGGCGAGATTGAGCGCCTGAAGCTGATCCTGCAGCGCCGCATACTCTCTCAGCGTCACCGACAGCTTCGCCCGGACCGGCACCCCGCCACTGCTCCACAGCGTGAAGGTCTGCCGGATGCTGGTCACCAGGCCCGTGAAGCTGTTGCGCCGCTGGTTGCCGAGTTCCGGGGGCAGTTCATTGCCGGGGAAATCGTCGCCCCACACGAAAGTAACGATCGGTGGCGCGTGCTGGTCGGGAACGATGCGCGACAGGGCATAGATCTGGTCGGTCAGCGTCGTCACGCTGACCGCACTCAGGCCCATGCCCTGGTCCGAGGTGTCAAAAAACAGCTCGAGCCGCACAGTCTCCGCCTCGCCACGAACGAATTGCTGCAGCGGCGCGGTCAAGCCAGGGATCGCGATCTCGGCGATATGGACGTTCTTCTCCAGCACGATCTCGGTCGGGTTGTACTGCAGATCGATCATCTCGAGGTCGCCTGGACCCCATTCGATCAGCAGCGACGCCTGGCCTGGACTGGGCATCGGCTACCACCCCCCCTGCTGTTCGGTTGGCGGGTGCTCGCCGATGCGAGAATCGTCGCGCCGCCGCTGCTCGCGCGCCTGGCGCTCATCGGCCCCGGCCAGCACGGCCTGTACCAGGCGGCGTACCAGCTTCGGATCCAGCAACGATGTGTTGTCCACCGCGCGGACGGTGGCCACGATTTCATCGACGATCACATCAGTGACGGCCATCGACTGCACTCCTATAGGGTCAGACCGATCGAAACGGCCGCGCCGACGATCGCGGCGCCGAGCGAACTGCCGCCTTGGATCAGAGTGAGCCCCTCATGCGCGATCTCCAGTTGTTCGATCGCGATCTGGCTTTGTTGCGCGTTCATCGTGGCGCCGGTCCACCGCATCGGCAGGCCGCGTACCCAGCCCCAGACGAGCGCCGGCGATCCCGTCTCATCGAGCAATGAAATCGTGCCGTCCTTGCGCACGCCCTGCCCGTCCAGGAAGCCTTGCAACCAGGTCCAGAAATCGGACGTGTCGGTGATGTCACGTTGGGCCAGGACGCCGCGCTTGAACACCAAATTCGACCATTTGACGCGGCCGGGGAAATGCAGCGTGCCGCCGTTGTTGCCGCCCTCATCATAGTTCTCGATCTCCATAGTGGCCTCGAGGCCGGAAATCTCGGAGAATCCGGCAGTCGCCTGCGCGCCGGTGAGGCTCACCACGATGCCGGCAAGCACGCTGCTGACCGACGGCTGGCTATCGGTAATCGAAACCAGAAAGTTGTAGCCCAGCAAAGGGTCGTTGCGCTGGTCGATGGTGGGCATTAGCCGCTCCCCGCGGCGAGTACGCCGCGCTCCTGGATATCCAGCGAGTCGCTGCTGCGACCGAGCCGCAGCAACACGAATTCGAACGGCACCGACGGCGCCAGGCCGATATCGACGAACAGCTCGCCCATGACCTGGGTGGTCGGTGGATTGTTGGTGTCGTCGCAGACCACCTGGAATGCCGCCGCCGCGCTGGTACCGACCAAGGCCCCCTGGGTCCAGAGCTGCTTGAGGAACCGGTTGATCGTGGCGCTCAGGGTGGCACGCGTATGCGGGTTGTTCGGTTCGAACACCACCCAGCGCGTCGTCAGTACCAGCGCGGCGCGCACCATGCACAGCAGGCGGCGGACATTTATGAAGCGGAATGTCGGATCCGAGGAGACGGTGCGCGCGCCCATGATGCGCAGCGGCCTGCCGCTGTCACCGCGGATCACATTGATGCCGGCGGTATTGAGCACCCCATGCGCCGGCGGGTCGACCGGAACGGTCACGTCCTGCACCCAGGACAGATCGGCATTGGCCGGCGCCTTGTGCACGCCGATCGCGATGTCTGTTGCCGCGATCAGCCCGGCGACATGACCCGAGGGCGGCAGGTCGCGCGTCGGCGCGCGCAGCAACGGATCGGGTGCCGCCAGCCACGGAAAATACAGCCCGCCGAACTCGCTGTCGAAATTGTCGCGCCAGGCCTGCACCGGCGCCACGCCGACACTCGAATCCGAAGCCGTATCCCAGGGCGGGTCGAGCAATGCGACACGATCGCCCAGCGCCTCGCATTGGGCGATCATCGCTGCCTGCACGGCGAGGATCGCCGAATCGGGAAAGATCGGCGGCAGTTCTTCCGCGACCGGCGGGGCCGGCACCGCAGGCGGCAGCGCAGGCGGGCACACCGGACAGGGATCGATCGTCACCGCCGGCGTGGCAAAGACCGGCGGCGCGATCGGACGGATCAGGATGTCCGGCACCGCCAACATGGAAACGTCGCTGGCACAGGCCATGGCGGCCAAGCCGCGTCGCACCGGCATGCCGCTGCCGTCATAAACGGTGCCGAGCGGATCGCCGATGAAATCGTCCTGGGTCAGCACCGCGAGCCCGTCATGCCCGCCGGTGAGATGAACGATCGCGCCGGAGACGATGGCAAGCGGTGCCGGTACGGCGTTCGCCGCAATCGTTGGGGGAATCATCGTCACCAGTGGCTGCGCGCCCGGCGGGCGAAAGAACCGCGAGAAATCGATCGGCTGCAGCAGCACGCCGGCGTAGGTCTGCGCCTCCGGCACCAGCGACAACCCCTGGTTCAGGGTGGCGACATTGCGCTGGCTGTAAACCACCAGGTCGTATGTGAGGCTTTCGGCCAGCAGCGGGCGGCCCGGATTGAATCCGGTGACCGCATATTGGCGTCCGCCGCGTCGCGCCGGATCCGGATCGAGCCAGTATAAAAACTTCTGCGTCGCATCGATACCGGCCAGCACCCGGACCTGCACTGGCGAGCCTGGCTGGCTGAGCCGCACGAGCGAATTGGCGGCGAATCCGGCAGTGGAGCCGACCACGGCGTAGCTCGGCAGCGACTGGCTTTGATCAACGGCCGCCTGTCCTATCGTGCGCTCAACCAGCGCGATCGAGATGTCGTTGCCCCAGGCACCGGGGCTGGAGGCGGCGACGGTCCAGCCCACACCGCCGCCCAGTACCGGAATGCCGCACGACGCCGCAAAGGCGCCTTGTGCCGGATCGTCGGATGCCACGCGCACCACCCGTGCGCGGCGCCCGCCATTCTCGAAGAAGGCGCGCACGCTATAGGCCAGGAATCCGCCACCGATGTAGTTGCCGAACACCGCCTGGAACTGGCGGACGCTCTCGACCGCGACCGCCACGCCAACCGGTCCGCGCTCCGCGATGCCAACGAAGCCGGCGATGTCGGTACGCAGGCTGACCGTCGTCGGCGCCTGGTCGCAGCGCTGAAGATAGGCTCCCGGCGCGGCGGGATGTTGGATCGACAGGCTCATTTCGCCAGCTTGATGGTCAGGCCTTCATGCACGAGTTCGGCGCTTTCGATGGCGACTTCATTGCCGCTCGCCGTCATGTGCGGGCCTTCGATCTTGTTCAGGAAGCCGTTGACGAAATGGAAAAACAGCACGTCGGCCTGCGTCTCGTCGCGCAGCACGACGGTGCCGCTGCGCCGCGCGGTGGCGCCGCCGGTCGCCACCGCGCTGTACCAGTCCCATAACGTGCTGTCCTTGGTGTAGCCGCGCTTGAACGTGATCACACCGTATTTGCGCAGCCCGACCAGCTTGCGCACGCTATTCACCGAATCCTTGCCCTCGCGGTAGTCCACATGGTCGCCGTCCGCCAGCAGCCCGCTGACCTCGCTGAACGAGGCGACGGTGGTGTTGTCGATCTCGATGCGGAAATTGAAGCTCCGATACGGATCGTCCCGGTTCGATGTCTGCGCCATGCGGCGGCTCCCGTTACTGGCTGGTGGTGGCAGTCATCAGGGCGATCTGGATGATCACGAATTCCGCCGGCATCACCGGTGCGACACCGACCAGGGCGATCAGCCGCCCGGCGTCGATGTCGTCCTGCGTCATCGTGGTCAGGTCGCAGCGAACGAAGAACGACTGGTCCGGCGTTGCCCCCTGCAGCGCGCCGGATGCCCACACGTTGTTGAGGAAATTGGTGATCAACCGTTCCACGCTGGCCCAGAGTTGCGGCCCGTTCGGCTCGAACACGATGTCCTGCAACCCGAGATTCAGCGACTCCTCGATGAATATCAGCAGCCGCCGCACCGGGACGTATTTGTAGTTGTCGTCCGATGTCATCACCCTGGCACCCCAGACCCGGATGCCGCGGCCTTGCGGACGGAAGTCGCGGATGACGTTGATGTTGTTGGGCTCGGGATTGAGCACGTCCTGGTCGCCCTGGACCAGCGTCCGGGTGAGACCGGTGATGCCCTGCACGACCTCGTTGGCGGGTGCCTTGAACACGCCACGCGAATCATCAACGCGAGCATAGATGCCCACGACATGGCCGGACGGCGGCAGCGCGAAATTGGGCACCACCGCCAGGTTTGCCGGCAACGGATTGGGGATCGTGAGCCACGGGTAATAGATCGCGGCGTATTTGGTATCGAACCCCTGGCGCTGCGCCTGGATATCGGCGATCGCCGAATCCGGGTACTGCGGATCGAGCACGGCGAAGCAATACATTGAGGTTTCGCAGAAATCGATCAGCGCCGACTGGATCGCCGGCGTGCCCTGGCCGGGAATCGCCACGATGCTGACCTGCGGCACGTTCTGCAACGCGTAGATGCCCGTGCGATTCAGCGGGTCAGTGGCGTCCGCGCCGATATACATCTCGTCATCGACCGTCGCGAGCGAGTCGTCGCCGCCGGTGGTGAGTTTGAGTTGCGCGGGTTTCTGCAATCCGTTCGGCAGCACGTCGATCAACGCCTCCGGTCCGAGACGCGGTGCTTGCAGCGCCGCCTGCAGTTGCGCCGGGGTCAGCGTCAGGTCGCTCCGCACGGTGTCCCACGTGCGGATCAACCAGGACGAGCCCTCCGGGCGGCGGTCGGAAAGCCGCAAAGGTCCGTTGATCGAGCCGATCACCGTTTGGAAATACTGGCTGTGCCGCGGGTCCATCGAAAGGTTGCGGAACGTTTCAGTCTGGATCACCTGCGTGTTGCGTGCGGGGACTGCCGGGTCCGGATGGCGGTACAGATACACCGTGATGCGGAACTCCCGCGATCGCACGCCGATCCGCGCGGGCGATATCACGGCGCCGATCGCCGCGCTTTGCGACGGGCTGACCGCCGAGTCGATGGTGATCGTGGTGGTGGACGGATTGACGGCGCTCACCTTGAGCGGGGTCGTCGGGTCGATCACGGCACCACCCGGGGTGAGCAATTCCAGATACGAACCGGGCTGGATGCCGTTCAGCGACGTCAACTGCAATTGCGTCAGTCCGGTCAGCGCAACCACCTGGGACAGCGCGACCAGCCCGGGGCTTTCGTCCTGCACCGCGATCGCGACGCGCTGGCCCCAGGCGCCAACATCGAGCGCCTGCACCTGGATCAACGGGCTGCGCTCGACGATCGGCGAGCCGGCCGGATGGGTTTGCTGCACCGGCGCCGTCAGTTCCACCGCCGACAGCGCCTGGGCGACCGGCGCCGCCGAGATGGTGTTATAGGCGACAGTCCCGTCGGGCAGGCTGACCTGGATGATGTCGCCAAGTACCCAACCGGCGCCCCAGGTGACGACGGCCGTCGTGCCTCCCGCATCGGTATCGGTCAGCAACGGGGTGGCGCGCCTTCCAGCCGGAACGGTGGGATTGATGCTGTTCGGAATCACGGCGACGCCGTTCGGATAGGAATGGACCAGGTCCTCGTCCAGCACGACCGAGCCGGGGTCGAGGCCAGCCAGCGCGCGGACGCCCTGCACCGCGATGACAACGGCAAATTCCTGCGTCGGCGCAGCACCCAGCAGCAGGATGGTACCCGGATTCACGTTGGTGCGGCTGGCAAGCGTCAGGACCTGGCTGCCCGCGGTCGCCGCGGCGGTCAGTGAGGTCGCAGCAGCCGGAACGAGTGCCGCCGGGGAGATCAGCGACTTCGCCGGCCAATCCACGCTCGCGGGCTGCGCCAGGGACAACTGGGTCAGGGCACCGATCGTGCGCACCTCGCGCGTTAGGAGTGGGAACTGCGAGTTGCCGGGGTCGATATCGATCAGATAGCCCGGCGTCACGGCAGCGCCGCTGGCATACAGGATGACGTCGCCGCCGGATGCCGCCACGTCCAGCGCATCGACTGGTACGGGCGCGGAATGCAGTGTGTTGAGCGCCGTTGTTCCTGCAGCCGATGAGAACGCCAGTGCGAGCGGTTGGCTCAGAGTGACGGCGTACAGGTTGGTGCCGACCGATGCGACGGTCGTTGGCACGCTGATCGCCGCGACGCCAAGCGAGTCGAATTCCAAGAGCCATGGCGGAGCCGCGGGTGCGGCCGGAATAGCATAGCTGGCACCGGTGAGCGGTTCCGCGGTCTGCAGGTAAATCGTCGTATCGCCGGGGTTGACGTCACCGGTGAGCGTGATTGGGTTCACACTCATGACCGTCCGTGCGTACATCGCAATCGGCGTTGGCGGCACGCTTGCGTGGCTGAGCTGCAATGGAAGGTCGAGCGGTATCGCATCATTTACCGTGCCGACCGCCTGTATGCTCTGATACTCGCTGGCGCTGCCATTGCCGATGCGGATCGAAGCCGGGAGGACGAACGGCGGGACGGGCGCGAGCATGATCAACGCTCCGGCTGCCGGGGTCGTGCCCGAGCCGTCACCCACCGCCGCACCCTTGATCAGCGTGCTGGTCGGCGACAGGGTGTTGCCGCGATCGTAGAGCAATTCCGAGGCGTAGCTCGCCTCGTCCGGCACGACCCGCATCACGTAGCTGACCTGGCCGGAATTATTGAAAAATCCGGCGACCGCGTAGGGCAGATAGCAGTGCGCCCGGTTGGGATCGACCGGATCGGCGAACTCGCTTTGCACCAGCAGGCCGCCGAACCAGCGTGTGTAGTCGCCCGGACTGGAGCAGAGGATGGGAACGTTGACCGGTCCGCGTTCGGCCATGCCGATGAACGCGGCGATCGAGGTGCTGACGCCAACGATCGGCGCCGGCCCTTCGAGTTCCTGGATATAGACGCCCGGCGAGAGATAATTGGAATCAGACATCGGGGCACTCCGACTGGCGGGTGGTGTCGGCGGTCATGGGAAAACCAGGTCGAGCGTCAGCGCGTTGACGCCCAGCGGCAGCATCACGTTGCGCAGCAGATCGGTCGGTTCGGCCGGGTGATGCACACGCAGGCGAAGCTGCGCGACGCGGTGCACCGGCGGCAGACGCACATAGCCCGAATCGTCGCTGGTACCGGCGACGAGGCTTGCGGCGTGATATTCGGCGGCGGCGCCGCCCGCGATGACGACCGCGCTCATCGTCGCGTCGAGCCCCGCCATGGCGGCCGGAAACAGCGTCACGTCCCCGTTACGAGCCGGCAGCGACAACAGGTTGGCCGCGCCGGCGGCGGCCGGGATCATCCTGATCGCGGTCGCTCCGGCGGGATGCGGCCGCGCGAGCGGGAAGCCAAGGGTCGCGATCGCCGGGAAGCTGGGGCCGGCCCCGAGATCGGTGATCGCGGTCACGGCAAGGTACTCGGCGCGCCCGGGATCCTGCGGGTCCAGCGCGACAATGGTGCCGGGCGCCAACGCCACCTGATCGGACAGGCGGACGGACCTGTCGCCGACATTGGCCGGGCGCAGCAGCAGCTTCGCCTCGGCCGGCGGCGCGGCGGTGAGGTTCTGCTGCGCAACGGTCGCGGTGGCGTCACGGTGCGCATAAAGCGGCGAGGCAAGCGAGATTAGGTTCGGCACCGCCGCCGGATTGACCAGATCGGCAAGGGTCGGCCAGATCCCGTCGAGCGTCACACTGGCGCCGGCGCGGACGACCCGCGTGCGCGACACGGTGCGCGCGGCGATCGAGACCGGGCTGCGATGCAACGCGATCGAGCCGAGATCGACCGGCACGAACGCCGCCGGATAACCGGGTTCGGCCCCGATGCTCGCGGTCAGCGCCACCGGCAGAAAGCCCGCACCCCCAAGCGAGAGCTGCAATGGGGCGCCGGTCACGTATGGAACGCGGGTGACGAAATCCGGCATCCAGCGCCCGAGCGGGCTGCCCACCAGACCAGCAAGCCCACCGGCTGTCGCTCGTGCCAGCAGCCCAACGGTTGTCGTGCTGGCCGCTGGCGGAGGCGACGGCGGCAAGCCGGTGATCTCGTCGAGCATGGTCAGGGTGAGGACCGCCTGCGGGTACCATGCCATGGGCGCTGGTGGTTCGGGCGCCAAGCGCCACCCGGAGATCGCGTCTCGCACCGGAAGCGACCTCATTCCCGGCCTCCTGGCGCGCCGACCGCGTATTGCGGCAGCGCGACCACGACCGGCGGCATAGAGACCGGCTCGAGCGCCGACGCGATCACCACGATCGCGACCTCATAGGAGATCGAAAGCTGATACGAACGCTCCAGCCCCTCCCAGATGCGGCTGGTTTCGTCCAGGCCCAGCGTTTCCAGCCGCACCGCGAGCTCCACCGCGGTTCCGTGATAGGACCCGCGGAGATCGGGCCCGGAAATCAGTGGCTCATCATGGAAGGTCTGCAGCACGCGCCCGAGGATCAATTGCTCTGCCTCGGGGGCGGGCATACTGGCGTTGCCGGTGATGATCGGCGTCATCAGAAAGTGCGCGCGCACCGGAAGTGGCTGGCGTCGAATCAGATTTGGTGCGACCCGGCGTGGCGGGAGGTTCAGCGTTTGCTCATCCCGGATCAGGCGATACAGCCACATCGACAGGCCGATATCGCCGGCTGTCTCCATCCCGTCGGGCGTTGCCAGCGAGACGATGGCCTTGCCCAGCATCGGATCGAACAGTTGCGCGAGATCCGGGTCGGCGCGGAAGCTCCGCTCCAGCACCGAGCGCAACGTGAGGCTGGCGGCGTGGATATGGGTAAACATTCAGGCCAGCCTCAGGGCGGCGCCGGCGCGGATGGCGGACGTAAGGCTCGCATGCGCCAGCCTGCCGATCGCGTCGTGTGCCGGGACAAGATGATGCAGCGTTCCCTGATCACGCCTGCCGTCCATCGCCAGCAGGCTCAGGCGGGGATTGGTCCGCAGCAGGCCGATAATTCTGTCATCGGCGAAGGCCTCGTCGCCGGAGACGAAAATGACGACGTCGATGCGCCTGCGCCGCGTATAGGCACCGAGTTCAACGATTCTGTCAGCGCCGCCCTCGACGATAGCCATGTCGGGTTCGGCGGCGATCGCGGCGCGAATGATCTCGGTCAGCATTCCTGGCACTCCGGCCAACAGGATGCGAATGGTCGACACGCCGCCGTTTGCTCCACCGACACCTGGGCCATGACGCGCGGGAGTGTCGCAAGCGCGTTGGCGATTGCGATATGGGCCATGAGGGTCCAGCGATGGCCCTGGACCGATGTTGGACCGAAGGGCGCAGGTGCATGGACCGACCCCGGTCCGGATCGTTCGCCCGAGCGTGACTGGCAACACGATGCGAACTGCCGGCGCGCTTAGCCCCCGGGCAGCGCAATAAATGCGTAAATTGCTCGTCATCTTTTTGCTTCAAATCGACTTCTTTTGAGCGGTGCTTTCGACGTCGATCATCGATGTGTGACAAAGGATAAAAATGTTGGACATTGGGTCACGAGGCGGTAGGGTGGGCCATCTCTTCGGGGGGAGAGTGGACATGCCAGCGAATGGTACGGTCCTCTCAGCAAAGCCGGGCTCCGCAAGACCGGTGCTGGTGTTCCTGGTTTGCCGGGTCCGTCTCTATCACGATGCCATTGTCGGATTGCTCAACCGGCAACCGGGTATCACCGCCGTTGGTGCAGCCGATACCGACGGCGACATAATGCCCGATCTGGAGGCGGCGATGCCGGATGTCGTCTTGCTGGACACCGGCACCCAAGGAGCACTCGCTCTGGCGGCGCGGGTGGTCAAGGCACGGCCGCGTACCCGCATCCTCGGCTTCGGCGTGGATGATGTGCCGTTGCAAGTCGTCGCGTGCGCCGAGGCGGGGCTATGGGGATACGTTCCCAACCACGCCTCGATCGGGGAGTTGGCTCAGGCGGTACGCCGTATCGCGTCTGGCGATACGGTTTGTTCGGCCGCGATGGCGGACAAATTGTTCCACCATCTTCGCAGCGTGGCGGTCGGCGGTTCACCTCCGGCGATCGATGCGGTGTTGACGTGCCGGCAACAGCAGATCCTTCGTTTGATCAAGGAGGGTCTTTCCAACAAGCAGATCGCCCAGCGCCTGTCGCTCGGAACGTCGACCGTCAAGAACCACGTGCACAGTCTGCTCGGCCGCTTGCAGGTTGGTCGCCGTTCCGAAGCCGCGGCTCGGATCAACCGCAGCGTCCCTATGGGATGAACCCTGGTCCGAGCTGTGAAACGGTACTCCGTGTATCATGCCAGCTCTCGGCACGCCTGATGATCGCCAGCTTGGCTGATCGTCGCAGCACCACGTTGTGCACCAATCATGTGGGCCGCCTGATGTGGTAACGACACCGGGTTTCACTGACTCACACCCCAAAGTTCACTGATGCCAACCGGCGGTGACACTGACTCATTCGAGCCGTCCCTACCCGTCATGGCGGATTAAGGCGGCTCATGATACCGGCTATATCCTGATCCTGGTTGGACGTAATAGGCGCTTGGGTGCTGCCTTTCCTTTGGTGCCTGGCTGCATTTGCCCCGCTTGTGGACCGATCGTACGCTCCCAGGGTGTGTTTCGGCGTCCAAATCTTACCCCGCCTCATTCTCGCTTATCTTGTTGATATTATTAAATTTTATGGACCTCGTATCGATTGAGTATCGACGTCGAAATTTGACCCTATATAAAGGTTTCTATCGGATTGTTTTCATTCAAATGTTTGCCATTCCGCGGGGGTCAATTTTGGGCGCCGATAGAGGGTCAAACCGCCGCGCCAAGACGCAGGTTTGGCGCAGACCATACGGTTCTCTCTCCGCGGCGCTAGTTCATCATCGAGCTGGAGGGGCAGCAAGGCCAATTCTGTAACGATCGCGCGCCAAGATTGGGACCATTCTACATCCGTGAGATTTGTCGTGTGTCCTGCTTCGGATAAATCGAAGATCCAGCCGAGGCTCAGAGGGAAGCGTCCTATAACGCAGCACATGTGGTTGAAATATTAGCCGCTATTCCAAGAACTTAAGGTCGATAGCCCGGCGTTCGCCAAAGGCCGAAAGGTGCAGTTCCCAGGATTTGCCCTCGCGTCAAATTTGTGCGAACATGTCTCAAACAGGCGGCAACAGTCCGAACATTTTGGAGGACGCGGACATTCAATCGTCATGCCCGTGGCGCATCGTTAGGCGAGGAGCGCTGACCGCAATCCCTCTAACCGCAATGATCGCGGTCGGATTACCAGCCGTTGCATCTGACGTTACGGTCAACGGCACTCCCGGCACAAACGGTGCAAACGGAACCGCTTGCGGCCAAGCGGGCGCGTCGGGCAGCGCAGGCGGGCCGGCCGTTGCCACCAACGTCGGCAGCCCCGGCTCCGCCAATTCGGCCCACGCATATGGCGGCGCTGGCGGTCGCGGGGGCAGCGGCGCGCCCGGTTGCAGCGGCGTTGCTGGCGGCAGTGCTGGCGCCGGAGCCGCCGGCGGGAACGCTTCCGCGATCACAGTCACCAACAACGACTCCTCCGCTGGCGCGAGCTCAACCTTCTTTGTGGCAGGCGGTAATGGCGGAGGTGCGGGCTTTCCCGGTGCCCCCAACGCCGGTCCTGCCGTTGGCAACGGCGCCGCTGGCGGCAATGGTGGTAACGCCAGCGGCGCAGCGGCGACAGTCGATAACCTGGGCACAGCCCGGAGCACACTTACAGTCTATGGCGGTAAAGGCGGTGACGGTTGGGGCAGTACCGGCAATGGTGGTACCGGTGGCACAGCGGGTGGCACTGCCACAGCGACCGGGCCCGTGGCGTTGAGCATAGTGAACGTCGAAGGCGGCAACGGTGGCTGGGGATACGGCGTCAACTCGAAGGGTGGAGAGGGCGGCGCTACGACACCCTCAAGCGCCTCCGCGATCGGGTCTACTACGGCATTCGCAAGCTTGATGGTAACCGGTGGGCAAGGAGGACCTGCGCGGTATAATCAATCAGTAGGCGGCAATGGCGGTTCCGTCGGCAACGCGACGGTATCTGCCAGTGTTTCAGGGAGCGGCACCGCTGGTGCAAGTTTGAGCGTAACAGGCGGCTACGGTGGGTTAGCCTACTCCCTCGCTGATGGCGGAGCTGGCACCTCAGTAAGTCTCAGGAACGCTGTCAGCGGCTCGACTGTCGGCGGAACCCTGTATCTTCAGCAGGACGCCCGTGGCGGAAGCGGCAGCTACGCGCCGGCCGGCGTCGCTGGTGCGGCTGGGAGTGGCTCTTCCAGCCTCAAGCTGACCGATACCTCCTCTAGGCGCATAAGCACTTCTATCAATGCCTATGGCGGCAATGGTGGTTGCTCCTCCAACGGAGGCGCGGCATCGAACGGTGCTGCTGGAAGCGCTAGCAGCGTGGTGACGGCCGCCGGCAGCGTTAACTCGGAGGCCAGCGGCGATGGTGGGAGCGGCGGCAGTTCCGGGTCCGGTAACAACGTCTTTTGCGGCCACCTCACTGTAAGTGTCTCGGGCGGCATCAGCGGCGCCAACGGTGCATCCGGAATCGCAAATGCGACCGCGAAAACGACCGGAGCGCAAACCTATGCTGACGCCTATGCCTATGGAACCGGCGGTAATGGAGGTGTCGCCACCCTGCCGGGGCGTAACGCAGGTAATGGCGCTTCGGTCAGCGGCACCATGGCGACCGCGAATAGCGTGGGCGGCGACGCATTGGCACAGGCGCAGGAAGTTGGCGGCAATGGTGGTGCTGGGCTCTATAGCGCAGCTGGCGGTGTTGGCGGCAACGCCAGCGACGCCACTGCACTGGCGAGTTCCTTGAACGGCAATCCCACAGCCAACGCTTATGCTACTGGCGGTAATGGCGGTATTGGAATTCACGGCGGAGCCGGCGGCAGCGCTAGCTCGAGTGCCACCGCTTCGACCGGCAGCGGGCAGGCCCATGCCAACGCCTACGCCACTGGCGGGTTGACCGGCGGCCCTACGCTACGGGGGGCTGCGACCTCGAATGCTGTCGCCCGGACCGCGGATGACGGCTTTGCACAGGCCTACTCAGGCGCCAACGGCGGCACCGGCACGGCCAGGGCAATCTCGATGACGTCGGGCACCGTTTCGAAAGGTGGCTCAAGCCTAACGATCAATAGCTTGACCGCAGCTGCCTCGGCGCCGGTCTCGGGCCCGACCACCGTCCTGAGCCGCGCAGCGGAGGTCACCGCCTATAGCGTCGATGCAAGCTACAATTCCGAGGCCTACGCTGGCGGCGGTGCAAAATTCGGCGCTCTGCCGTCGAATCTCACGATTTTTGACGCGCCCGGCACTTTCGTGTTTGGCAGCGGCGCTCAGGGGATTGTCGGTGGCACAGCGACTGCGATGACGTACCGCAATTCGATCGAGTGGAACGTCAATACGAACACATTACCAACCGCGACTTCCGATCATCTGATTATTGGCCTCGACAGTGGCCAATCATTCGAAACTGGATTCACTAGCCTGACCTTCACCTTGGCTGAGGATGGTACGAACGTGGTTGACCAGACGTTCGGCTCCGTTGCTGCGGCCGACAGCTATTTCACGAACGACCTAGTAGATTTAGGTGCGTGGACTCCCGGTAGCACGCTCGATCTGTTGGCCTCGTTGTCCGAGACTCCTTTCGACGCCGGCAGCGGCTATGGCATCGATTACATGGTCGGGGTGGACCCGCCAGCGGTGCCGGAGCCCTCCTCGCTATCGCTTTTCGGAGCGGCTATCGCCGCAGCGCTCAGGATACGATACCGCCGTCGCGCTCAGCGCTATTAGCGCGAGGGAGTCGAAGTCGGGCAAAGCGGCCTCCGGGTGCTGACGAGACACTCGCCGGGATTCGCGCCATCATATCGTCCGCGTGGTGGACCCGCATCCGCCCCTCATACCGCAGCGCGAAGAACAGGGTTTCCGCGATTTCGTAGAGTGTGGCGGGGCGGAGGTGGGGCGTGTCGGGCATGGGGGGACGATAGAGGACGGCGGAGAACGTGGCAGAAACATATGTGCTGCCTGCACTCTGTTGATCCGCCGGATGCGTTGCCGGCCGCTCGCAATGCCGCTAAAACCCGCAGAAATCCTAGAAAGATGGTGCCCAGGGGCGGAATCGAACCACCGACACTGCGATTTTCAGTCGCATGCTCTACCAACTGAGCTACCTGGGC
>Ga0209415_10001231_pt1 | contig 48844 bp, 49 predicted proteins | sample PeaSoiSIISIP2007_FD_187696 | JGI IMG/M metagenome (GOLD analysis project Ga0209415, IMG submission 187696) | Peat soil microbial communities from Weissenstadt, Germany - SII-SIP-2007 (SPAdes) (version 2) | ecosystem: Environmental > Terrestrial > Soil > Wetlands > Peat | place: Germany... | reverse complement strand
ATGATGTGCAAAATCGCCGACAGCAGCGTCCCCGAATGGCTCATGCCGATCCAGAAGATGAAGGTCGCGATATACAGACCCCACATGTCGGGATTGTTCATCGCGGAGACGCCAAGACCTCTCTGGTACTGATAGGTCTCGCAACCGACACCGACACAGAACATGGCGAAGCACAAAGCGAACAGCAGCCAATACGTCGCCCGCGGCCGCTCCAGACTCTTGAGCACGTCGCGATTGATCTGGGCCCAGGCGATGTCCTCCCGAATGTCCTTTTCTTTTACTTGAGTCACGCTGTTCATTTTGGTCTCGGGCTCCGAGGCTCAGGCCTGGTTGTCGCGCACGCGTTCGAGGTACATGATCGACGGATAGGGACGAAGGTCCTCGAGAATGCGGTAGCCGCGCAGTCCCGGATGCGATTCGTCGATGTCCTTGAGCTGCTTGTCCTTGTTGATTTCGACCCGCTGCAAACGCCACTTCTGCGCAACGTGCGAATACGGATCGGACAGGTTGCCGAAAGTGATCGCGCTGGTAGGGCAGGCCTGCGCACAAGCGGGCAAAACCTCGCCATCGCGCACGGCCCGGCCCTCGTTGCGCGCGGTGTTCTTGGCATCGGTAAGCCGCTGAACGCAGAACGTGCATTTCTCCATGACACCCTTGGTACGCACCGTCAGGTCCGGATTCAGCTGCATGGGCAGCGGGGCGGGCCATGCCTTCTCCTGCTCCGGGTAGTTGTACCAGTTGAAGTAGCGGACCTTGTACGGGCAGTTTGCCGAGCAATAGCGCGAACCGATGCAGCGGTTGTAGACCTGCGAATTCAGACCGTCGGCCGTGTGGTTGGTCGCTCCGACCGGACACACGGTCTCGCACGGTGCGGCCTCGCACTGCTGGCACAGCATCGGCAGGAATTGCGCGCCCTGCTCGGGGGAGTTCTCGTCGGCCTCGTTCCAGTAGCGTTCCACCCGGATCCAGTGCATGGCCTGGCCCGCGGCGAACTTCTCCTTGCCCACGACCGGGAGGTTGTTCTCGGCATAGCACGCCACCACGCAGGCATTGCAACCGGTGCAGGCGTCCAGATCGATTGCCATGGCCCACTTCAGGTCCGGGTGCGATCCCGGCTGCGGGTGCGTGCGACGCAGCTGCGTCCAGTCGTTGAGTGTTTGTTCTAGGCTCACGAGTTACACCTCCTCGGACAACTTGGCCTTGTCCGCGGCCACAGTCACTACCAATTTGCGCCCGGCCTGGGTCTTCAAATTCCCCGACTTCCAACCTTCATCCTTGACGACGTGGCCGCGCGCGCCCGTCTTGGTGACGCGCACGCGCGTGGCGTACATCGCAAGCTCGCCGGTCTTGCGATCAAAGACCGGGTCGAGTATCCGGAAGGGATTAGCGCCGCGCCCGTCGGCGTAGCGTCCCATGCTCTCATGGCCCTGCCCCAGCGGAACGCCGATCACGTCCGGATGGATGCCGGGGAAAACATATGCCTGCACCTTGAGCGATCCGCTGGCCGAGGCGACCTCCAGGATGTCACCGTCGACAATCCCCAGTCGTTTGGCCGTTGCCGGATGCACCTCCGCCCACGAGTCCCACACGATCGTCGTGAGCGTGTCGGGCGTCTCCTGCATCCACGGAAGATTGGCATTGCGCCCATCGCGCAGGCTGGCCCGCACCGCGGGTGCCAGGCGAAACGGATACTGGGCGTCGGCCGCCTGCGTGGCACCGGCAAAGTCGAGCTCCACGTTGGCGGCCTTTGCCGGGACGTGCTGCTCCTGCGCATTGACGCGCAGCACTCCTTTGCTCAGAGCCTCGGTCCAGAACTGCTCGTCGTCACCAGGAGCATCAACGAATGCGGAGCGGTTGCGCAACAAGGCGGCACGCAGGTACGCGTAGTAGTCGGCAAATCCCTTGTATTCCTCCGGCCGGCGCCGCTTGAGCAGTTCCAGCAGAACGTCGCCGACCGATCGCGTGCCATCCGGGTACAGGCGTTCCATCAGCGGTTGCTGCAGGGTGAGTTCCAATCCTTCGGGCTGGTAGGCAGGCAGGTGTGTGCCCCAGTCCTCGAGAGCGGAGTCGACCGGCAGCACGAGGTCGGCTTCCCGTGCCGTCTCATCGAGATACTGTGCAAATACCACCTTGAATCCGGCCTTGGGAAAGATCTCCTTGTATTTGAGGAACGCAGGGGCCGAGTACACCGGGTTGACGTCGTGGAGGAAGACCGTGTCGAACTTACCGGCTGCAAGACCCGCCGTGAACTGTTGCAGCGAAGCGGTATCGCCCGACTCCGGGGCAATTTGCGGAAACGGCAACTTTGGCGGCAGCAGTACCGTCTTGCCCACATTTCCGAGAACCCAGTTGAGCGCCAGTATGGCCTGGGCATTGGATGATCCGTGCACGTGGCCTTCGGCCGAGGGCCCAGACAGCACGACGCTCGGCGCACGCTCGCGCAGCAGGCGCACCAAGCGATCGAAGACCTCTTCGCTTACGCCGGTCTCGGCAGCCACGCGCGTTTTGTCAAATGCCGCAGCCGCGGTGGCGATCGCCGGCGGAACCGCTACGGAAGCGGCGGACTTTCCGGTCAGCAGAGCATTGGCCAGCCCCAGCGCGAGCACCCCTTCGCTTCCCGGACGGATGGCAATCCAGCGATCGGCGTTGGCGCCGGTAAGGGTCATGCGCGGCTCGATCTGCACCAGGACGCCGCGCGGCTTGCTGTCGCTGGCACGGCGAAAGCGCGCGTACTGTCCGGCAAAATGAACGGGGGAAACCCAGGTGTCGAGAAAGTCCGCCCCGAACGAGACGATGAGATGCGCCTGATCGAGCAGCAAACGCGGCGACTCGGCGCCGAACAGTTGATCCGCGGCGGCGCGGTTGACCCGGGTCGATAGCGGGTCGTACGTGAAATGCTGGTTCGACCCGAGACTCTCGGTGGCGTTTCGCACCAGGACCTTGAGATGGCCGCTGACCGGCCCGGTCAAGAATGCAAACCGCCCGTCCTTGGTGGCCGCGCTCTTATCGAGCAGCGTAGCCATCGCGTCGGTCCATGAAACCGGTTTGAGGCCGCCGTCCTGGCGCATCAGCGGCGCGCGCAGCCGGTCGGGGTTGTAGTGGTGCTGGACGCTGGCCTGGCCAAGCCCGCAGAGCTTGCCCTGGTTGATCCCGGACACCGGATTGCCCTCCAGCTTGAGCACGCGGCCATCGCGCACGCGCCCGACAACGCCGCATAGGGCCTCGCACTGCGTGCACGTCGACGCGTAGTACACGGCAATGCCCGGAATATTGAAGTCCTCGGGTTCGACATACGACTTGACGGTTTCGACGCCCGAATCGATCGACGTAAACCCGCAGGCACCGACCGAAGCGGACGCACCGCCCCAGCCAAGAACCCGCAGAAAATCCCTTCGCTGTACGTTCTTCATTACCGCGCCTCGGTCACTTGTGGCATTGCCAGCAATCGTTGGGGCCGTGGGACGTATCCGCAATCACCAGCTGCGCCGGACGATCCGCCGTTTCCATGCGCGGATAAATCACGCGCGCGGGGTCCACCACGACGCCAGGCTTGCCGTTCGGATGGTCCTTCTGGTGACAGGCAACGCACCAACCCATGGTCAGCGGTTCGACCTTCACGTCTACCGTCATTCCGCGCACATTTCCATGGCAATACCCGCATACCTCTTCGACCGGGCGCCCGAGCTGGAAATAAAACCGCTGAATATGGCGCTCGTGGCTAAAGCGCACGAAGTCGGGCAGGTCGTTGACCTTCTTGAAGGGAATCGCTTCCTTCTTTTCCCAATACTCGAACAGCTTCTTGATGCGCGGCTTGTCCTTGACCGACTCGATTGACTGGTGGCATCCAATGCACTTGCGCAGGGGAGGAATTCCGGACACGCGGCTGCGCCGCGCATACGTATGGCAGTACATGCAGTTGATGCCCATTTTCCCCGCGTGAATGTCGTGCGGGAATTCAATCGGTTGCGCGACTTCGTCGCCGGCAAATGACAGGCCCGTGGCCAAACTCAGTGCCAGCGCCGCGAGCACCCGCACCACCCAGCGCCCCGGACCGCGACTCGCGCCATCGCAATTGGCTCGCGCGCGAAGATTCCGCGTCTTCATTTGACTTTGCGTTCCTCCACCCTCTTACGAACATCTGCGCGCCACCGCCCGCGCAGTACCCCCCGCACGCCAGCACTTTCCAGATACACGCGCCATTTACACGCGACGGATAGCGTAGCGAAAAAATGTCATGCCAGTGGGGCGATCCACGCCAATCCGGCGGTCGCCACACGATTTTTTATAGTGAGATTTGATCCCCGACAAGTATGAGACCGACCTGCGCGCCGTGACGTGTGAGTTCTTGCTTTCTTGCCTGAGTCTCGTTTCGTCGCGCAGTCGTAAAGAGCGGCCGCATTATGCATGGAAACGGCACGCAAGAGTAGCCCCCGCCAATGTGTGATGCACAACGAAACCCATTGCGCGGCGCACCATGCGGCATGCGCGACCCTTGCGCCGCCTTGCTGTAGGTGGCATTTGTTCCCCCTGCCGGCTCGGGATTTCGGCTACTTGATATTGCGCCAGAAGACCGCGTTCAACCAGCGCGCCACCAGCAGGAAGACCAAGAGAAACCCCATCACCCACACGCCGATCTTCATGCGCGCGGCCGCGGTCGGCTCGGACATCCAGTTCAGAAATGCGACGAGGTCCGCGACATCGTCGTTGAACGCAGCGGCAGCCTTTTCGTTGCTAGGCGCAAATGCAACCTCCAGTCCGGGCGATCCGTGCTCGGCTTTGGTCTTGGTCACCTGCGCATAGCCGTCGGCGTCGTAGACACTGACGATCCGAACCAGCTGCGTCGTCGACGACACCTTGCCGCCGGCCGACGGCGCTTCCTCCGACTCGGTGCGGGTAAGCGTTGCGACTCGCGGGCCCTGGCGATGCCAAAGGATATTGGGCATCGCGATGTTCGGATAGACAAGGTTGTTCCATCCGGTCAAGGTGCTGCGATCGCGGTAGAACCCGCGCAGCAAGGTGTAGAGGTAGTCCGTGCCGCGGTGCTCCGCGGTATTGCGCGCACGCACGATCACCGACAGATCGGGGGGCGCCTTGCCGAACCAGTTTTTTGCGTCGCGGGGGCTCATGGCGACCGTCATCGTGTCGCCGACCTTCTGCTCACCGAAAATCAATTGCGCCCTGATCTGCGCCTCGTCGATGCCGATATCGCGCAGGCGATTCCAGCGCATCTGGTTCGCGCTGTGGCAATTCAGACAGTAATTGACGAAGAGCTTCGCGCCGCGCTGCAGGGCCGCGCGGTCGTTGGCGCGCTCGCTCGGCCAGTGATCGAGCACGGTTTCCTGCGCCAGGGCATCGCGCGGAAATAGCGCCGGCCCCAGCAGGCAGCAAGACAGCACCAGCGCCACGCACCAAAAGCCTGTTATACCCATCGGCTTCATCGCCTGCTCTCCTCAATGCGCGACAAACCGCACGCGGTCGGGTACTGCCTTGAATTCCCCCAACCGGCTCCACCAGGGCATGAGTGCAAAAAAGCCGAAATAGATCGCTGTGGCAATCTGCGCGATCGCCGTACGCAGTGGGTTCGGCGGCAGCATTCCCAGGTAACCCAGCACCAGGAAGGCCGCGACGAATGCGCCCAGCGCAAGCCGATGCCAGGCCGGCCGATAGCGCATCGATTTGACCGGCGAGCGATCAAGCCACGGCATGGCGAACAGGATCATGGCCGAGGCTCCGCTCAGTATCACCCCCCAGAGCTTCGCATCGAGCTGCACCTTGGGCACGGTGAGCAGGGCCAGCACGATCGCGGTACCGACGGCCACCCCGGCGCGCAGGCGCCAGTCGCGCACGCTGAAATACACCAGCGCGCCCAGCCCCACGGCACAGGCGGCGATCCAAATCAGAAAGCCTTCCGTGGTCGCACGCAAAATCGAGTAGTACGGCGTGAAGTACCACAGCGGCGCGATGTGCTGCGGGGTCTGGAGCGGATCGGCGGGAATGAAGTTGTTGCCCTCGAGAAACACGCCACCCAGCTCCGGCGCGAAAAAAATAATCCCGAAATACGCCAGAAAAAAGAACGCCAGGCCGTAGATATCGTGCACGGTGTAGTAGGGGTGAAACGGAATTCCGTCGAGCGGCCGGCCGTCGGCGCCCAGACGCTCCTTTATCTCGACGCCATCCGGGTTGTTGGATCCCACATCGTGCAGGGCAAAGATATGCGCCACCGCCAGTCCCAAGAGCACCAGCGGAAGTACGCAGGCATGCAAGGCGAAGAACCGGTTCAGGGTAGCGTCGCCGATCACGAAGTCGCCCCGGATCCACGTCGAAAGGTCGGGACCGACGAGGGGAATCGAATCAAACAGGTTGATGATGACCTGGGCTCCCCAGTAGCTCATTTGACCCCAGGGCAGCAGATAGCCGAAGAAGGATTCGGCCATGAGCGCCATGAAGATGACGCAGCCGACCAGCCAGATGACCTCGCGCGGCGTGCGATAGCTGCCGTACAGCAATCCACGGAACATATGCAGGTATACGACAATGAAGAAGAACGATGCACCGGTCGAATGCATGTAGCGGATGAACCAGCCGCCGGAAACCTCGCGCATGATGAATTCGACGGACCAGAACGCGAGGTTCGAGTCCGGCTTGTAGTGCATCGCGAGAAACATCCCGCTGAGCAGCTGTATTACCAGCACCACCAGCGCCATCGAGCCGAAGAAGTACCAGAAATTGAAGTTCTTCGGCGCGTAGTACTCCGACATATGCACGCGAAACGCATTCATCAGCGATGGCATGCGGCTGTCAAACCAGCCCGCCAGGCCCCGGTACGGTGTCTTGTGCAAGCCCATGACCACTTCCTCCCGCGTGATTACCGTTTCTTGCCTACTACTGGCGCTACGTACTGCTGCGACCTCCGTTGTGCCCTCGTGCGCACGGCGAGCACGGCATGCGCCCGTGTCGGTCCGACAAATCAGGTTGGCGTATCTTCTCCGACCCGAACCGTGCTCTCGCTTAGGTAGCGGTGCGGCGGGACCGGTAGGTTGTCCGAGGCCGGTTTGTTCTTGAATACTCTGCCGGAAAGATCAAAAGTGGAGCCGTGGCAGGGACAAAGGAACCCCGGGTCGGCCCCCAGCTGGGCGTTTTCCTCGCTTGCGTAGGGTCCGCTGGGCGAACATCCGAGGTGCGTACAGATGCCGATGACCACCAGCATTTCCGGCGTGATCGATCGCAGCGCCGGGTCCTTGAGCACGTATGCCGGCGTCGGAAAAGCAGTTCGCAGCGAATTGGGATCGGCGAGGCGATCCGTGTCGAGCCGCAGCGTCTCGATCATCTCGGGGGTGCGCCGCAGGAACCAGATCGGCTTGCCGCGCCATTCGGCCACCTTCATCTTTCCCGGTGGGATGGACGAGATATCCACGTCGACGGGAGACCCCGCCGCCAACTCGCGCGCCGAGGGGCCCCAAGACAAGATATAGGGCACGGCCGCGGCCGCACAGCCGGCCCCGCCAACCGCACAGGTAGCAACGATTGCGGCTCGGCGCTCCAGGTCAACCTGGGGCGATTCGGCAAGGCTAACAGGCAATGTGGAAGACATGGCAGGTCCTTGGAAATCCGCTTAGGAAAGTGGAAAGAGTGCGACCGAGGTGTCCGGCGCAAAACGGAGCTGGCGCAATTCCGGGGCACACAGCTCGCACTGCGCGGTCGCGAAGGAAAGAAAGCTCATGTTCCCGCAGTTCTTGATATTTATTTCGGCGCAGTTTACTGCAATGCCGCAAATGGCACGGGCGCGATCTAGAATTGCCGCCGCAAACGTTTGAAGCACATGGCCTTAACGCAGATTAAAGGTCGCGCGCCGCGCATAGCGCTCGTGGCGCCGTGCAGCGGGCGATAATTAGCCTGCGCAGCGGGCGTATCGCTGCCCTTCACCGGAACCTGCCGCTACATGAACACCACTACGCAAACACCCGACGAAGCACCCTCCCCGGCCAGCGAGCCCAAGCGCGGCATCAACTGGTTCCGCTTCTGGATGCAGATGCTGCTCGCGATGCTCGCCTTTAATATCATTGCCGGGCTGGTCACCTGGTACTTCATTTTCCCGCGCCTGCATCCCGGCCAATAAGGCACGGCTGGAGCCGTTGTAGCAGTGCGCGCGCCGCACTGCCTTGATGTAGCAATCCGTCTTGCATAAAAAACGCGGCGGACCGATAGGTCCGCCGCGCCGTTTCCTGCAGCAGCGCGCCCCGGTAGGGGAGCGCCGCCTGGGCCCAACTCTCAGTCCAGTGTTTGCACGTACGCCGCTACCGCCTTGAAGTCGGCGTCGTTCAGGTTGGCGATGAGCGCCTGCATCTGATCGACGGCGCGTATGCCCGACTGGATGAACTTGAGCTGAACAAAGACATAGTCGGCGTGCTGACCGGCCAGGCGCGGGATCGGTCCTTGGCCATGGGCATCGGGACCGTGGCACATCGCGCAGGCGAGCAGTCCCTTGCTGGCGTCACCTTCGGCGAACAAGGTCTTGCCGCGCTCCAGATCTCCCTTGGCGGGCCGGCCCGGGGGAGCCGGTAGCTTGGCATAGTAATCGCCCAGCGCCTGCATCGTGGGCGAGTCCAGGTCGCGCGCCACACCCTTCATGAAGTCCCAGGCGCGATCCTCGTTTCGCGGAGCATCCTCATAGCGGTAGCCCAGTACCTTGCGCAGGTCCGTGACATTGAGGATCCACTGCTCGAACATCGACTCGTGCGTGACGGCGCGATCGTCCTGGTTCAGGTTGTGAAAGTACTTGAGCTGCAAGGCAAGGTATTCGCTGCTCTGCCCGGCCAGTATCGGGAACGTCGGGGCGACACTGACCCCGTTGTGACCATGGCAAGCCTGACACCATTTTCCTGCGAGCAGGTGCGCCCGCTCCGGCGCCAGCTTGATTGCCAGCGGGCTGGGTGCCAGCTCCGTGGGCCCCGCCGGCGCCGCTGCTGGCGCCGCTGCCGGCGCCGCCGCATCCTCGGCTGCTGCGAACGTTGCCATCAAGGCTAGCGCGAAGCCCGTCAGGATCCTGGCCGCCCATGGTGCATTCCGCGTCATATTCGTCTCCATGTGTTTTCTCCTCCTGGGCGACCGGTTCTTAGAAATCCCACCAGATGCCGGCAACCAGCGTGTTCTGACCCGTGGAGTTGTTGCCAAAGCCATCGAAGTTGCCGGCACCGCCATTGAGCTTGGTGTAATCCGTATAGTGCAAGAGGAACTTCATGTTCTGCAGCGGAACGTAATCGAGCTCTATATCCCAGTAGTTGCTGGCAGGGGAACCGCTCGCGGAGCCGCCTCCGCTGCCCTGGGCGTATCGCAGCGCATCCGTGGTGCCGGTCAAGTTCGTGAAGCTCAGCGAGGCGCCGTACATCCGGTGGTAGTAGAGCGTTCCCCGAATTTTGAACTCCTTGAGCGTATCGCTAGAGTTCGACACCAGGCCATTCTGGAACCAAGGACTGAGGCTCGCGTTTTCGTGGATCCAGGACCCGGCCGCGGTGAAGACCCAGGGCTCGTTGCGGTTGTACTGGTACTGCCAGTCGATCGCGAAGTCGTTGTACTTGCTGGTCGAGTTGCCCGATGTGAACACGCCGGGCGCGTTTCCCCCGAATCCCGGCTCCGCGGCGCCCGGCGTCCAGTAGGCCGCGTCCCAGTAGGTCTTGGCGGAGATGCCAAAGATGCCGGCCTCGATCGAGTTGTAGTCCCAGTCGTGGCTATAGGCGAGGCGATAGTAGGGATTCCAATGGTCCAGGACGTCGGAGGGATTGCCGGCAAAAGCGGTGCAGCCCGATGGGGTGCTCGGATTTCCCGGGCACTGGTTGTTGCCCGAACCGTTCACAAACCAGCTGAACGATCCCCAGGGCTTCTGGTACTCGCTCAACTCGGCATAGATCGTCTTTTTCCACCAGACGTAGGCACCAAAGCCGATCAAGCGCTGCCCGCCCACTACTCCGTCGTCGAGGAAAGTCGAGGCCACCGGGCCGAAGCCAGACTGGCTATTGGCAAACCAGCCGGGAAACTGCCATGCCGGAACGGCGTTCCAGACGTCCTGCATGGTGATGTTGTTGTTGACCATCAAGCCCACGACCGAGTCGTTTTCGCCGTTGCCCATGCTCGAGAACCGGTGCACCCAGCGCACCTCGGTGTTGTCCTCGGCGGAGGCCCACGGTCCTGAGCCACCCCCCGTTTGTGCGAAGGTCCACTGGCCGAACATCCCAATGTTCTCGGTGATCTTGCCGCCGAAGTAGATGCTCCCCTGGTCGATGTGGGCCTCGTTGCAGTCCGGGCAAACCTTCGCGCCCGGGGTGCTGTGGTCGGTGTTGTCCCCCACGTACTCAATGGAAGCCATGACGCCAATTGCGACCGGGAAAGGTTGGGCTTCCCCGAAGGTGTAGCCGTTGAGCTTGAACTCGCGGCCGTAGGCGGTCAGCTCCGGCGGACTGGTATGGCACGCCTGGCAGCCATGTCCCGTCTGTCTGGCAAACACCGGCACTGCCTGTGCCGGCGCCGATAGCACGAACCAGGCAGCGCCGGTTGCGAGACCGAACGCCAACCATCGGGCGACGCGATTCAGAGTCATGAATCTCCTCCTGCGAAAATTGCGCGGGTGTTGTAATTGCTGCTGGCCCCACCCCATTGAGCCGATCTACCAGCGGACCGCTCCTGATTCGGCCCGATGCAATCGTGGGGATCATAAGATTGGCCGTTTCTGTGCGCCAGTTAATATTCGCTCTTACGTTGTATGCGCGAGACACCGTGTTTTTCATCGCTACAATCGCCACCCCTGAATTTGTGATCGGCAAGCCCGCGGTGCACGCGTCTCATTCCGAGATCATGGTGGGTCCACGATGAGCGCTGATCGTGCCGGGTCCTGGGCCACTCGCATTCCCAATGGCTTCTGGGCAGTCCTCGGGCTGATCGTCTGGGGACTCGCGGTCACCGCCCTACTCGATCGCACGCCCTACGGGCTTGACGAGGCAACCGCGCGTGCGGTCCTTTTTCTGTGGTCCATATCCGACCAGGTCGCATCGCCCATCGTCACGCTGGGTGTTCCGGATTTTCGCGCGGTATACCTCATTCCCGCGGGAGTCCTGTTCTCCGGTAGCCTGCTCGCCGCCAAGCTCTGCACGCTGCTGATTGTCATCGCAACCGCGATAGGCCTGTACCGATGGCGCCTGGGTCGGGGCGACTCCGAGACGCCGCTGCTCGCATCAGGACTGCTCCTGCTCTCACCGCTGACCATCACCGCGATCGACCACATCGCGATCGGCACCTTCCTGCTGCTGACCTTCCTACTCGGGGCCTGGGCGGACGATTCGTATCGCCTGAGCCGGATTCGGTTCGGCGGTTTTTACTTCTCGCAGCTGCTGCTCGCCATTGCCGCAGTGAGCCTGCATCCGGCCGGCCTGGCCTACCCGCTCGTGCTCGCGTACTCCTGGCTGCGCGATCGGCCCGCGGAGCCGCGTGCCGCCGCGATCATTCCCGGGCGCGAGCGCACCCACGTGCTGGTCGGCGTCGGCATCGCCACCCTCATCGGACTGGCGCTTGCCGGCGGCTGGCCGCACCAGGGCTGGTTCGACAATCCGGTCACCGTGCTGGCGCAGGACATCTTCGAGTTCCATTCCGAATCCACGTTCGGCGATGTGCTCACCTGGGTGCTGGGCGTGGTGCTGTTACTTGCCGTGCTGGGCGCGCTCTGGGGCGCGCGCGCGCAGATTTTGGCCGATCGATTTGCCGCAACCCTGGTGCTGGCGGTCGCGATCGCGGCATTGACGGCGGACGCAAGCTACACGCTGCTCGTGCTCGTGCTGCTGCTCTACTGGGGATTTCCGCTGCTGCTGCACGTTCGCGTCGGCAAGGCTGCGGGCTTTGCCGGCCAGCGCGGGGTTGCCTTCGCCTTGCTAATCGTGCTATCGACGTCGTTTCTCTCGGCGGACCGGGCGCGCTACCAACGGCTCCAGCAGGGCCCGGAGCTATCGGTGCAGGATCGACTGATACAGGCGCTGGCGGCAACGGTCCAGCAATCGCATCCGGTCGCGGCGCAACCCGGCATGGTGACCGAGGACGAAAAGTCCAAGAGCGGCCCACGTGTTGCGAGCCAATGGCCGGGACGCACGATGATCGCCTGCCGATGCAGCACGCTGCCGCTGCCGCCCAGTTCAGAGGACCAGGCCAAGTTCATTGCCAATCTGCGCGGGCTTGACTACGTGGTCTTTGATCCGCAAAACCCGGTCAACCGGGAACTATCGCGCGACTTCGCCCTGTTGGGAGGGGCCAGCGCGGAGACCGTTACGCTGCAGACCGGCGGCGTGGTGTTGCGATTGCATCCGGCCGGGCCGCCGGCGCCTGCGCCAGGACTGCGCGGATAGCGGCCGGTATGCGCCGAATCCGGAGCCAGCCCGCATGTACAAGGAAATCCTGATCTATGCCATCGTCGCGGCGAGTTCGCTGTTCCTGATGACCTTCGTGGTGCACATGCTGGTCGGCGGCCTAGTGAGCCCGCGAACCGAAGAACTCCTGACGATCGCCCTATGCAGTCTGGTTGCCTGTCTGATCGGAGCAATGGCGTGGGACGTGGCGCGCCGGCGCCGGCGCAAGCAAGCCGACAAGATGCCCGGCAAAGACCGCCGCTGAGGTGCACGCCGAACGCGTACGGCGCGGGCGGATTTTATTTGCCGCGATTGGCGAGGCGCTGCAGCGCCTCCTGAACCGCGGCGTACGCGGCATCGTCGGCGAACTGGGCCCGGTGCAATACGAACTGCAGGCGGCGGCCCTCTCTGTTGAGCCCGGACAAGCCAAACGAGCGCCCCGAAAAATCCGGGAAGACGCGCTGCTCCTTGACGAGGTCGGCACTCGCACCGCTGCGCTGCACGATCGACACCGAATCGCTATCGAGGTCGATGCGAACCGGGGCCGTAGGCAAGAGCATCAGGCGCGTTTTCAAGATCCGGTTTGCGCCGACGAGGAAGAAAAAGCTGGCCAAAAAACTCAGCAGGTACGCCAGGCTGTGTTCATCGCCGAACCAGAACTTGGCCCCCACCGAGGCCAGGGCGATCACCGTGGGAACGTAGAGCAGCAGGTCCCATGCGGCGCCCTTTAGGTCCGGACGCAATTCGAATCGCTTTGCTGCGGCCATGAGACAGGTCTTGGGGAGATTGAGCTGGCGTGCCGGGCACGCAAACCCAGGCGAAATTCCTCGCCCAGCTAGGAAACCGGCCGGGCTGCGGCATGGTCCGCGGAACCCGCCGGCAGGATCTTCTCGATGGCGATTTCCATTTCTCCGTAGAGCATTTTTCCCGGGTTCTGGACACGCACGATGCCGTCCTTGTCGATGGCAAACGTCCAAGGGTCGCCCATGACCCGGTACGCCTTGTATGCCTGCGGGTTCTGATACTGGTCGACGTGAATGAATATCACACGGTCCTGGTATTTCGCCAGCAGGGCCTTGGCAACCTGGAGCTGCTCATCGCAGGGCGTGCAATGGCCCGGCGTGGCGAATTCGAGGATGATCGGTTTATGTTGCGCCAGGGCCTTGTCAACGGAATACTGGTACATGCGCGGGTCGGGCTGCCGATAGGTGGTGATCTTGCTCAAGTCCCCGCCAACGTCGGCCAGCGTCTTGGTAGCCAGGCTTGGCGCTGGCGCGCCGATGGCAAGCCCGCGAAACGTGCCGCCATAGCGCGAATCCTTGTCGCAGCCAGCGAGCGTGGCCACAAGGCCCAGGAGCAAAAATGCCCCGGCCCGGATCCGACTGGTCTGACTGCCCGCCAACATCGTCTTGCCCTTAGAAAAGGATTCCGCCAACCATTTGCATGGCACCGAAGATCACTGCCACAACGATGCCCATCACGATAGCGCCGAACATCATCTTCTCGCCAAACCGGGCTTCGCTGGGTCGATTCTTGCTGAACCAGAAGATCACGACGATCACCGAGAAAACAAAGATTCCAACGAGCAGGAAGGCAAAAACCGCCTCGCTGAACTGCTGGCTGCGCATGCCCTCGATGCTCAGATCGAGCTTGGGCGAGATTTGTGGACTCATGCGCTCTGCTACCCGATCAAGTCCTGGCGCTCTTTCCAACCCACTGCCGTACGGAACAGGTTATATCCCCAAATGATATTGGCCAGCAGCACCAGGGTGCCAAACATGCCTACCAAGGCGAGCAGATGGCCGACAACCCGGCCGGGGGCATCCGGATCGCCGTTATCGGGCATGCCTCCGACCATGCCGGCGAGCGAAAAGAAAACCACCATGCCGACAAGGCCGAAGTTGTGCATCCAGAAGTGCACTTTGACGAGCTTGACGCTATGGATAGGACGCCCCGATAGCCGCGGCACTACGTAGTACAGGGCCGCAAAGATCGCCATCTCCACCCAGCCGAGCAAGTTGATGTGCGTATGCGCACGAACGATCAAGCGGCCATAGGCGGAGTAGTCGACAAAGTTGCGGAAGTCCTTGATTCCCCCCATGAGCGCGCCCCAGCCGAATCCGATGATGCTGTAGATAATGCAGGCGAAGGCAAACCAAAGCGTGTACCGGGTAAAGTCCTCGCGCTCAGCACGGCTGAGTTCAATGGCCATTGCCGCTTCCCGGTTTTGCGTCCTCGGTGCGTTGCCCATTCGCCGCACCCGCCTTGGCGGCATCGCCGGCACGCACATCGCTAAAGACCAGCCGCCAACTGTCCGGCGCCCACATGTCCAGCATCGCATCGATGAAACCGGACTTTCCCGTCGGCGGCGCCGGCGCCGTGGGCGCGCCTCGGTCGGATGTGAGCTGTGACAAAAACACGCCTATGGCGTGCAGATCCGCCTCCGGAAGCTTGGCCACGTACGATGCCTCCTTGGGCGCGGGTCCGTGATCCACGGTTTTGCTGCCGTAGGTGTTCTCCGGATCGTGCAGGAAGGCGAGGATATACGCCAGGTCATGGCGCGAACCGATTCCGTCCAGCTCCAATCCCATATTGGTTCCATTGCCAACGGCCTTATGGCATGAGGTGCAATTGTTCGTCCGGAACAACTCCGAGCCGCGGAATCCCTCACCGGCAAAATCGTAGTGGGTGCGCACCGGGTACATCGGCTTGTCTGATGACATGCGGATCCACTCCAGCACTACGTAGTTCTGGATCGTGACCAGGATCAGCAGCGCCACCGAGCCAAAAAGGACCTTCTCTCCAGTTTTGAGCCGCTTCCACTTCTGCCACATGCTTGCCACCTTCCTGCAGGTCGTACGTACGGCACCGGAACGCGCGGAATCGTTGAAGCGGCCAAAGGGACCGGCCCGCTATGGCGGACATTCGCGGCCATGAAATTCCGCGGCACAAGAAACCGACCGTCCGCCCGAAAATTTTAGGCAGCGGTACCGGACGGCAAGTTCCCTCGAACCAAAACAAAAGGCCGCGCCAAGTGCATCGGCGCGGACCGTTTATTTTTTCGATTCTACCGCAACTGGCCGCGGCGATGCGCGGCAGGCGGCCTACTTGGTCAGCTTCAGATTTTCAAGAACACTTTCATTCGTCGGCACGAAACCGTTGCCGATCGTGCTCTTCGGCGCCCCGGAAAGATATGCCGCAACGTTGTTGATGTCCTCATCGCTCAAGCTCTTGGCAACAGCACGCATCTGGCCCAGGGGATCGTTTGCCCGAGTGCCGTCGCGCCAGTGCTTTAACTGGTTCACGAGGTAGACGTACTTCTGCTGCGCGATTGCAGGGTAGATCGGATCGGCCCCCCGGCCGTTGTAGCCGTGGCAGGACGAACAAGCAGGCGCCTTGCCGATCACGCCGAATTTCACCAGGATTTGTCCTTTGTACGGCTCGCCCACCTCGGTTCCCGCCGCCTTCAAGGCAGCAAGATCGGATGGCTCGCTGGCGGGCTCGAGCGTATTGAGGTAGGCGGCAACATTGCGCCGATCCTCCTCTGACAACTGCTTGGCAAACAGGTTCATGACGCCCAGGGTCAGATCCGTGCGGGTGTCATCGCCAAAATTGGTCAATTGCTTGACGATGTAGGCATAACCATCGTTGGCCAGCTTGGGGGTCTGCATCGCGTCAAGGCCCAGGCCCTTTTCCCCGTGGCAGCTCTGACACGGCGAGACCGCATCCTTTCCGTTCAGGAAGAGCTGCTTTCCGGCGGTGATATTTGCGGTCACCTTCTCCGCTTCGGCGTTAGAGGCACCGGAAACGGTGAAGATAGCAGCGGCCACCAGCATCGCCGGGATGCGCCGCATCTTTAGGTTACGAAAGCGCATTGATTTCCCCTCTTCCCAGAATGAATTTGTTCCGTCGCGATTTGAAGCCAAAAACTCACGCCACCCGCCGCAACCGGACGCCCAAACCGGAACCGGCCGGTACGGAAAACGCTACGCGCAGCCAACTCAGCGACGTTTCTTCTTACCGTTTCTTCTTACCACTAAACAAGACTGCGAGCAGGACAACGATGAACGCGAACCAGACCGCATACATCGTCAAAACTTCGTTTGTTGTCGTATCGGGTTCGAACAACATATCGGAATCTCTCTTTCAGAAAATCGGGCTCTTGCCTGCGTCAGAACTTGATCTGCGGCTTATTCTTGTCGAACTTGTCGACGACAAAGCTGTAGAGCGCCGGCGCGAGAAAGGCCACCAACACGATGCAAAAGAGAACCAGCGGCGGATTGTCAACTTCAAGCATTTGCTGCTCCCTGTCGGTTAGGGGCCCACGATCCGGGTCGGCCCCGTGAAATTTCTCAGTGATCCTTAAAGTGGGTCGGCTGCCAGGTGCTCGGCGGCAGCCGCTTGATCACGATCGTCACCCCGGTAAAGAAGAAAACGATGAAAAAGATATCGATGAAGTACCCTTTGTCCCACCAGGGCTGCTTGCGCTGGCGCCGCATGCCTCCCGCACCGTCGGGAATCATGTTGCCCTCGAAATTGGCCATCTGGACGCGGTCGCCAAGCACGTTGTACTCGGACAGGTCGACCCCCTTGGCCATCAGCGCTTCGATCTGCGGGCGGATGATGCGCAGGTCATCCATCGTCAGCGGGTGGCGCTCGAGCATCGCATCGTATATGCCGCCGTCAGCGCCCTTGTTCATCTTGACGATCTCGGCCATCGCTGCGGCATCGTCCTGCATCGCCTGGATCCGCGGATCGCTCATCGATTTGACGTAGCCAGCATAGATTGAGGCGTTGGGCCGTTGTCCCCACAGCGGGAAGGTGATGGCAAACGCCGTAAGGATGGTCAGGATCAGGAGTCCGACGATGGGCTGCGGAACGCGGTTGTTGTCTTCGGTCAGGCCGCCTAAGCTCTCGCCCTCCCAGACCTCTACTGCCTTTTTATTGAGCGCATCATCGCTCAGGGTCGCGAGCGGCTGGTCCATCGTAAATGCCATGCTGTTCTCCTCGATTGCCTAGTTTCGAATCAGGTTTCTCGACCGCAGCGCCTACTTCAGGCTCAGGACGAAGTCGATCAGGTAGCGGATCTCCGAATCCTTGGCGTACTCTGGAACGTCGGGCGGCGTCACGCGCTTGCCATCGTGGTACTCCAGGTACTCGGTCCGCCACTTGGCAAAATCGATCTTGTTGCCCTTGGCGTCGACGTCGCCCCACAGGTAATCAAATCGGGGCATGATCGAGTGCGGCTGCACGAGTCGCGGATTGAAGAAGTGCATCATCATCCACTCGCGCGAGCTGTTGCGCGATCCAACGTGCAGCAGGTCCGGGGCCTTGCGGTCGGAGCCGAACGCCGTCGGCGATTCGCCGTTAAAGTCCCCCAGCGCCGGCGGGGCGCCAAACACCTGCCAGTCCTGGGTTTCCTCGGGCAACAGGGTGTGGCACCACCAGCAGCCTTCGCGCACGAACATCGTCTTGCCGGCGCCGACGTGCGAGACATCCTCATCCTTGGCGACCAGCAAAATATCGGCTGGCGTCCAGCCTTTGGTGGCCGTCAGGTTTTCGATGTACGGCAGTTCGTGTCCGTTGACCGTGCCGTGGGAAATGGCAAATACCGCTCCCGCCGCCTTGCTCGCCAAGCTGATGTTCCCCTGCGTTTCGCTGAGCTGCGCTTGGTCCGCCCCGAGAGTCACCGGATGCAGGATGCCGCTGGGAAACGACGTGCCGGCATTGAACACGTAGACGTAGCGGGGCGTATCGAGCGGCGTATTGGTCTTTGGATCGTTGCGCAGCAGCACCTTGAGGGGCTTGTTCCGGCCCATCATGAGTGGGTCGTCCAGGTTAAAACCGGTCTCGCGCCCGGCAGCAAGCTGCTTGTCGAGCGCGATATCGGTCGCGCCGACCGCGCGAATGTCCAGGGTAGGCATCACCAGGGTGATGAACATCGAACTGGCAAGCGAGATCCCGAACATTCTCGCGCCGATCTTGTATTCACGAAACGCCATTTGGCTTCCCTCCGCCGGTTACCGTCTTATCGTTCGTAGGCAAGTTCGTGCGGCATGCGCCCGCTCGGAACAACCGTTCCCTCGCGTGCGGTGAGCCACATGTTGATCAGCCACAGGATGTTGCCGGTGAACACCATGGTGCCACCGATCCAGCGCGCGATCATGTACGGGTGCTCGGCGATGACGACGTCGATATAGGGCACCTCGTAGATCTTGCCGGCGCCCTGTATCAGGCCGGCGATGGTCATCGAGACCCAATATATCGTGAAGCCGATCAACAGCATCCAGAAGTGCACATTGCCCAGCGTCAGCGAATAGAGCTTGCGACGCATGATCGTCTGCAGCCCGAAGTAGACCGCGGCCGCTTCCAGGAACGTCGAGAAGCCGAGCAAGGCCAGGTGGGCATGCGCGACGATCCAGCCGGTGCCATGGATGTACCAGTTGATGGCGCGCGTTTGCTGAAAGCCGCCCTGCATGTTCAGGGGAATGGCCATCAGCACGCCGGTGATGGTGAATCGCACTTCCAGGTTCTCGACGAACATGTACCACTTGCCCTGCATCGTCAGCAGCAGGTTGGACACGAAGGCGATGGCCGGCACCAGGATCAATACGCCTTCGACCGAGGCGAACGACTTGAGCCATTCGGGCAGCGGTGCGGACATGAGGTGATGCGCCGCCGGCGTCGAGTAGAACACCACGACGGACCAGAAGTGCAAGTGCCCGATGCGGTGCGAGTACAAGGGGTTCCCCGTCACTTTCGGAATCGTGTAGTAGGCGATAGCCGCCGCAACGGGCGTGATCCACAGCCCCAGCACATTGTGCGCGAACCACCAGGTGAGATAGCCCTCGGTCAACCCGGTCAGGTGGAAAAACTCGGGCGAATTGCCGACAAGGAACACGATAATAACCATGAACACTGCCGCGGCGAAGAACCAGTTGGTGGTGTAGATCCCCTGGGTGCGACGCTTGATGATCGTCATCCACACGTTGATCCCGAGCGGGATGGCCATGAACGCCGCGATGTACAGGTCAATGAACCAGGGAAAGTCCGAATACTCGCGGCCCGAGGTGATGCCGGCCCACAGTACCGTCAAGCCGAGCGTCAGGCCCAGATTCCATAAGAAGCAATTCCAGACACCGAGCTTTTCCGACCACAGCTTGGTGTTACCCAGCGCCGGGGTGATGTACATCATCGCCATCGCGAAGGCCATCGAGATCCAGCCGAAGATCACGGCGTGCACGTGCACCTGGCGCATATGGCCGAACGCGAACCACTCGTTGCCCGTGACCATATCGGGAAAGGCGAGCTTGGATGCATTGAACGAACCCAGGCCCGTTCCGATCACGAACCAGACGATGGACGAGAAGCCGAAATAGATCGCCGCCGATCCGGACGGAATGTCCTCGCCGCGGGCAAACATGTACTTGAACATGATTTTCTCCTTGTCTCCGAAGACAGGTGGTCTATTCGCTCAACCGCTTTGCTTCTGATTCCGCTTCTTCGGAGTCAGGCAGTAATACGAAAGCAGCATGCTGGAGAAGGCCAGCGTGATTCCCAAAAGTCCGGCGATCAATGCCATGGTTTCCTCTATCCTTTTGCTCAGCCAGTGAACGGGGGTTCCCGGGCGAATGTATCTTTTTTCTCTATAGCGAGGTGCGGAACATTGACGATCCGCCCTCAACGGCGCGCGGCGCGCTCGAGCGCGTCGTGCTGCGTCAGACCGACAAACAAGATTCCGACAAAGGCGATGCCGAAGACGATCATGGCCCAGTCGATGAACCCGGTAAAAGTCGCCGGATCGTATGCCGCACCATAGATACCGCCCCAGTTCGAGAACCCGCCGCGTCCCAGCAGGCACATAAGGGCGGCGCCGAAGACGCTGCCGTTGCCCATACCCGTCAGCATGCCGCCGATGATGATTGCCCAAAAGGCCTTCTTCGTAATTGCCTTGCCTTCCATGCTCCCCCCTTGACGCTAGGATAAGAACGCTACCGGCGGGCGCAACAAAGCCAAGCCGAAAGCCACCTTGCAATCTTCACAGCCGAACGAATGTCCCCAAATTGCCGACCAACAATTACTCCTGCAATCGACACGCCCAATTCAAACCGGGGAATAGTTTTCCTTTTTGTCCCCAAGAGCATGTCGATAATAGGTAGGGCTTACTTGCACTGTCAAGCAGTAACCCTCCCGTTGTCGCGACCGCCATCATCGAACCCTAGATTTCCGCAGTCCGCCGCGTCCGGGTTCCCGCATCGTGAACCACCATATGACGCATTTGCGGTGTTGCAAATCTCCTGCGATTGCGGTCAAACCACCATCGCGCACTTCGTCGTTTCCTTGAACGGCGAGACGGCGGATTGTGATGAGAAACGTCCTCGACGTAAAGCTTTTTTTTGCATTTTTGCGTGCATGTCCTCGACGCAACGTTGTCAGGCATGTCTAAGCACTGAGGGATGAGAATCATTTCGATCTGGGTGCAAGCGCAGCACGAAGGGCGGGCGCTTTGGACTACGATGAAGCTGTAGAAGCGTAGGTCTTCTTTCTTAATAGGCGTTCAGGAGAAACATCATGGGATTTTTCGAATCGCTACCCGACGGCTGGACCATCTATGTCTGGCTGTTCGCAGGTGCAGCAATCATCATCGCCGCGATCTGGTGGATGCGCTGGGGCTTTAAGAACGAGCAGTTCGACGAGGACATCAAGTACCTCGTCTTCAACGAGGCCGACAAGGACAAGATGACGTCGGACGATTTTGCCAAGGCGCAGGCCGTCATGAAGGCCCAGATGGCAAGCCGCGAGCGCCACCTGGCGATGCAGGCGGCGCAACAGGCCGCGCAAAAGCGCAGTTGAACACTCGGTCCGGCGCTGCGTGAAAAAGGGAGAGCTGGTTGTTCTCGGCGCCATCGGCGTGCTGGTGCTGGGCGGGGTAATCCGCGCCGTGGTGCAGCGGCCGAGCGCACAGGACCGGGAGATTCCGTTTTACAGCACCGCCTCGGACCAATTGGCGACGTCGGCCAGCGACCTGATCCGCAAGTACTCCTGCCGCCAGTGCCACAGCCTGTGGTCGACACGCGACCTGCTGCAAGCCGTGCCCGCGCCGATGCTCGATGGCATTGGCTCACTGCGCAGCGAGCAATGGTTGTATGCCTACCTTTCGGACACCCAACCACAAACGATCCTGCCTTCGCGGCTCAAGCCCGAATACCGCATGCCCTCCTACGCGAGCTTGCCAGAGCCCGAACGACGTGCGCTGGCCGGTTACTTGGCCAGCCTGAAGGTCAAAGACTGGTACCTGGAGCAAACTCGCCGTATGGAGCATGACAAGCTCAGCGGCGAGCAAACGGCAGAAAAATAGCCCTCGGCGACGCCGGGACCGTACGCCGGGAGCCGTCCAGCGGACCGACGGGAGCGTCTACCCCGCTACGGCGCCGACGCCGCATTGCGCCGAGCACGGCCGCCAATGCTGCTGCGGCGGGCGCGCGCAAGGCGCGCCCGCAGACCGGCGATCTCGATCGCAACGGCGATCGCAACGACACCGTAGGCACCCCAGACGTAACGGCCATAGCCACCCATGTTCAGGAATTCGTGCCAGCTGCCCCAGTTCATGCACGCTCCCCGGCGAGCGCGCGTACCCATTCGCTGCCGCGCTCGCGCTCCAGCACGATTGCGCGGGCGCGGGTCAGCGCCGCCGCAATGCAGTACATCCAGAATGCCAGCGCCATGACCAGCATGGCGGCCAGCATCGGCGCCGCGATGGTCGGCGCGCGGCCCAGGCTGATCGAGGAGCCCTGGTGCAGCGAATTCCACCATTGGACCGAAAAGTAGATGATCGGCACGTTCACAACCCCGACCAGGGCCAGGACCCCGGCGGCCCGGTCGGCCCGGCGGGAGTCATCGATTGCGCTGTGCAGCGCCATGAAACCCATGTAAAGAAATAGCAGGATCAAGGTCGATGTCATGCGCGCGTCCCAGTCCCAGTACGTTCCCCAGGCCGGCCGCCCCCACAGAGCCCCGGTCCAGAGCGAGAGAAAGGCCATCAATGCACCCGTTGGGGCGAGCGCGCTGGCCATGATCGCCGAGATGCGGGTATTGAAGACGAGTCCCAGGGCGGCCCAAAAGGCCATGACGACGTACACGAACATTGCCATCCAGGCCGCGGGTACGTGGACGAACATGATGCGGTAGGCCTCTCCCTGCTGGGCGTCGGTCGGCGCGACGAAAAAACCCAGGTACAGACCGGCGAGTGCCAGGAGTGCGGCCAGGGCCGCGAAGGCCGGAACCGCTTTGCCGGCGAGACGATAAAACTCCGGCGGCGAGGAATAGCGAAACAGGTGAAAACCCGAACGCGGCTGGTTTATTGCTTGCATGGCAGCTTTCCGTGACCGTCCCAGGGGTGGGGCAAGGTTTGTGACGCGCAAACCCGGCGCGCGCTCATTCCAAGGATATCCGCAGTGCCGTCGCGATCGCCCACGGGGCCAGCGCTGCTGCTCCCAGCGAAAGACCGCCGAGCAGCAGCAGGTCGGCCACTGGGGATAGTCCGCCAGAGGTGGCATCGACGGCAGCGGCGCCAAAAATCAATACCGGCACCATCAAGGGCAGCACGAGCAAGGTAACCAATACACCGCTGCCGCGCAATCCCAGCGTCAGTGCCGCACCAACCGCGCCGACCAGGCTCAGTGCCGGCGTCCCCAGCGCCAGCGCGGCAACCAGGGTGCGCGCGGGCTCGAAACCCAGGTCGAACATCACGGCGATCGGAATCGCGGCCAGGGTCATCGGCGCCCCGGTGACCAGCCAATGCGCAAGGATCTTGCCGACCACGATGACCGAGGCCGGTTGCCCGGCCAATAGCATTTGCTCGAGCGACCCATCCGCGTAATCCTGGGCAAATATTCGCGCCAGGGAAACGATGGATGCCAGCAGCGCCGCGACCCAAACCGTTCCCGCGCCGATCATGCGCAGCACGCTGAGCTCCGGCCCAACGCCAAGAGGAACCATCGTTACGACGACGAAAAAAAACAGCAATATGTTGACGACGTCGCCGCGCTGGCGCAGCGCCAGCAAGAGGTCGCGACGGACAACCGCGAGCAGTGCCGCCGTCATGCGGACGCCAACCCGGCCAGCTCGAGGCGCTGTGCGGCAGCAGGAAGTTCAACCTTCTGGTGCGCCGTCAGCACGACGATGCCGCCCGCCGCCAGTTGCGCCGCAATGAGCGCATACAGCGACTCGACGGCGCTCGCATCGAGCGCATTGAACGGCTCGTCGAGGATCCAGATGCGGGCGGGCGTCGCGCCGCAAAGACGCGCCAGCGCAACGCGTCGCTTTTGTCCCTGGGACAGCTGGCGCACGAAGACCTCCGCAACGTCATCCAGGCCCATGCGGGCCACCGCACCCAGCGCCGCATCCGTACCGGCATCGGCGCCGCGCACGGCCGCCTCGAACTGGACATTTTCCAGAACGGTCAGTTCGTCCTTGATGCCGTTGGCGTGACCGACGAACGCCAGCTCCGAGCCGTACTCTTCGCGCGTGTGCGCAATGTCTTGGCCATTCCAGCGCACCATGCCGCGCGTCGGCGCAAGCAAACCGCCCAAGATACGCAGCAAGCTGGTCTTGCCCGCGCCGTTGTCGCCGGCAACATGCAGGCATTGGCCGGGGCCCAGGTCGATCCCCAGCCCACGGAACAGGCACCGGTCGCCACGCACGCATTCCAAATCGATTGCCTGCAACATTGCTGCCGAGTTCCCCGAAAGGTCCCGCGCGGTCGCAGCCGATCAGCAGCTGGCACGACCGCCCTAGCGTTTCGTTATGGGCGACGCCGTCAATCGGCCATCAGCGCCACAACCGCCAGCGCGGCGATTCCTTCGCCTCGCCCGGCAAATCCCAGCCACTCCGTCGTCTTTGCCTTGATCGAGACCGCGCCGGTCTCCAGCCCCAGCGCGCCGGCCAGCGACCGGCGCATCGCCTCCACGTACGGCGCGATCCTCGGCTGCTGCGCGATGATCGTGCAATCGACATTTGTCACCTGCCAGCCGTCGCGCTGCACGTGTTGCAGCGTCTGCGCCAGCAGTTGCATGCTGTCGGCATCGCGATGGCGCTCGTCGCTGTCGGGGAACATCGACCCGATGTCCCCAAGGCCGCTGGCGCCGAGCAAGGCATCGATCACCGCGTGTGCCAGAGCGTCAGCATCGGAATGCCCGAGCAGACCGAACGGGCCGGCGAGCTCCACGCCGGCCAGCACCAGCCGGCGCCCGGGAACCAGCGCGTGCGCGTCAAATCCTTGTCCCACCCGCAAACGCATCACCACCGCCCCTGCTGCTTGAGTATCGCTTCGGCCAAGCGCAGGTCGCCGGCAGTCGTGACCTTGATGTTGCTCGGCGAACCGGCAATCAATCGTGGATGCAGCCCCAGCATTTCGACGGCCGCCGCCTCGTCCGTAGCCGTGGTCGCATTGGCACTGCGCTCCAAGGCGCGCCTCAGGGTATCGATGCGAAAGAACTGTGGCGTCTGCGCACGCCATAGCCCGGCACGCTCGACCGTCTGGGCCACGCGTCCCTGATGTTCGCGCTTTACCGTATCGCTGAGCGGCGTGGCGAGCAGGCCACCATGCTCGTCGAGGCCGCCCTCGTCGATCAAGGCCGCCAGCTCTACGGGCTCCAAGCAGGGGCGGGCCGCATCGTGCACCAAAATCCAGTCATCCCTGCCGGCGATACCATGGACCACGCGCAGGCCGTTGCGTACCGATTCGGCGCGCGTCGCTCCGCCGGCAGCGAGGATCTCGCAGCGCGCCGGCAACGCCAGCGTCGCCGCGATGCAATCCTCGGGTGCGACGACGATGAATACCCGCGCTACACGCACGTCGGCCAGTAGGCATTGGACCGAGCGCTCGAGCAATGTGCTGGACCCCAGGGAAAGATACTGCTTGGGGCGGTCGGCACGCATGCGGGCGCCGACTCCGGCAGCCGGGATGAGACCGAATATTTGCTTCAACAAGTACCTATGGCGCTAGCGGTAAATGAATGACGACGTCTTACGTGCATCGGAGCGTCAAATAAGAAGGAGGTGCTCCCTATAATACCGGGGATGCAGATGCTTCCAGACCCGCGCGGCGTGGCACTCGCACGCCCGATCCTGCGGGCGGGCTGGCGTGCGACCGTACCGCGCCCACCCGGGTCCGGCGATTCGCTGCTGCTCGCACAGTTGGCGGCGCAGGGCCGGGCCGAGGGCCACCTAATGGTGATCGTCTGCGCCGACGCCATCGACGCACAGCGGCTCACGGCCGAAGTCCCGTATTTCGAGCCCACGATCTCGGTATCTGCCTTTCCCGATTGGGAAACGCTTCCGTACGACATCCTCTCGCCGCACGCGGATCTCGTATCCGAGCGGATCGAAGCGCTGTACCGACTTCTTTCGCGTCCTACGCGGGTTGCCAAACCATCGGGCCCCGAGGGCATCGATGTCCTCATCGTCGCCGCAACGACCGCCCTGGGTCGGCTCGCGCCGCCCGAATTTCTTGGTGGCCGGACTTTTTTCTTTCGCCAGGGCGAAACCATTGACCGCGAACGCCTACGCAGTCAGATGGTGCTGGCGGGCTACCAGGCGGTCTCGCAGGTCGTGGCCCCGGGCGAATTCGCAATCCGCGGAGGCCTGATCGATCTGTTCCCCACCGGCTCGGCGATTCCGTACCGCCTCGACCTTGCCGACAACACGATCGATTCGATCCGCACCTTTGACCCGGACACGCAGCGCAGCTTGTACCCCGTCGCCAATGTTCGCCTGCTTCCGGGGCGCGAATTCCCATTCGACGAGCCTGCGCGCAGCGGATTTCGCGGACGTTGGCGCGAATTCTTCGAGGGCGACCCGAGCCGCTCGACGCTGTACCGGGATGTAGGCAACGGCATCGCCGCCGCCGGCATCGAGTACTACCTGCCGCTTTTCTTCGACCGCTGCGCAACATTGTTCGAATACCTGCCCGGGGACGCACAGGTCGTCACGCACGGCGACGTGAGCACCGCCTGCCGCCGATTCTGGACCGAAACCGCGGAGCGATATCGATTTCTTTCGCGCGACACGCAGCGGCCCTGTCTAAGACCCGACCAGCTTTTTTTGGGCACCGACGAGTTTTTCACCGCCATCAAACCGTTCGCGCGCCTCGCCATGACCACCGCGGCCGTCGAAGCAGCACCGAGCACCACCGAATTGGCAACGGAACCGGAATCGGCCGACTCTTCCGCCGGCGGCATGTTGCCGCTACCCGATCTGGCCGTCGATCGCAGGGCCACCGATCCCCTGTATCGATTGCGCGCCTGGCGCGACGGCTACGCGGGCCGCGTACTGGTGTCGGCCGATTCGCCCGGACGGCGCGAAACGATCGCGCAATTGCTGGCCGAATTTGATTTCCCGATCGTCGATTGCGCCGAATTCGCCGCGTTTACCCAAGGCGACGCGGATTTCGCGCTTGCTGTTTCCCCCTTGCAGCAGGGCTTTTGCGTGCCCGCCGCCGGATTCGCGATCATCACCGAAGCCGAGCTGTTTGCCAGCAATCCGCGGCGCAACCGTGGCCGCCACCGCGAGCGCGTGTCCGACGTCGACGCCATGGTTCGGGACCTGGCCGAGCTGCGCGTCGGCGATCCGGTCGTACATTCGGAACACGGAATCGGTCGCTATCTCGGACTCGAATCCATGGATCTGGGCGAAGGCGCCGCCGAATTCCTGCACCTGGAATACGCCAAGCACTCCAAGCTCTACGTACCCGTGACGCAGTTGCACCTCATCGGGCGCTACAGCGGCGCCGACCCGGATGCGGCGCCCTTGCACGTGCTCGGTTCGGGCGACTGGGAGCGTGCCCGTCGCAAAGCCGCTCGACAGGTGCGTGATACCGCGGCAGAACTATTGAACCTGTATGCCATGCGTGCTGCGCGCAAGGGCCATGCATTCAGCTTTTCCGACGGCGACTATCAGCGCTTTGCCGAGGGCTTTGGGTTCGACGAGACCGCCGACCAGCAAGCGGCGATTAACGCCGTGCTGCACGACATGCGGGCCGGTTGCCCGATGGACCGGCTGATCTGCGGCGATGTCGGATTCGGCAAGACCGAAGTCGCCCTGCGGGCAGCCTTTGCTGCGGTCAGCGACGGCATGCAGGTCGCCGTGTTGTGTCCGACGACCTTGCTGGCGGAACAACACGGTCAGACGTTTCGCGACCGGTTCGCGGCATGGCCGGTGCGTATTTGTGAGCTGTCGCGCTTCCGCTCGGCCAAGGAATCGGCGCAGGCGATTGCCGGATTGCGGGCCGGGACTGTCGATATCGCAATCGGCACGCACAAGCTGCTGTCGAACGACATCCAGTTCGACCGCCTGGGTCTGGTAATCATCGATGAAGAGCATCGCTTCGGCGTTCGCCAAAAGGAACGGCTCAGGTCGCTGCGCACCGAGGTCGACGTTCTGACGCTGACCGCCACGCCGATCCCGCGTACCCTTGCCATGTCACTGGAGGGAATCCGCGACTTCTCGGTGATCGCCACCGCGCCACAGCGGCGCCTGGCGATCAAGACCTTCGTGCGCCAGGAAAGCCCGGGGCTGATCCGCGAGGCCTGCCTGCGCGAACTGCAGCGTGGCGGACAGATCTATTTTCTCCACAACGAAGTCGAGACCATAGAGAACCGGCGCGCGCGCCTGCAGGAGCTGCTGCCGCAAGCGCGCATCACGGTGGCGCACGGGCAAATGGCCGAGCGCGACCTTGAGCACGTCATGCGCGATTTCCACCAACAGCGCTTCAATGTCCTGCTGTGCACTACGATCATCGAGACTGGCATCGACGTGCCCAGCGCAAATACGATCCTGATCCACCGCGCCGATCGCTTCGGCCTGGCACAGCTGCATCAGCTGCGCGGCCGGGTCGGCCGATCGCACCATCAGGCCTACGCCTACCTGATGATCGAAGAGGGCGCGATCACCAAGACCGCCGAGAAGCGCCTGGAGGCGATCCAGAACCTGGAGGAGCTCGGCAGCGGGTTTTATCTTGCCATGCAAGACATGGAAATTCGTGGGGCCGGCGAGGTCTTGGGCGACTCCCAGTCCGGCAACTTGCAGGAGGTCGGCTTTGACCTGTACTCGCAGATGCTCAACGCCGCGGTACGCGCGCTGCGCTCGGGACGGGAGCCGGACTTGTTGCAGCCGCTGGCCGCGACGACCGAAATCAATCTACACGTTCCCGCGCTCCTGCCGAGCGACTACGTTCCGGACGTGCACCAGCGTCTTTCCCTTTACAAGAAGCTCGCCACGGCGACCGATGCGGACGCGATCATCGCGCTACAGGAAGAGCTGGCCGATCGTTTCGGGCGTTTGCCGCCGCCAGCGCGCGCGCTAATTGATACACACCGGCTGCGGTTGGACGCCGAGCGCATCGGCGTGCGTCGCATCGACGCCGCACCCGGTGCCATGGCGCTGCACTTTGTCCCGCAGCCCCCGATCGAGCTGGCACGCATCATGGGATTGATCAAGAGCGACCGACGGGTTCGGCTCGCAGGGCAGGACCGGTTGCGCATCGAGTCGGGGGGCGCCGAGCTGGAGCAGCGGGTGCAGCTATTGCGCACGATCTTCAAGGCGCTGGCCAATTGAAGACTCGGCTCCGGTGAGCAGTCGATCCGCGATCCACGCCGCGGCTCCATTTGCGTCTTGAAAAGCCCACAATGGACATCGTCATTCAGTCGGAGAATCTTTCCACAGCAACCGTGGACGCATTCCGCGTCGCCTGCCTCGCCGCAAGGGTACGGCGCCGGGAAAATGCCGCGCGCCTGTTTCGCCTGGCCGACGATGCGCAGACCCGCAAGGTAGCGACGGCCCTGGCAGCGTACTGGCGCTGCGACGCCACATTTGTTCCTAGGCAAATGTGGCGCGCCGATTTTCGCGTCTTGGTGCTCGACATGGATTCGACGGCAATCACAATTGAATGCATCGACGAAATCGCCCGGCTCGCAGGCAAGGGCAAGCAGGTGGCAGCAATTACCGAGTCCGCGATGCGCGGGGAGATTCCCGATTACGCGCAGAGTCTGCGCCAGCGCGTCGCCATGCTTGCCGGCACCGACGAATCTGTCCTGGACCGTGTCCGTAGCGAGCGACTGCGCCTGTCGCCCGGGGCCCAGAGCTTGATCAGCGCGGCTCGCGCCAGTGGCTGGAAGACGCTCCTGGTGTCCGGCGGCTTCACGGTATTTGCCGAATTTGTCTGCCAGGAACTGGGCATCGACAGGTGCTGCGCCAATGGCCTCATCACCAGCGCCGGGCGTCTAACCGGGGAAGTATGCGGACCGCCGGAAAATGATGGACAGATCGTGGATGCAGCGGGCAAGGCGCGCGCGTTGCAGCGTCTTTGCAGCGACCTGGGTTGCGCCGCCGATCGGGCAATTGCCATCGGTGACGGCGCCAACGACCTGGAGATGATGGCATTGGCCGGCCTGCCGGTCGCGTATCGGGCCAAGCCCATCGTTCGGCAGCAAGCCGATTTTGCTCTCGATCACAGCGGCCTGGACGGGATCCTGCATATCTTCTCCGATGCCTGGTAAGGCGGCGGGCAATCTCGCCTTAGGTCCGGAGCGGCTAGGCTGGCAGGCGCGCGTGCAGGTCATGCGCATCGGTGCGCTCGACCAGGACATCGAAGAACTCGCCGACCTTCAGACGCGGGTCCGGCGCCACATATACAACGCCATCGATTTCCGGTGCATCCGCAGACGAGCGCCCGATCGCACCCTGCTGCGAACACTCGTCAATCAGCACACGCTGTACGCTGCCCAGCTTGCGCTCCAGGCGCCGGCGCGAGATGGCTGCCTGCAAGCGCATTAGGCGGCCGCGCCGCTCCTCGCGCACATCATCGGGCACGGCACCCGGCAAGTCGTTAGCGGCTGCCCCTTCGACCGGCGAATAAGCAAAGCAGCCCACCCGATCGAGTTGGGCCTGTCGCAAGAACTCCAGCAGGGTCTCGAATTCCTCCTCGGTCTCGCCAGGGAAACCAGCGATGAACGTGCTGCGGATGCTCAGTTCCGGGCAAACCGCACGCCAGGCGCGGATGCGCTCCAGGTTTGCTTCCCCTGCTGCAGGGCGCTTCATGCGCTTGAGAACCCGCGGATGCGCATGCTGGAATGGAACGTCCAGGTAGGGCAGCACTTTGCCCTGGGCCATCAACGGCAACACGTCGTCCACATGCGGATAGGGATATACGTAATGCAGTCGCACCCAGACGCCCAGAGCGCCCAACTCGCGCACCAGTTCGGACATGCGCGTACGGACGGGACGTCCACCGACGAAATCCATTTTGTAGCGCAGGTCTACGCCGTAGGCGCCGGTGTCCTGCGAAATAACCAGCAATTCGCGCACGCCCTGGCGCACCAGCGCCTCGGCCTCGCGCATCACCTCGCCGATCGGGCGCGATACCAGGTCGCCGCGCATCGACGGAATGATGCAAAACGTGCAGCGGTGATTGCAGCCCTCGGAGATCTTCAGGTAGGCATAGTGCCTGGGGGTCAGCTTGAGTCCCGCCGGGGGCACCAGATCGGTAAAGGCGTCGTGCGGCTGCGGCAGGTGCTCGTGGATTGCCTGCAGCACCGCGTCGGTTTCCTGCGGGCCGGTCACCGCCAGGACCTTGGGATGGACGCTTCGGACCAGATTGGCACCGCCGGCTTCACTGCGAACACCGAGGCAGCCTGTGACGATGACGCGGCCATTTTCCTGCAGGGCCTCGCCAATGGCATCGAGCGACTCGCGAACTGCGCTATCGATGAATCCGCAGGTGTTGACGACCACCAGGTCGGCACCCTGGTAGGAACCCGGGAGGGCGTAGCCCTCCGCGCGCAAGCGCGTGAGAATACGTTCGGAGTCGACCAGTGCCTTGGGACAACCCAGGGAAACAAAACCTACCGCCGGTGGCCCCCTGCGTCGACGCGGCGAAATCTTGCTCAACCGCCCTTCTTGTCCTGGGGCGGGGTGAACGGAAACCCCGTGAACATGGACCGCGTCTGGTTTTGCATGTTTTCCTGCATCTGGACGAACAGATTCTTGCTCTGCTCGATGTAGTTCGTCATCATCGACTGGATCATCGGTGACTGCAGATTCGCGAACTGAGTCCATGCCTCTGGACCAATCTTGTTCGAGTCGTAAAATGCCCGACTCTGCTCCTGCAGTTTTTGCTGAATATCGATGAACGCCTGGACGTTTTTTTCCAGGTACGAGCCCATGATGCCCTGCATCGCGTTGCCGTAGAAGCGGATGATCTGGGTCAGCACGGGCGAAGTAAACATCGGCACTCCCGCCTGCTCCTCCTCCAGAATAATCTGCAGCAGTATCGGCCGCGTCAGGTCGTCGCCGCTTTTGGCATCGACCACCTGGAACTCTTCCTGGTCGATTACCAGCTGCTTGACGTCGACCAACGTAATGTAGGTGCTCGTTTGGGTGTCATACAGGCGGCGGTTCGGGTACTTCTTGATCAAGCGCGGCGTACTCATAGCGTTTACAACCCTTGGAATTCAAAGAACTTGTGCGATGCACTTTTCGCGCCGCACAAACGCGCGCCAAACACGCAATTCTAGCGTTTTGTCCCCCCATGCGCTCGAACCGGTCGCCGCCGATCCGGGCCGGTCGCGCCCGAGTCTGCTTCAACCCATATGCAGTCCGCCATTGATCGAAAATTCGGCCCCCGTGGTGAAGGCCGCATCCTCACCGGCCAACCAACCGACGATGGAGGCGATCTCCTCGGCTCGTCCCAAGCGCTTCACGGGTATGGTCTGGATGATCTTTTCGCGGACGTCCTCGCGCACTGCCATTACCATGTCGGTCGCAATATAGCCAGGTGCCACGGTGTTGACGGTAACTCCCTTGCTTGCCACCTCCTGGGCCAGGGCCATGGTAAATCCGTGCATTCCCGCCTTGGCAGCCGAGTAGTTGCTTTGGCCGAACTGCCCCTTCTCGCCGTTGACGGACGAGATATTGATAATCCGCCCCCAGTTTCGCTCGAGCATCCCCTCGATCACCTGCTTGGTCACGTTGAACAGGCTGTTGAGATTGGTGTCGATCACCATCCGCCAATCCTCCAGGCTCATCTTGCGGAAGACGCTGTCACGCGTAATACCGGCGTTGTTTACGAGGATATCGACACGTCCGAACTCCACCAATACCTTCTCAAACGCACTCCGGGTCGACTCCCATTCCGCAACGTTGCCCACCGAGGCGACAAAGTGATACCCCGCCGCCTTTTGCTCGGCGAGCCACTTTTCATAATTGCGCGTCGGACCGCAACCGGCGATAACGGTGTCCCCGATCTCGTGAAATTTGCGGCAGATCGCCGTCCCAATTCCACCCATACCTCCCGTAACGTAGACCACCTTGCTCATATCACACCTCTCCAAAGGATTCGGGGCAATCGGCTAGCTGACAGCGTAGGCCCGGGCCGCCATTGCCTCATTGATTTCCATCAGAACCCAGTCGATGGCCTGTACCGACCTTGCTCTGAGGCTCGGCGCCATGCCGGCGGGCCGATGCCCATGGTCCCGGGGGTCAAGCGAGGCGCAGGTGCTGGCCGCAATTCCTCCCAAGGCCTGCAGCGCCAGCGAACGGGCATGCCTCTGCGAGTAACAAGCACCGCCGCCGCCGCATCGCTGACGCCGGTCCGAAATCGGTGCCGCGCCGCACCGCGCTAGGCTTTTTCCTTCACGTACCTTCCCGGTGCCGGTTCGATCGCGGGGTAGTCCGGGCTGCCGTATGAGGCTGGCGCCGCGCGCAATCCGTCTGCGAACGGCTCCAGCCAACGATCCCAGTGCGGCCACCAGCTTCCCGCGTGTTCGGTGGCAGCGTCCAGCCACTGCTGGGCGGAGGGTACTGCCGGCGTGGCCGTGCTGCCTGCCGTATCGGCAAGCGCGCCCGTCGGTTCGTCGATGACCCAGTAGCTGCGCCGGTTCTTCGACGGCGGATTGATGGTGCCAGCGATGTGACCGCTAGCACCCAGCACAAAGCGCAATGACCCGGCCGGCACCCCGGTCAGGACGCGCGCGCAGGCATAGGCGCCGCGCCAGGGAACGATATGGTCCTCGCGAGCGCCGAACACGTATGTCGGCACACGGATGCGCCCCAGATCGACCGCCTGGCCGCAGCACCGCAGACGGTTTGGAACCCGCAGGTTGTTTTCCAGGTAGGTATTGCGCAGGTACCACGCGTACATCGGGCCCGGCAAATTGGTGCTATCCGCGTTCCAATACAACAGGTCAAAGGCCGGCGGACGCTGACCCTCCAAGTAATTGTTGATGACATAGTTCCAGACAAGGTCGTTCGCGCGCAGGCTGGAAAAGGTGTTTGCCAGATCGCGCCCCGGCATAAGGCCGCCGGCGCCGAGCGTGTGCTCGCGCATCTTCACATGGGCTTCATCGATGAAGATATCGAGGATCCCCGAATCCTCGAAATCCAGCAAGGAAGTGAGCAAGGTGAGGCTGGCGATCGGGTCATCACCGCGGGCAAGCATGACCGCGATCGCCGTCGCTATCAAGGTTCCGCCGACGCAAAACCCCAAGGCGTTGACCTGATGCGCGCCGGTGATGCGGCGCACAACATCGATGGCGGCGATGGGACCGCGTTCCACGTAGTCGTCCCAGCCCAGTTGGCCCTGGTCTTCCTTCGGATTACGCCAGGAGAGAACAAAGACGGTGTTGCCCCGCTCCACGCAGTAGCGGATGTAGGAGTTTTCCGGCTGCAGGTCCAGGATGTAGAACTTATTGATGCACGGGGGCACCAATAAAAAAGGGCGCACGCGTACCGATGAGGTTAGCGGCTTGTACTGGATCAGCTGCATCAAATCGTTTTCGAAAACCACGGCTCCTTCGGTCGTGGCAACGTTCTTGCCGATTTCGAACGCCGATTCATCGACTTGCGATATGCGCCCCTTGGCGACATCGGCAAGCAGGTTGTGCAGGCCGGCCGCGAGACTTTCCCCGCGGGTTTCGAGCAGACGCCTTTGCGCCTTCGGGTTGAAGGCAAGAAAATTCGACGGGGCGGTGGCATCGAGCCACTGGGAAATGGAGAAGCGCAAGCGCGCCTTGACCTTCGGCTCGGCGTCGATTGCGGCCGCCATTTCGCCCAGGAACTCGGCGCCCAGTAGGTAGGCCCGTGCCATAAACGCGGCCAGCGAGCTCTCCTGCCACGCCCGATCCGCAAAACGCCCATCCTTTATGGGTTCTGCAGTGCGCTCGGGATGCTCGACGAAATCGGTCCAAAGCCCGCTCAGGCGCGATACAAAGGCCTGTTGGAGTTCGAGCAACTTCTCCGGCGACAGCTGCAGCCCTGGCACGGCGCCACTGTTGCCGGCACCATGGCTCCACCATGTCAGCCACGGCGTCGGGGAATCTGCATCGAATGCGGCTGAACCGGACAATCCGTCCGGCGAGAACAACGGCGCAACCGAGACGGGCGCCGCAACGCTATCCGTTGTCGCAATGGACGGTGAAACGCCCGGAGCGGGCGCGATGGCGCCAGCGGCACCAGCAGAGCCAAATCCCGCTTGTCCTTGCGCCGACGGAAACCTTGCCTTTGCCACCGATAGCTCTCCCACGCGCGATCATAGCGACATTCATCTGCGCTTGACCTGCGCAGCGGGCTGCTCTATGGCCGACCGGGGACGCACTCAAGCCTGCAGCCAGACCAGCGCCGCCTGGCGGCCGGTCACCCCATCGCGACGAAAGCTGTAAAAGCGCAACGGCTCGCTCACCGTGCAGTCGCCACCCCCAAAGACATCTTCAACCTGCACCTGGTATAGCGCCTGTCGGGCCAGAGCAAACAGATCGGCACGGTACTTTCCCGCCGCACTCGCGACAAACGCGCTTTGCGCGGTGGGAAGCCGTTCGCGCATCGCGGACAGCACCTCGGGCCCGACCACGAAGTGCCTGGGTCCGATCGCCGGTCCAAGGTAAGCGAGGATTCGTGCCTCGCTATCACCGATGGCCGCGCGCAGGGCTGCGACGGCATTTTGGATCACGCCACCGGCCAGTCCGCGCCACCCGGCGTGCGCCACGCCCACACCGCGTCCGCGGGCATCGGTCAGCAGGACGGGCAGGCAATCCGCCACCAGTACGCAGCAGACCAAACCCGCGCGGGTTGTAATGGCGGCGTCGGCCTGCGGCAGGTACTGCGCACCGGCAATGTCGACCACTGCGCTACCGTGCACCTGGTGCAGCCAGCATGGTTCCTGCGGCAAATCGGTACTCAAAAGCTCGCGATTGCGCTGCACCACGGCGACATCGTCGCCGCCCATGCCCAAGTTCATACCGCCGCTGCCATCGGCGGCGCCCCACGGACCTCGTGAAAATCCCCCCGCGCGCGTCGTGATCAGCGCTTGTACGTTTGCGGGCACCGGCCATTGCGGCACGATCCATTGAGGGTGCATTAGCAAGACCTCGCGCCGCCTGCGTCGTGCGGCCCCGTGCCGGAGTCGGAACCGCTTGCAGATCCGCGACTGCCGGCCAGGCCAGGGTTTGCCGACAGACGCAGTTGCTCCTGCAGTTGCTCCTCGCGCGCACCCAGCCTACGCATGAGCAGGAGCATATCGTCCGGCGGGGTACGGGACCACGCCATAGCCGCGTGGCGCACCGGGTGCAGCAGCTGTAGGCGGCACGCGTGCAGCGCTTGGCGCCCCAACCACTGCTGTGCTCTGAAGGCTGCCGGCAGGTGGCGCCGGTACAGCGGCTCGCCGAGCAACGGATGACCGATCGACTCCAGGTGTACCCGAATCTGGTGCGTGCGGCCGGTGTCCAAACGGCAGGCGATCCAGGAGATGACGGCCGGCGGATCCGTGATTTTCCACTCGGCCAGCCGGCGCACATAGGTGCGCGCGGCCCGGGCCGATGCCGCCGCACTCACGCGAAAACGCAGCGGATTGCGCGGATCGCGTGCGAGCCGAGCATCGATCGTAACCACGGGCGCCATCGACCCCGCGACCAAGGCCCAATATTCGCGTACAACGCTACGCGCCTGCAACTGCCGCACCAGATCGAGCTGGGCGGCAGCCGTACGCGCCACGACCATCAGTCCAGAGGTGCCTGCGTCCAGGCGGTGAACGATTCCGGCACGCGGCACCCTCGCCAGCTGCGGGTCGTAGGCGAGCAAGCCATTGAGCAAGGTGCCGCTCCAGTTTCCCGCCCCCGGATGAACCACCAGTCCGGCGGGTTTGTCGATAACGATGATTGCCTCGTCCTCCCATACCACCGGGATATGCATGGCCTCGGGAACGAACGCCAAGGACTCGGGTGTCGCGACTTCGCGGACCTCGATTTGGTCATCCGCATAGACACTGGCGCGCACGCGCGCCGCCACGCCGTTGAGTCGAACCGCGTCATCCTCGATCCAGCGTTGGATTTGGCTGCGGGAGACCTCGGGTAGCTGGCCGGCCAGGTACTTATCGAGGCGAACGCCGTTGCCGGCGACCCCAACTACCAGGCGGCGCACGGGCGCGGCGCCAGCGGTACCGAATTCGAGATCTTCGGGATCGAGTTCCTCGTCCTTTTCCGGTTCACGCGTTGCCGCAGTAGCCTTCGGCGCCATTGATACAATCCCTGCCTCTTCGTTGCATCGCAATTAGGCCTATCCCATGGTGGAACCAATATTCCGCTTAGCGCCCGGCCGGGCCCGGCGACAGCTGGCGTCCCGGCTTTTCCCCGGCCTGGTTCCCCTGTTGCTGGCGATCCTCCTAGGCGGCTGCACCAGCATAGAGAAGGATCCTACCGCGAAGTGGGATGCGGATCGGCTCTATAACGAGGCGCGTACCGAATTGCAGAACGGCGCCTGGACCAAGGCGCGCGAGCTCTACGAAAAGCTGGAGGCGCGTTATCCGTTCGGGCGCTACGCGCAGCAGGCACAGATCGAGATTGCCTACTGCTATTACAAGGAAGGCGAGACCGCCGACGCGATTTCCGCGACCGATCGCTTTCTCAAGCTCAACCCGAACAGCCCCAATGCCGATTACGTCTATTACCTGCGTGGCCTGGTGAACTTCATCGAATCGCCGCCCTTGCTCGGCCCACTGGTTCGCTACCGGGTAAGCGAGCGCGACCCCAAGGCGTTGCTCGAGTCCTTCGAGGCATTCAAGGAATTGATTTCGCGTTTTCCCTCGAGCCGCTATTACAACGACGCGGTACTGCGCATCAGTTTTCTGCGCGACGCGCTTGCCGATCACGAAGTGCGTGTTGCCGACTATTACTACCGGCGCGGGGCCTACCTGGCCGCGGTCAATCGTGCGCAGACAGCCCTGCGCGAATACCAGGGTGCACCGTCGAACGAGCGCGCGCTGAGCATCATGGTGCACTCCTATGACCGGCTGGGCCTGCCGGACCTGCGCGACGGGGCCCAACAGGTACTGCGCCTGAATTACCCCAACAGCGCGGGACTCGGCAGTGGTCTGTGAGGCTTATTGGACCTTTTCCGCGCCCTCGAAACGTTCGGGCGGGCCGGGCTCGGGACTGGGCCGGGGCTGAACAAAGGCGCATGCATCGGCCTCACTGCGGGTGCGTGAGAAGGGCGGCAGGCTAGCAAGAATCGTCTTGCCATACGATCGGCTGAGCAAACGCTCGTCCAGGATCATCAGCACGCCCCGGTCGTTGTCGCCACGAATCAGGCGCCCCACCCCCTGACGCAGCAAGGTAAGTGCGTGCGGCAACTGGTATTCGTAAAACGGATTCCGTCCTTGCGCCTTCATCTGCCGGATGCGCGCTTCGACTACCGGGTCATCGGGCGGAGCAAACGGCAACTTATCTATAACCACGACGGAAAGGGCGTCGCCACGCACATCGATGCCTTCCCAGAAGCTCACCGAGCCCACCAGCACCGCTTCTCCCAGCCGGCGAAATTCCCCGAGCATTGCGCGCCGGTTGTCGTCTCCTTGTACCAGCAGCGGCAAGGGGTCGCCCGAGGCGTCCATCAGCTCGCGCAGGCGCCGCGCCACCCGGGGAACGGCACGCAGCGTTGAACAAAGAACAAACGCGCGTCCACGACTCGCACGCAGTATCGGCCACGCCGCTTCGGCGACAAGCTCGGGAAAGTGCTCGGCCTGCGGGCTGGGCATAGGCGTGGGCAGGTACAACAACGCCTGGCGCGCAAAATCGAAGGGGCTGTCCCACCGTAGCGCCGCCGATCCGGGCAAACCGATTTCATTGAGAAATGGTTCGAAACGCTGCGCCGTCGTCAGCGTCGCCGAGGTCAGGATCCATGCCTGCTGCCGCTGCTCGCGGGCGCGCGCAAATGGCTCGGCACAGCTCAGCGGGGTTGTTTGAAACTGCGCGCCTTGGCCGGTGGCCAAAATCCAGCGGACCGCGTCCAGATCGGCCGCAGCTGGTCGATCCGGCGGAACTTGGTGCCACGCCTGCATGATCTGGCGCAATCGCTGTATCCGCGGCAGCAGCAAGTCAAGTTCGGCCTCACGACCGTGATTCTGGCCCACTGCGTCCTGCAACGCCACCAGGGTGCGATCGAGGGCACGTATGGCCGCAGGCGCCGAGCCGCGGGCGGCGAGTCGATCGTAGGCCAGCCGGACGCGGCGGGTCGTGCCGCCCTCGGCCAGGCTCAGACGCACGGCGCGCGCGGCATTATCAATGGAGCGCACCAGATCCGGCCATTGCGCTCCGTCGGCTGCCGACTGCAGGCCGACGCGCAAGGCATCCGCGGCGAGTTCGGTGACTTGCTGCAAGGACCATCCCTCGCCGAAGAACTCTGCCGCAATCTTGGTCAGGTGATGCGCCTCATCGACAATGACCACGTCCGCATTGGGCAGCAACTCGGAGTCAGTCTCTTCGCGAAGCGCCATGTCGGCCAGCAGTAGGTGGTGATTCACGACGACAATGTCGGCCGCCAGCGCGTGCCTGCGCGCACGAACCACGAAGCAGGATTCGAAGTGCTGGCATTCACCGCCGAGACAGTTCTCGCGTGTGGACGTGACCGCCGGCCAGATCGATGCGCCTTCGGGGACCTGCGCCAGTTCCGCTCGATCACCGCTTTGCGTCAGCCGTGCAAAGCGCGAAATATGCTGCAGCGCATGCACATCCGCGGGCGAGTCCAGCATCCCCGCCGCCAAGGTCCGTTCCAGGCGCAGACGGCACAGGTAATTCTGCCGCCCCTTGAGTATCGCCGTGTCCACGCGCGCGCCAAGGGCTCGGCACACGGCGGGTAGATCCTTATCGAAGATCTGATCCTGCAGCGTCTTGGTGCCGGCGGAAACCAGGACCTTGCCCCCAGCAAGCACGGCCGGCACCAGGTACGCCAGCGTTTTCCCGGTACCGGTCCCGGCCTCGGCCACCAGCGTTGCGCGCTGGGCGATGGTATCGAACACCGCGAGCGCCATTTGCTGCTGCGACGGCCGCTCGCGAAAGCCCGCAATTGCGCCCGCCAGCGCTCCGCCGGCGGAAAATGCCGCCGCCACCGTCCGCCGGCGCTGCCCGACTTCGTCGAGGTTTTCCCGGGTGCCGGAATTTTCCGACTGGGACTGGATTGCGCTCACGCCGGAATATCTGGAACCAAACCCATCTCCAGCCGGGTAATCGAGTCCTTGATCAGCAGCTTGCGCTTTTTCAGACGCCGCAGCTGCAGTTCGTCGCGGCAGGCGCGTTCGCTCATCTGCACGATTGCTTGATCCAGGTCCCGGTGCTCGATCTCCAGTTCGGTGATCCGGCGCCGAATTTCCTCCGCATCGTCCGGTATATCACTATCTTCATCCGCGGATTTCATGATTCCTCCTCCGCACCCGGCGGCAATTCGCCGCCGCAACCACGAAGATTGACGGCATCGTAACAGGATCATCCGGTCCGATAGCGCCGGCTCGCGAAACCCCGAAAAAGCCACCGCGGCAAGCAAAAACGTTTCGACGCGCGCTGCTAGACTCGACGCGCTCGCCGCACATTTCATCCCGCGCATTCGCAACCTCGCCCGCACCAAGGTCCCATGTCCAACCCCGGCCCTGCGTCCAACTTCAAGCTGACCGCCTGCGTTGCGGACCATATCGGCGACCGCGCCGATCAGCAGGATCGGGTCGCGATCCTGACCAGCCCGCACCACCCGGGAACGCTCATGGCATTGCTTGCCGATGGCATGGGTGGGCGCAGCGGCGGCCGCATCGCCTCCGACCAGGTGATGACGACCGCCAGAAATCTGTTCCAGGAACTTCCGGATCAGGGCGCAACAGCGCGCGATATACTCGGACAGATCGCGACCGAATCGCATGCGGTGATCCGGCTAACGGCGATCGCCAGTGAAAAGGAGCCGCACAGTACGCTCGTTGCCATCATCGTGCAGCGCAATTGCGCGGTCTGGGTACACGCCGGCGACAGCCGGCTCTACCACTTCCGAGACGGCATTCTGGCTCACAAGACCATAGACCATTCGTACGGCTCGCAGCTCACTCCCGAAGGCGAGCTCGTCGAGGGCGGGCCCGAAACAAGACAGTTCAAGAACATCCTTTTCAGCGCGATCGGCATCGGTCACGAACTGCGGCTCGACTACGGACAGGTCGACGATCTGCGTCCCGGAGACAGTTTCGTCCTATCCAGCGACGGGCTTTGGACATACTTTTCCGAGCAGGAGATCGGGGTCACCGTGCAGAAGTTACCCGTGCGCGAAGCCGCCGAACGCCTCCTCGCTGAGGCCCGTACGCGCGCGCGCGGATACGGCGACAACCTTTCCGTGGCGATCATCAAGCTCGAGACACCCGATCGTCCGGCTGCCTCCGGCAGCGCGTGACGGGGCAGCGGCGCATCCGCGCCGCCCGCATCGGCACTATCGGGGGCACGTCAAGCGCGGCCCTGGCATGACCACGGCGCCGGTAAGAGATCAGACAGCCAGCGGCTGCCCGGCCGGCACTGCGGCGTCGACCGCTTCGGGCCTTTATGGCGGACCCGGAGCCGGTGCAGGCTTGTCGGACTTGGCGGCCTCCTCGCGCGCGGCCTGTCGTTCGGCGCGGCGCTTGGCATTGGCTTCGCGGTCCTGGGCGCGCGTCTGTGCGTACGCGGCGGCCTGCTCCTGCTTTTCCTTGAACGCGCGCGAGGCCTCGGCCTCCTGCTGCGGTCGCAGGGCCTCCTTGTGCGCAACGTCGGCCGCCTGATCGTGCTGCCGCTGTTGGCTTTGCGCCTGTGCCTTCGCGGCCGTCTCCTGATCATGCAGCGCATCCTGGGCCCGGGCCGCGGCGTTTTGTTCGCGCGCTTGGGCCGCTAACATCGCCTGTCGCTCCCGCTCCGGCCGCTGCAGATCCTCTTCCGCCTGGCGGCGAAGATCGGCCGCGCGGCTTTCGGCATGCGCCCGCGCATCGAGCTGGCGCTGCAGATCGTGCGCTTCCAGCGTTATGCGACGAACCTCACGCTCGCCATTGCGCTGCACCTGGCGCGCCGAATCCAGGCAATGATTGACCAGGAATACGTTCGCGCAATGCTGGCGTTGCTCTTCGAAATCGAGCTGCAAGCGGCGGTGTATCTCGTCCGACCCGGATAGTGCGCGCTCCGCGATCTCCTTGGTCGTGATCGAACCCGGAGGAAATTCCTGCGCCAGGCGCTGCGCATACGAAACCTCGCCCGCTCGCGCGCCGAGCGCGCACAAGCAGAGAATTATCGGTATGCAACGCACCATCGATCCCACCGTCAAAGAGCCTTGCCACTATAGCGCCTGATTCAGCATTCGCCGCGGCAAGGCGGCGTATTCTAGCGATTGCATCTCGACCAGGCGCGATGCGGTGCGCTGAAATTCCTGGGACAGCGAGCCGGCCATATAAAGGTGGTTGGGCGGCGCCACGGCCGAGACGACCAGCTTAACGCGATGGTCGTACAGGATGTCGACCAGCCAAGTGAACCGGCGCGCTTCCGAGGACTGGCCTGCGGACATGCGCGGAACGTTGGACAGCAGCACCGTATGAAACTGGGCTGCGATCTCGAGATAATCGTTGTGCGATCGCGGGCCGCCGCACAGTACTGAAAAATCAAACCAGACGACGCCGCCGGCCCGACGGCGTGCGCGGATCTCGCGCGCTTCGATGCGCAGCACCGGGTCGTCGTCGCCGCCAACGGCGATGCTCTCGAAGGTCCGCCGCATATGCTCCTCGGCAACCGGCCCGGTTCCAAGGAAGTAGGTCTCGATCTTCTCGAGCGCGCGCAAGCGGTAATCGATGCCACCGTCGACGCGCAGCACATCGAGCTGTCTCTTGAGCAACTCGATTGCCGGCAAGACCCGATCGCGGTGTAGGCCCTCCGGGTAAAGACCGTCGGGCGGGTAGTTCGAGGTTATGACGAAGCCCACGCGCAGCTCGAAGAGTCTTCTGAACAGCCGGTGAAGAATCATCGCGTCCGCAATATCCGAGACGTGGAATTCGTCAAAACAAATCAGCCGATAGCGACGCGCGATCCGGTAGCCCACCTCATCGAGCGGGTTGACGTCGCCTTTGACGGCCTCGAGCTCACGGTGCACGCCGCGCATAAACTCGTGAAAGTGCACGCGGGTTTTGCGCACCACGGGAACCACGGCGAAAAAGCAGTCCATCAACAGGCTCTTGCCGCGCCCGACCCCGCCCCAAAGATAGACGCCGCGCGGAATCGGCGGCCGCACCAGCAGCCGCGTCACGGCATTGGATCGCTGCGCCTTGTAGGAGAGCCAATCGATGCGGAATTGCTCGAGCCTACGGGCCGCCGCCAGTTGCGCGTCGTCGGCCACGTGTCCATGCCTCGCGATGGCGCTCTCGAACAGGCCCAGTACGGTCTGCGCGTCAGGCACTTGCGCAACCGAAGATCGTCACAGGTTGAGCGTGCGGCGATCCACCGCCAAGGCCGCCTCCCGTACGGCCTCCGATAGGGTCGGGTGAGCATGGCAGATGCGCGCCAGGTCCTCCGCCGAGGCGCGGAATGACATCGCCACCACCGCCTCGGAAATGAGCTCGGAAACACCCGGTCCGATCATGTGCACGCCCAGGATTTCGTCGCTGACGGCATCGGCCAAGATCTTGACGAAACCACCGGTGCGCCCAGCAGCCCTTGCCCTGCCATTCGCAGCAAACGGAAAGCTGCCGCTCCGGTAAGCCCGCCCGGATGCCGTGAGCTGCGCCTCCGTCTGGCCTACCCAGGCGATCTCCGGGTCCGTATACACCACGCCCGGGATCGTGGCCATATCGACATGACCAGCAAGACCTGCAATGCGCTCGGCCACGGCGACCCCTTCTTCTTCGGCCTTGTGCGCGAGCATCGGGCCGCGAACCACGTCGCCAATTGCCCACACGCCAGGAAGGTTCGTAGCGCAGTGTTCGTCGACAACGATGCCGCCGCGCTCGTCCAAGATAAGACCAATGCGCTGCGCCTGCAGGCCCTCGGTATTGGGCACCCGGCCGATGGAAACAATCAGGCGGTCGAACTCCAGGGTCTTTGGTTCGACCGAACGGTCCGCATCCCGGTACCGCACCAGTACGCCGCTTTCGCCGGTTCGGACCTCATCGATCTGCACGCCGAAGTGGAACTTGAGCCCCTGCTTCGTAAAAGACTTGAATGCCTCCTTGGCGATCTGTTCGTCGGCAAATCCCAGGAAGGTGGGCAGCGCCTCGAGCAGCGTTACGTCCGAACCCAGGCGCTGCCAAACCGAGCCTAGCTCCAAGCCGATCACCCCGGCGCCGATGACCCCGAGTCGCCGCGGGACCTTGTCGATCATCAGGGCGCCCTGGTTTGACAGTATGCGGACCTCGTCGAAGGCAATCCCGGGAAGCTCCCGGGGGTTCGAGCCAGTGGCAATGATGACGTTGCGGGCACGCAGGACCTCGCCGGCGCCGGGCTCCACCGCGACTTCCCAGCCCGCGTCGGAACGCGCGTGAAACGAGGCCCTGCCATGCACGAACGCAACTTTGTTCTTCTTGAACAGGTACTGAATGCCCTCGTTGTTCTGGCGCACCACGGTGTTCTTGCGTGCCTGCATGCGCTCCAGGTCAACACTAGGCTCGGCGCAGCGGATGCCATGTTCGGAGAACTCGTGCACCGCGTGGTCATAATATTCCGACGATTGCAGCAAGGCCTTGGACGGAATGCAGCCGACATTGGTACAGGTCCCGCCCAGCGCCGGACCGCCGCTCGCACTACTCCAAGCATCGACGCAGACAACGCGCATTCCCAGTTGAGCGGCGCGTATGGCGGCGATGTATCCGCCCGGTCCGGCACCGATCACAACAAGATCAAACTCCTGGGTCATCCGGATCTGCCAGGTGTCAGACTTCGAGCAGAAGGCGCGCCGGATCCTCCAGCGCCTCCTTGATGGCGACCAGGGCCAGTACCGCCTCGCGGCCGTCGATGATGCGATGGTCGTACGAAAGCGCCAGGTAGTTCATCGGGCGTACCACGATCTGGCCGTTCTCGACCACTGCCCGGTCGCGCGTCGCGTGTACGCCCAGAATCGCCGACTGGGGCGGGTTGATGATCGGCGTCGAGAGCATCGAACCGAATACGCCACCGTTGGAAATGGAGAACGTGCCACCCATCAGTTCCTCAATCGACAGCTTGCCGTCGCCCGCGCGTTTGCCGTAGTCGGCAATCTTTTTCTCGATTTCGGAAAAGCTCTGCACGTCGGCGTCGCGCAGGATCGGCACGACGAGCCCGCGCGGCGAGCCGACCGCAACGCCAATATCGAAGTAACCGTGGTACACAATTTCGTTGCCGTCCACCGATGCATTCACAATCGGGTAACGCTTCAAGGCGGCGACTGCCGCCTTTACGAAAAAGGACATGAAGCCGAGCTTGACGCCGTGCTCCTTTTCAAATCGCTCCTTGTGCCGATTGCGCATCTCGATGATCGGCTGCATGTTTACTTCGTTGAAGGTGGTCAGAATCGCCGCGGTTGCCTGCGATTGCACCAGGCGCTCGGCCACCCGCTGGCGTAACCGCGACATCGGCACGCGCTGCTCGGGGCGATTGGCGAGCTGGCTCACGTCGAGCGGCGCCCTGACCTCGGGAAGTAGCGGTGCCGAGGCAGGCGGCGGACTCGGCCGGTTCGGGACGGAGGCGGCAGCGGTCACCTGCGCCGCGAGCACGTCGCCCTTGGTCACACGACCGTCGCGCCCCGTGCCGACGATATCGGCGGCACTGCGACCGGATTCGGCAAGCAACCGTGCCGCCGCCGGCATCAGCACGGTGCCGGGCCCAGCACCGGGGACCGCCGCCGCTGCCATCGGCGCCGGCGATGCGGGCTTTGCCGCAATCGCGGCCGCCGGCTCCGCGCCGGCGGCGTCGCTGTCGATCCGCGCGATCACCTGACCGGCAACGACGCTCGCACCGTCCGGGACGAGGATTTGCGCCAATGCACCTTTGGATGGGGCCGGAACCTCGAGCACGACCTTGTCGGTCTCGATCTCGACCAAGATCTCATCGACCGCAACCGCCGCGCCCGGCGTTTTCTTCCACTGCAGCAGCGTCGCTTCGGACACGGATTCAGAAAGCTGAGGGACTTTGACTTCGACTATCGACATGATCAACCTTGATTGCGCTGCCTTGTTGCGTTGCCCGGTTGCCTTGGTGCTGGCCGATGAGCAACGCAACCCGCACGACGATTTATTTGTTAAGAACCAGGCCCTTCAACTTCGCAAATGCCGCTTCGGTCAATGCCTTGAGCTGCTCGGCATGTTTGGCGTAGTAGCCCACCGCCGGCGACGCCGAAGCCGGGCGCCCCGCATACCCGAGCTTTTGGCCTTCGCTCATGTTCTCCAGCAGGTGGTGCTGGACATAGAGCCATGCCCCCTGATTTTGCGGTTCGTCCTGCGCCCAGACGATCTCCGCCAGGTTCGGAAAGCGCTTGAGTTCGGCGGCCAAGGCCTTGTGCGGAAAGGGGTACAGCTGCTCGATGCGGATGATAGGGACCAAGGGAAGATTGCGGTCGGTACGGGCGTTGGCCAGATCGAAGTACACCTTTCCGCTGCAGGCGATCAGCCGCTTGACCTTAGTCGGGTCCTCGATCGACGCATCGCCGATGACGGTCTTGAACTCGCCGCGCGCCAGCTCCTCCAGGCTGGAGCTGGCATCACGATTGCGCAGGAGCGACTTGGGCGTCAGGATCACCAGCGGTTTGCGGAAGGGCCGGATCATCTGTCGACGCAGCAGGTGAAAAATCTGTGCCGCGCTGGTCGGCTGCACCACCTGCATATTGTTGTCCGCGGCCAGCTGCAGGAAGCGCTCCGGGCGCGCCGACGAGTGTTCCGGCCCCTGGCCTTCATAGCCGTGCGGCAGCATCAGCACCAGGCCGGACTGGCGCCCCCATTTCACCTCCCCCGACGAGATAAACTGGTCGATCACCACCTGGGCGCCGTTGACGAAGTCGCCGAACTGCGCTTCCCACACCACGAGCGTATTGGGTTCGGCCGACGAAAAGCCGTACTCGAACCCCAGGACGGCCTCCTCGGAAAGGACCGAGTCGATCACCACAAACGGGGCTTGCTGATCGGTTACGTTCTGCAAGGGTACGAACGTACCTTCGTTCCAGCGCTCGCGGTTCTGATCATGCAGCACCGCGTGCCGGTGGGAGAAGGTGCCACGGCCCGAATCTTGCCCGGTGATGCGAACGGCATAGCCGCTGGCGACCAGCGATGCAAACGCCAGGTGTTCGCCCATGCCCCAGTCCAGGGGTATTTTCCCGTCGCTCATGGCACGGCGGTCGGCGATGACCTTTTCCACCAGCGGATGAAGCTTAAAATTCTCCGGAATCCTTGTCAGCCGCTCGGCCAGCCGCCGCAGTTCGCCCATCGGCACCGCGGTATCGGCATTGTCGGTCCACTTGCGGTTGAGAAACGGTGACCAGTCAACGGCATACTTGCTCTTGAAGTTCGTGAGCGTCGGATCGACTGTCTGGCGGCCCTCGTCAAGCGCCTGCCGGCAGACACGCGTCATCTCGTCCGGCTCCTCCGTCCCCACCACGCCTTGCGCCACGAGCTTGTCGGCGTACAGCTTGCGCGTGCCGGGGTGGGCACCGATCTTCTTGTACATGAGCGGCTGGGTGACCGCCGGCGTGTCCTGTTCATTGTGCCCGAGCCGCCGGAAACAGACGATGTCGAGCAGCACGTCCTTCTTGAATTCACGTCGGAAATCGAGTGCGATGCGCATCGCCAACACCACCGCCTCCGGGTCATCGCCATTGACGTGCAGCACCGGTGCCTCGATCATCTTGACCACGTCCGAGCAGTACAAGCTCGAGCGCGAGTCGCGCGGATCGGAGGTCGTAAAGCCGATCTGGTTGTTGATAACGATATGAACGGTTCCACCGGTGCCGTAGCCGCGGGTCTGCGCCAGCGTCAGCGTCTCCATTACGACGCCCTGTCCGGCAAAGGCCGCATCGCCATGGACCTGGACCGCAAGAACCCGAACGCCGGTGCGATCGCCGCGCCGCTCCTGCCGCGCACGCACCGAGCCCTCGACCACGGGATTGACGATCTCCAGATGCGAAGGATTGAACGCCAGCGACAGGTGGACCGGGCCGCCGTTGGTCGAAACGTCGCTGGAGAAGCCGAGATGGTACTTGACGTCGCCTGCCGGTAGATCCGCGGCCGCCTTGCCCTCGAACTCGGCGAACAGGTCCTTGGGCATCTTGCCCAAGATGTTGACCAGCACATTCAGGCGCCCACGGTGCGCCATGCCGATGACGATCTCTTCGACGCCGGAGGCGCCGGCGTGTTGCACCAGCTCGTCCATCGCCGCGATGTAGCTTTCCCCGCCTTCGAGCGAAAAGCGCTTCTGACCCACGTACTTCGTATGCAGATAGCGCTCCAGCCCCTCGGCGGCGCTCAGCCGCTCGAGGATTCGACGCTTCTGTGCGGGGGAAAAATTCGGTGTCGAGCGGATCGACTCGAGGCGCTGCTGCAGCCAGCGCTTTTGCGTAGGGTCACCGATGTACATGTATTCCGCACCGATGGTCCCGCAATACGTCTGCCGCGCCGCCCCGATGATCTCGCGCAGCGTCATCTGTTCCTGGCCGAAATAGGTATTGGCCGCCGAGAACACGATATCCATATCGGCCTCGGTGAGATCATAGAAAGCCGGCTCCAATTCCGGGATCGGCAGTCGCTCCTGGCGCTTCAACGGATCCAGGTCGGCCCAGCGGCATCCCAGGAAGCGGTACGCGGCGATGATCGATTGGACGTGGACCTGCTTGCGCGCCACCGACAGATCGGTCGCCGCCACCGCCGGACGCAGGCTGCCCGCCTTGGCTCGCATGGCAAAGGATTCAACGATCGGCGCATGGGCAACGTCATGGGTTGACGAATTGCCGTCGGCCGCCGGAACAAGCTGCATCCGGTCAAAATAGGCGCGCCACTTTTCCGGTACGGAGCCGGGGTTGTCGAGATAGCGCTCGTAGAGTTCCTCTACGTACGGGGTATTGCCGCCAAACAGGTATGAGTTGGCCTGAAACTGTCGCATCATGGTGTTGCCTGCCCTTTCGAACGAGCTTCTCGTCAAAATTGCCCGACCGGC
>Ga0209415_10001230_pt1 | contig 48845 bp, 52 predicted proteins | sample PeaSoiSIISIP2007_FD_187696 | JGI IMG/M metagenome (GOLD analysis project Ga0209415, IMG submission 187696) | Peat soil microbial communities from Weissenstadt, Germany - SII-SIP-2007 (SPAdes) (version 2) | ecosystem: Environmental > Terrestrial > Soil > Wetlands > Peat | place: Germany... | reverse complement strand
CGCATTGCTGCAGGCGGCCGCAAACGCGCTCGCGAAGCCGATCGCGACCAGCGCTCCCAGACCCAAGCGCCGGGCGCGCCGTGGCGACGCGCTGGACGAGGTGACCTTCACGCTACCGGGTGAGGCGTGGCCTGCCAGTGGTCCCTCCGATCTGCGGTATCGCGTTCGAGCCTCGCGTTCCGCGCGGTGAGGGATGACTCTCTTCGCCGTATGAAAAAGGGATGCCGACCGAGCGTCTTTGGTCGCTCGGGCTGTTGCACCTGCAACGCCCCGTCATCGCCTCCCGCTTCGAGTCGGCCTCGTGTCAGCAGGTTTGTGATTTGAGCCGTGTTGGATCAACCTAAAGCGCGGGAAATCGCTGTGTCTGACTGTCGAGGAACCAGGAGAAGCGGAAAATGCGAGTATTCGTAACCGGAGCAACGGGATTCATTGGGACAGAAATGGTGAAGGAATTGATCGAGGTGGGACACCAGGTGCGTGGGCTTACCCGCAGTGATGTCGGCGCGGAGCGGTTGGAGGCTGTGGGCGCGGAGGCACATCGCGGAGACCTTACAGATCTCGACAGCCTGCGCAGCGGAGCGATAGGGATGGATGCTGTGGTGAATCTCGCGTTCAACCACGACGACATGTCGAAATTTGCGCAGAATGCGAAGGACGAGATCCAGGCGATTGAGGCGCTGGGCGTTGTGGGTAGACCGTCCTCGTGCTCGAAAGCCGCTCGCTAGGCGAGCGTCAACGCCCTTCTGTCGCGCTCCCCACCGACCTAGCGCCCTCCCGTGACGCTCCGCAAGCGCGCCTGGATCCACGGCCGCAGCTGCGCCGGTAACGGCGCGTAGCCGAGGGGTGCACACCGGGCTTGGCCCTCCGTCTCTGTCCACCACACGAACTGCGCTAAGGCCGCCGCCTTCGCCGCATTCTCGTTCTTCCCGCGGAGCAGCATCCATGTGAAACTGGAAATCGGATACGCATCCGGCCCGTCGGCGTCCGTGATCGAGACACGGAAGTCCGTGTTGGGCCCCATGTCGCGCATCGCGCCCGCGGCCGCTGCCGTGATGCTCTCCAGCGTCGGCGCGATGAACGCTCCCGCTCTGTTCTGCACCGCCGCGGCGACCAGCCCACTGCTTGCTACGTACCCGAGTTCCACGTACCCGATGCCTCCGGGGGTCACTTTGAGCACCCCGGCCACGCCCTCGCTGCCCTTGGCGCCAAGGCCCGTCGGCCAGGCAACAATCGTCCCCTTGCCGACCTTGGCGCGCCACTCGGGGCTCACCTTGGACAAATAGTCGGACAAGATGTAGGTCGTCCCCGAACCGTCCGATCGGTGGACGACGATGATGTCCAAGGGCGGGAGCGGCACACCAGGATTCAGGGCGACAATCCGGGGATCGTTCCACCGCGTGAGCTTGCCGAGAAACACATCCGCGAGCACGCCCGGCGTGAAGCGGACCACCGCCGTCACCCCTGGGAGTGTGTAGGCCGCCACCACCGCCCCCATCTCAGTCGGAATGTGCACGGCATCCCCGCCCATCGCGGTCATGGCAGAGTCCGTGATCGGCGCGTCCGACGCTCCGAAATCGACGGCTCGATCAAAGAACTGGCGGACGCCCGCTCCCGATCCGATGGACTCGTACACGAGCTCGACCTCGGGATGTGCTTCGTTGTAGGTACGGATCCAGTCCTGATAGAGGATGTTCGAGAACGTCGATCCCGCCCCCGTTATCACGAGTTGGGCGGAGGCAGGAGGAGCAAGCGCCAAGCTGACGAGCGCGAAGAACGGAGCGGTCTTCATCAGATGATTCCCCTCCGGGGGGTGGCAAGGCTGAGGCGGCCGAGCGGTGGCGCTCGTTGCTTGCCGCCGAATATCCGTATACCCATATTACATGTCAATATGCGTATGCAACCGCCAACTTTGGAGGATCGCGCGCCCGCGATCGCGGATTTGGATGCGTTGTTTCGCGGCTTTGCGGATCCCACCCGCATTCGGATTCTGAATGTCCTCGCGGCCGGTGAGCTCTGCGTGTGCGACATCGTGCGGCTCCTGCAGCTCGCACAGCCCACCGTGTCACGTCATCTCGCCTACCTGCGGCGCACGGGACTCGTCGACGCGAGGCCGGAGCTGCAGTTCACGTATTACGCGCTCGCCGAGCCGCGGGACACGATCCACCGCAACCTGATCCACTGCGCGCGCACCTGCTTTCGTGGGATTGCCTCGCTCGACCAGGAACGAGTCCTGGCGGAGCGGGCCGTCATCGATCGGCAAGACCACCCGTGCGCTCGAGGCGTGAGGAAGGGAGGATGACGAGATCCGGACCGACGCAGACGTTCCGGGCCACGAGGCAACTGCGGGTGGGCGAAGGCATGCGCGAAGGCTGATGCGCTACGCACTCATCTCAGACATCCACGCGAATGCACCCGCCCTCGAGGGGGTGCTCAATGACATCACCGCCCAGCCAGACGTGGGCGCCACCTATCACCTCGGAGATCTGGTCGGCTACGCACCCTGGCCGAACGAGACCATCGAGCTGCTCCGGAGTCAGAAGATCTCTGGGGTTGCTGGCAACTATGATTCCACGGTCGCCACCGACTACAAGCATTGCGGGTGCAAGTACGAAGACCCCCATCAGGAGGAGCTCTCCCATCTGAGTTATGAATGGACGCGGCGCGCGGTCTCTTCCAGTAACAAGGCATACCTCGGTGGGCTCCCGTTCCGCATCGACCTCCGCCCCCTCGGGGGCCACGTGGCGGGACCGGTCGTCGTCCTGGTCCATGGCACGCCGACGCTGAATACGCTGTACTGGACCGAGGATCGCTCCGACGCGTTCTGCCTCAGGATGGCCGAACATGCAGGCGCCAAACGGGGAGACGTCCTGTGCTTCGGCCACACACACAAGCCATGGCACCGCGAAGTCGAGGGTCTCCATTTCGTGAACACTGGAAGCGTAGGGCGTCCGAAGGACGGCGACTGGCGCGCTGGGTACGTGCTCCTAGATGTCGCGACTGCCGGCGCCGTGACCGTGGAGTTCCGGCGCGTGGAATACGACATCCAACGCGCCATCACGGGTATCCGAGAAAGCGAGCTGCCGAACGAGTTTGCAGACTACCTCGCAAGCGGTGGGGTCCTCTCGCCTCCGGTCGCGTCGCCCGGCGCAGCGGGCGGCGACGACGCCTGACAGCAAGACCCGATCGGGTTGTGCGCGTCCTTTTCCGGTAGTCGCCAAACTGTGCGGTGCCCAACTTGTCGGTGCTGACGAGCTGCTCAGCTAACTGACGTTCGCCGCTCTAGATTTTGTGCTTAGGAAACCCAATCGTTTCCCCCTTGGGGCCGGACGGCGAACCGGCCCGTGCCCGGTTACCTTGTTGCGTTGCAAGCACCAGTAGCCCATCCGCATAGAGCGTCGGCCTCCGAAGCCGAAGGTCCCGCGCTCGAATCGCTGCTGGCGCATCGAGTTACCCAGTCACCGTCGCCTTGGTCAAAGCGGTATCACCAAAGGGAGCGTGGTGAGCCACTCGGCGAGCGCGTTCCGATGCTGCGCCACCCGGCACTCCACGGCTGTGGCGCAGTGTTGCACCTGCCCCAAACGGCCGTAGACCCGCTTCACGATCAAGACGCAGCAGCCCGCGGGCGCAACGCGGGACGTTCGCACACGCCGACCGGACGGAACACCGCCCCGTGACCACCACGCCGCCTGCGCGGACGACGTTCAACCCGGAGATCCAGGGCCTCCGCGCCATCGCGATCCTCCTCGTGGTGGCCTACCACGCGCACCACAGCCTCCTGCCGGGCGGCTACATCGGTGTCGACGTGTTCTTCGTGATTTCGGGGTTTCTGATCACGGGACTGCTTGCCCGGGAGGCCGAAGCAACCCGCACCATCCAACTGACACGATTCTACGCCAGACGCGCCCGGCGTCTTCTGCCGGCGGCCATGCTCGTATTGATCGCCACCGTCGCGGTCGTCCGCCGGACTCTTCCCCCATTTGAGCTGAAGTCGTTCAGCTCGGTCGCCATCTCGACCGCGCTCTACGTCGGCAACTTCTGGTTCGCTCACATCGCGACTGACTACCTGCGTGCGGGTGAGGCGCATGTCAATCCGCTCCTGCATTACTGGTCACTCTGCGTGGAGGAGCAGTTCTATCTCATCTGGCCGGCGCTGATTCTCCTCGTGCTCTGGGGTTGCAGAAAATCCCGCCGCGTTGACTCGGTCCTGATCGCGACGCTGCTTGGCGTGGGCCTCGTGTCGTTACTGACCTCGATCCTGGTCACGAAGATCGACCGTCCGTGGGCGTTTTTCGCGACGCCTGCGCGAGCGTGGGAGTTTGCGTGCGGCGGAGTGACGGGCCTGATCGTCCGCTCCCGCGGGTCGGGATCCGCCAGGTTTGCGAACACGGTGGCAGCCATCGGAATCGCCTGCATCGCGGGTGCAGCCTTCTTTTTCGATGACCGAACCGCATTTCCGGGATACGCCGCTCTCCTACCGGTCTGCGGGGCGAGCTTGGTGCTCGCGGTGAGCACGCGGGACCGCGGCACCCCTGTGACCTCGGCTCTCCGCGCTCGACCACTCCAGATCCTGGGCGACCTGTCCTATTCCTGGTACTTGTGGCATTGGCCCGTGATGCTTCTGCTGAGGAATGGTGGAGAGGAGGCATCGCTGACCCGCGGCGCTGCCGGCGCGGTCATCTCGCTCGGGTTGGCGTGGTTGACGTTCCACACGATCGAGAACCCGATTCGCGAATCCAAGCTGCTCGTCGCTCGTAGCCGCCTGTCAATCGCCGGCGGACTCGCGCTCGCCGCACTTGGCGCGTCCACAGGCCTGGTCACGCGTCACACCGCCAGGGCGGCGCTCGATTTGCCGGCGCAACGCCCGTATGAGTCAGCCGTCGACGACATTGCGCGAGTCAAGGCAGATGGTTGCCATGTAAACTTCTTCTCCGTCACACTGCGCGACTGTGTGTACGGTCGGACGTCGGCCGACTCCACCATGATGCTCATCGGGGACTCGCACGCCGAGCAATGGTTCCCGGCGGCCGAGGCGATGGCGTTGCGACGTGGCTGGCGCCTGATATCGCTGACCAAGGCGGCCTGCCCGCCGTTCCCATACCAACCGTTCGACACGACCTTGTACCGACCCTACGTTGAATGCACAGCGTGGCAGGAGCAGGTGGTCCGACGGGTGGCAAGCACGCGGCCCACGCTCGTCATCATAGGACTGTCGAGTGGGTATGATCTGCACGAGGACGGAGATGAGAAAGCGCCTCTTGAGATCGCCCGGTGGCGAAGCGCCGTCCGCGAGACGCTCAATCGACTGCGACCGCTCGTGGGCGACCTCGTCCTCCTTCGGGACACCCCCGTTCTGACGGAGAGCGCGCCCGCGTGCCTCTCGCGGGCCGCGTGGCTGGCCCAAGACAAAGACACTGTGTGCCGATTCTCTCCGGTCAGCGCGCCGACTCAGATCGCCGAACAGATCGCGGTCGCAGAGTTCGACCGTTCGGGAACAGCGGAGGTCGTGGACATGGGATCCGCAATCTGTCCGGACACGTGGTGCGGTTACGAACGGGGTGGGCTCGTGCTCTTTCATGACAACAATCACCTGACCGCGACTTTCAGTCGCACCCTTGGCCCGGAGCTGGATGAGAGAATCACGCTAGCGTTGCGCGCAGCCCATAAGAACCGAAATCATGGGTCCTAATGTCCATTGCGCGGCATGGACGCGACACGCCGCATTGACGCGCGCACGTCTGGGTCTATCGTTGGAAACTCCTCGAGTGGAGTGTCCGTGACGCCGGAAGAGTTGGACCCCGAGATCCTAAAGCTCGAGCGCCAACTCGACGAGCAGCGCACGCGGCTTGAAGCAACGGCCCAGGTCTTCATCGCAGCCGCTGGACGGCACGTGCAATCCCTCCTGCCCCAGGTCATGGAGCAGATCGTGACTCGTCGCCACGAACGCGCGAAGGCGCTCGGTTCGGAAGCCTTGCGGGAGCTAAAGACCAAGCTGGCGGATCTGGTCGAGCGAGCACCGGTGCTTGTCGGGGAGGCCCTCGCCGAAAGCGCCCACTGGGTCCATCGGGCCGCTGCCCCTGGAGCGGTCGAACCCTTCGCATACGACCCAAAGTATCGGCACACCGACTCGTTTCGTGAGATGAGCGTCGGCGCCCTGCAGTGGCAGCTCCGCCAAGTCGTGTCAGAGGTGGGAATTCTTGCGGGGACCCACGGATTCGACCTCGGGAACGACCCCGACTGGCCGCCCAGGCACCCGGCCGGCCACGGCTTGCAACCACTCTACTCGAATCAGGGCCTGGGGTGGTCGACGGACATGATTGCCGCAATCGACCGGTACAGGAAAGCACTCATACCTTTTTCCACCACTTGCCTCGCTCTGAGCGACCTCCGGGAGCGCAAGGCGCAACTCGAGGCCAAGCGGCTCTGGCACGAGTCGTAGGTGTGACCACGGACCTTGCGACCGTCCGAACCCTTCAAGGAAACATATCCGATACGCGCACCCGTGGGGTCCCACGGAGCGCTGCCCAAGGGGAATTCACGAGCGTCACGCCCGTAGGCCCTTGTCGTTGGACCCGCTGATGTCTAGGCTTGCAGTGAAAGTCCGAGAGCCACCTCGCCGGACACTTGCGCTCCCCGCCACATCCTATGAGGACGGAACGACGATGACGAACTTACGCGTACACATGTACGATCCGCGTCTCGTGCAACCGATGCGCGACGAGCTCGTGCGGATCGGCTTTGGCGAACTGCGGACGCCCGAGGAGGTCGACGCGGCACTGAAGCAAACCGAGTCGACCCTCGTGGTCGTGAACTCGACCTGCGGGTGCGCGGCCCGCAACGCCCGCCCGGCCGCAGCACTCGCGATCGGACACGCGAAACGCCCGGCTCGCCTCCTCACGGTCTTCGCCGGCCAGGACGCGGACGCCACTGCGCGGGCGCGCAGCTATTTCACGGGGTATGCGCCGTCCTCACCCCAGATGGCGTTGTTCCGAAATGGCGAGCTCGTGTTCATGCTCGAGCGCAAGCAGATCGAGGGACGAGACGCCCGGGCCATCGCTACGGACCTCACAGCGGCGTTCGACGAGTACTGCTGAGCGGGCGCCCGGACATCCGGGCGCCCGCCGTCATGCTTAGAAGATGGCGCCCGTCCGGACCCTGAAGTCCACGTTGTCGGCCATCCACTTAAACAGGCTGTCCTGCTGTTCGACCGGCTGCGAGTCGGCGAGCTGGCGATGCCAGCCGACCATGACCGGTGCCTCTTCCGTCCAGAGCCGCACGCGCTTGCGGTGGACCAGGCGCTTCCATTCGTCACCCACCGTGGGCGAGGCGTAGAGCAGCCGCACGGTCACGCTGCGGGACAGGTACTCAAGCGGGCTGAAATCGATCCTCGCGATCGGGTTGCCGCCGTGCGCCTGAGCCCCCACATCGGGCACGCCGTCGGAGAGGATCACGAGCGTGAGCGGGGCAAGGATGAGACCCCGCTCCTTCGCGAGCGACGCCACCTGCCGGAAGAACACGTTGAAGTCCGTATAGGCGTCCCGCGGGGGAAACCACGTGCGCAGGTCCGACGCGATCTCCTCCTGAGTTCTGTTCGAGAAGTCGTCGATCGGGTGGAACGCTTTCGGTTCGCCCGGCCGATCGCCGCCGATTGAGGCGACAAAGAGCGCTGTCGGTTGGTGGAGGCCGCCGAGCCCGTGCAGATGGGCGTAGATGTAGTACGACGCGAACGCGACCGCGTCATCGTACTCGTTCTTGAACGACCCACTCACGTCGAGCCCGATCACGAGCGTCGCCTTGGCGGGCGTCTTTTGGGCGCCGCCTCCAGTACAGGCTGCGAGCAGCGCGGCCAGCACGGAAAACCGGAACACCCGGGCGTTCATGCAACACCTCCCGGGGCCGGGGCCTTGGCCGCGACGCCGAAGTGCGGCGTGCCGGCCAGCACCTGGTCGAGCGTGCGGAAGGGCAGGGTGAACGTCGGCCGGCCCAGGATCACGACCACGGCGAAGTTGAGCGCCGCGGCGAGCATCTGGAGCACGGGCAGGGACGCGAGCTCGAAGAGCTCCCGGCCCTCCGCCTTAAACCACGCGGCCTCGGCCTTGAGGGCGCTAATGGGTCCGCGCCAGAACTCCGGGCCCAACTCCTGAGTCGCAACCCCTCGGGCCTTGGCCCCCGAGATGTCCTGACGGGCGAGCACCCCGAGCAAGGCCGGGGTCCCGAAGCGCCCAAACAGGAACCACGTCATGGCCCGTACGCCGATCCAGCCGAACGAGGCCAGCGCGAGCGTCCACGCGAAACCGAGCTGGAACCCCGTCTGCTCGGCGATCCATGGCGTGATCGCGTCGACCAACTCCCGATACAGAAACATCACTTCGAAGAACATCACGAACGCTTCGACGAATGCCATGCCGACGATCTGCGACACCTTCTTCGTGCGGATGGCTTCGGACAGCGCCTGGATCGCGGCGAAGCTGCCCGAGATGAGAATGAAGAGGAAGGGCCACAGCACCGCCGTCACCGCCCAGCCCGCGAGCTCCGTGCTCGTCAGGTCGGCGAGCACCTCGCTCAGCGTCGGCTTGAGGGTGAACGTGAAGATCGTGGCCTCGAGCGCCGACCAGAACAGAATGAATAGGAAGGCGAGCCACGGCACGCCCGGCTGGAAGTACTGCTTCGTCGCCCAGTCGAGGAGCGCAAACGGCCGCGTCACCATGAAGCGCAGGAGCCGCGCCAAGAGCGAGGCCGCAAGGCGCAGCAGACCCCAGACCCAGCCGACGAGTACCAGGGCAAAGCGGGCGATACCCGCCCAGTAGAACCATGTCATGCGCCCCGCGTCCCACCAGGCCATCAAGAGCGCGCCCAGGAAGGCGCCGCGACCGGAGCGGAAGGGGAGCGTGTAGAGCGAGAGAATCGAACCCCACAGCGCTGCGATGAGGAGGGCCGTGGGCAGGAGAAGGAACACGCCTTTCGTCACGACCAGGGCGTCCGTGCCCGAGAGCACGAGACCGAGCGCCAAGCGCTGCCAGTCGATGATCCAAGTGATCGCCGACAAGACGACAGCGAGGGCGTCACGCCATTGGTCGGGGAGAGCTTGTGGGAGCACTGTCTGTAGTACCGCGTTCATCGGCGATACTCCTTTCGAAGAAGCACGCCACGGTGGGACAACGGCGCCCAAGGCTTGGCGCCAACGCCCGATAGATGAAGAGGTGCCGCTCCCCCCCCCGTGATGCGGGTCACCCGAACTCTGTGGCTTGCGCGAAACCTTTGTCAGGAATAGAGATTCAGGCATGCAAGACGAAACGCCCAAACGGCTGATGGTCGTCGGAGACCGCGTTTTGATCACTCCGGAGCTCGGGGAGGAGCGCACGAACGTGGGGCTCTACCTGCCTCCGACGGCGGTCGAGGGACGACAGGTACAGGGCGGTCGCATCGTCGCCACGGGACCAGGGACGGCCCTCTCGGAGCCCGCGAGCATGGATGAGGAGCCGTGGAAGATCCACGCGCCCGAGGTCCGCTACCTGCCGATGCAGGCCCAGATCGGCGACTACGCGCTGTTCTTTCGGAAAGCGGCAGTCGAGATCACGTTCGAGGAGAAGGCCTATCTCGTCGTGCCTCAGGCCGCGATCCTCGTGCTCGTTCGTCAGACCGCGCCGGCCGAGCCGGGCCCTTAAGATCGGCCCACCCGGAAACCCCACTCGTTACAAGGGGGCGGGGTCCTGAGGCCTTGGGCGAGGCGGCCCGGGGCTTCCAGAGGTCGTCCGAGGGGGCTAGGTTCTCACGGTTCCGGGCTTCGGAATTGCTTGCCCCGAACACAGTTAGGCGAGTGCAGCTTCTCGCTCTGTCGTTTTCTCCATCTTCTTAGAACGCGGTAGGGGGACCACCATGGCCGGCCGCAACTTTCTCTTCGTTCCGGGTCCGACGAACGTGCCGGATCGGGTCTTGCGCGCCATGCACCGTCCGATGGAGGATCACCGCTCCTCGGCGTTTCCCGCACTCGTAAATGGCCTTTTGCCAGACCTGAAGCGCCTCTTCCAGACCGCGACCGGGGAGGCCTTCGTCTTCCCGGCCTCCGGGACCGGCGCCTGGGAGGCTGCGCTCTCGAACACGCTGTCGCCGGGCGACCGGGTCCTCGCCCCCCGCTTCGGGCAGTTCAGCCACCTCTGGATCGAGCTCGCGAAGAGGCTCGGGATTCAGGTGGACGTCCTGGAGGTCGAGTGGGGGGAGGGGGCGCCCTTGGACCGGATTGAAGAGGCGCTCACGGCCGACCGCGCGCACGAGATCAAGGGCGTGCTCATCGTCCACAACGAGACCGCAACCGGCGTGCGGAGCGATGTCGCCGGGGTCCGGCGGGTCCTCGATGCCCTCAAGCACCCGGCGCTGCTCTACGTCGACGGGGTGAGCTCCATTGCCAGCATGGACTTCCGGATGGACGAGTGGCAGGTGGACCTGGCGATCACCGGGTCGCAGAAGGGTCTCATGCTCCCGGCCGGACTCGGCATCGTGTGCGCGAGCCCTCGGGCGCTCGCCCTGCGCGACCAGGCCAAGTGTGCTCGGTCCTTCTTCGACTTCGGGGAGATGATCCGCTCGAACGCCACGGGCTATTTCCCCTACACGCCGGCGCTGCTGATGCTCTACGGGCTGCGTGAGGCGCTCGACATGCTGTTCGCCGAGGGTTTGGACAACGTCTACGCCCGTCATCACCGGCTGGCCGAGGGGGTGCGGGCGGGGATCGCCGCCTGGGGACTCAAGCTCTGCGCCAAGGCCCCGAAATGGCATTCGGAGACGGTGAGCGCCGTGATGGTGCCCGAAGGCAAGAACGGCGCGGACGTGATCGACGTGGCCTTTCGCCGCTACGACCTGGCCCTCGGGAGCGGACTCGGAAAGGTGGCGGGGAAACTCTTCCGGATCGGGCACATGGGCGACCTGAACGAGCTCATGCTCCTGGGCGCCATGGCCGGGGCGGAGATGGCGATGCGCGACGTGGGCATCGCCGTGACCCCGGGCTCAGGCGTCGCCGCGGCTGCCGAGTCGTTCCGCGCGAGCGCGGCCCCGATTCCGGGGCGCCCGCCCGTTGAGCCCGCGAGAACCGCCCCCCGCGCGGCCGTGCGGGCATGAGTCGGTCCGACACCCGTTTGCAGCGGAGCGAGCTCGCGGTTCCGGGCTCGCAGCCTGCGCTGTTCCGCAAGGCGCTCGACGGCGATGCGGACTACATCTTCCTCGATCTCGAGGACGCCGTGGCACCGGCCGACAAGGAGCGCGCGCGGACCAACGTGATCGCCGGGCTCGCCGAGCACGACTGGCGGGTGCGCAAGACCGTGTCGGTACGGGTGAACGGCATCGACACGCACTACTTCTATCGTGACGTGATCGACGTGGTCGAGCAGGCCGGGCACCGGCTCGACACGCTCCTCGTCCCCAAGGTCGGGACGCCGGGCGACGTGTATCTCGTGGACGCACTCCTCACGCAGATCGAGACGGCCAAGGGAATTCCGCATCGGATCGGAATCGAGGTGCTGATCGAGACGGCCATGGGCATGGCGAACGTGGAAGCGATCGCGCAGAGCAGCCCCCGGCTTGAGGCGATGCATTTCGGCGTCGCCGATTTCGCGGCGAGTGTGCGTGCGCGCACGGTCTCGATCGGGGGCCTGAACCCCGACTACCCGGGCGATCAGTGGCACGCCGCGCTCTCCCGCATGATCACCGCGGCCCGGGCCTATGGCCTGCGGCCCATGGACGGGCCCTTCGGCGACTTCCGCGACGCGGACGGATTCGTCGCCTCGGCGCGTCGGGCGGCCGCGCTTGGGTGCGAGGGCAAATGGGCGATCCATCCGTCGCAGGTGGCGCTTGCGAACGAGGTCTTCACGCCGCCCGCGGCCGAAGTGGGGCGTGCGCGGCGGATTCTCGAGGCGCTCGATGCGGCCGCGCGTGAAGGCCGCGGCGCGGCCCAGCTCGAGGGTCGCATGATCGACGCGGCCTCGGCCCGCATGGCGGCGAACATCGTCGCCATCGCCGCGGCGATCGAGGCCAAGGCTCCGGCCCTCGCGGGCGCTTGAGCATGCACATCCACGAATACCAGGCAAAGGAGCTCCTGGCCGGGTTCGGGCTGCCGATTCCCGCGGGCGGCGTGGCCTACAGCGCGGAGCAGGCGGTGTACCGAGCGTCCGAGATCGGCGGCGATCGCTGGGTCGTGAAAGCCCAGATCCACGCCGGCGCCCGCGGCAAGGCGCGCGGCATCAGGCTCTGCTCGAGCGACGCCGAGGTCCGAGCCGCGGCCAAGGAATTGCTCGGCTGCACGCTCGTCACGGCGCAGACCGGGCCGCAGGGCCTCCCGGTGCACCGGGTGTTGGTCGAGCAGGCGCTGCCGATCGAACGGGAGCTCTACGTCGGGCTCGTGCTCGATCGCAAACGGGAGCGCATCGTGGTCGTCGCCCATCCGCACGGCGGCATGGAGATCGAGGAGATCGCCCAGCGGGAGCCCGAGGCGATTCTCCGCGAAGTGATCGAGCCCGCGGTGGGGATGCAGGCCTTCCAGGCGCGTGAACTCGCGTTCGGACTGGGCCTCGCCGCGCCGCAGGTGAACCACGCCGTGGCCGCGATTCTCGGCGCCTACCGGGCGTTCCGCGACCTGGACGCGACGATGGTCGAGATGAACCCCCTCGTGGTCACGGCGGACGGCCGCGTGCTCGTGCTCGACGTCAAGATGAGCTTCGACGACAACGCGCTGTTCCGGAGGCCCCAGGTCGCCGAGCTCCGCGACTACGCGCAGGAGGATCCGCGTGAGGCCGAAGCGGCCGAGTACGGGCTCAACTACGTCGCGTTGGACGGGGACATCGGCTGCATCATCAACGGCGCCGGGCTCGCCATGGCCACGATGGACATGATCAAGCACGCCGGGGGAGAGCCGGCCAATTTCCTGGACATCGGGGGCGGGGCATCACCCGACCGCGTGGCCAAGGCGTTCCGGCTCGTGCTCTCAGACGGCAACGTCAAGGCGATCCTCGTCAACGTGTTCGCCGGCATCAACCGCTGCGACTGGGTGGCCGAGGGCGTGGTCCAAGCCGTGCGCGAGGTGCATCTCTCCGTCCCGCTCGTCGTGCGCCTCGCCGGTACCAACGTCGAAGACGGCCGGCGCATCCTGCGCGACAGCGGCCTGCCCATCGCCACGGCCGACACGCTCGCCGAGGCGGCCGAGCGCGTCGTCGCCGCCCGCAACAAGGCGAGGGCTGCGTGAGCATCCTCCTCGACCAGCACACGCGGGTCATCGTCCAGGGATTCACGGGCGACAAGGGCACGTTCCACGCGAAGGAGATGATCGCCTACGGGACCCGGGTCGTGGGCGGTGTCACGCCGGGCAAGGGCGGGGCGACGCATCTGGGCCAGCCCGTCTTCAACACGGTCAAGGAAGCGGTCGCGCAGACCGCGGCGACGGCAAGTCTCGTCCTCGTGCCGGCGCCGTTCTGCGCTGACGCGGTCATGGAAGCAGCCGACGCCGGGATCCGGCTCGTCGTCATCATCACAGACGGCGTGCCCGCGCAGGACATGATCCGCGTGAAGGCGTATCTCACCCGCTATCCCGCGGCGCGGCGGGCAGTGCTCGTGGGTCCGAACGGGGCGGGCTTGATCAGCGCGGGCAAGGCGATGATGGGGATCATGCCCGGGCACATCTATCGCCCGGGGACGGTGGGCGTCGTCAGCCGCTCGGGCACGCTGGGCTACGAGGCGGCGGCCCAGATGGCGGCCCACGGCATCGGCCAGACGACGAGCGTCGGGATCGGCGGGGACCCGATCAACGGCAGCTCGTTCGTCGACATGCTGACGCTGTTCCAGGAAGACCCCGAGACCGAAGCAGTGATGATGATCGGCGAGATCGGGGGCTCCCAGGAAGCGGATGCCGCGAAGTTCGTGAAGGAGCACATGACGAAGCCCGTCGTCGGGTATGTCGCGGGCCTCACGGCCCCCAAGGGCCGGCGGATGGGCCACGCGGGCGCCATCATCTCGGCGTTCGGCGACACGGCGGCCGAGAAGGCCGAGATCATGCGGTCGGCCGGGCTCGTGGTCGCCCCGAGTCCCGCGGAGCTCGGGTCCACGATGGCGTCAGTCCTCTCGCGTAAACGCTCCCGGGTGATGGTCCCGCAATGAGCAACCGGCCGCGGGTCGTCGTCACGCGTCGTCTCCCGGCCCCCGTCGAAGAAGAGCTCGCGCACCGCTACGACGTCGAGTTGAACCGTGACGACCAACCGCTCGGGCCGACGGGGTTGAAGCGCGCGCTCGAGACGGCGGACGCGCTGCTGTGCACGGTCACCGACCGGCTCACGGCCGAGGTGCTCGCGGTCGAGCCCCTCCGCGCGCGGATCCTCGCCAACTACGGCGTGGGCTACAATCACATCGACCTGGACGCAGCGCGCCGCCGCGGCCTCACGGTGACGAACACGCCCGAGGTGCTGACCGACGACACGGCGGACGATGCCGTGCTGCTCCTCCTCATGGTCGCCCGCCGGGCGGGTGAAGGGGAGCGCCAGGTGCGCGCCGGGGGGTGGACCGGGTGGCGGCCCACGCACATGCTCGGCACGAAGGTGTCCGGCAAGACGCTCGGGCTGGTCGGATTCGGCCGCATTGCCCGGGCCGTGGCCCGCCGGGCCAAGGGGTTCGGGATGCGGGTGCTCTACCACGATCCTTATCCCCCACCGCCTGCGGTCGAGAGCGAGCTCGGAGTGACGCGGGTGTCGGCGCTGGACGAGCTCGTGGGACAGGCGGATTTCCTCTCGCTTCACTGTCCCGCGACACCGGAGACCAGGCATTTGATGGACGCCCGCCGGCTCACGCTGATGCGGCCTACGGCGTTCCTCATCAACTCGGCGCGGGGCGACGTCGTCGATGAAGCGGCGCTCGTGGAGGCGCTCCGCCGCGGCAGCATCGCCGGCGCCGCGCTCGACGTCTACGAGCGCGAGCCCGCGGTGAGTCCCGAGCTCCTCACGATGGAGAACGTCGTGTTGCTTCCACACCTGGGGAGCGCCACGACCGAGACCCGGGTGGCGATGGGCATGCGGAGCTTTGAGAACCTGAACGCCTTCTTTGGCGGCGGTACGCCGCGCGACCGGGTCGTGTGACGCACGATCTTCTCGAGGCGAGTCCCGCCGAGTACGCCCAGCAGATCACCGAGCTCCTCTTCAGCCTGCTCCTCGACGTGATCCACGCCCATCAGCCGGACATCGAGCCCGTGCTGCGCGGCGAGCCCATGGACGTGAGCAGCAGCCCCGACTTGGTCGCCCGGACCGTCCAGGCGCAGGGCATCTGGTTCCAGCTTCTGAGCCTGGGCGAGCAGAACGCGGCGATGCGCGAGCGGCGTCGCAGCGAGCTCGAACACGGCTATGACGAGCTGCGCGGGACGCTGGGCAACGTGGTCAGCACCGCGGCCGCCTCGGGCGTCGGCGCGTCCGAGCTCCGGACGCTGCTCGCCACGCTGCGCGTCGAGCCGGTCATCACGGCCCACCCGACCGAAGCCAAGCGCGTGACGGTCCTCGAGCGGCACCGGAGCATCTACCTCCGCCTGCTCGACCTCGAGCAACCGAACTGGACCCCGCGCGAACGAGCGGCGCTGGTCGAGGAGCTGCGGAACGAGATCGAAGTCCTCTGGCTCACGGGCGAGCTGAGGCTCGAGAAGCCCACGGTCGCCCAGGAGCTCGCCTGGGGACACTACTTCGTCACCGAAAACCTCTTCTCGCTCGTCCCCGAGCTGCTCGGGAAGCTCGAGCGCTCGCTCGAGCGCGCCTATCCGGGCGAGCACTTCGAGATCCCGCCCTTCTTCCAGGTCGGGTCGTGGATCGGCGGGGACCGCGACGGCAATCCGTTCGTCACGAACGACGTCACGCGCGCCACGCTGAACGAGAACCGGCTCACGAGCCTGCGCCGCTACCGCGCGCGACTGGTGGAGCTCCTGGGCACGCTCTCGATCACCGAACGGACGCTCGCGATTCCGGCCGCGTTCCGGGCAGCCCTCAAGCGCCAGCTCGCGGCCACAGGCGACGCGGACCGTCTCGCCGCCCGGAATCCGGGCGAGGTGTTCCGGCAGTACCTCGCCTGCGTGCTCCGGCGGCTCGAGGGCACGCTCGAAGCGGCCCAGCGGGGCATGCCAGCGAGCCCCGAGTGCGGGTATGCGACCGCCGATGAACTCGTGGCGGACCTGCGGGTGATGGAGGAAGGGCTACGGGAGGCGAGCTGCGGGCAGCTCGCCGCGACGCGCGTGCGCCCGGTGCGCCAGGAAGTGGAGACGTTCCGGTTCAGCACGTTCCGGCTCGACATCCGCGAGAACACGGTGCGCACCCGGGAGGCGCTCGCCGCTCTGTGGCGCGCGCGCGCCCGGCGTGACCCGCCGGCCCCGGGGAGTGCTGAGTGGCACGGCTGGCTCCTGGCCGAGCTCGCCCGGCCCCTGCCCCCGGGCTACGAGCCCCCCGCGCTCTCCGAGGAAGCGGCCGACACGCTCGGGATGCTCCGGCTCGTCCAAGAGGTGCGTCACCAGGTCGACCGGGCGGCGATCGGGACGTTCATCCTGAGCATGACGCACACGATCGACGACATGCTCGGGGCCTACCTGCTCGCCAAGGAGGCGGGGCTCTACGCCGATGCCACCGCCACCGAGAGCTGCACGCTGCCGATCGTCCCGCTCTTCGAGTCGATCGACGACCTGCGCCGGGCGCCCGACCTGATGCGGGAGCTGTTTCAGGTGCCGCTCGTGCGCCGCAGCGTACGGGCGCAGGGCGGCGCTCAGGAGGTCATGATCGGCTACTCCGACTCGAACAAGGACGGCGGGTTCTTGGCGTCCAACTGGGAGCTCGCCAAGACACAAGTGCGGCTGACCCGGCTCGGCCGCGAGGCCGGGATTCCGATCACGTTCTTCCACGGCCGCGGGGGCTCGGTGAGCCGGGGCGGCGCCCCGACGGGCCGCGCGATCGCCGCCCAGCCACCGGGGTCGATCCGGGGCCGCCTGCGGCTCACAGAACAAGGCGAAGTGGTGTCGCTCAAGTACGCGAACCGGGGCACCGCGTCCTACCAGGTCGAGCTGCTCGCGGCGAGCGTGCTCGAGCATTCGCTCCAGTCCGAGCGCGAGGATCCCTTCGGGCCTACCCCAGAGTTCGACGAGGCGCTCGAGGCGCTCGCCGGGGCCTCGCATGCCGCCTATCGCCGGCTCGCCGAGCACCCGGACCTGCTCGCCTACTTCCAGGCGGCGAGTCCCTTGGAAGAGATCGCGCTCCTGAACATCGGGTCGCGGCCCACGCGGCGCTTCGGCGCGAAGACGCTCGCCGACCTGCGCGCGATTCCGTGGGTGTTCGCCTGGACCCAAAACCGCCACTTCCTGCCCGGCTGGTACGGCGTGGGCAGCGGGCTCGCTACCTTCCTCGACGTGCGCGGCGCGAGGGGCGAGGCGCTGCTCAAGCGGATGTTCGTCGATTCGCGCCTGTTCCGGCTCATCGTGGACGAGGTGGAAAAGACGCTCGCCTACGTGGACTTAAGTATCGCCCGGGCGTACGCAGGGCTCGCCGAGTCGCGGGTGCGGGAGGCGATCTTCCCCCTGGTCGAGGAGGAATACCGCCGCACGGTCGAGGCCGTGCTGCGGGTGAGCGGCGGCCGGGAGATCGCCGAGCGGTTCCCGCAGTTCCAGCGCCGCCTGCGCCGGCGGTTGCCGACGCTCGCCCAGGTGAACCGCCAGCAGATCGAGCTCTTGCGCCGCTACCGCGCGGCGACGGGCAAGGCGCAGGACGACTACCTCGCCCCCTTGTTGTTCTCGATCAACTGCGTCGCCTCGGGGTTCGGGACGACGGGGTAGACTGAGGGAGGCTCGGATGGATTCACCGCTGTTTGGGCCCGAGCATCTTGAGTTCCGAGACCGTGTGCGCGCGTTCGCGCAACACGACATCGCTCCGCTGGCCCGCGCGCTGGACCAGGAGAGCCGGTTTCCCTGGGACAACGTGAAGGGGATGGCCGCCCTGGGCCTGCTCGGTGTCCCCTGGCCCAAGGCGCTCGGCGGGGCGGGCGCGGACTACCTCTCCTATATCCTCACCATTCACGAGATCGCCAAGGTCGACGCGAGCCACGCCATCACGGTGAGCGCCCACACGACGCTCGCCACCTCGCCCATCATCGAGTTCGGCTCGGACGCCCAGCGTGACACGTTCGTGCCGCGCCTCGCGCAGGGACGCGTGCTGGGCGGCTTCGCCCTCACCGAGCCCGGCGCAGGCTCAGACGCCGGCGGCACCAAGACGACCGCCGTCCGCTCAGGCGATCACTACGTGCTGAACGGCTCGAAGCTCTTCATCACGCATGGCGGGGTAGGGGAGGTCTACGTCGTCACGGCCCGCACGGACCCCGCAGCGCCCCGGACGCATGGCATCACGGCCTTCCTCGTCACGAAAGACACGACCGACCTGTCCGAGACCGCGCGCGCCGGCGTGGGCCACGATGCGACGCTGCCCAAGTGTCCGGGCGTGAAGGCCGGGAAGCGCGAAGACAAGCTCGGGTGGCGGGCGTCGGACACGCGGGAGCTCATTTTTCAGGACGCCCTAGTCCCCGCCGAGAACATCCTCGGCACGCCGGGCCAGGGATTTCGCATGATGCTGCAGACGCTCGACGCGGGCCGGATCGGACTCGCCGCGCTGGCCCTGGGGATCGCCGAGGGCGCCTTCGAGCAGTGCATCGCCTACACCGGCTCACGCACGCAGTTCGGCAAGCCGATCGCAAGCTTCCAGGGCGTACACTTCCCGCTCGCCGACATGGCGACCGAGATCGCGGCCGCGCACCACCTGGTCTACCACGCGGCCTGGCTCAAGATGAACGCCCGGCCGTTCCGGCAGGCCGCGGCTATGGCGAAGCTCTATGCGTCGGAGCTCGCCATGCGCGTCACCACCAAGGCCGTCCAGCTCCACGGGGCGGCCGGCTACACCTCCGAATACCCTGTCGAACGCATGATGCGCGACGCCAAGATCTGCGAAATCGGCGAGGGCACAAGCGAGATCCAGCGCATCGTCATCGCCCGGAGCCTGCTCGGCGACTTGATCGACTAAGAGCGCTCGAAGACCAGCGGCTGCACCAGGGGCGTCCGCGCGGCTCGTGCCAGCGTTGATCTGATCACGCGACGCCGAGGGCTTGGATCAGGAAAGCCCAGCGGTGCGCCTGCTCCTCAATGACCTTCATAATCGGCTTGCCCGCCCCGTGACCGGCCTTGGTTTCGATCTCGATCAACACGGGCCGGGGCCCGCCTGCCGCCTGGAGCGCCGCGGCGAACTTGAACGAGTGCGCGGGCACGACGCGGTCATCGTGATCGGCCGTGGTGATGTAGGTGGCGGGGTAGTTCGTTCCGGCCTTCAGTCGATGGAGCGGCGAATATCCGTAGAGGTACCCGAAGAGCGCCGGGTCGTCGGCGCTGCCGTACTCGCTCACCCACGCCCAGCCGATCGTGAACTTGTGGAACCGCAGCATGTCGAACACCCCGACGGCGGGCAGCGCCGCAGCGAACAGCTCGGGCCGCTGCGTCATCAGCGCCCCCACCAGGAGCCCCCCATTTGAGCCGCCCGTGATCGCAAGCCGGGACGCAGCCGTGTAGCCCTGCGCAATGAGATATTCGGCCGCGGCGATGCCGTCGTCGAAGACGTTTTGCTTCCTCTCCTTCATCCCGGCCTCGTGCCACGCCTCGCCGTATTCGCCGCCCCCGCGGAGGTTCGGGACGGCGTAGATGCCCCCGCGCTCGAGCCACACGACGAGTCCCGGAGAGAACGAGGGCGTCAAGCTGATGTTGAATCCCCCGTAGCCCGAGAGGAGCGTGGGGGCCGAGCGGTCCCGCACGAAGTCGCGCTTCCGGGTGATGAACATCGGGATGCGCGTGCCGTCCTTGCTCCGGTAGAAGACCTGCTCGGTCTCATACCTCGTCGCGTCGAAGGCGAGGGCCGGGGCCCGGAAAACCTCCGATGCGCCCGTGCGGAAGTCGTAGCGGAAGATCGTCGTCGGGTGGAGGAAGGACGTGAAGGAATAGAAGAGCTCCGTGTCCCGGCGTTCACCCCCGAGCGCGCTCACCGTGCCGAGGGCGGGCAGGGGAAGGTCCCGTAGATACTCTCCCGTCGCCCGATGGAGGCGCAACACCGAGTGCGCGTCGCGGAGCGCGTGCACGACCAGCGTGTCGTGCACGAACTGCGCATGGTCCAAGACATCGGGGCCTTGAGGGACGAGCTCGCGCCACTGCGCACGATCGGGAGTCCGGATGTCGATGGCCACCACTCGTCGCCTCGGCGCTTCGTGATCGGTCAGGAAGTAGAACACCGGTCCATCGTTCCCGATGAATCCGTAGCTCGCGTCGAACGCGTCGAGCAGCCGCACCACGGGCCCTACCTTGGGCGCGCTCGGATCGCCCAGGTCCGTGTAATAGACCCGGGTCCTGCGGTCCGTGCCGACCCAGACGGTGATGATGAGGTAGCGGCCGTCGTCCGTGACCGCGCCCCCAAACCCCCAGTCGGGCTCGTCCGGCCGTTCGTACACGAGGACGTCCGCGTCCTGGGGCGTCCCGAGCCGGTGGTAGTAGAGCTTCTGGAAGCGGGTGGGCGCGAGTGGATCGACCGACTCAGGGTAGCGGCTGTAGAAGAACCCCGCATGGTCGTGCGTCCAGCTCGCCCCTGAGAACTTCACCCAGTGCAGCACGTCCGGTCGGTCGAGTCCTTGCGCGGTGTCCCGGACGCAGAGCTCCTCCCAATCGGAGCCGCCGGTGGCCTTCCCGTAAGCGATCAGCGCTCCGTCCTCGCTCGGCGCGATCGACGTGACGGCGATCGTGCCGTCTGCGGCGAAGCGGTTCGGGTCGAGGATTGGCCGGGGCTCACCGTCGAGTGAGTCCTGCGCGTAGAGGACGGCCTGATTCTGCAGGCCGTCGTTCTTGAAGAAGAAGTAGCGACCCTTGTGCGTGGGCACCCCGAAGCGCGGGTAGTTCCAGAGCGCGCTCAGCCGGTCGCGGATGCCCCCAAGCCCTGGGATCTGAGCGAACCACGAGCGGGTGAGCTCGTTTTCGGCCTCGATCCAAGCTCGCGTTGCGGGGGCGTCCGGGTCCTCGAGCGGGCGGTAGGGGTCAGGGACCGCGACCCCGTGGTAGGTGTCGACGTGGTCGCCCGTCGGGGGCTTGGGATAAAGGAGGGTTGCGACCACCGAGGCCCCTGTAAGCATCCCCCCCAAGAGGTCGAGTGACGTAAGCCCGGAACTACCTACGAGTTGGTGCATGGGCAAAGCTCGCCGCTATTGACGTAAGTCGCAAGGGCACTTAGCTTTAGGGCATGCATTGGACTGCGGTTTTGTCGTGGCCACAGCCCCTCGTGGGCCAGCTGGCGTACGCCCAGGCCAATCGGCTCGGCCTCCCTGGAGTGGGAGGCAGCCCCTGCGGTATCCACCATGGTGTCCCCGACCGCGCGCGCGAGGGGACCGAGGAATGGAGCCTTGAAGAGGGAAATTCTGGTCAGCGGAAACGCCCGCGAGACCCGCGTGGCGATTCTCGAGGACGACCGCCTTGTTGAACTTCTCGTCGACCGCCCTGACGCCCGCCGCATGGTGGGTGACATCTACTTGGGCAAGGTCGAAGCCGTGCTCCCCGGCATCCAGGCAGCCTTCGTCAACATCGGCGCTGAAAAGAGCGCCTTCCTGCACGCTTCGGACCTGATCGAATCCGAAGAAGACGAAGAGCCGGCCGAGAACGACGGCGCAGACGAGGACGAAGACGAGGAAAGCGAGAGCGGAAAGGGCCAGCGGCGCAGCAGCGGCCGCCGCCGCGTCCCGAACGTCGCCGACGAGCTCACCCGCGGCGAATCGAAAATCGTTCAAGTCACCAAAGAGCCCATCGGCACGAAGGGCCCCCGGGTCACGGCCCAGGTCTCACTGGCGGGCCGGTTTCTCGTCTACATGCCGTTTGCGTCCAAGGTCGGCGTGTCGCGGAAGATCGACAGCCGCGACCAGCGGGCGAAGCTGCGCGAGCTCGTCTCGAAGCTCGTCCCGAAGGACGAGGGCGGCTGGATCATCCGCACCGTGGCCGAGGATCTGACCGAGGAGAGCTGCAAGCGCGAAATCGACCACCTCCACACGCTGTGGAAGAAGATCAAGCGCAAGGCGGGGTCCGTCCGCCCACCCACCCTGCTGCAGCGAGAGACGAGCCTCATCCGCGGCATCACGCGCGACCTGTTCAGCGACAAGGTCGACTCGCTCCTCGTCGACTCCAAACTGTTGTACAACGAGATCGGGCAGTATCTCAAGCCGATCGACCCGGAACTGATGCAGCGGGTCGGGCTGCACGCCTCTGAGACGCCGCTCTTCGACGAGTACGACATCGAGTCCGAGATCCGGGATCTCTTCAAGCCGCGGGTCGAGCTGCCCACGGGCGGCTACATCATCATCCAGCCGACCGAAGCCCTGACGTCGATCGATGTGAACACCGGCCGCTACACGGGCCGCAAGGATCCCGAGAGCACGATCCTGCGCACGAACCTGGACGCGGCCCGCGAAGTGGCCCGCCAGCTCAGGCTCCGGGACATCGGCGGGATCATCGTCGTCGACTTCATCGACATGGAGTCGCGGGCGAACCGCGACAAGGTGCTGCAGGAGCTCCGCGCGAACCTGGGCCGGGACCGGGCGCGCACCAAGGCTTTTGCCGTGTCGGACCTCGGGCTGATCGAAATGACGCGCCAGCGCGTGCGGCCCTCCTTGTGGCAGTCGATGACAACCGACTGTCCGACGTGCACGGGGACGGGGCGGGTGTTCCGGCCGGAGGTGGTCGTGCGGCGCATGGAGCGCTCGCTCAAGCGGGTGGGCGCCGAGCACAAGGAGCGCCAGCTCGCGGTGCGGCTACACCCCGAGGTGGCGCTGTACCTGGTCGAACAGGAGCCCAATTTCCTGCGCCAGCTCGAGAAACAGACAGGGCTCGCCCTCGAGATGCGCGACGACCCGATGATGCGCCTGGATGAGTTCCGGATGATGTCCAAGCCCGCCGGGCGCGACGTAACCGAGCAGTACGCCGTCGCTTGACCGCGGGAACGTCTCCACTTAGGTTCCGCCGCCCATGAGCTACGCGATTTTCTCGACCGGCGGTGGCCAGTTTCGGGCCGAGCCCGGCGCTACGGTGAAAGTGCCTCTGCTCCCCCAGGAGCCGGGCTCGACCATCGTGTTCGACCGGGTACTGCTCGCGAGCGATGGCGACACCTTCCGCGCCGGGACCCCGCTCGTGCCCGGAGCCCAAGTGACCGCCGAAGTGGTGCGGCACGGGTTGGGCAAGAAGATCCGCATCTTCCGCTTCGCGCGGCGCTCGGGGTACCGGCGTCACGCGGGGCATCGCCAGCGCTTCACCGAGGTGAAGATCGCGGGCGTAAAGGTCGGCTAGGATGGCTCATAAGAAGGGTGTAGGGTCCTCGAGGAACGGCCGCGATTCAAACCCCAAGTATTTGGGTGTGAAGCGCTTCGCCGGCGAACGCGTGACGTCGGGCACGATTCTCGTCCGTCAGCGCGGTACCAAGCTCCACCCCGGCCGCAACGTGCGGCGCGCCTCAGACGACTCGCTGTTCGCTGTGGTGGATGGAATCGTGAAGTTTGAGCCCAAGGACAAGCACCGCCAGCGGGTCAGCGTGTACCCGGCAGAGCAAGCAGTCGCGGGGTAGCGGCAAGGGCAGGTGGGGCGAGCAGCCCGCAGCAAGCATTCAGTCTTTACTCGTCATCTTCTCCCGCATCAACCAGCAGCTCGTCAGAAACCCCCGCCTTACTGAACAAGCTGAAACGAGACGGTCGTCCCTCCGACATCTACGCTGATTAGGCGGTGGGGCGTCGCGGTCGTGACGAACATCGTCAGCGGTGTCTTGCCTCCGCTCACCAACACCTTGTACGTCTGAAACGTCCCGGCCGGGACCGTGACTGTCCCTGAGTCCTGAACGGCCACCGTGAGCACCTCTGCGCGTTTCTGGTCAGCCGCGAACCCAGCGAGCGAAAACCGCTGGCCGAGCCCCAGTGGCAACGCCGGGATCACGACCTCGAGCGTGTTCTCATCCACGGTCCCGGGCACGAGCGTCGTATCGATGGTCAGCGTCATCGGGTGTCCACCGGCCATGGGCACGATGACCGTGCCCTGGACGTGGGCGCCCTGGTAGACGAGATGGGTCTCGCGCGCCTGGCCTCCGGCCATTCCCACCGCGTCCACCCGGCGGGGAGCGAGCGTCCCGGTGTCGAGCAGCGCGGTCAGGTGCTGGTTGCCGGCGGGACCGAGCGAGACCGTCTCCGTGTAGACGACCGAGTCCTGGCTCTTGGTGAGCGTGGCCCGCTTCCCACCGATCACGGTACCCGCGGCGAACACGGCGAAAGAGTCACTGTGCACGGCGAGGCGCGATAGATCGACGGGCGGCGGCCCCGGCGGAGGTGCAATGTCTTCGAGACGAACGGGATGGCCGTCCGCGTCCACCAAGCGCACGGAGGCGATGGCATTGAGCGGGGCGTAGAGCGCGACCGCGTCTCCGACCACCACGATCGAGAACGCGCCGGCGTGGTAGAGGCTGAGCGCGGCGCTGCGGACCTCCTCGCGCGTGACCGCGTCGAGCCGTGTCCGGTAGAGGTTGAGATAATCCGGATCGAGGCCCAACAGCTTCACCGTGCTGACCTGCTGCGCCACCTCGGACGAGGTCTCGATGTTGAGCGGGAAGGACCCGACGAGGTAGCCCTTGGCGGCGCGCACCTCGGAGTCGGGCACGAGATCGGTGCGGAGGAGCTCGATCTGGTGGAGCATCTCGACCAGCGCACTGTCGGTCGCGGCCGTCCTGACCTCGACCGCCGCCACCCAGTACCCGAGGCCTCGATTTCGCCGCAGTGCCGCATGGGCGTCGTAGGCCCAGCTCTTTTCCTCCCGCACCACCCGGAAGAGCCGCGAGTCGGCACCCCCGCCGAGGACGTAGGTCGCAATGCGGGCGCCGTAGTAGCGCGGGTCCCAGGGGGGCGTGGTCGGGTTGCCCACAAGCACCGTGGACTGGTTCGAGCCGGGGCGATTGACGAGGAGGATGTCGCTCGCGTGCTTCGGCGACGCGCTGAGCACGTTCGGCGCCGGCAGGCCCGCCCCCATCCAGTCGCCGAAGGCGTGCTGCGCCAGCGCCTGGACCTGCTCCAGGGTCACGTCCCCCGCGACCACGAGTAAGGCCCCGCCCGGCCGGATGCGGCTCCGCGCGAATCGCGCGAGATCGTCCGCCGTGATGGCGCGCAGGCTCGCTTCGCTCTCCGAGCGGCCGTAGGGATTGTCGCCGTAGATCTCGTGGGCGAACATCCGGCTCGCAAGGCTCTGGGGCTCAGACAAGGAGAGGGCCAGCGCCGAGAGCTGCCGGGTCCGCGCGAGCTCGACTTCGTCCGCCGGGAACGTGGCGTGCTGAGCGACCTCGCTCACGAGGTCGAAGACCAGCGCGACCTGATCGCTCAACGCGTCGCCCGAAATGGTGAAGAAGTCCTCCCCCGAACTCGCATCAAGACCGCCGCCGACCGCCTCGATCGCCGTGGCGATCTGATCGCCCGAGCGGTGGGTCGTGCCTTTCGTGATGACGTCCGCGGCGAGGGAGGACAAGCCTTCCTTCCCCTCCGGGTCAGAGGCCGCACCCGCCCGGAAGTTCAGGCTCAGGGACACGACCGGATGGTCGTGCCGCTCGATCACCAGGAGCTCAAGGCCGTTGGCCAGATGCACGTCCTTGTAGGGCGGGAATTGCACGGGCAGCACCCGCGCGGGGGCGGGCGGGTGGGTGGGGAAGGAGTCCTGCGCCGACAGGCGTCCGACCGCGGCAGCGAGGGCCAGTGCGATTCCGGCGACCGTCGGTCTCATTCGCCGTTCCCTCCCGTCGGCGCGGTGGCCGAGGCAGGGGCCACGACCGTCACGTCGAGGAGGTTCGCAGGATCGAGGTACTTCCTCGCCACGCGACGCACGTCGGCCGAGGTCACGGCCAGGTATCGGTCAAAGTCGGTGTTGATCTCGCTCAGCGCGGCGTGGAACATCGCATAGTGCTGCAGCTCCTCGGCGCGCCCGATGGCCGTCTCGCGGCTGTGGACGAAATCGGCGCGCAGCATGTTCTTCGCCTTGGCGAGCTCGTCATCGCCGACGCCGGTCGTGCGGAGGCTGTCGAGTTCGCGGCCGATGAGGCTGTCGAGCGTCGCCGGGGTGACGCCTTGGTTTGACACCCCGAAGATGACGAGCACGCCCGGGCCCCGCCGCGAGTCGTACGGGTTGATGCTCGCCTGGATACCGAGTGCCGCCTTGTCACGGCGCACGACGCCCACGTTGAGCCGCGAGCTCTCCCCCTCGCCCAGGATCACGGTCAGAAGACCGAGCGCGGGCGTGTCCGGATCGTCGTGGGGCGGGATCCGGTAGAGCCGCGCGATCCCGGGCAGCATCGCATGGACGTCCGTGATCGTGCGCCGCTCGACACCGGGACTCAGGCGGGACTTGCACGTCACGCGGGGCGGCGGCGGTTGTGAGGGGATCGTGGCAAAGTAGGCGTTCACGAGGTGCCTGAGCTCGGCCACGCGGAAGTCGCCGGTGACGACCAGGGTCGCGTTGTTGGGCGCGTAGTACATCGTGTGGAACGCCTGCACCTCAGGGAGCTGGGCCGCGTCCAGGTCCTGCACGGACCCGATCACCGAATGGGCATAGGGGAAGCACGTCGTGCTGTCGAAGAGCCAGGTGATGCTCTCGGCGAAGACCGACCCATAAGGTTCGTTCTCCACCCGTAGCCGGCGCTCCTCTTCCACCGTCTCGCGCTGGTTGTGGAAGGCGTCCTCGGTGACGGCGAGCGCGCGCATGCGGTCCGCCTCGAGCCAGAGGACGACGTTGAGATTGTTTGACGGGACCACGGCGTAGTAGTCGGTCCGATCCTCGGCGGTCGACGCGTTGTCCTCACCGCCCGCGCGCTCGATCAGGTGCGAGTGGAGGCCCTTCGGCGCATGGGCCGATCCCTCGAACATCAGGTGCTCAAAGAGGTGCGCGAACCCCGAATGGCCGGGGGTCTCGTTCCGCGACCCGACGTTGTACCAGATGTCGACCGCGACGACGGGCGTCGTATGGTCCTGCGCATAGATGACTCGCAGGCCGTTGGGCAGCGTGAACGTCCGGAAGTCGACCGTGCCCACGGGCGTCGGCGCCGTGGCGGAGGCCGCAGGGGCCTGCGCGCTCGCGGGATGAGCGGAGCAGAGCGCGAGCGGAATGACGAGCGCCGAGGCTCGGCGCGAAAACAGGGCCACGCTGGGGATCCTCAAGGTTCGGAGGGCACCACGGGACCCGTGGCGGCGAGCTCGAAGCGGAACCGGCGGTCCAAGGTCTCGCCCATGACCACGCGGCGCGGGGTGCTGCGGGTCACGTACAGGCGCAGGAAATCGCTGCTCCGAAGCGGCAGCACATCCATGTGCCCCGCCGGGACGTCGATCGCCACCGGCTGCTCGGCTACAAACGTGAGCGGCACGACGGAGTCCTTCGCTTCATCGAACGCGCGTCCGACGAGCGAATCCCCCGGAACCGCGTTCGTCACCGCGGCCGCAAACAGCTCGTAACTCGACCACACAGCGGCCGGAGGCACGGCGTGGCTCACGGCGATCGTGTCCGTACCGTGAGTCTTGGTGGCAACGATCCGCCGTCCGGTGACGCGTCCGTTCTTCACCACCAGATGATGCTCGATCCACACGGTGTCGCCGGGACCCGTAAACTCTGTGTGGCGAAACGACTCAACCGGGGCGCCCGTATGGCGGTCGACGACCACGCGCATCCGCTCGTCCACGCTCGGCTCGAAGTCGGACGCCGCGGTATACAGAACCTCCTGGCGCGCGCCCTCGGTGCGGAGCTCGTACTGCCACACGGCCCATCCCCGCTGATCATCGTCGAAATAGAAGACGAAGGAGTCCCGGCTCACGGGAAGTGCGGTCAGGTCAAACCGCAGCGGCTTGGGCGGGGGCCCAAGCCCGAGGGCGGCAGCGAGCACGAAGGCGAGCCTGTGCATATCCTCAAGAGGAGTCGAGCGGCGGAAGCTAGTCGCCCGAGCGGGGAGGCGAAATGCCACGTCACGCGCGATCAGTCCCTGGCACCTACCGCGCCTCGTCCGCGGTCGGGGTAATTGGTACAGATACCGTCCACCCCGAGCGCGAGCGCGTGTTCCATTTCCTCGTCCGTGTTCACGGTCCACACAAAGACTGCGCATCGCATGGTATGCACAGCGGAGACGAGGGCAGCATCGAGCATGTCCGCCTCCTGCCACAGCATCGTGGCCCCGGCGTCCTCGAGCGCGACGAGCGGGCGCACGGGGTAGGAGCTCGAGAGCACGCCGCGCGGGAGCGTCGGCCGCCGTTCGCCGAGCCGCTTGATGATGCGGTGGTCGAAGCTGTGCACGGCGTACCCGGTCGGATGGGGGCCGCGGTCGAGGACCTGGAGGAGCTTTGCGTCGCACTCGGGCCCAAGTGTCTTCAACTCGACGAAGACGCGGAGAGCCCCGCAGGCGGCGAGCGCGTCGTCCAGAGTCGGAGGGGGTTCGCCGTTTGCGAGCCGCAGCTGGGCGAGCTCTGCCGCGGCGAGGGTCGTGATCAGGCGGCCGTCGATGCGCGGGTCGTGATGAACGACCAGGGTACCATCCCGGGCGGCATGGACGTCGAGCTCGACGCCGTCCGCCCCCAACCGCCCAGCGGCCCGGAACGCGGCTCGTGAGTTCTCGAGCTCGACCCCCGAGGCGCCCCGGTGGGCAATCACGAGGGGCCTCATGCGGGGAGCTCAGGGGCGGGGCGGCTTGGGATGTGGCGCATCGGGTCTGGGAGCCGGGCGCTGTGGCGTGGGCGCTTCATGTGGTGCGCCCCTGAACGTCGCAACTTGCGGCTGGGCTTGAAGCTAGGGCCCACTCAAGCGATCGCAAGGCGTTAATATTGGGCGGCGTCGTGCGTCCATTCACCCGAGGGCCATAGTGGCAGCGGACCCCGTCGCCGCGACCGATGCGGCCTTAATTGCAGCGTGGCAGCAGGGCGATGAGCGGGCAGCGACCGAGCTGGTGCAGCGGCATACCCGAGCGCTGGCGCGCTTTCTCGCCGGCGCGGGCGCGCCGGAAGCGGATGTGGACGATCTGGTGCAGGAGACGTTTGTGCGGGCCTTTCGGGCAGTCGACCGGTTCCGAGGGCAGTGTCAGTTCCGGACGTGGCTGCTGACGATCGGCAGCAACGCGCTGAAGGACGCCGGACGGCGGGCACGGCGCGTGCGGGTGGTCCCCCTTGAGGAGGACCTCCGGGCCCCAGGCGGCGATCCGGCCGAGCGGGCCGTCGCGTCCGAAGCCGAGGAGCGACTGGCTCAGGAGTTGAAGCACTTACCGCCCATGCAGCGCGATGTATTTCTTATGCGGGCGCAGCAGGGCATGGAATACGAGGACATAGCGACGGCCTTGGGCACGTCGACCGGAGCGGCTCGTGTCCATTACCATCACGCGGTCAAGCGGTTGAAGGAACACTTGCGATGAACGAACCAGACATCCCCGACGCGGAACTCGTCGCCCTCGCGCGCCAGCTTGGCGAGCGGGCGGCTGGCCAGATCGACCCGGCGCAGACCGCGGTCGCCGTACTCAAGCGCCTACGCCAGGCGCCGAAGGTACACCGCCCGCTGCAGCCCTGGCTCGCGCTTGCAGCATCCCTGGTGCTGCTCGTGGCGGGGGGCACCGTGGTGCGCCAACTCTCGCACCGCACGAGCGCGGTGGCAGCGCCGGTCGCGGTCGATGTGAGCGATCTGTCCGCACCGCAGCTCGGCGAAGTGATGAACGGGCTTGAGCGGACCGATGTGAACGCAGTCGACGAGGACCCGCCCTCGATCGAAGCCGGCATCGAACAGCTGACGCCGACCGAGCTGCGCAGTCTGTTGAAGTCGCTCACTAGCTGACGCATGGCGCGCTGGCTCGTCGCTCTCGCCCTGATCCTGGGCCCCACGCTCGGGGCGCAGCAGCCGACCGATTCGACCGGCGGACCGCCGCCGCGCCTGCTCCAGGAGTTCCGCAAGCGCTGGCACGAGCACGTGCAACAGGAACTCGCGTTGACGCCCGACCAGGCGACGAAACTCCAGGCCACCGAGGACCGCTTCGCCGCAGATCGGCGCCCGATCGCGCAGAGTCAGCGGCAGGTCCAGCAGGCTCTTCGTGAGCAGCTCCGCCCCGGCGCCGCCGCCGACGCGGACAGCGTGACCAAGCTCCTGGCGGCACGCGACCAGGGCCGCACGGCTCTTATGAAGCTCGAGCAGGATGAGGACCAGGAGATGGCGGGCTACCTGACGCCCGTGCAACGCGCACGCTATCAGATGATGCGCCAGCAGCTCCAGGAACGGATCAGCGAGATGCGTCGGCATCGGCGCGACCAGATGCTCGGACCGCGGGACCGCGACGGCGGGCCTCCGCCCTAAGCAGACCATGCAGGGACGTGCGTCGATACGGCCGGGCTCGCCCGGCCGTTTTGCTACAACCGGGCCGAGAACGTGAGGGTGAAGCGGCGCGGCGGAGCGGGGGTCAAGAACGGTACCACCTCGCCATCGGGTGACTCGATCGAAGCGGGCGCGCCCGGCGGGACCAGCAAATTCTGGCTCAGAATCCCGTAGGTGCTGTAGTGATCGTTCAAGAGATTATCGATTTCGAACTCCAGTCCGTACTTCCCCAGCCCCAGGCGCCCGCGCAGCCCGGTCTCAGTGTAGCCCGGGATCTGCGCTCGCTGGTTCGACTCGTCGCCCTGTAAGTATTGACCGGAATAGAAGCGCGCGTCGAGCTCGCCGTTGAACAGGACCCGTCCGAGCTGGCGGGAGAGCCCGAGGCCCAACCGCCCGCGATGCAGGGGGGAGTTGGGAAAGATGTCCCCGGGTTGGGTCGGCTTGGGGGCCGTGTCGGCGGTCGCGATCTGGACGCTGCTCTGATAGGTCGCCGCGACGTAGCTGTAGGAGGCCATGAGCCTGAGGCCTTTCGCCAAGGCAAGCTCGGTCGACACCTCGAAGCCCGCCCGTCTCGTCTTCGGCATGTTGATGTAGTAGACCTGGGTGAGCGTCGGGGACGCGAACTCGATGTCGTTCGTGACATCTGTCCAGAAGGCGTCGGCGTCGATCGTCAACCGCGACAGCCGGGCGTCGATCCCCGCTTCGTGGTCCTGGGTGGTCACGGGGAGGAGAGCGGGATCGGCTCCAAGCGCCGACGGCAGCGAGCACGGGGCCGCCGGGCTCGCGCACGCGAGCTCGAGGGCGGCGGGCGCCCGAAACCCACCCCGGTACGCGACGTACACCTTGAACCCCTCCGAAACGCGATAGCTCGCCCCGAGTTCGGGCGACAACCGGCTGTAGGTGCTGGTCGCGCTATTTGAGTCGACGAGTTGGTCCACGTAGGGGATCCGGACGTAGTCCCCCCGCACCCCGAGGGTGACGTCGAGACGCCTGTTGACCGAAACGATCGCCTGCGCGTATGCCCCGAGGTTCAGCTGGGGAGAGACCTCAGCGAGAGTCGTAAGCGAGTCTCCGCTGTCCGCGTCGATCTCATAGAGGTGATACGTCACCCCGTCCTGCTCGAACTCGGTGCCGATCGTGAACCCCACGGGAAGTCCGATGACGAGCGCCCTGGTCCATTCGAGTGTGGCGCCGCCCGAGCGATTGTCGACGAACCCGTCGGTCGTCGGATTCACGGGCGGCACATTGTTGTTGTACTGCTCGTAGTTATTCCGACGGTAGAAGGCCGTGCCGCGCAACACGCCCCCGGCCACGAGGTCGTTGCCGCGGAGGATCACCGCGTAGGCCTCGGGTGCGAAGAAGTCGCCGGGCGTGTAGTTGAGCTGCGGGAAGTCCGCGAGGTAACTCTCGGGCAAGGACCCCGCCTGCAAGATCTTGTCGTTCCCGTAGAGGAGATCGAGCGCGATGTCGCCGGAATCGTGACTCGCGCCGAACTGGCGCCCGATCGTCGCGAACACATTGCGCGTGCGAGCCGCCGTCGCGTCGCGCCATCCCACCTCGTCTGAGTAGGCACCCGCCACGAACCCATCGAAGCCGTCCGCCTTGCCCCCGCCCGTGAACGAGTAGGTCTGCTGGCCGAAGGACCCGCCTCCGAGCTCAACCTCGGCCTCCGGTTTGTCTCCCCCTCGCCGCGTCGACAGGAGCAACGTGCCGCCGAGCGAGTTGCGTCCGAAGAGCACGTTCGAGCCCCGCACGAGGGACGTCCCGTCGACCGCCGCCATGGGCAGGAGGTCGAAGTTCACTTCCTGGGCGTCCGGTTCGTTCACCCGGACACCGTTCAGGAAGACGCCGACGCCCTGCGGGGACCCGACCACGGGCGAGAGCGTGAAGCCTCGCACCTCGATCTCGGGCTGGAGCGGGCTCCCTTGATCGTTGAACGTGCTGATCCCCGGCAACTGCTCGAGCGCTGTGGGTGCTGCGGTCGGGATCGGAATGGGGACGGCCTGCTCGAGATTCACCTGCTCGACCTCTACCGAGGCGCGCTCGTCTACTCCCGATAGCCGGGTGGCTTTGACGACCACGCGTTCCAAGAGGTAGTGACGAAGCGAATCGGTGCGCACGCTGTCTTCATGTTCGAGGGCCGCGCGGAGCACCCGCTGTCGCTCGCGCTCGACCGAATCCGCTCGGACCGAATCGGCATGGGCCGAGTCGACAGGCGTCTGGGCCCGCAGGGGGATGAAGACGAGTGGGAGCACCACGAGCGGCGCAAACAACCAAACTGCGATCCGCCGACTCATGGGAGGGTGCACCCCGGGGGGAGCCACGCATAGGCAGGCGCGCTCGCCCAACCGAGCACGAAGCCGCACGCGTCAGCCCTACGTCGCACGATGGATTCGTGAGTCGGGGATTCTCATTAGGGAATGCTACGCAAACGCTCGTCACCCTCACCAGAGCGCTTGCACCTGCCTGAGACGCAGTCCGGGCACCGGTCTCGGTGCCCGGACCAGTTCAGTTGGGAAGCGTGAGCGAAACGGTGACGCCTGGGCCCTGCGGTGCCACGGGCTCCACTCGCAAGAGCGTCGGGGGCACGGCTACCCACGTTTCGTAGTGCAAACGCGAGCCGATCAACCCGCCGATCCCAGCGCTGATGACGCCGAAGGAGATACCCCAGTCCACCGCCTTGGTTTGTGCAGACATGCTTTGGTCGGAACCACTGGCCACACCGATTGCGGCGCCGGCGGCGACACCAGCGAGAGCCCCGTACAACACTCCACGGCCGGTGTGGGCGTAGATCCCCTTCCGCACTTGCAGGCTGTCAATCTCGCCGATGAGCACTTCCCAATGCACCACGCGATGGCGAGCCCGAGTCCCCGTCGCAAAGGGCCCGGTAGGCACCTGACCAAACAGCGCGAGTGTATCGGCGTGCAGGCAGTCGACCCAGCCGGCGAGGTTCACGCTTCCCGGGCCCGTGAGCGTGAGGCGCACCGGAGTCCCCGGCGCGACTGTGGTCGCTTGGCCGCTGAGGGGCGCCGCCCACAGGGCGGCGAGCACGGTTGCAATGACCCAAGGGCTAACGCGTGCGCGCATCGGAACCTCCGGTATTCGTACACCGTAGGATTGCTTCGCTCCGGTAAAGCCGCGGTGAGGTCCAGGTGAACGATCCGTGTAAGGACCTCGCCGGGCCCCCGGAGGCCGATGCGAGGAACTGGCGCTTCACAAAGTGGGGACCCCTAATGCACGCGCTCTCGATTGCCCTCTTCGCCGCATGCGCCGTCACGGGCCTCGTGCTCGTGGCGCTTGGACTGCCAGGCCTGTGGGTAATTGTGGTTGGAGTGGTCGGTGCAGGATTTCTGGTGGGGCTTGCGAGGCTCGGCGTCCGCACAATCGCGGCGGCCGTGGGCCTGGCCCTCTTCGGTGATGTGCTCGAGTGGTGGCTCGGATTCCGGTTCGCGCGGCGCTACGGAGGGTCCCGACGTGCCGGGTGGGGGGCCCTGTTGGGCGGCGCCGTCGGTGCCGCAGTCGGCGTGCCGCTGCCGATCGTGGGCAGTATCGCAGGCGCGCTGGCGGGCTCGTTTGCCGGTGCGGCCCTGTTCGAACTCGCGGGCGCGGGCAATGCGGACGCCGCGTTTCGCATCGCTTGGGGCGCCCTCCTCGGGCGCGTGGCCGGGACAGCGGCAAAAGTGGGGATCGGCGTTGCAATCACTGCGTTAGGGGCGTTCGCGTTGCTTCGCTCATAGGGCAGGGAGTTACCCCGTTCGATCGCCCGCGGTGGTGTGAGCAGCGACGTGGTTCGCGTCGGATCCGCGGTTCCCTGATTGACCTGCGTCGACGTAGTCTGGCCCAGCGCGACGTCCTGCCGCGGCGCTGGCGAACGGGCCTACGGCAGACACAGGTAGCGGGTGCCGCGACACTTCGACCTGAGCTAAGTTCTACCGCCGCAACGGGAGGCCCGGGTGGCGGAACTGGCAGACGCACAGGACTCAAAAGCCCCGCGAGGTTGTGCGGGGCTTCGTCTTTGTAGCTACCCGGTGTCGCTGGTGAACCGTCCTGACACGTGGTTAATGCGGGGAACGCGCAAGTAACGCGCAAGTTCCTGGTGGGGTTGTTTTCAGGGGCCGGTAAAGAAGCGCACGTCCTGAACCATGCTCGCCAGGAACTCCTGAAAGTGAAGGCTGTTAACGACAAATATTGGCATCTTGGCAATGGCATCGACGACGTCGTTCTCGAACAAGTGGAGGGGATTAGTGTAGGCGAACTGGAGGTGGCGCGGTATCGGATAGAGATAGACTAGCCACTTAACGTCTAGCAGCCGTGTTTGCGCAGAATCAAGCGTGCCTGACTTCGCATCAACATCTCCGGGGTCAAACGTGAGAACCTTCAAGTTTGCGGTCGTCACTATCACTGGAAGAAAAGTGTTCCATTCCCACGGAGGAGACTTGCCTTGCCTGACCGCATGGTCTCCCCAAACTGTGACTTGCTCTTGAATGAGGGCCTGCACACCAATCGCCACCTGATGTGCAGCATCGCTAATGGCCTTACTTGAAGTCTTCGTGAACTCCCGCGTGTCTTTCGAGTCCCACGTGCCACGGACTTCGCGGCAGGCATCAGCGACGATCGTGGAAGGGAAGACGAGCACCTTCCCTGTCACGCTTGCAGGTCGCCCTTGAGAGGAATTGCGGGCGTCGATGCAGGTCACACAAGGGTTCAACCGTCCTTTGGATGCCACGAAGAACACCCAATCCACGAATCGCGGATCGTCCTTTTTGGCCTCTATCGCCAGCGATATCCACGCTTTGCCGAGCCTAAGCTCAGTCCAGACATCAAGACAGCTCTCGTGTCCTCGTATCGGCCCGTTCGGTGGAGGGTACTCAACGGAGTATTGGGCCGCGACCACCTTCCACGGGTCCGGAGCGGCACTAACGATGTGCTCGACCCACTTCTCGAAGATGCTTCCTTGAATGTTGAGGACATGGACCGTCCATTGGTGCGGGTCGCGAGGCGTGGTCATGAGGCGCACCGGTGGTCGCGCTTGAGCGCTTGGAGCTTTCCGTTGAAACGCCCTTGATCCAACTGCTCGCCCGTCCCCAGGTCCTCAGCCTCGTGGACGTCACCCGTCGATGCCTCCTTCGTCACTAGGTAGAGCGGCACCCGTGTGGACTGGGCGCGTTTCCAGAGTGCGAGTCGCCCCTCTTTGGGCTCCCCGTGTTGAATCCACGCAAGCTCGGCGTGACAGCGTTCGCAGGCGAATCGTTGCAATCCCTGGTGAGGCATTCGTCCCTCCTCCCTCTTGCGGAGCTCACCTGCCGAGGTGAATCATACCGGTGTGACGCATCGGTCGCGTGTATGACAGCCCCCGGCATCCGGCCCTCGTCGGAAGCCTTGCCCCGGCGCACGTTCACGTCGGGACGCCCGCGCTGTCCCTGTGGGGCGATCGTGCCAGGGCCTTGGCCCGAAACGGGCATCGTGATAGCCGTGGCGCTCGAGCGGGGCAACGCGCAATGCGTCAACCCGAAGTGCGGACGTCGCCTCTTGATTGTCTGACAGTGATGATGTAGCGTAGGGCAGGACGACATAGACGGCCCCGTTGTGTGGTGGCCGGTCCGCTTCAGGCAAGGGCGGCGCTGGTGCTCCGAGTGAGCACGCCAGCGCCGCCTTTTTCGTTTTCGGTGGGGACCGAATGGCAACACGAACTCGAAAGACAAAGGGCGTGGGCAATCCGTTGACGTTCTTTCGGATGCCCCGATGGCTCCGGGAGCGCATCGTGCGAGCCGCTTCCCGGGATGGCGTGGCCGTGTCGGTGTGGCTTCGAGCCGCCGCGCTGGCCTATCTCAACCGCGGAGGGACGAAGTGACGAACACCCACCTACGGGCCCGCGTCGTCGCGGCGCTCGAGCGACACCTCGAGGACACCGCGTGCGTGATGCATCCCGACGTCCCGCGGCGGTATGCGGTGGCGCGGATGCTGACGGGCAACGCCCCCGAGGCGCGACGGCTCTACGAGCAGGTCGAGCTCGCCAAGCGGGCGGCGCCCCACACGCTTGAGCGGCTAGCCGCGGTGCTCAAGGTTGAGCACGCGCCGTATGACGACGCGCTCCGCGAGGACGCACGCGGGAACGATGCCCGCCGCGGCGCCTTGTTGCGCGAAGCGACAAAGGAGCTCGACAAACGGGTGGGGGTGCTCATGGCCCGTGACCCGAAACTCCGGCGCGTCGATGCGATGCGCCGCGCGCTCGCCGGCCGGTACATCGGCGCCGCAACTCTCTACGACATTCTCGGAGCGGAGGGATAATGCCCGGACCACGGTTGAAGATCCCCGACCAAGCAGCGGCCGAGGCGGCCCGCGATCGCGCTAACTGGCAGCGCTGGAACGCCGCCGACCGCATGTACCGCGAGACCGGCGTTGACCCGCTCGCGGCCGAGAAGCCCAAGCCCCACGCCCGCGACGGCACGCTCCGGTTCTTTTTTGAAAGGGTCCGCGGGGGTTACGACCCGCGCGAGTTGCCCACGGCAGCCGAGATGCGCGCCGTGCGCGACTTGAGGGAGCGGCTCCGCGGTTGGGGACGGGCACACGCCGCGAAGCTCACGGCCGTGCTGGCTTCGACGGCCGAAGGGCAACGGCTCGTGGAGATGTTCGGTACCGCCCTCGAGACGTGTGGCGTGCGGCTCGCCCTCACGCGGCCGTCGTGGGATGGCCGGGGGCTTACGGACGCGACGCAATGGCCAGAGGCGGGCGGCCTTTCGTTGCCCGCGACGCTCGAGACGCACTTCGTGACCACACTCGAGCGCGACTTTGATCTCGACGGAGAAATCGCCGCGGCCGAACGCCGTGAGAGGGGAGACTAACCGTGCCGACGTACGCACAACTCGACATGGAGCGGGCGATCGCTCGTGACCGCGCGCAGGCCGAACGCGAGGAGCGCCTCGTCGCCGTGCTCGAGAAGCTCGAGGCGGTGTTGGCGAAACTCGCCGCACGGCCGACGAAGTGACTGTGGGCGATTTCGGGGAAGGGCGCGGCGGCGTTTGCGCGCCCCATGAACCTTCACCCGACCGCGAGACTCAGCCCCTCACGGGGGCAGCCGCTCTGACCGCGCGGCGGTTGCCCGTCGCTCTCCCATGTTCCCGGAGGTTGCATGAAAACGTTTCGTAAACGGGCGCCCGGGCCGTGGCATCCCTTCCGCCCGCGCCGTGACCCGCTCCCTGAGCCGTCGCTCGCGGCGAAGCGGCTCAATCGCGCGTCGGCGCTCGAGCTGATTGGTTCGAAACGCATCCCGGCGCCCGTCGCCAAGGTCGCGCCGACGGCGGTTGAGTCGGCGCCGGCCCCCGTCTTCGCGACGGGTACATCCGCGGGTCTGCGCGAGCTGGCGAAGCAACTCGAGGCCGCCGCCGCCGGGCAGGAGCGCGCGGTCCAAGCGCAAGCCGCGGCCGAGTTCGAGGCGTTCGCGTCGGGAGCACGAGGCGCTGTCGATGCCCTCGGGCCGACCTTCGCCGCGTTGGTCGAGCACGCGGGCGTCGCGACTAGGATCGCGACGGAAGCCGTCGCGCTTTTGGTGGACCGCTCTGGCCCGCGCACGCTCGTCGTCGAGCGTGACGACCGGGGACGGCTGAAGACGGTAAGGCCCGTCTAAACACAAGCGCCCGCGGCCGGAATCCGCGAGCGCTTTACAGCAGTCAACCTGAACGGAGGCTGACCCGATGGACAACGTACCAAATGCCGAGCCACCCGGCAACGTCCCGACGAGCGAGAAGAATCTCGGTCCCTTGAAACGTTCGCTTTTGCTCGCACGCTACGCGCGTGCTTGGCTGCGAATTACGCGCCACGATAAGGGGACCACGGGCGCACCGAGCAAGGCCCGGGCGCTGTGGGCGGCTATCAAGCGGTCAACGGGTTTCTAGGAAGCAAGTGCGGATAGAGCGGTCAGCCTCGCTCTCGGAGCTCCCGCCCGATGCGATCGTGAGTTTGCCCGACGTCGCGCACTACCTGGGCGTGAGCGTGTCCACCGTCCGCCGCAGCGCCATTCCCGTCCTCCACGTGACGCCGCGCACACCGCGCTATCGGGTGGCGGATGTGCTGGCGTGGGTGCGCCGGCAAACGCAGGGGGCGGCGTGAGCGCGACCGCGGAGCGTATGCGCGTGGAACGGCCCAGCCCGCAACCGCCCCGGAAGGTCCGCTTCCACCTCCGCACCGCGGCGCAACTCATGGCGCTGGACCCGCCCGCATGGCAACTCGAGCACTACCTGCCCGAAAGCGCGCTCACGGTGCTCTACGGGCCGCCGGGCTCCGGCAAATCCTTCCTCGCGCTGGCCTGGGCGCTCACGATCGCCCGGGGCGTGCCGTGGCTCGAGTGCCAGACGCAACGCGGGCCCGTCATCTACGTCGCCGCCGAAGGCACCGCCGCGCTCGGCCAGCGCCTGCAGGCGTACCGCGACGCGCACGCCATCACCAGCCCGCTCGACATCCTGTTCGTCCGGGAATGCGTCAACCTGCTCGCCCCGGCGGACGTCGTGGACCTGCTCGGCGACGTCGAGGCGTATCTGCTCGACGAGCAAGGGAAACCCTCCACGGGCATTCCTGAACGCCCGGGCTTGTTCGTGTTCGATACCATGGCGCGTGCCATGCCCGGGGGCGATGAGAACTCGGCGCGCGACGTCGGTCTCGTCATTGCCGCGGCGGACGCGATCCGCCAGCGCACCGAAGCGGGCGTGCTGCTCGTGCATCACACCCAGAAGGTCGGTGAGTTGGAGCGGGGGAGCAGCGCACTCCGCGGCGCCGCTGACGCGATGTTCGCGCTCCGTAACGAGGACGGCGTCATCACCCTCGAGTGCTCGAAACAAAAGGACGCCCCGTCGGCCGACCCTCGCAGGCTCCGGCTCGTCGCGGTGGCCCCGTCCTGCGTCATTGAGCCGCTCGAGGGCGCACCGCCGGGGCTCGGCCCCCAGGTGCGCCAAGTCCTGACGACCATCCGAGAAGTCGCAATCGAGGGTGCGACTAGTGCCTCGATTCTCACCGACTCAATGCGACTCCCAAAAGGGAGTCTCTACCGGAGTCTCAAAAAAGCCATCGACTTGGGCCTCATAAGCAAACGCGGTGCCAAGTATTCACTTACGGCCGCTGGCGAGGCCGAAAGTCTCACGAGTCGCATGTGAGTCGCATCGTCGCAATGCGACTGGTCAAGAGGAGTCGCACGCACTCTCACTCTCTTGAGAGTGCGACTCTGAGACTGCGACTCGAAACTGATACCAGTCCTTTGGGAAACCCGCTGCACAAGGCAGTAGCCGGCCGCCTACGCCGCTCGGGTGGCCGCCTCCTCCGCAACCGCTGTGGCGCCGGGCAGCGGACTAGCAGTCCGGTGCGCGTCCGTAAGCCCTTGGCACTCATACGCTCCCCTGGGCGCTTGCGCTTTCCTTGCGCGCTCGTGGCCGTCGTGACGCTCAGTGGCGCCCTGCCTGCCTCGGTGGCTCCCCATGCCTAGCACCCGCGGGCGGGTCACGACTCGCGAACTCCTCGACTTGCTGACGCAGGCGGTGGAGCGCATCGGTGGGCTGGAACGCTTGCTCGCCGATCGCTTGGAGCCGTTAGCGACGCAGAACCGCGTCGAGCTCGGCGGGCGCATGGCCCAGCTCGAGCTCCGGCTCTCGGACTTGGAGACCCGGGCCGAGCGCGGGAACGACGACGGCGACGAGTGGAAGCGAGGGGCACCGTGACGGTCTCGCCAGAAGAACGCGCGCGGTTAACGGCAGTCGGGAAGCGCGGGGCAGCGATCCGCTGGGAGCGCGAGCGGGCGAAGCGGCTTCCGGCACCGCCCTATGCGGAGCCGTTCCTCACGTTCCTGGACGTCACGGGGCGCGGTGGCCCAAGCCGAGCGGTCTGGCGGGTGTTCTGGAAGGCCGCAGACGGATTGCCGCTTGAGCCCGACGAGCTCACGGTCTACCGCCTCCATACCGGGCGCACCACGGCCCCCACGATTCCCGCGCGAGAGTGTTGGCTCCCGGCCGGCCGTCGTGGCGGGAAGAGCGAGAACATGGTGACCCGGGCGACGTGGCGGGCGATCGCGACGGACTGGCACGCGCTCCTCTCGCAGGGCGAAGTCGGCGTCATTCCGTTGGTGGCGGCCGATCGTGACCAAGCCCGCAACAGCCTCGCCTATCTGAAGGGGCTCACCAAGCACGCCACGGTCGCGCCCTACGTGGTGCGGGTGCTCAAGGATGCCGTCGAGTTTCGGACGGGCGCCGTGGTGAAGGTGGCGACGGCGAGTTGGCGCTCGACGCGCGGCTACACGATGCTCGACGCGATCCTCGAGGAGTGTGCGTTCTACGCGGTCGAGGGGAGCGCGAACCCCGACGAGGAAATCCTCGGCGCGATCCGGCCCGCGTTGCTGACGGTGCCCGGGGCGCGGTTGTACGGGATCTCGAGTCCATACGCCCGGCGGGGCATCCTCTGGAAAGCCTACGAGAAGCATTGGGGCCGGGATGACTCCGACGTGTTGGTGTTCTCGGCCGACACGCTGAGCCTCAACCCCACCGTGAACGCGGCCGAGATAGCCCGGGCGTTTGAGGATGACCCGCAGGCGGCGGGGTCGGAGTACGGGCGCGACGGTCTGGTGGCGTTCCGGCTGGACGTCGAGGCGTTCCTGTCAGTCGAGGCCGTGGAAGCGACCGTGAACCGGGAGCGCCCGCTCGAGTTGCCCCCAAGCTCGGAGCTCCGATATGTGGCGTTCACCGATCCGTCCGGCGGCTCGCAAGACTCGTGGACGCTGGCGATCGCGCACCGCGAGGGGGAGCGCGTGATCCTCGACTGCACACGTGAGACCCGGCCGCCGTTCAGTCCCGAACAAGTCACGGGCGAGTTGGCGAAGGTGCTCAAGAGTTACCGCGTGACGCACGTCGTCGGGGACCGCTACGCAGGGGAGTTTCCGCGCGAGTTGTTCCGGGGGCAAGGCATTGAGTACCGGCCCGCCGACAAGACGAAATCGGACTACTACCGCGAACTGCTCCCGGTGGTAAATGGCGGTCGGTGCGAGTTGCCTCCTGACGCACGCCTCAAGGGTCAACTCGTGGGCCTCGAGCGGCGGGTCGCTCGCGGGGGGAAAGACAGCATCGACCACGCGCCCGGGGCCAAGGATGATCTGGCGAACGCAGTCGCGGGGGCGCTGGTGCAGGCGCTTGAGGGGAAGGCGGTGCCGCTCGTGGCGGGGGTGCCCATCGTGGGAGCGAGCCGGTGGGACGGAAGTCGGTTCGTGGAGGGCGGCCAGAATCCGGCGACAATCTCGGCGATGGACTTTCCGACGCGCCGCGGGCGCTTCGACTGGTAGCGCCCGGCATGAGCGACGGAGCTTCGGCGGCTCGCGCCCTGGTGGCGCACATCGGGTCGATGTGGCGGCAGGCCCTCCAAGCGCACAGTGGGGTCAATCTGGATCGTGTCGAGGCGCACGGGTTCCTCCGGGGCTGGCGGGACAACTCTCCCGAAATGGGCAACATCGGCAACGGCAATCAGCCGGGCCGCGTGTGGATCGACGAGTTGGCCGCCGTGCTGGGCAGCGCCCACGCGCTCGGCCTCGTGCTCGACGAGGGGCTCGTGCGGGCGGCCGAGTCACAGGGCAACCCGTGAGCGATCGCGCGTGGAAGGCCTTCGAGCGACGTCTGGCGCGTCAGGTCGGGACGCAACGCATTCCCGTGACGGGCGAGCGGGCCGGGGCCGACTTCGTGGACGGGCTGTTCGCCTATCAGGCGAAGCTCGGCCGGCGCTGTCCGGCCTATCTGCGGGCGTGGCTCGCCGGCATCGTGACCGCGGGCGCGGAGCGTGGCCGGGTGGGCGTCGTGGTCTGGAAACCCAAGGGCGCGCGGGATGCGGACGCGCTCGTGGTGCTCCGGTTCGCCGATTGGCGGGCCCTCCATGTGGGCCACGTCTCGTGACCGGGCCCCTGGTGCTCGGCAAGCCCGCCGTGGTGCGGGACCAATCGGGCCCGCTCGTGATTCAGGCCGAGGCGGACGGCCCGACGGTATGGCTCACGGTGCGGCGGTGGGTCACGGTGGGGACCGGCGATCTCCTGCTCCGGGTGCGCCCGGGACAGGGGGACGCCCTGGCCGCGGCACTGGTGCGGGCGGGGCAGTACGCCAGTGGGAAGCGGTGAGGCTAGGGGCGCGCGTCCGGGTGCGCGAGCCAGGTGCGGAGGAGGCGCACGACGGGCTCGGGAATCGGGGTGCGGGTGGCCCGGTCCTTAGCGACCCAGTAGCGCACCGTGCGGGGGCTCACGCCCAGCCGGCGGGATGCCTCGAGTTGCGAGAACCCCAACCGCTTGAGCGCAGCACGGAATTGCTTCGGGGACATGGGCATCGGAAACCCCAAGATAGGCAAGGATTGCCGCCGCTTGCAAGCTAGGCAACGGTTGCCTAGCTTCCCACGTATGGCAGTCCGGCGGTGTGCGTGGTGTGGCAAGACGTTGGGACTCGCCCCGGGTGCGGCGGGCGACGTGACGCACGGCGCGTGCGAGCTGTGTGCCGTGCGGCTCGACGCGGAGGCCGCCTTGTCGCATGCGTTGGTGGGCGTGCGGGCGATTGCGCAGGAACTGGAGCGCGCGATCGCGGACGTCTGGAAACCCGAAGGGAAGGGAGGCACCGTATGAGAGGGCAAGGCAGAATCTTTCACCCGACCTGGACCGACCCCGCCACGGGCAAACGGAAGGCGGCAAAAACGTGGCGACTCGACTACAGCGTGAACGGCAAGCGGCACGAGGAATCGGCGCACACCACGAACAAGCGCGAGGCGCTGGCGCTGCTCCACCAGCGGCTCGGCGCCCGGCGAGGCGGGACGCTGACGGGGAATCCCGATACACTGACACTCGCACAGTTGCGGGCCGGACTCCTCCGGCACTACACGCTCGAGGGCAACCGCTCAAGCAATCGCGCGGAGGATGCGCTCGACCACCTCGAGGAGTATTTCGACAAGGATTGCCGCGCGCGGGAGTTGACCCCGGAGCGGGTGAGCGCCTACCTCGAGTCGCGGATCGCGGCAAAGGCGGCCCGCGCAACCGCGTGTTACGAGGTGCGGATTCTCGGCGCGGCGTTTGGCGTCGCCGTGGCCCAGGGCCAGCTCGCGACCCGGCCCGTGTTCCGGTTGCCGCGGGTTGAGAACGTCCGTCAGGGTTTCTTCACCGAGGCGGATCTCGCGGCGTTGCTGCTCGAGCTCCCCGCCGATGTGCGCCCCGTGGTGGAGTTTCTCCACGGGACGGGCTGGCGGTTACGCGAGGCGCTCAACCTGACGTGGGATGCGGTGGAGTGGGAGGGCCATACGGTGCGGCTTGGGGCAGGGGACACGAAGGCCCGCGCCGGCCGCGTGTTCCCGTTCGGGGCGGCGCCGAGCCTCAAGGGACTCCTCGAGACCCAGTGGGCGCACCGCGACGGTCTGTTCGTGTTCCATCGGCGCGGGAAACGCATCAAGACGTTCCGCGACGCGTGGCACCGCGCCTGTCTGCGGGCCGGGCTCGCCGGAAAGCACGTCCACGATCTTCGACGGAGTGCGGCCCGAGACTTTCGACGAGCGGGCGTCTCGGAGACCGAAATCATGGCGCTGTGTGGGTGGAAGACCGCGAGCATGTTTCGCCGGTACGACATCATCACCGAGGGCGACCTCGCCGCCGCGGCCGCGAAGCGGTTCAATGGTCAAGTAACGAGCAAGTCTGAAGCTCCCGCCGTAACTCCCTCGTAGCTAAGTTGAAGCCCGGCAACACGCCCGGGTGGCGGAACTGGCAGACGCACAGGACTCAAAATCCTGCGCCGGCAACGGCATGCGAGTTCGATTCTCGCCCCGGGCATTGAGGTACCGCAACGAGTTAGAGCGCGGGAAGACGGGCGAGCTCACACGCCGACACTGGATATCCCACGACACGTTCTACAAGTGGCGTTGGAAGTACGGGGGCCTGAAGCACCGCCTACACTTCTATTTTGGAACATGACCGAATCCGAAGTCGTCGAAGTACTCCGCCGCCACTATGAGCAACTCTTCCCGAAGACCTGCGCCACTTGTGGACGACGCTACACCACGCTCCGCGAGTACATCCTCGGCACGAAACGCTTGGGCTCTGCGAGGTCTTACGATGCCGACTTGGGAGACTGGCAAACCACCTCTCCCATTGGGTCGCTTGCCTACGCGAATTGTCCATGCGGGTCCACGTTAGCGCTTAACACGGAGGAGATGCCGATCTCGCAGCGGCAGGCTTTGTTGGTCTGGATACAGAGCGAGACTGAGCGACGCTGCGTAACGCCGTCCGCGTTGCTCGACCACATGCGGGACACGATTCGGACTGACGTCTTGGGCGAGGCACCGCCCCAGAACGGGGACAGTCCCAGGTGACGCTCGGGTTGCGCGTTCCCAGATCAGCCTACTCGCCGCCTACCATGCGCCTAGCGGCGCGCTCTGCACGCCGAGCCCAAGCATGAATACCCCTTGAAATGATCCGGGCGCTCGGTTCTCGATTGGATCGCCCGGTGATGGCCGGACACTTGTCCCACCTTTCAACAGTGCGCACCAATTGAAGCCGTGACCTCGGACGAACTCAAGAGCGCGGTCGCTCAGATCCGATGGTTCCACACCATCGACTTGGGAGACGGCATCGTCACGCCCGGCATGGGCGGCAACCTGGTAACTCTTGGACGGCTCGGCCTGCCCGCTCGCTTGGACGGGATGAGCGTCCTCGACGTCGGCGCATGGGATGGCTTCTTCTCCTTTGAGGCCGAGCGTCGCGGCGCTCGCCGCGTTCTCGCCACCGATAGGTTCCGCTGGGACGGGCAGGGAGGCTGGGGGTCGAAGGAAGGTTTCGAGCTCGCGCGGCAGGCGCTGGGGTCGCGGGTCGAGGACAAACGCATCGACGTCCTCGATCTCTCTCCAGAAACGGTGGGCGTCTTTGAGGTCGTTCTGTTTCTCGGCGTGCTATAAACACATGCGCCACCCGCTGCTCGCGCTCGAGCGCGTCGCGAGCGTCACCGCCAAGCAGCTGATCCTCGAGACGCACGTGGACATGCTGCACTGCCGGCGACCGGCGTGCGCGTTCTACCCAGAAGACGAACTCGATCACAATCCAACCAACTGGTGCGGCCCGAACCCTGCAGCCGTCGTTGCCATGCTGAAGCTGGTTGGATTTCGAGAGATCACCGTCGTCTCGCAATACTCGCTCGCTTATCGGGCCGCTCGCGCGCTCAAGTGGTCGTTCGAGCGGCGCGGCAACTTGTGGACCACGTTTGATCAGGGACGAATCGTGGTGCACGCGAGCCGGTGATATCGGGCAGCCCGTTGCTGCCACGGGCGCTCGCTGCGGGTCTTGACGGGGTGGGTCAGAGGGGTGGATTGAGCGTTAGCGAGCCGGTTCTATTGTCGTCTCATGGGTGGCGCGTGCGCACGCGTCAACGTCTTTTTGCGGAACTTTTTGACGAAGCGTAGTGTTACGTAAGGGAACAAGGCCGGACGCGGGAGTTCTGACCGGCCTTGAGGGGTGGGTCTAAACGTGGTACGATTTCAGGGTAGGTATTACCCAATGGGGAGGTCTATATGAAGAAGATGACTCTGCTCTTGGGTGCGGTCGCCGCGCTCGCGTTGGCTGCGTGCAGCGGCCATGGCGCAGGGGCTGGGATTCCCTGCGTGCAGACGATGCCCGGCATGAATATGTGCGACCAGACCGCACCGGTTGTTCCGGCCACCGCCCAGGCGCCTCAGAAGTAACGTTCCTCGCGGGCCAACGCCCGCGATCGCCACGGTAGTGGGGTGAAGGAAGGGCGCGCGGCTAGGCGCTAACGGGCAGCGCGCCCTTGGAAGTGTGAAATGAAGATCTCCGAGGGCGGTTCTCGGGGCTTGGCCGGTTCTCTTTCCCTCCAAAGCACAGCACGACTTGAAGCGGGTGCGCGCGCGTCCGCGCGCGACGTCCGCCGTCCCACCGACCCGCAGCCAACTCCGATGGCGGCCGGCGCTCAGCGGCTCGACGTGGTCGCGATGGACGAGCGTCCAAGCCGCGCGGAGCTGAGGACAGCGCTGCAGGAATCAGCGGTCGCCTTTGACGACGGCCCGCGATCGCGACCCACAGCGCGGCGTAGGTCGTGCGGCACGCGACGCGTACAAATCGGGGAAGCGAAGTGTTGCGCTATCGCAACGCGGCTCGCCGGCGCCGATCCGGGACATCTTCTGAAGCACGTCGGCAACCACCAGATTTGTCGACGAGGTTTGTGCGGCGTCTGTGCTGCCCATTCTTGGCCACCTGCGTAGTCGCCCCAGCGGCCCCTTCGACCTAGCTGCCAGGGCACTGGTGTGGGCATCAGGATGGCGGACTCGACTCTGACCGGGTCGTGCACGGTGCGCTCGCTCTCCGAACGAGCGGTGCGGCGATCCGTGCGCGCGAACGGTCGTGAGGGAACGCGGGGCGTTCGCGCACCCGTCGTCGCAGCTTCGCGCCCCGGGTCGCAACCCACGCGTGCCGCAAGCCACTGGAATAGGGGGACCGTGTTCCGCGCCTGGGCCGTATGATCCGCGTCGCCCACCCACACCCGGGACGCCGGGCAAAGCTCGCGGGCCTGCTCATTGTCGGGCTCGCGGGATTTCTCATCACGTGCCAGGTCGATCAGCTCCTGTCGCCGCCCGCAACGGCCGCGCTTCTCACCTCGCTCGGCGTCGTTGCCGACTCGGCGCCCGTGGGCAGCACGGCGATGTTGGGTCACACGATCAGCGTGTCGAGCAGCGGAACCTCGGTCACCTGGTCGGCGCGCGCCGTCGACACCGCGAGCTGGCTCGTTCTGAGCGCGCTGAGCGGCACCACTCCAAGCACCTTCACCGTTCAGTTCAACCCCGGCCACCTCCCCACCGGGACCTATACCGACAGCATCGCCTTCACACCCGCCCTCGCAGCCGGGAGCGCGACCTACGTCCCGGTGTCCTTCAAGGTCAAGTCGTGCTCGATCACGCCCGAAATGATCGACGCGCGGATCGCCGATTCGCTCACGACGGGCGACTGCGCGGCGCCGCACGGGAACGGCCAGTTCGGGGAGGTCTACAGCTTCTCGGATTCCGGGAACGATTCGTTGTCGGCCGTGCTGGTGAGCGGGTTCGGGGCGATCATTTCTCTGGACACCTCGCTTGCCCCGGCGGCGCTCGTTGTCGCGCGAGCTCCAAACTGCTCCTTGCCTCAGCAGACCACCTGCTTTCTGTACCGTCTCCTGCCGCAGGCTCGCACGTACTACGTCGAGGTCATGAGCGCCTCGGCTGGTCAAACGGGCTCGTATACACTCGCGCTGACCCGTCCGCATCCGCCGAGCGCGCCGGACTCGCTCGGTCAGTACCTGAGTGACTCGGCAACCACGGTTCCGATCGGCGGCGCCGTGGCCCACGACACGCTCGTGTTCCGAGCCGTCCTCAACGATCCGGACCTCGGCGACTCGCTGGTCTTGCAGGTCGAGGCCAAGCCGACAGGCACCGGGTTTACCGGGGTTCCCACCGCGACCTCCGTTCGGGTTGGGAACGGGGCGCACGCATGGGTGACCGTCTCTGGTCTCTCGAATAACGCGTTCTATCACTGGCAGGCCCGCACCCTCGATCAGACGGGCCGCGGGAGCCCGTGGCTGGCCTTCGGAAGCCCCGCCGTGAACACCGCGGATTTCGCGATCGCGGTGCCCCAGGCACCGGCCGTGCCAACGACGCTCAGTCAATCGCAAAGCGACGGGATCACGGCGATCGCGGTGGGCGGCACGGACAACAGCCCGTCGATCGTCCTGAAGGGGCAGGTGACCGACGTTACCCCGACCGATCAGTTGCGTTTGGACGTCGAGGTCGAGCCGATCGGCACCGCCTTCACGAATTCCCCCTCGGCCTCGAGCGCGGCCGTGGCACCTGGCGGCACGGGAGCGGCGACCGTGGCGGGGCTCAGGGACAACATCGCGTATCACTGGCAGGCGCGGACCGCCGATCTCACAAATGGCCTCACGAGCGCCTGGGTGCCCTACGGCGGAAACCCCGACTTCCACGTGGCAGTGACCCCGACGCAACTCGTCGTCACCGTCCAACCATCGACCACAGCAGCCGGCAGCCCGATCGCGCCAGCCGTCCAGATCGCGGCCCAGGACGCGTTCGGCAATACGCTCGCGAGCTTCACCGGCACGGTCGGGGTCGCCCTGGGGACGAACCCGAGCTCGGGCACGCTCTCGGGCACCCTGAGCGTCTCCGCGGCTGCCGGCATCGCAAGCTTCTCGAGCCTCTCGATCGACAAGGCGGGTGGTGGCTACACGCTGCAGTTCACATCCGGAGCGCTCGCGGTCACGTCCGCCGCGTTCACCGTCACGCCTTCGACCGTTTCCCAGCTCGTGTTCACGCAGGAGCCCGAAGCAAGCGTCGTCGCGGGCGTCGCACTGGCCCCGGCCGTCCAGGTCACCGCGCGCGACGCCTCGGG
>Ga0209415_10001229_pt1 | contig 48872 bp, 43 predicted proteins | sample PeaSoiSIISIP2007_FD_187696 | JGI IMG/M metagenome (GOLD analysis project Ga0209415, IMG submission 187696) | Peat soil microbial communities from Weissenstadt, Germany - SII-SIP-2007 (SPAdes) (version 2) | ecosystem: Environmental > Terrestrial > Soil > Wetlands > Peat | place: Germany... | reverse complement strand
GAGCTGCCGATCGACTCGGTCAGCGTCGACCTGATCTACGGGCTGCCCAAGCAGAACCGCGCCAGCTTCGCCCGCACGCTCGATCTCATCATCGCGGCGGCGCCCGATCGGATCGCGGCGTACAGCTATGCGCACCTGCCGCACATCTTCAAGCCGCAGCGGCAGATCAAGCATGCGGACCTGATCTCGCCGGCCGAAAAACTCGGGCTACTCGGGCTCACGGTCGAGCGCCTGACCGCGGCCGGCTACGTCTACATCGGCATGGATCACTTCGCGCTGCCGACCGACGAGCTCGTGCGCGCACAGCAAGACGGCACGCTGCAGCGGAACTTCCAGGGCTACTCGACACGCGCCGAGCATGACCTGGTGGCGCTCGGAGTGAGTTCGATCTCCAAGATCGGAGACACGTACGCACAGAACGCCAAGACGCTGGCCGAGTACTACCGGATGATCGATGCCGGAACCCTCGCCGTGCAGCGCGGCGTCGCGCTCGATGACGACGACCGCGTCCGCCGCGACGTGATCCAACGCCTGATGTGCGCTACCCGGCTCGAGTTTGCGGCAATCGATGTCGCCCACGGAGTCAGGTTCGAGGACTATTTCGCCGCTGAGCTCGCGGCACTGACGCCGCTTGAAGCGGACGGTCTGGTCGTGCGCGAGGGACGGTCGCTGCGAATTACGGCCCGCGGGCGCCTGCTGATGCGTAACGTCGCGATGGTGTTCGACGCGCACCTGCCGAAAGCGGCGCCGCTCGCCGATCAGCCACGATTCTCGCGGGCGGTCTGAGCCGCGCCTCACAGCAGCGGTGGCGCCACCAGCAGTTGCGTGCCCTCGGGCGCGACCAGCATCAAATGGGTTGCGGGATCGAGCGCGCGCGGCAGCCGGCCCGCAGGCTCCGCCCCGATCTCGGCCAGGCGCTGCCGTACCAGCTTTAAGTCATCGGCGCTGAACACGAGCGTCGGCGCACTAAGCTCGCGGGTCAGGTGCAGGCCGAGGTCGAAAGTGTCGCTGGTGAGCGAGATAGAGTGCCAGGGCTCGCTCCGCTCGGACGCCGCGACGAAGCCCAGCTTCTCCCAGTAGCTGCGCGAGCGCGCGAGGTCGGTTACCGGTATCGCATACTCCTCGAACCACCCGAGGATCGAAAGCTCAGCTCGCGCCGGTGGCGAGAACGTGCGCGCCTCGACCAGTCGCACGTGCTGCCCGTCGGGGGCGACAAAGCGGGCCTCGTTGAACGCATCGTTCCCGAGCACCCGTGACTCAAACTCCACTCCGTCTGCCTCGAGCGATGCAAGGTGCTTGGCAAGGTCGGGTAGCACATAGCTCAGCAGCGGTCCGTCGAACGGTGCATCGTGCAGGCCGAGCCTCAGCCGGCCGTCAGTGACGACGGCATACCGATGCGCCCAGATCTCGCCGACCGTCGCCGACGCGAAGCCGAGCCGCTGGTAGAACTGCCATGACTCGAGAATCCGCGGGGCGCGGAGCGAGACTTCGAGAAACCGGCCGATCATGGCGGCGCAGTCTAGCGCGGCCGTGGGACTGCCGCCGTGCCCATTACCGCTGTTCCGGCCCTGAGTCCGAGCCACGCAGCGAGTCCGGTCAACGCGCAGAACGCGGTCACCGGGACCGGCGTCGCCGTCGAGGACACCGACATCGCCTGTACACACGAGGCACCCAGGATCTGCTGCACGAAGCCGAGCAGCCCGGCGGCCGCTCCCGCCGAGCGCGGAGCGAGCGCCACGGCGCTTGCCGTCAGGCCCGGGAGCGAGAGCCCCTGCCCGAAGGCGATCAATACCCACGGCGCGAACAGCCACACCGGCTGCCACATGCCGGCCGCAGCCAGCGCCCACCCGGCCACCGTTGAAACCGCCGACATCACGATGCCGGCCACGACCAGGCGGTGGATGCCGGTGTCGACCGCGTGGCGCATCACGTACCAGTTGCCGGCGAAATAGCCGACCGCGATGCACAGGTACCACAGGCCATATTCGGTCGTCGAATGACCGAGCGCCCCCGTGAATACGTAGGGCATCAGCGCGACGAACACGAAGAACTCGGCGTAGATCGCGCCGCTGAGCAGCGCGAGGCCGACGAAACCTGGCAAGTGCAGCAGCGCGACCGAGTCCTCAAGCACCTGGCGCAGGCTGCGACCATGGCCTGCCGACCGGGTCTCCGGCAACAGCGCCCAGATTGCCCACCAGATCGGCACGGCCGCGGCAGCGAGCAGCACGAACACCGACCGCCAGCCGGCCGCCGCCGCGAGCGCCCCACCGGCGGCCGGCGCGAGCGAGTTCGCGAGCAGCATGACCATGGTCAGATACGCGATCATCCGCGCCATGCGCTCGCGATCGAACAGGTCGGCGATGGTTGCGCGCGCAATGGTGACGCCGGCCGACGAGCCGATCGCCTGGATCACCCGGCCGAGCATGAGCCAGCCGATCGACGGTGACAGCAGAGCGAGTGCCGAGCCCGCGATATTGACGCCAAGGCCGGCCAGCATCACCGGCCGCCGGCCGTGGTGGTCCGACAGTGGCCCCCAGATCAGCAGCCCGACCGCAAATGCAATCAGCGGCGCACTGACGGTGGTGCTGGCGGCCGCGACGCTGATACCGAACTCGGCCCGGACGAGTGGCACCACCGGCAGATAGATGTTGAGCGCGACCGGGCCGATGGCCGTGACGGCGGCGAGGAGCCCGACCAGCGCGCGCTCGGAGAGCGCGGGCCGCGTCAAGGCACGATGCCCCCGACGCAGAGGTACTTGAGCTCGGTGTAGTCGAGGATGCCGTACTTCGAGCCTTCGCGGCCGATGCCCGACTCCTTCCAGCCGCCGAACGGCGCCTCATCGGTCGAGATGATCCCGGTGTTGAGGCCGACGATGCCGTACTCGAGTCCTTCGGTGACGCGCCACGACCGCGCGAGGTCGCGCGTGTAGAAGTAGGCAGCCAGACCGAACTCGGTGTCGTTCGCCATGCGCAGCGCATCGGCCTCCGTGTCGAAGCGGAACAGCGGGGCGACCGGCCCGAAGGTTTCTTCGCGCGCTACCTTCATGGCGGCGGTCACGCCCGTCAGGATCGTCGGCTCGAAGAACGTGCCGCCCAGCGCGTGGCGCTTGCCACCGAGGACGATCGTCGCGCCTTTCGCCACCGCATCGGCGATGTGCTCCTCGACCTTGGCGACCGCCTGGGCATTGATCAGCGGCCCCTGCTCGGTGGGCCCGTCGAGGCCGGGACCGACGCGCAGCTTCTTGGTCGCCTCGATGAGCTTCGCGACGAACTTGTCGTAGACGCCGGCGTGGACGAGCAGGCGGTTTGCGCAGACGCAGGTCTGCCCGGTGTTCCGATACTTGCTCGCCAGGGCCCCGCTGACCGCGGCGTCGAGGTCCGCATCGTCGAATACGATGAACGGCGCATTGCCGCCGAGCTCGAGCGAGATCTTCTTGACCGTGCTCGCGCACTGCGACATCAGCAGCTTGCCGATCTGGGTGGAGCCGGTGAACGTGATTTTCGCCACGAGCGGGTTCGAGGTCAGCTCCCCGCCGACCAGCGCGGCTTTGCCCGTCACGACGTTGAACACGCCCGGCGGGAATCCGGCGCGGGCTGCGAGTTCGGCCTGCGCGAGCGCCGACAGCGGCGTCGACTCGGCGGGCTTGACGATGAAGGTGCAGCCTGCGGCGAGCGCCGCGCCGGCTTTGCGGGTGATCATCGCGGCCGGGAAGTTCCACGGCGTAATCGCCCCAACGACGCCGAGCGGCTGGCGCAGCGCCAGCAGGCGCTTGTCAGCGTACGGCGACGGGATCACATCGCCGTAGACACGGCGGCCTTCCTCGCCGAACCACTCGTAGAACGAGGCCGCATAGCCCACTTCGCCCTTGGCCTCGACGAGCGGCTTGCCCTGCTCGGCGGTCATCAGGCGCCCGAGATCCTCGACGTTCGCGACCATCAGGTCGGCGAGGCGCCGCAGCAGCTTGCCACGCTCCTTGGCGGACTTTGCCGCCCACGCGGGAAACGCCGCCCTCGCAGCCTGGACCGCGCGGCGGGTTTCGGCCGCGCCGCAGCGCGGCACCGTGGCGAGGACTGCGCCGGTCGCCGGGTTGTGGACCTCGACTGTGCCGCCGTCATCGGCGTCGATCCAGCGCCCGTCGACGTAGCACTGCTGTCGCAGCAGCGAGGAATCGGACAATGCGAAACGATTGCTCATGGGGGTGTCACCGTGATTGCTGACCGGCAGGCGCAGCGCCTGCCGGCCCGGCCCGCCGGTCAGCCGACGTGCCGGTGGAAAAAATCGAGTGAACGCTCGAGCGCAAGCTTCGCGCTCGCGGCGTCGTAGGAAGCTCGGTCGGAGCAGTTGAATCCGTGGTCGGCCGGGTACATGTAGTAGTGTCCTAACGGATAAGCCTTCTTGACCTTCTCGACGTCCCTGAGCGGGATATGGGTGTCCCGGTCGCCAAAATGGAGCATCACCGGGCAGCGCGGCGTTCGCTCGAGCAACTGCGTCAGCCCGCCGGCGTAATAAACGACGCCCGCGGCGATCGACAAGTGGCAGGCGGCGACGTAGGTCAGCGTGCCGCCCCAGCAGTAGCCGACCATGCCGACCTTGCCGGCCGATGCGACCGCATCGATCGCGGCCTTCAGGTCGAGCAGGGTGTGCTCGCGCTTCACTGCCCTCATCAGCGCCAGACCGGCGGGACTGTCGCCGTAGGGTATGTCGGAGCGCCGTTGCACGCGGTCAAACAGTGCCGGCGCGACGGCGAGATACCCCGCCGCCGCGTACTCGCGCGCGACCTGTTCGATGTGGCGCGTGACGCCGAAGATCTCCTGGACGACCACGATGCCGCCGCGCGGCTTGCCGCCCGGGGCGACGCGCCAGGCGTCGAGCACGTGGCCATCGGCGGCCTTCAGCTGGACGGTCTCCGACGTGGGCTGGGTCATGAACGCGCTCGAACCTGGGACGGCCGCCGGGCCGCGACACCGGTATTTTGCGCGAGCGGCGCGGCCGGCACCACCGCCGGCTCCCGGCCGTCAGCGCCAGGCCTTGACGACCCGCTGGTCGATCGCGCCGAACAGGCTGTCGCCGCGGGCGTCGCGCATCTCGATGCGCACCCGGTCGCCGAACTTCAGGAACGGCGTGCGGGGCGCTCCGAACTCGATCTGCTCGAGCATGCGTTTCTCGGCGAGGCACGCCGGGCCGCGCGAGCGGTCGCAATTCGACACGGTTCCTGAGCCAACGATGGTCCCGGCGCGCAGATTGCGGGTTTTGGCGCAGTGCGCGACCAGCTCGGCGAAGTCGAAGGTCATATCGACGCCGGCGTCCGGGGCGCCGAACGGCACGCCGTTGAGCTCGATGCTGAGCGGCAGCTTGAGCTTCGCCCCGTCCCACGCCGCGCCGAGCTCGTCGGGCGTGACAGCCACCGGGGAGAAAGCGGTGGCTGGCTTCGACTGGTAGAAGCCGAAGCCCTTGGCGAGCTCGGCCGGGATCAGGCTCCGCAGGCTCCAGTCGTTCACCAGCATCACCAGCCGGATATCGCCGCGGCCGCGTACATCTGCGGCCGTCGAGGCCATCGGCACGTCGCCGACGATGACCGCCACCTCGGCCTCGAAGTCGATCCCGAAGTCCTCACTTGTGAACGGGGCATCCTCGGTAGGGCCGAGAAAGTCGTCGGAGCCACCCTGGTAGACGAGCGGATCGGTCCAGAACGAGGGCGGCATCTCGGCGCCGCGGGCCTTGCGGACGAGCTCGACGTGATTGACGTAGGCCGAGCCGTCGACCCAGTGGTAGGCGCGCGGCAGCGGCGCGGCGCATGCGGACGGGTCGAACGCGGTCGCCTGTTTCGCCTGGTGGGCCTCGAGCGTGACTGCGAGGTCGCGGAGCCGCGGCGCGAGGCGCAACCAGTCGTCGAGCGCGTCCTGCAACGCCGGTGCGACGCCACCGGCCGACACACAATGGGCCAGGGCCGGATCGACGACGACCAGGCGGCCATCGCGTCCGCCCTTGAGACTCGCCAGCCTCATGGCCGGTGCCCGCCGGCCGGCGCGGGTTTCACGCGCCCGCCTTCCAGCTGTCGACGTACCCGCGGAGCTCGACGGCGGCCGCCGCGGCGCCGAGTTCGAGCGGGTCGCGCGCGTCGATCATCACCGCATATTCGTCCGTGCCGGGCTTGGTCTGCACCAGCATCCGCGACAGCGCCTTCGGATGCGGCCCATGCGTGAATCCGGCCGGGTGGAACGTCAGCATGCCCGGATGAATGTTGTCGCGCGAGAAGAAGTCGCCCGCGTGATAGAAGATGACCTCGTCATAATCGTCGTTGTTGTGGAAGAACGGTACCTTGAGCGCACCGGGATCAGTCTCGAACGGCCGCGGCGCGAACGTGCAGACGATGAAGCGGTTGCCGAGGAAGGTCGTATGGGCCGATGGCGGCAGGTGGTAGCGATGGCTCATCAGCGGCCGTAGATCGCGGACATTGATGCGGCACACGCACAGATCGCCGTGCCAGCCGATCGCGTCGAGCGGATTGAACGGAAAGCGCGCGGTCGAGAGCCCCTGACGGCGCTTGATCACGACCCGCCAATCGCGGTTGCCGGCGGCGCCACCCGGCGGACCGGCGTCCTGCTGCGCGAGGAAGGCGGCGTCGATCGCCGGCACGTCGAGCATCGCCGGATCGAAAATCGCGTGGGGACCGACGAGGCCTTTGTCGGGCAGCAGGTATCCGCCGTTGGTTGCCTCGATCAGCAGCCCGGTCAGCGGTTCGGTGAGCGTCAGCCGCCACATCGTGCCGCGCGGCAGCACCAGGTAGTCGCCGGCGGCAATAGCCAGGTGCCCGAAATCGCAGTACAGCTCGGCGGCGCCCTGATGCACGAACAGCAACTCATCGCCGTCGGCATTGCGCGCCAGGTGGTCCATCGACGCGGCTAGCCTCAGCCAGCGCAGGCGGCACTGGGAATTTTCGAGAATTGGTGCCGCATCCCACGGTGATCCCACCGGCGCAGTGAGTTTGGCGAGGTCGAAAGCGTGGGGCCTCAGCGGCCCGTCGAAGCTTGTCCAGCCGGTCGGCGGGTGGCGGTGGTGAAAGAACGCGGCGGGCCCGAAGAACCCCTCTTTGCCCATCTCGCGCTCGAACGTGCCCGGTGGCAGGTCGGCGTGCGCCTGGCGGCTGGCGATGCCGGCGACCCGCGGATACCCGATGTAACGCTTCATGCCCGACCCTCCGTCGAACCGCTACGGCAATTTAGTTGCAATTGAAACTAATGGCAATACACAATTCCCGGCCCGCGCATCCGGGGCTGCCCGAACACGAAGCCGATGGTCCGGCTGGCATAATCCGCTCCTCGTTGAGCAGGAGCCATCCGCAATGACGACCGTAACGACAGCCCGCCACGGGTCGGTGGCGGCGATCACCTTCGGCGAGGGGCCTGTCAACAGCCTCGGTGCTGCAACGCGGCGCGACCTCGTGGCTGCCCTCGACGCCGCCGTGGCCGATGCGAGCGTCGCCGCGATTGTGCTCAGCGGTCGACACGGCCTGTTTTCCGCCGGTGCCGACATCAAGGAATTCGGAACCCCCGCGATGCTCGCGGCACCCAGCCTCCGTGACCTGATTACGGTGGTCGAGTCGAGCCCGAAGCCCGTGGTGGCGGCAATCGAGGGCACCTGTCTCGGCGGCGGGCTCGAGCTCGCGCTCGGCTGCCACTACCGGGTGGCCGCCGACACCGCCAAGCTCGGGCTACCCGAGGTCAAGATCGGTCTGCTGCCAGGGGCCGGTGGAACCCAGCGGCTGCCGCGCCTGATCGGCGTCGAGAACGCGCTCAACGTGATCCTGTCGGGCGAGGCGCTGCCAGCGACGCTGTTCAAGGGGAGCCCCTTGCTCGACGGGCTCGTGGCCGGCGAGGTCGTCCCCGTCGCGGTGGAGCTCGCCGCAGCCAAGGGACGGGAGCTGGCGGGCGGCAGCAGGCTGCCAAAGGCGAGGGACCTCAAGCTGCGTGAACCGAACCTCGAGCCGCTGCTCGGCTTCGCGCGCACGACGGTCAAGGCCGGCTTCGCGAACTTCCCGGCGCCGCTCAAGTGCATCGATGCGATCGAGGCGGCCGCGACGCAGCGTTTCGAAGTCGGGCTCGCGACCGAACGGAGGCTGTTTTCAGAGCTGATGGTGGGACCGGTGTCGCGGGCACTCAGGCACGCCTTCTTTGCGGAGCGCGCCGCGGCCAAGGTCCCCGGCATCGCCGAGTCGACGCAGCTGAGGGAGATCAAGTCGGCGGCCGTGATCGGCGCCGGCACGATGGGGACCGGCATCGCCATCAATTTTCTCAATGCCGGAATCCCGGTGCATCTGCTGGAGGTCGGCAAGGAGGCCCTCGACAAGGGCGTCGCGCGCATCCGCGACACCTACGACAGCCAGGTCAAGAAGGGACGGCTGACGCCCGCGGCCGCCAAGGCCAAGACCGCGCTGCTCAGGCCCACGCTCAGCTACGACGACATCGGCGCGAGCGACATCGTGATCGAGGCCGTGTTCGAGGACCTGGGCGTCAAGGAGCGGGTGTTCAAGACGCTCGATGGGGTCATGCGGCCGGGTGCGATCCTTGCGACCAATACCTCGACGCTCGATGTCAACGTGATCGCCGGCGTCACGAAGCGTCCTGGCGATGTGATTGGTACTCATTTCTTCAGTCCCGCCAACATCATGAAGCTCCTCGAGGTGGTGCGCGGCGCGGCGACCGCGCCGGACGTGCTCGCGACCACGATGAAACTCGCGAAGACGCTGCGCAAGACCGCCGTCGTCGCGGGCGTCTGCGACGGGTTCATCGGCAACCGGATGATCGAGCAGTATTCGCGGCAGGCACTGTTCATGCTCGACGAAGGTGCGAGCCCGGCCCAGGTCGACCGCGCGATCGAGAAGTTCGGCTTCGCGATGGGGCCGTTCCGGATGAGCGATCTCGCCGGCAACGACATAGGCTGGCACATTCGCAAGCGCCGCTACGTCGAGCGCCCCGCGATGGTCTATTCGAAGCTCGGCGACCGGATCTGCGAGCTCGGCCGCTTCGGACAGAAGACTGGCGCGGGCTGGTACGACTACAAGCCGGGCGATCGCACCGCCTACCCCGCGCCCATCGTCGAGGACCTGATCGGAAAGTACCGTGCCGAGCTCGGGCTCGCGCCTCGCCGGCTCGACGATCAGGAGATCGTCGACCGGCTGGTCTTTGCGCTCGTCAATGAGGCGGCGAAGATCCTCGAGGAAGGCATCGCGCAGCGTGCATCCGACATCGATGTCGTGTACCTGACCGGCTACGGCTTTCCGGTATGGCGCGGCGGGCCCATGTGCTATGCGGACGAGGTGGGCCTGTACGCCGTCGCGCGCCGCATGGCGGAACTCAAGCGCATCCCCCACGGCGACCCGGGATTCTGGACCCCGGCGCCGCTACTCGCGCGTCTCGCCGCCGCCGGCGGCTCGTTCAACGCTCCCGGAGCCCGCCCATGACCCGCGAAGCCGTCATCGTTTCGACCGCCCGCACGCCGCTCGCGAAGTCCTGGCGCGGCGCCTTCAATATGACCCACGGCGCAACGCTCGGCGGGCACGTCGTCAAGGCCGCGCTCGAGCGCGCGAAGGTCGAACCCGCCGAGGTCGAGGATGTGCTGATGGGCTGTGCGTTCCCCGAAGGCGCAACCGGCAGCAACATCGCGCGCCAGATTGCGCTCCGGGCCGGCTGCCCGGCAAGCGTTCCGGGGGCGACCGTCAACCGCTTCTGCTCCTCGGGGCTGCAGACCATCGCGATGGCCGCGCAGCGCATCATAGCGGGCGAGGGCGAGATCTTCGTCGCGGGCGGTCTCGAGGCGATCTCGGTCGTGCAGAACGAGGTCAACACGTACTTCGTCAAGGAAGCCTGGCTCGACAAGCACCAGCCCGACATCTACTGGAACATGCTGCAGACGGCCGAGGAGGTTGCCAAGCGCTTCGCAATCTCGCGCGAGCGGATGGACGAGTACGGCGCCCGCAGCCAGCAGCGCGCCTGCGCCACGCAGCAGGCCGGCGGCTTCAGCTCCGAGATCGCGCCGATCACGGTGACGATGGCCGGCATGGACAAGGACAGCGGGCGGCTCTACACGAAGGAAGTGACGGTGGCGGAAGACGAGGGCCTGCGGCCGGGCACGACGGTCGACGTGCTCGCCAAGCTCCGCCCGGCGTTGCCCGGAGGCCTGATCTCGGCGGGCAATGCCAGCCAGTTCTCCGACGGCGCGGGTGCCTGTGTCGTCATGAGCGGCGCGGTTGCGGCGCGCAGGGGCTTGGCGCCGCTGGGAGCGTTCCGCGGCTTTGCCGTCGCCGGCTGCGAGCCGGCGGTGATGGGCATAGGCCCCGTGTTCGCCGTCCCGAAACTGCTGACGCGCGCCGGGCTGAGAACCGCGGACATCGACCTGTGGGAGCTGAACGAGGCGTTCGCCGTGCAGGTGCTCTACTGTCGCGACACGCTCGGCATCCCGGACGAGGCGCTCAACGTTGACGGCGGCGCAATCGCGGTCGGCCACCCCTACGGCATGAGCGGCCAGCGTCTCGTCGGGCACGCGCTGGTCGCGGGCAAGCGCCGCGGCGCGAAACGCGTCGTCGTGACGATGTGCATCGGCGGCGGCATGGGAGCGGCCGGGCTGTTCGAGGTGTTCTGACCCGGCGGCGCGCGAGCGTCAGCGTTCGAGAATCGCGGTCACGCCCATCCCGCCTGCGGTGCAGATCGAGATGAGGCCGCGGTGGGCATTGCGCTCCGCGAGAAGCTTGGCCAGCGTTGCGACGATGCGCGCGCCGGTGGCGGCAAACGGGTGGCCGACGGCGAGGCTGGAACCCACGACGTTCAGCTTGCTGCGGTCGATCGCGCCCAGCGGCCCGGAAAGCCCCAGCCGGTCGCGGCAGAAGTCGGCCGACTCCCAGGCCTTCAGCGTACACAGCACCTGCGCTGCGAAGGCCTCGTGAATCTCGTAAAAGTCAAAGTCGCCGAGCCCGAGTCCGGCGTCCTTCAGCATCATCGGCACGGCATAGGCCGGCGCCATCAACAGCCCTTCCTTGCTTACGAAGTCGACGGCGTGCACCTTCGCGTGCGTCAGGTACGCGACGGCCGGCAGTGCCCGCGCCTGCGCCCACGCCTCGCTCGCGAGCAGCACCGCCGATGCCCCATCGGTCAGCGGAGTCGAATTGCCTGCCGTCAGCGTGCCGTGACCCGACCGATCGAAGACCGGCGGCAGCTTCGCCAATTGCTCGAGCGACGGGCTGGGGCGGATGTTGTTGTCCCTCGCGAGGCCGTGGAACTCGAGGACCAGATCCTTGTAGAAGCCCTGGTCATAGGCCGCGGCCGCCTTGACGTGGCTCTGGTAGGCGAGTTCGTCCTGCGCGCCCCGCGTGATGCCCCATTGCTTGGCCATGATCTCGCAGCTCTGCCCCATCGTGAGTCCGGTGCGCGGCTCGGCCACCGAGGGTGCGACCGGTTTGAAGTGGCGCGGCCTCAGGCCGAGCCACGGCCGTAGGCGCGCCGCCAGCGTGCGGCCACGCGCGCTGGCAAGCAGCAGCTGCTGGTACTCGCGCGGGTAGACGATCGGTGCATCGCTGACGGTGTCGACGCCGCCGGCCATGCCGGCATCGATCTGGCCGAGCGCGATCTTGTTGCCGATCAGGATGGCAGCCTCGAGGCTGGTGCCGCAGGCCCGCTGCAGGTCGAGGCCCGGCGTCTCGGCGGCGAGGCCCGAGCCGAGCACCGACTCGCGCGTGAGGTTCCACTGGCTTGAGTGCTTCATGACGGCGCCGGCCGCAACCTCACCGAGGCGCTCCCCGGCGAGCTTGAACCGGTCGATGACGCCCTTGAAAGCGGCCGTGAGCATTTGCTGGTTGCCAACGTCAGCATAGGCGCCCATGCCGCGCGCAAACGGGATGCGCGATCCGCCGATAATGGCGACGCGCCGGACCTTCGAGCCGATGAGCATGTCGAGTCTCCGGGATTGGTACGACAGGGTGCGCGGCGGTTGGCCGCAGTGCGTAGGATGCCACCGTCCGGCGGCGTGCGTCACGGCTTGCGGAATCGACGGCCGCGCGGCGCCGCCGGCGCAGTTCGGCCGCCTATAATCCGCAGGTCCGATCCGAGCGGACGGCCGCGTGCGAGGCGAGCTTGACCGATGGGCGGGCCGCTACTGGCGGCCGCGCCGCGAAACGGCATGCTTGGCCGGTGCATCGCGCGGTGCTGCCGAGGATTTTGAATGCGCACACTGATTGCCGTTCTGATCGCCGGTCTGATGGCTTGCGGCGCCAGCGATGCGGCTAACGGGCCGTCGGGCGCGACGCCGTCGGCCCGGCTTCATCAACTCGTGGAGAGCTACTGGCAGGAATCGCTGGCGCTCGATCCGATCGCGGCCACGTTCGTCGGTGAGCATCGCTATGACGACCGACTGCCCAACAGTATCAGCACCGCGCACCTGGCCCTCGAGCTGGCGCTTGAGCGGCGCTACCTGAAGGGGCTCACGGCGATCGACTCCGCCCGCCTCGATGGCCAGGACCTCGTCAGCTACCAGATCTTCAGCCGCGACCGGCAGGTTCGGATCGACGGTTTCCATTATCAGTCCGAACTCCTGCCGTTCGATCAGTTTCACGGCCTGCCGCAGCTGCTGGCCCAGCTAGGCTCGGGATCGAGCGCGCAGCCGTTCCGGACCACCCGGGACTATGAGAACTGGCTGCGCCGCATCGACGGTTTCGTGGTCTGGGCCGACCAGGCGATCGCCAACATGCGACGCGGCGCGGCGAACGGCATCACCCAGCCGAAGGTGCTGATGCAACGCGTATTGCCGCAGCTCAGTGAGCTCGTGGCGACAGACCCCACCAACAGCGTGTTCTACCGACCGGTTGCGGCATTCCCGGCGACCGTGCCGGTCGCCGACCAGGCGCGGCTCCGGGCCGCCTACGCCCGGGCCATCTCGGAGCGGCTCAATCCCGCCTACCAGCGTCTCCACGACTTCATCCGTGACGAATACCTGCCGCAGGCGCGCATGACGATCGCCTTCAGCGACCTGCCACTCGGCAAGGAGTGGTATGCCTACCGAATCCGGCTGCTGACGACGACCAGCCTCGGTCCCGAGGCAATTCACGCGATCGGGCTCCAGGAGGTGGCGCGAATCGGCGCCGAGATGGACCGGATCATCGCCGGGCTCGGGTTCAAGGGCGATCGCAAGGCATTCCTCGATTCGCTGCGCGCCGACCCGCGCTTCTACTACGACAGCGAGGCAGACCTGCTGAATGCGTACCGGGCCCTGAAGGAACGGGTCCGCCGGCGTCTTCCGGAGCAGTTCGACCTCGTGCCCAGGGCGGACTTCGAGATCCGTGCGGTCGAACCATTTCGCGCCAAGGCGCAGGCGAGCGCCTCCTACCAGAGCGCCGCGCCCGACGGGACGCGCCCCGGCATCTTCTATGTCAACACCTTCGACCTCAAGTCGCGACCGACCTACCTGATGGAGAGCATCTACCTGCACGAAGCGGAGCCTGGCCACCACCTGCAGATCTCGATCAAGCAGGAACTCGACGATCTGCCGAGCTTCCGCCGCTTCGGGAACTACGGCGCCTACGACGAAGGCTGGGGTCTGTATGCCGAGTCGCTCGGCCGGGATCTCGGGCTCTACACCGACACGTACGACTACTTCGGCGCCTTGTCCGCGGAAATCTGGCGCGCGGTCCGCCTGGTCGTCGACACCGGCATTCACGCCAAGGGCTGGTCGCGGCAGCAGGCGATCGACTACCTGCTGGCCAACTCGGCGCTAGGCGCGACCGACGCCGCCGCGGAGATCGACCGGTACATCGCGATGCCCGGGCAGGCGCTGACCTACAAGCTTGGCGAGCTCAAGATCAAGGAGCTGAGGTCGCGCGCCCAGCGCGAACTCGGATCACGCTATGACCAGCGATCATTCCATCGCGCGGTGCTGGACGCCGGCTCGTTGCCACTCGATGTGCTCGACGTCAAGGTCAGCCGCTGGATCGCCGCGCGCGCCGCGGCTCCGTGACGGCGGTTTTCGGCTAAGCTCGGGTCATGCGGATCCTGATCGTGGAGGATGACGAGCTGGTCGCTGACGCGCTCGAGCGCGGCCTCGCGCAGGCCGGTTTCGTCGTCGACCACGTCGGAACGGCCGAACAGGCCGAAGCGGCGCTCGCCGCCGACGAGTTCGATCTCGCGGTCGTGGACATCGGGCTGCCCCGGACCGACGGGCTCTCCCTCGTCCGGCGCCTGAGGCGCAGCGGCAGCGACGTGCCAGTCCTCATCATTACGGCCCGCGATGCGCTCGCCGACCGCGTCGATGCGCTCGACCTCGGCGCCGACGACTACATGACCAAGCCCTTCGAACTGCCTGAGGTCGCGGCTCGCTGCCGCGCGCTGATCCGCCGGACGCGCTCGGCGACGAGCGCCCAGCTGACGATCGGGGCGGTTGCACTCGACCTCGCGAGCCGAACGGTACAGCTGCACGGTCACGCGCTCGATGTGACACGGCGCGAGTGGTCGGTCCTCGAGTGCCTGGCGCTCGACACCGGCCGGGTGGTCCGCAAGGAACGGCTGCTGCGGGCGATTGCCGGCTGGGACGAGGAACTGACGCCGAATGCCGTCGAGGTGTACGTATCGCGGTTGCGGGCCAAGCTCGGCGATGCCGTGGCCATCCATACCGTGCGCGGACTTGGCTACCGCCTGGATGACCCTGCAGCCTGAGCCGGTTTCCGGACCCACATCGCTCGGCCGGCGGCTGCTCGTCCTGCTGCTCGCGCCGCTCGCCGTGCTGCTGATTGCCGGCCTGCTGTTCGATTACATCTCGAGCATCGGCCCGGTGCGCGGGGCGTTCGATCGTTCGCTCGGCGACGCCGCGCTCGTCGTGGCCGCATACCTGCGTCCGGGGTCCTTGGAGAAGATCCCGAGGGAGCTGCCGCCGGAGGTGTCGGCGACGCTGCGCGGTACGGGTGACCGGGCCCTGCGCTTGGCCGTGCGCGACGGGGCGGGGCGATTGCTCGCCGGGGAGTCGAATCTGCCGCTGCCGCCCGCGGGCTTCACTGCACGCTCGACGCCGAATCCCGCGTTCGCCGACATTCGGCTGGCCGGCGAGCCGGCGCGGGTCGCGTGGTACGCGCTCGCGCTCGACAGCGGGCCGACGACCATTACCGTCGCCGAATCGACGCGCGCGCGCGACCGGCCGAGCCGCGAGTTCCTCGCCGTCACGATGCTGGTCGACATTCTGCAGCTGCTGGCGATTCTGCTGCTCGTCATCCTCGGCGTACGGCGCGGCCTGAAGCCGCTGCTCGCCCTGCGCGACCAGCTCGCGGCGCGCTCGGCGAGCGAGCTCGAGTCACTGGATGAGCACAGCGTTCCGGCCGAAGTGCGCACGCTGGTCGCCTCGCTCAACGCGCTGTTCGCCCGCATGCGGGCGACGGCCGAGTCGCAGCAGAAGTTCGTGGCCGATGCCGCACACCAGATGCGCACGCCGCTCGCCGGTATGCAGGCGCAGCTCGAGCTGCTCGAGCGCGATCCGCAGGCAGCGCCGGTGCGCGACCGAATCCACGCGGTCGGCGAGGGCCTCCGGCGGCTCGCGCACACGGCGCACCAGCTGTTGACGCTGGCGCGCGCCGAGAGCGCGGCGACGCTCGAGCGGGACTTCCGGGCCGTCGATCTGCGGCAGCTCATCGAGCAGACCGTGACCGCGCAGCTCGACCGGGCGCTGGCCAAGTCCATCGATCTCGGCGCCGATGCGGAGCCGGCGACCGCAACCGGCATCGACTGGCTGCTTCGGGAGATGCTCAACAACCTCACCGACAACGCGCTCAACTACACGCCCTCGGGCGGCACGGTGACGCTGCGCTGCGGGACGATCGCGGGTGCCGCGTTCCTTGAGGTCGAGGACAACGGGCCGGGAATCGAGGCAACCGAGCGGCCACTGATCACGGAACGGTTCCGCCGCGCGGCGGGTGCGGCCGGGGTCGGTACCGGGTTGGGGCTCGCGATCGTCAGCGACATCGCCCGGGTGCACGGAGCACGGCTGTCGATCGATACCGGTGCGGGCGGGCGCGGGACGCTGGCCCGAATCGAGTTCCCCGCGCGCAAGGATCGCGGCGCCTGAGCCGTGGCGTCGCGCTGCATCCCCACCCGTTGACGGGCAGCGAGCCCGCGACCGGGACGCCACCCGTTTCAGGTCCGGATGGGGCCGGTAGCGCCTTCCATTACAATGTGCGCCCTTTGTCCGACGGATCCGCCGCGTGCCTGTGCCCCGCATCGACCGCCGCTTCGAACACCATCTGGCCGGGCTGGTCAATTCCGGCGAGCGGGCGGTGCTGGTCGGCGGTCTGAAGGGGGTCGAGAAGGAGTCGCTGCGCGTCACGGCGGACGGGCGGATCTCCCAGCAACCGCATCCGCGCGCGCTCGGTTCGGCGCTGACCCACGAGCACATTACGACCGACTACTCCGAGGCGCTCCTCGAATTCGTGACGCCGACGTTCACGACCAGCTGGGAACTACTGCAGTACCTGACCGACGTCCACCAGTTCGTGTTCCGGCATCTGGGCGATGAGCTGCTCTGGGGCACCAGCATGCCGGGCGCGCTCGAGGGGGACAGCAGCATCCCGATCGCACAGTACGGCACTTCGAATGTCGGCCGGATGAAGACCGTGTACCGCGTCGGGCTCGGCCTGCGCTACGGGCGCATCATGCAGGCGATCTCCGGCGTGCATTTCAACTACTCCTTCCCGCGACAGTTCTGGCCAGTGCTCGCCGAGGTACTCGGCAGCCGCGATGCCGGCCAGGACTTCATCTCGGCGATGTATTTCGCGCTGTTGCGCAACTACCGGCGGCACGGCTGGATCGTCCATTACCTGTTCGGCGTTTCGCCGGCAGTGTGTCGCTCGTTCGTTACTGGCCGCGACGATCACGGTCTCACCGAGCTCGGCGGCGGCACACTCTATGGGCCGTATGCCACGTCGCTGCGGATGAGCGACCTCGGTTATCGCAACAAGAGCCAGGCGGATGTCGCGATCTCGGTGAACTCGCTCGCCGACTACGTCCGCGACCTGCGGCGCGCGATTTCGACGCCGAGCCCGGAATACGAACGGCTGGGCGTCGAGGTGAACGGGGAGTGGCGGCAGCTGAACGCCAACCGGCTGCAGATCGAGAACGAGTACTACGCGTTCATACGCCCCAAGCGGGTGGCGCGGTCCGGCGAGCGCCCGACGAAAGCGCTCAAGCGCGCGGGCGTCGAGTACGTCGAGATGCGCTCGCTCGATGTGAGCGCGCTCGATCCGGTGGGCGTCAACCAGACCAAGCTGCGCTTTCTGGAGGCGTTCGCGGCGTTCTGCACGCTGGCGCCGAGCCCGCCGATCGACAACGGCGCGCAACTCGAGTTCGACCGCAACCACGTGACGGTTGCGCGCCGTGGCCGCGAGCCTGGCCTCGCGCTCAACTGGGATGGCCGCAAGGCCGACATGCGCACCTGGGCGCACGAGATCCTCGACGCAATGCAGGGAACCTGCGAGCTGCTCGATTACGGCGATCCGGAGCGGCCGTACAGCGCCGCGCTCGCGGTTCAGGCCCACAAGCTGCTCGATGCCGAGGCGACGCCGTCGGCGCGCCTGCTCAAGGAAATGCGCACCACCGGCGAGTCATTCGTCGATCTAGCGCTCAGGATGTCCCGGACCTACAAGTCCTACTTCACCGAGCTGCATCCGCCAAATGCGGCGCGGCTCGCGGCGTTCACGGCCGAGGCCGAGGCCTCGCTCGAGGCCCAGGACCGGGCGGAGGCGGCCCCGCAAGAGCCGTTCCGCGAGTACCTCGCGAAGTATCTCGCCGACTGAGTACTGTCATACGCCGCGGGCGGTACACTTGCGTGGCGCGCTGCTGGTCGTCGCAGCGCGGCCGGAGGGAGGATTGATGGAACGATTCACGATCTCGATGGACGACGAGCTGGCCCGCGACTTCGATGCATTCATCGCCACCCGTGGCTATCAAAACCGCAGCGAAGCCGTGCGCGACCTGATCCGCGCCCGACTCGAGGCCGAGGGCGGGGCAAGCACGCGCGGGCACTGCGTCGCGAGCCTCTCGTACGTCTACAACCACCATGCGCGCGAACTCGCCGAGCGGCTCGCCGAGCAGCAGCATGCGCAACACGACCTCACGGTCGCGAGCCTGCATGTGCATCTCGACCACGACAACTGCCTCGAGAACGTCGTGCTGCAGGGTCCGGTCACGGCGGTGCGCGAGCTGGCCGGCCGGCTGACGGCGGAGCCCGGCGTGCGGCACGGCGCCCTCAACGTCGTCACCGTCGAGCGCGTCGAGCGCCACACGCACCCGCCCCACGCGGCGGGGCGCGAGCCGCACGTGCATCTGAAGCCCCGCTACTAGCCTGCGGAAAACCGAGCTGCGCCCGCCGCCGGCCACGGGCGTAGTATGAACCGCGTCGCAATCTTCATACCGGCGTCCGGATGCACTCCCTGCCCGCCGACTGGGCCTCGCTCGCTGCCGTGGTGTTTCTGCTCGGCATGAAGCACGGCTGCGATGCGGACCACTTGGCGACAATCGATGGTCTCACCCGCGTCGGGCGCCGCGCCGGGGCGCGCTACGCCCCGTATTGCGGGGTGCTGTTTTCGCTCGGTCATGGCACGGTCGTGCTCGCGATCGCCGCGCTCGTCGGGTGCGCGTCCGAGCAGTGGCACACCCCTGCGTGGCTCGAGCGCAGCGGGGTCGTGATCTCAATGTTCTTCCTCGTGCTCCTCGGCGTACTCAACCTGCGCGCCGTCTTCGCGGCCGCGCCGCACGAAGTCGTTGCGCCGGTGGGCATCAAGGGACGCTGCCTCGGCCGGCTGGCGCAGGTCAGGCGCCCGTGGCTGGTGATGGTCGTCGGCGCACTGTTTGCGCTGTCCTTCGACACCGTGAGCCAGGCCGCGCTGTTCGCCGCGACCGCGGCCGAGTACGGCGGGGTACGGGCGGCGCTGTGGCTGGGTACGCTGTTTCTCGGCGGCATGCTGCTGACCGATGGCTGCAATGGGCTGTGGATCGCGCGGCTGATCGCGCGCTCCGACGAGCTGGCGCGGATTGCCTCGCGGGTCATGGGGCTCGCGGTCGGGAGCGTCAGCCTGATGGTCGCCGCAGTCGGCGTCGCACGGCTCGCCGCACCGTCGTTCGCGCGCTGGAGTGAAGGGCACGAGCTCGCCTTCGGCGCACTGGTCGTCGGACTCGTGCTGCTGAGCTTCGTCGCCGGCCGCGCGCTCGCGCGCCGTCGTGACCCGGGACGGCTGCTGCCCGCCTGAACCCGTCGCGGCGCGCGGGGGTCAGCGCGCTTGACATAACCGGGCACGCACCCGCCGCGCTGGACAGTTCGACCGGCGTGTGACGGAATGGACCTCGGGCGTCAGCCAGCGTTCGTCAAAATGTCACTGACAATGACCATACTGGGTCCATGAGCATCTTCGACCTGTCGCGAGCGGCGCGACTTGCCGAACCCGTCGGGCACGATGCGGCCAATGACGCGACCGGGCCGGCATTCCTCGAGCGCAACGCGGATGTCGCGACCTCCCCTGCCGCATCCGGCTGGGATCCGCTCGAGATCTGGCGCACCCGCGTGCGTGACGCACGTCGTAAGGCGCTGCGGCCGGCGAGCCCCTGAGACCCCTAATGCCTTGATTCTGTGCGTCGGTGCGCAGTTCGGCGTGCGCCGCCGGTGTGTACTGAACATATTGACGGTTGCCCCCGGGGGCCGGGCGCGCAAGCGCCGATCGACACATTGGATCCGCTCGCGACGCAGCAGCTGATTATCACCGGCCAGTCGGCGACCCAACGCCAGCTCGAAGCCGGCTTCCCGTGGCTCAAGTTCGAGCACGAGCTCGAACGCGAGTTTCGCCGCGAGCAGGCGCGGACTCGGCTGCTGCAGATCCGCTTCAACCTGTATCTCGGCGCCGTCCTGGTCGTGGCCTTCGGTTGCCTGAACCACCTGGTGCTCGGGCCCGGCTCGCATACGTTGCTCGACCTGGTGCAGTTCGGGCTGCTATTGCCGATCTTTGCGGGCGGTATTGCGATCACCTACCTCACGAGTGGCCGCCGGATCTACCCGCGGCTGGCGCCGGTGTTTGCGCCGATGATGGGTCTGATCGTGGTCGCGGTCGAGCTCAAGGCCGCGCAGGCGGGCGCACAGATCGTGTTCGCGATGGTGCTGCTGACGTCGGTCTACCTGTACTACCTGATCGGGCTGCTGTTCTACGACTCGCTGCGCGCCAACGTGATCATGTGGTGTGCGTTTCTGGCATTCGGCATCGTCGGCGGCGTCGCCGAGGCCGACGTCATCTACGACGCGGTCGTGCTGCTGCTCGGCAACATCGTCGGTGCCACGGTCGCCTACAACCTCGAGCTGGAGATGCGCACGCACTTTCTCGAGCGGCGGATGCTGTCCGAGACGGCAGCACGCGATGGCCTGACCGGCATCTACAACCGCCGCCGCTTCGACGAGCACCTCCAGACGTTGTGGATGCAGGCGCTGCGCGAGGGCGCGACGCTGGCGCTGGTGATGGTCGACATCGATTTCTTCAAGCGCTTCAACGATCGCCAAGGCCACCAGGCCGGTGATGAGTGCCTGAAGGCGGTGGCGGCGGCGCTGGCCCGCGCGGCCCGCCGGCCGCTTGACCTCGTTGCGCGCTTCGGTGGTGAGGAATTCGCGGTGTTGCTGTACGACCCGTCACGCCAGTACCTGCACGACGTGGCGAATCGCATCCATGGGAACGTCGCGGCGCTCAGGATTCCGCACGGCGACTCGTCGGTGGGCTCGGTGGTCACCGTCAGTGCCGGCATCGCCTACGTGGCTCCGACGCTCGAGCGCAGCACGCAGGGCTTCGTGCAGCTCGCGGACGAGGCGCTGTACCAGGCCAAGAGCGACGGCCGCAATACATCGGTGTTCGACGAATCGGCCTACGAGTCGCTGCAGACCGGCGCATTTCGCGCCGCGCGTACCGCGACCGCCGTATAAGCCTCCCGCCGCTCCGGCCGGCAGGCATCAGCGACTTCGCCGGTCGTTCCGACGCGTACCGCACCGTCGGCGGCGCGACCGGGGTCCCCATCCGTCTCGGCCAGGCACCGCTGCGCGAGCGAGCATTGCGCGCAGCGCCTGTCGCCACACCGCTTGCTGCCTCCCCAACGCGTGGCGCGAGCAGCCGTGGCTTCACGACCGGCCGCGGTCAGCCGCGCCCGCGGGCGCTCGCCACTGTCCCCGGTCCGTCCTCGCCTGCTGCTGACACAAAGCATCGCGATGCACGGGCAGGGACCGCTATGATGCAGTGCGGCGGCTGCGCCGATCGGCGGCGGCGCCGACCCGCGGGGAAATGCTCATGTCGATCGCACGGTCCGTACCCGGGCGCATCCAGCGTCTGCTGATCGCCAATCGCGGCGAGATTGCGATCCGCGTGATGCGGGCCGCGAACGAACTCGGCATCAGCACCGTTGCGATCTACTCGCGCGAGGACCGCTTCTCCCTGCACCGTACCAAGGCCGACGAAAGCTATCTGGTCGGGGAGGGCAAGGGCCCGATCGACGCCTACCTCGACATCCCGGACATCGTCCGCATCGCCCACGAGGCGCGCTGCGACGCCGTCCACCCGGGATACGGCTTCCTGTCCGAGAATCCCGAATTCGCGGTCGCCTGCGCCGCGGCCGGACTCGCCTTCATTGGCCCAGCGCCCGAGACGATGCGCACGCTCGGCAACAAGGTCGCCGCCCGCAACGTCGCAAGCGCTGCTGGCGTGCCCGTGATGCCCGCGAGCCCGCCGCTGCCGGCCGACCCCGCGATGGTCGCGCGGCTCGCGGCCGCAATTGGCTACCCCATCATGCTGAAGGCGAGCTGGGGCGGCGGCGGGCGCGGCATGCGCCTCATCGAGGGCCCGCACGAGTTGCCTGAACTCGTCACCGCAGCGCGCCGCGAGGCCAAGGCCGCCTTCGGCAACGGCGAGGTCTATTTCGAGAAGCTGCTGCCGCGCGCGCGCCACGTCGAAGTGCAGCTGCTCGGCGATGCGCACGGGAATCTCGTGCACCTGTGGGAGCGGGACTGCACCGTGCAGCGGCGCAACCAGAAGGTCATCGAGCGTGCACCGGCCGTGTTCATGAGCCTCGCAGAGCGCACCGCCGTGTGCGAACTTGCGCTCAAGATCGGCCGGGCCGTCCGCTACTGCGGCGCGGGTACCGTTGAGTTCCTGCAGGACGCCGACACCGGCACGCTCTACTTCATCGAAGTGAACCCGCGCATCCAGGTCGAGCACACGGTGACCGAGGTGATCACCGGCATCGACATCGTCAAGGCACAGATCCGCATCGCCGAGGGCGCCGTCATCGGCGAGGCCGCGTCAGGCGTCCCGCCGCAAGCAGAGATCCGCGTCGCGGGCCACGCGATGCAGTGCCGGATCACGACCGAGGATCCGGAGAACAATTTCATTCCGGACTACGGCACGATCACGGCCTACCGCAGCCCGGCGGGGTTCGGCATCCGGCTCGATGCCGGCACCGCCTACTCCGGGGCGTTCATCGGCCGCTCCTATGACTCGCTGCTCGTCAAGGTCACCGCCTGGGCGCCGACGCCGGAGGAAACGATCCGGCGCATGCACCGCGCGCTGTGGGAGTTCCGGATCCGCGGCGTGGTCACGAACCTGCGCTTCCTCGACCAGGTCATCAACCACCCGCGCTTCGTCAATGCGCAGTACACGACGAAGTTTCTCGACTCGGCGCCCGAGCTCTTCGACTTCCCGAAGCGTCGCGACCGCGCGACGCGCCTGCTGGGCTTCGTCGGCGACCTGATCGTCAATGGCAACCCCGAAGTCCGCAGGCGGCCGCGGCCGACCCGGCTCGCGGCGCCCCGCGTGCCGAAAATCGACCTGCCGCCGCCGCCGAGCGGCACCAAGCAGCTGCTCGACGCCAAGGGCCCGCGAGGGCTCGCCGACTGGATGCTGATGAGCGAGCGGGTACTCATCACCGACACGACCATGCGCGATGCACACCAGTCACTGCTCGCGACGCGCTTTCGCACGCACGACCTGTGCCTGATCGCGCCTTGCTACTCGAGCCTGCTGCCCCAGCTTTTCTCGGTCGAGTGCTGGGGCGGGGCGACGTTCGATGTGGCGATGCGGTTCCTGCGCGAGGACCCGTGGGAGCGCCTCGCGGCGTTCCGTCAGGCGATGCCGAACCTGCTGTTGCAGATGCTGCTGCGCTCCGCGAACGCGGTCGGCTACACCAACTATCCCGACAACGTCGTGCGCTACTTCGTCGCACAGGCGGCCGCGGCGGGTGTCGACGTGTTCCGGATCTTCGACTCTCTCAACTGGGTCGACAACATGCGGGTAGCCATCGACGCGGTCGGCGCTGCCGGCAAGGTGGTCGAGGCGGCGATCTGCTACACGGGCAACCTCTCCGATCCCGCCGAACGAAAATACGACCTCGGCTACTACGTGCGCATGGCCAAGGAACTGGAGAAGGCCGGGGCGCACGTGCTCGGCATCAAGGACATGGCCGGGCTGTGCCGGCCGCGTGCCGCGGCGACGCTCGTCCGGGCGCTCAAGGACGAGATCGCCATCCCGGTGCATTTTCACACCCATGACACGAGCGGCATCGCGGCAGCGAGCGTGCTCGCCGCGGTAGAGGCCGGCTGCGATGCGGTGGACGCGGCCGTCGACGCGATGAGCGGGCTCACCTCGCAGCCGAACCTCGGCTCCATCGCCGAAGCGCTCAAGCACTCGCCGCGCGATCCGGGGCTCGATCTCGAGAGCCTGCGCCTGATATCTGCGTACTGGGAGCAGGTGCGGCACTGCTATGGCGCCTTCGAGAGCGACATCCGCGCGGGCGCATCCGAGGTCTACCTGCACGGCATGCCCGGCGGCCAGTACACGAACCTGCGGGAGCAGGCGCGCTCGCTCGGCATCGACGAGCACCGTTGGCCGGAGGTCGGGCGCGCCTACGCCGAGGTCAACGACATGTTCGGCGACATCGTCAAGGTCACGCCGAGCTCGAAGGTCGTCGGCGACATGGCGATCATGATGGTGACGAGCGGCCTGTCGCGGGCCCAGGTCGAGGACCCGGCGCACGAGGTTGCGTTCCCGGAGTCCGTCGTGCAGCTGTTCCGCGGCGACATCGGCCAGCCGACCGGCGGCTTTCCGCGGCCGCTGCAGAACAAGGTGCTGAAGGGCGCGCAGCCGCTGCGCGTCCGGCCCGGCGAGGTACTCGCGGACGCGGACCTGGCGGCGGCGCGCGCCGCGGCCGAAAAGAAGATCGGGCGGGCGATCAGCGACTGCGAGCTCGCCTCGTACCTCATGTACCCGAAAGTGTTCATCGACTACGCGAACGACCGGAGCCAGTATGGCGACGTGTCGGTGCTGCCGACCCCGACGTTCTTCTACGGCATGGAGGTCGGCGAGGAGCTGTCGGTCGACCTCGAACGCGGCAAGACCCTGATCGTGCGCCTCGTCGCGACCAGCGAAGCGCACGAGGATGCGACCCGCACGGTGTTCTTCGAGCTGAACGGCCAGCCGCGCTCGGTCCGCATCCCGGACCGCAGCACGGTTGCCAAGCGCGCGCCGACGCGCAAGGCCGAGATCGGCGATCCCAGCCAGATCGGCGCGCCGATGCCGGGATGCGTCGTGACCGTCAGCGTGCAGCCCGGCCAGCGGGTGGCACGGGGCGAGGCACTGCTCACGCTCGAGGCGATGAAGATGGAGGCCGCGGTACGCGCCGAGCGCGACGCCGAGGTCGCCGAGGTGCTGGTCCGGCCGGGCCAGCACGTCGAGGCGAAGGACCTGCTGATCACGCTGCGCTAGCGCGAGCGGCTGCGCGCCGACCGGGTGGCCACCGCCTAGGGGCGCGGCACGGGCCGCATTTGTCACGGCGCGCTGCTGCAGGCATTGTCGCGGCTGGCACCGGCCGTATCTTCAGTCGTGGAGATGACGATGACCCCGATTCGAACCGTACGGATGATCGCGCTGGCGCTCGCTCTCGGTGCACCGCTCGCCGCGCACGGCGAGCCGGCGCCCAGTGCACGCACGACGCCGCGGTCCCCCTCGCAGTACGAACGCCTCGCCTATGACATCTTCGCCGAACTCGTCGACACCAACACGACGCACGCGATCGGGTCGGCGCAGGCGGCCGGAGCGCTCGCGGCGCGGCTGATGGCCGCGGGCATCCCGGCGAGCGATGTGTACGTCGGCCGGCCGAGGCCGGACAAGATGAACGTCGTCGCGCGCCTGCGCGGGCGCGGCAAGGGCAAGCCCGTGCTCTTCAACGGACACCTGGACGTCGTCGAGGCGAGCCGCCAGGCCTGGTCGGTCGATCCGTTTCAGCTGACCGAGAAGGACGGCTACTACTACGGCCGCGGCACGGTCGACATGAAGAACGAGGTCGCCGTGATGGTCACGAACCTGATCCGGCTGCAACGGGAAGGGTATCGGCCAGATCGCGACCTGATCCTCGCGCTCAGCACCGATGAGGAGGCGGGGGGCGATGCCAACGGCGCTGCATGGCTGCTGCGCGAGCATCGCGAGCTCGTCGATGCGGGCCTCGTGATCAACACCGATGGCGGCGTCGGCGGCGGGCAGAGTCTGAACGGCGAGCAGCTGTGGATGACGATCCAGACCAGCGAGAAGCAGTACGTCACCTACACGCTGACGACCCAAGGCGCCGGCGGCCACAGTTCGCTGCCCACCCGGGACAACGCCATCGCAAGGCTCGCGCGCGCGCTGGTCCGGCTCGACGCATACCAGTTCCCGGTGCGGCTCAGCCAGACCACGCGCTCCTATCTTGAGGCGCTCAAACCGCGACTCGGGGCCGCGCAGGCCGCGGCAATTTCCGGCGTCCTGCGCGATCCGCCGGACCCGCAGGCAGCCGATGCGCTGCGGGACACCCCGGCCCTCAATGCCCAGATCCACAGCACCTGCGCGGCGACTGTGGTCCAGGCCGGCCAGAGCGAGAGCGCGCTGCCGGTCGAGGCGCGCGCGACGATTCAGTGCCGACTGCTGCCGGACGAGAACCCGGATCAGGTCGTTGCGACGCTACAGCGCGTGATCGATGACCCGCTGGTCGAGGTCGGTGTCGGGTTTGCGGCGATTCCGAGCCCCGCCACACCGATGGACGAGGCGCTGAAGGCGACGGTCGCGCATATCACGGACGTGCTGTGGCCGGGTCTTGGCGTCGTGCCGGTCATGTCCGCGGTGGCCTCGGACAACGTGTACTGGCGGGGCGCGGGGCTGCCGACCGTCGGCGTCTCCGGCTCGTTCATGGACCAGGCTGACGTGCGCATGCACGGCATCGACGAACGCATCGAGGCGGCGGCGTTCTACAAGTCGCTGGAGTTCGGCTATCGCCTGATGAAGGCGCTGACCGGGGGCCGCTGAACCGCCGCCTCACTTCGCCAGCACGTACTGGCCCGGTGCGTCCTCGAGGAGTGCGCAGCCGGCATCCGGCGCGCCGAGTGCCGGCGGCGGCACCCGCGCGCCCGAATGCGCGGCAAGCCATGCTGCCCAGATCGGCCACCACGAGCCGACCTGTGGCGCAGTGGTCGCGAACCACTCCTCGGGCGAGAGGTGCCGGTCGTGCAGCGTCCGGGTGCGCACGCGGTGCTTGCGCTTGGGGTGCACGGGCCCGCTGATGATGCCGGCGTTGTGGCCGCCGCTCGTCAGCAGGAACGTGAAGTCATCCGATTGCACCAGGTTCTCGACCTTGTAGACGCTCTTCCACGGCGCCACGTGATCGGTCTCGGTACCGACGACGAATACCGGGATCCGGACGTCGGAGAGCCGGATCGGCTCGCCATTGACGGGAAAACGGCCGCTCGACAGCTCATTGTCGAGGTACAACCGGTACAGGTACTCGGTGTGCATTTTGTACGGCATGCGCGTGCCGTCGGCATTCCATGCCATCAGGTCGATCATCGGGTCGCGCGCGCCCTTGAGGTAGCTGTTCAGCATCGGCTGCCAGATCAGGTCGCGGGGCCGCAGCATCTGGAAGGCGGCGCCCATCTGGCGGCTGTCGAGCACGCCTTCCTGGTACATCTGCGCCTCGAGCATGCCGAGCTGGCTGCGGTTGATGAAGATCGCGAGTTCACCGGGTTCTGAAAAATCGGTCAGCGCGGCAAGCAGCGTCATGCTCGCGAGCCGTGGGTCTGCCTCGCGCGCCAGGGTCGCGGCCCCGATCGCGAGCAGCGTGCCGCCGATGCAGTAGCCCGTCGCATGGATCTTGCGGCCGGGGACGATGCTGCTGACCGCATCGACCGCGGCGCGAAAGCCCAGGCGCAGGTAATCGTCCATGCTGCAGTCGCGGTCCGCCGTGTCCGGGTTCTTCCACGAGACGATGAACACCGTATGGCCCTGCTCGAGCAGATACTTGATCAGCGAGTTCTTGGGCGAGAGGTCCAGGATGTAGTACTTCATGATCCACGCCGGCACGATCAGTACGGGTTCGGCGTAGACCTCGGCGGTGACCGGCGAGTACTGGATCAGCTCGATCAGCGCGTTGCGCAAGACGACCTTGCCGTGGCTCAGCGCGACGCCCTTGCCGGGCTCGAAAGCCTCGGTGCCGACCGGACCGCGGTTGCCCATCACACGCACGAGATCCTCGATGAGATTCTGCGCACCGCGCAGCAGGTTCTGGCCGCCCTCGGCGCGGGTCAGTTCCTGCAGCTCGGGATTCGTCGCCAGATAGTTGCTGGGGGCAAGCGCGTCGAGCCACTGGCGCACGGTGAAGTCGACGAGTTCCGCGTGATAGTGCCGCAGACCGAGCAGATCCCTGGGCAGCTGTTGCAGCCAGGCGGCGCCGTTCTGGAAACTGCGCGCCCAGGCGTTGAATGGAAACTGCTGCCAGGCATCGCCTTCGAAACGCGCATCGGCCGCGCCGTCCAGCCCCTCCAGCGGCGACAGTGTCCCGCCGCTCGCGGCTCTGGCGGTAAAGCCCAGGGTGTCGATCGCGCGCCTGAGCGCGTCCTGCTGCAGCTCCGACTGGCGCGCCGGCGAGGCGGCCAGCTGCATGGCCCAGTCGGCCCAGGCGGTCGCGAACGGGGTGGGCGAGAGGCCGCCCGTCAGCTTGCCGAGCGCCGCGCGAAACGCGAGGTCGATCGCCTCGGTGGTCGGTGCCCGTGCCGGGAGCGTGGCACCCGGAATGCGCCGGACGACGCCCGAGGCGGGCTCCGGAGAAATGGGCGTGGTCGGGTCGGCCATCGGGGTCTCCAGCCTGAGCGAGACCCAGGCAGTATAGCCTTTGTTTTGCAGTGCAGCAAAGTTGCCGGATCGACTGCGCCGAGGCCTTAGAGCACCGTGTCCTTGAGCGCGACCGCCGGATCGGCGAGCCGGGCGGGGTCGCATCGGTGACGCTCGGCGATCACCTTCTTGGCGGCCATGTAGTCCTTTGCGTCATTGATGCAGTCGAGGGCCAGCAGCTCGCCCGCGCGCAGATAACAGCAGGCGAAGCTCCGGGCCTGCGGCCGGCCGCGCAGGACGACCTGATCGTAGTCGAAGTTCAGACCGACGATCAGCAGCTTCAGATCAAACTGATCGGACCAGAACCAGGGCACGCGGTCGTGGACCACCGAGCCGCCGGCCATGTTGGCGGCAGCGGTCTTGGCCTGTTCGAATGCGTTGTCGACCGATTCGAGCCGGACCCGGCGCCCGTAGCGTGGGCTCGGGTGGCTGGCGCAGTCACCGGCGGCGTAGACCGACGGGTCACTCGTCCGGCAGTGCTCGTCGACGGCGATGCCGTCCTGACAGGCGAGCCCCGCCGCGGCGGCGACGTCGGTGACCGGCACGACCCCGATGCCGATGATCACGATATCCGCAGGGAACTCCCGGCCGTCGAGGGTCTCGACCACCGCCACGTGGCCCGGCTCGCGAGGCCGGGCCCGAAAGCCGCTGACCAGCGTCCGCGTGTGGATCCGGACGCCGGCGCGCGCGTGCTCGGCGGTGAAAAAGGCCGATACCTCCGGCGCGACCACCCGGTTCATCACCCGGTCGGCCATCTCGACCACGTCCACCTCGCTCCCGAGACCTCTGCAGGTGGCCGCGGCCTCGAGCCCGATGTAGCCGCCCCCGACGATCACGACATCCCGGGCGGATGCAAGCTCGGCGCGGATCCGCTCGACGTCGGAGACGGTCCTCAGGTAATGAATGCCGGCGAGTTCGGTGCCAGGCACGGCGATCTTGCGGGGCGCCGCGCCGGTCGCCAGCAGCAGACGGTCGTACAAGACCCGCTCGCCGTCCGACAGACTCACTTCCCGCCGGGCGAGGTCGAGCCCCTCGATCCGCACGCCGAGCCGCAGCTCCGCGCGCGCCTGCTCATAAAAACTCAGGGGCTTGAGCGCGAGCCGCTCGACCGCCAGCTCTCCGCCCAGGAATTTCTTCGACAGCGGCGGGCGCTGGTAGGGCAGGCACGGCTCCTCGCCCACGACGAGGAGCCGACCGCCAAAGCCCGCGCGCCGCAGGCTGTCGACCGCCTGGGCGGCGGTCTGGCCCGCGCCCGCAATCACGAATGTGTCTGGCATCGTCTTCCCCGGAACGGCCCGTCACTCTAGCCAGCCCCCCGACCGATGCAAGCCTCTCACGGGCGCGCACCGCACCGGAGTGCCGCCGCACCAAAGGCGCGCATCGCCTGGCCGCGCCGCGCTACCGTGGTGCGCGCAGCCGCGGCCGGTGCGCGCTAAGTGCATGATTCGGGGAGCAACTGCGGGCGGCACGGAAGCTGCAATCGCGGCGGTTGGCCACGATTTTCGTTACAGTAGACGGGCGACAGGAGCCTGCCGACATGAAAATGATTACCGCGATCATCAAGCCGTTCAAGCTCGACGACGTCCGCGCGGCGCTGTCCGAGATCGGGATCTCCGGCATGACCGTCACCGAGGTCAAAGGCTTCGGCCGCCAGCGAGGCCACACCGAGCTCTACCGCGGCGCCGAGTACGTCGTCGACTTCGTGCCAAAGACGCGGGTCGAGGTCGCGGTGAAGGACGAGCTGCTCGATCAGGTCGTCGAGGCCGTGGTCACGGCGGCACGCACCGGCAAGGTGGGTGACGGCAAGATCTTTGTCTGCGACATCGAGCGGGTGCTTCGCATCCGCACCGGCGAATCGGACGAGCAGGCGCTCTGAGGCGCCGCCGCGGTGCCGGTCGCTGCGCTAGACTCGCAGCGATGAGCAGCACCGCGGACGAACTCGCCACGGTCCTGGCCTCGCGCCAGCTCGCGAGCGCGAGCCGCCACGTGTTGCTGTGCGTCGGCGGTGGCAGGTGCGCCAGCGTCGAGGCGAGCGAGGCATCGTGGGCGTTTCTGAAGCAGCGTCTGCGGGAGCTCGGCTTGGTGGATGTGGTGGGTGGAATTCTCAGGACCAAGGCCGTCTGCCTGCGGATCTGTTGTGGGGGCCCGGTCGCGGTCGTCTATCCGGAAGGCATCTGGTACCGGGACTGCACGCCCGAGAACCTCGAGCGGATCATCGCCGAGCACCTGATCGGCGGCCGACCGGTCGCCGACCTTGCGATTGCCGCCAGCCCGCTCGCGCGCTCTTAACGGTAGCGGCCGGGCTGTTAGACTGCTCGCGACTCCCGACGGGAGGTGATGCATGACACGAGGCATTCTGGTGCGCGCGACGGGTGGACCCGACGCGCTCGAGTGGACCGATATCACGCTGCCGCGCCTCAAGCGCAACGAGGCGCGCGTGCGGCACACCGCGATCGGCGTCAACTTCATCGATGTCTACGACCGCACCGGGCTGTACGCCGGGCCGCTGCCGATGGGGATCGGGCGCGAGGCCGCCGGAGTGGTCGAGGATGTCGGGCGGGGTGTTAAGAGCGTCGCCGTTGGCGAGCGCGTCGCGTACGTGCTGTCGACCCCCGGCTCGTACGCCGAAGCACGGCACGTGCCCGCCGATCGGCTGGTGAAGCTGCCGCCGACGGTGACCGACCAGCAGGCTGCGGCCATGATGCTGAAGGGCCTGACGGCGCAGTACCTGCTGAGGCGCACCTACAAGGTCAAGAAGCGCGATCCGGTCGTGATCCATGCGGCTGCCGGCGGCGTTGGCCTCATCGCCGTGCAGTGGGCGCGCCACCTCGGCGCGCACGTGATCGCGGTGGTCGGGAGCGAGCCCAAGGCCGAGGTCGTCCGCGCGCACGGCGCCCATGACGTCATCATCACGAGCCGCGACGATCTGGTGGCGCGCGTGCGGCAGATCACCGCCGGCAAGGGCGTGCCGGTCGTGTACGACTCGATAGGCAAGGACACGTTCCAGGCCTCGCTCGACTGCTTGCGGCCGCTCGGGCTGATGGTGACCTTCGGCAACGCGTCGGGACCGGTACCACCGGTCGCGCCGCTCGAGCTCAGCCGGCGCGGCTCGCTGTACCTGACGCGGCCGACGCTGTTTCACTACATTGCGAGCAAAGGGGATCTGAACCGCGCTGCGCGCGAGCTCTTCGAGGTGGTCGGGAGCGGCGTCGTGCAGATCCGGATCGGACAGACCTACGCGCTCGCCGACGCGGCGCGGGCCCACACTGACCTCGAGGCGCGGCGCACGACGGGTTCGACGGTACTGATCCCCTGAACGGGCTGAGCCGCTTCATCGGCGCCGCCATCGTCGCGGGGACACTGAGCAGCTCGGCAGCGGTGCACGCGGCCGAGCAGCCGGCCACGGCGGTCCGCCCGCCGGGTGTGCCGCCGATCGCCGAGCTCGAAGCGCACGGCGCAGCGATCGGCCGGATCGACGTCTACGTCCAGAACATCTTCGATCTCGACGACCCTCGCGAGAACCACGGGCTCTACAAACTCGCCAATGAGCTGCACATCCGCACCCGCGAACGTACCGTGCGCAAGCAGCTGCTGTTCGCGAGCGGCGACTCGCTGTCCGCCGAGCGGCTCGCGGAGACCGAGCGGATCCTGCGTTCGCGCGTCTATCTGAATGACGCATGGGTCGTGCCCGTCGCCTACGATGCCGCGCGCAACATCGTCGACCTCGCGGTCACCGTGCGCGACGTCTGGACGCTCAATCCCGGGGTCTCGATCGGTCGCAGCGGCGGCGCGAACCAGTCCAGCGTCCAGATCGAGGAGGAGAACCTGCTCGGCCTCGGCACCAGCCTCACCGTGAACCGGTCCCACACGATCGACCGGTCGTCGACGACGTTCAGTTACGCCGACAACAACCTCAGCAACGACTGGTGGCAGCTCGGGGTCAATTACTCCGACAACAGCGACGGCAAGGTCAAGGCTGTGTCGCTGGTCCGGCCGTTCTTCGCGCTCGACACCCGCGAGTCCGGCGGCGTCATCGTGAACGACTCCACCAGCGTCGTGTCGCGCTATTCGAACGGCAGCATCTTCGATCAGTTCAGCGAGCTCCACGACCAGGTCCAGGGCTACATAGGTGGGTCGCCGGGGCTCATCGACGGCTGGACGCAGCGCTGGTTTGCCGGTGTGCGCTACGACGAAACCACGTTCAAGGAAGATCCTACTGCCGTGATGCAGCCGGCCGTACTGCCGGGAGACCGCAAGTTCGTCTACCCATGGTTCGGCTGGCAGGTGATCGAGGACCGTTACGTCAAGACCGAGAATCTGGACCTGATCGGCCGGACCGAGGACCAGTACCTCGGGCGCTCCCTGTACGGTGAGCTCGGCTATTCCGCGCCGCCGTTCGGTGGCGTCGGCCGCTCGTGGCTCGTGCAGGCGACCGCGACCGATGGCTGGCAATCGGACGACCGTCGCTATCTGTTCCTGAACGCCGCGCTCGCCGGGCGCGTCGATGACGGCGCCGCACACAACGTCAACCTCAGCGCCGGTGGGCGGTACTTCGAACGGTTGACGGACCGCGACCTGTTCTACGCATCACTCTCGGGCACAACGACCCACCGGCTCGACCCTGATCAGCAAGTGCTGCTCGGCGGCGACAGCGGCCTCAGGGGCTACCCGATCAGGTTCCAGGGCGGCACGTCGAGCGCGCTGCTCACGCTCGAGGAGCGGCTGTACACGAACTGGTACCCTTTCCGGCTGCTGCGCATCGGCGGCGCGGTGTTTTTCGATGCCGGACGCACCTGGGGGCGCGATTTCGCGGGCGCCGTGCCGCTGGGCCTGCTCAAGGACGTGGGTCTCGGGATCCGCTCGGGCAACAACCGATCCGGCCTCGGCAACGTGCTGCACGTGGATATCTCGTATGCGCTCGATGCTCCGGCCGGGGTAAAGAAAGTCCAGATCAGTGTCGCAACCCAAGCACGGTTCTGAGCATGAATACCTACGGGCGTGACATCTACAGCGAGCCCGCCGGCATCGACGTGCACACGCTGCGCAATCTCGGGCCGCTGACTGCGCTCGCCGGGCGTTTCCGGGGCACGCGCGGCCTCGATGTGAACCCCAAGGCCGACGGGCCCGTGCAGCAGGCGTTCGTCGAGACGATCGACCTCGAGCCGATCGATCCGCAGGCCAACGGACCGCAGCTGTTGTATGGCCTGCGTTACCACGCGCACATCATCAAGCCGGGCGAGATCGAGACCTACCATGACCAGGTCGGGTACTGGCTGTGGGAACCGGCGACCGGCGCGATCTTCCAGTCGCTGACCATTCCGCGCGGCCAGATCGCCTTCGCGATGGGCCGGGCCGCCAAGGACGCGAACAGTTTCGAGCTGATCGCCCGGCGCGGCGAGACGATCAATGGCATTTGTTCGAATCCTTTCCTCGAGGACGCGTTCAAAACGATCGAGTACCGCATCCGCGTGACGGTGAACGGCGACGCTACGTGGTCCTACGATGAGGACACGGTGCTGCTCGTGAGCGGCCTGAAGGAGCCGTTTCACCACACCGATCGCAACACGCTGGTAAAGATCGGCGAGCCGACCCCGAATCCGCTCGCGCGCGGCGCGTCTCAGGCCGCCGGCACGAGGATCTGACGCAAAGCGCTGCCGGCCGCGAGGCGGTCGAAGCCCTCGTTGAGCTCAGTGAGCGAGAGCCGGCGGTCGAGCAGCCGGTCGACCGGCAGACGGCCGGCGCGGTACCACGAGATGTAGAGCGGGATGTCGCGCGCCGGCACGCTGCTGCCGAGGTAGCTGCCCTTGAGGGTGCGCTCCTCGGCAACCAGCTGGGTCTGCGGCAGCATGAACCGTGCCGCGGGTGGCGCGAGTCCCGCGGTGACCGTGGTCCCGCCGCGGCGCGTGATCGCGAACGCGAGCTCGAGTGCCCGAGTGCTGCCGGCCATCTCGAAGGCGAACTCCACGCCGCCGGCGACGAGGGTCCTCGCGCGCGCGGGGGCGTCCGCCTCGCGCGCATCGACCACGTGCGTCGCGCCGAGCTCGCGCGCCAGCGCGAGCTTCGCCGGGTCAAGGTCGATGGCGACGATGGCACTCGCTCCGAGCGCGCGGGCGCCGAGCAGCGCCGCGAGCCCGACGCCGCCGAGGCCGACGATCGCAACGCTCGCACCCGCCGGCAAGCGCGCGGTGTTCACGACCGCGCCGACGCCGGTGATGACCGCGCAGCCGAATACCGCCGCCTCCGCGAACGGCAACGTCGGGTCGACGGCAACCAGGCTCTGCCGCGCGAGCACGGCGTGGGTGGCGAACGCCGATACCCCGAGGTGATGTTGGAGCACCGTGCCGTGCTCGTGCAGGCGTCGCGCGCCGCCGAGCAACGTGCCGGCGCTGTTGGCCGCGAAGCCCGGCTCGCACAGCGCCGGACGACCCGCGCGGCATGGCGCGCACGCCCCGCAGGTCGGCACGAAGGAGGCCACCACGTGCGTTCCGAGCGCCAGGTCCGTGACTCCCTCGCCGAGCGCTTCGACGGTGCCGGCGGCCTCGTGGCCGAGCACCATCGGCAGCGGCCGGGGGCGGTTGCCGTCGATCACCGACAGATCCGAGTGGCACAGGCCCGCCGCACGAATTCGCACCAGCACCTCGCCCGGTCCGGGCGGATCGAGCTCGACGTCGGCGAGCCTCACCGGGCGGCTTGCTGCGTAGGGCACCGGATCGCCGGAGCGGTCGAGTATTGCGGCGCGTATGTGCATTGCGCTCCCGGGGGGGCCGGCACCGGCCCGTGCTCTGCTAGTCTAGCTCTCGCGCCGCGCACCGTGGAGCGAGACAGTTGCACGACCCCAATATCGCCCGCGCCGACTATCGCTCGTTCCGCACGATCACGACGCGGTGGATGGACAATGACGTCTACGGCCACGTCAACAACGCCGTCTATTACTCCTACTTCGACACGGCCGTGAATGCCTATCTGATCGAGGCGACCGGCACCGATATCCGGCGCCTGCCGGCGATCGGCGTCGTCGCCGAGACGAGCTGCCGGTTCTTCAGGGAGCTGTCGTTTCCGGAACCCGTGTACGCCGGCTTGCGGCTCGAAAAGCTCGGCAACTCGAGCGTCATCTATCGAATTGGCCTGTTTAGCGGCGAGGCGCTGGAGGCTGCGGCCGTCGGACGGCTGGTGCACGTCTACGTCGATGCGCTGACCCGCGGCGTCGTGCCGGTGCCGGAGGCGATCCGCACGGCGGCCGGGCGCCTGCATGCCGACTGATCAGCGCCCGGCGCGGGCACAGCCCGAGACGCGCGAGTGGACAGGCCCGTTCGGAGGATTCCCTCGCGGACCGACGCGATTCATGCGCATCGCATGAGAGCCGGGATTAACGTTTCCTCGGGGTCGAGTATGCATCTCCCGGCGGTCGGCCAGACCCGTCATTTCACCCCGCTCAGCGTCGCCGACAACATGGCGACCATGGTGTTGTTCGGCCTGATCATCGCTCTGGCCGCGCGTTCGCAATTGAGGGTGGCACAGCCATGACCGCAGAGAAAACGACGATGGCCTTCGGCTGGCGGGTCTACGGCCTCGGCGTGATGGCGTTGGGCTTGGTCTGCCTGGCCTGGGGGGGCTTCGACCCGGGGCAGCCGGTGCCCAAGGACGTTCCCGACCGCACCGCCCTGGCCTATGCCGCCGCTGCGCTCATGCTCGTCGCGGGTGCGGCCGTCGAATGGCGTCGGACCGCGGCCTGGGGCGCCGCGGCGCTCACCGCTTACTATGCGCTCATTGTCGTCATCCTGATGAACGGCCGCCTGCTGCTCACCCATTACGCCGAGTTCGGCACCTACAGCGGCCTTGCCGAGCAGCTCGCGATCGCGGCGGCTGGCCTAGTCGTCTACGCCGCCAGCGCCAAGATCGATACGGCCCTGGCCGCACGCCTCACGCGGCTGGGCCAGCTGGCGTTCGGGCTGTGTGCGCTGTTATTCGGCGGAGCGCATTTTTTCTATCTGAACCTCACCATCCCGCTCGTCCCCAAATGGCTGCCGCCGACGCAAGAGTTCTGGGCTTATGCGACCGGGGTTGGCCACATCGCGGCGGGCGTTGCGATCCTGACGGGCGTGCAGGCCCGCCTTGCCGCGATCCTGCTGACCGCCATGTTCGCGTCCTTCACTCCGCTGGTGCACGTGCCGGCGCTCTTGGCCGATCCCGCCAGCCATTGGAACTGGGCCGAGAACGCCCTGAATCTCGCCCTGACCGGCGCCGCCTGGGTCGTGGCGGACTCGCTGGCGCTGCATGCCACGGCCGATGACTGATCCGTCCAGGACATTGAGCATGGCGAACAGGGTGGTTGCGCCGTGGCGCTTGTGCTCGCGGGGCATGGCCCCGGCCCTTCATGATCGGCAGTCCGTGGTGAGAGCGGTCCAACGCCTGGATCTGGCTCTCCTCGTCCATCGACGCGACCACGACGGCCGCGTTGCGGATCGCGGCTAAGCGGCCGGGATTTGCGCGACGGCCGCGGCTCCATGCTTGATTCCGAGCGCGCCGCTGCGCACGACCTCGAGCACCTCGCCATGCTGGGACGCCTGCGCGAGGAAGCGCGTGACCAGCGCCTCGCTGCTCGTGAGCTCAACGACGAAGTTCTGCAGCGATCCCGACAGGATCCGCCCGGCGGACTCCGTCACGAGGGCCGTGAGCGGCTCGAGCTGGGACGCCGTGACCCGCAGCTTCAGCAACAGCAGCTCGCGCTCGAAGTGCTCGCCGCGGGTGAGGTCCTCGACCTGGACGACGTCGATGAGCTTGCGCAGCTGGCTGATGATCTGGGCGATCACCGACTCGTTGCCGGTGGTCACAAGCGTCAGGCGCGAGACGGTCGGCTCGTCCGTCGGGGCGACGGCCAGGGACTCGATGTTATAGCCGCGGGTCGAAAACAGGTTCGCAACCCGGCTCAAGGCGCCCGCTTCGTTCTGCAGAAGGATCGCGACGATGTGGCGCATGACGGCAACCGGCTGGTTTGGAAGGCTTTTGAGAGCATAGCGCGGATTTTTTTGCGGTGCATAGACGACATCGCGGGCGGTTGCTACTCTCGACCGTCTCGTCCGGGAGAAATCCGCCGTCGTGAGACAGAACCCCGAGACCGCTGGCGAGTACCGCCACCCGCTCGCGGGACGGTCGATGTCTGGCGCCGAGATGATCGTCCAGGTCCTCGCCGACGAGGGCGTCGATGTGATTTTTGGCTACAGCGGCGGGGCGATCCTGCCGACCTACGACGCCATCTTCGTCCACAACCGGGATAGCACGCAGCGGCCAATGCCGCTGATCGTCCCGGCCAACGAGCAGGGTGCCGGTTTCATGGCCTCCGGCTATGCCCGCGCCAGCGGCCGGGTGGGCGTGTGCGTCGTGACCTCTGGACCGGGGGCCACCAATGCGGTGACCCCGGTGCGCGACTCGATGGCCGATTCGGTTCCGCTGCTCGTCCTGTGCGGCCAAGTTCCGACTGCCGCAATCGGCTCGGACGCATTCCAGGAGGCGCCGGTGTCGGCGCTGATGGGCTCGGTCGCCAAGCACGTGTTCCTGGTCACGGACCCGACCCGGCTCGAGGCGACGATCCGCACGGGCTTCGAGATCGCGCGTACCGGTCGTCCGGGTCCGGTCGTCGTGGATATCCCGAAGGACGTACAGACCTGGCAGGGAACGTTCCGCGGCCACGGGCGGCTGCCGATTCAGGGCTACCGCAGCCGGCTGCGGCAGCTCGAAGCCCACCGCCTCGGCGAGCGTGAGCTCGGCCTGTTCTTCGCGATGCTCGGTGAATCCGCACGGCCGCTGATCTATGCCGGCGGTGGCGTCATCAACGGTGACGCCGCCGAGGCGCTCAAGGCATTCGCGACCGAGTTCAGCGTGCCGGTTGTCACGACGCTGATGGGCATTGGCGCGATCGATACGACTCATGAACGCGCGCTGCGCATGCTCGGAATGCACGGCACGGCGTTCGCCAACTATGCGGTGGAGGACTGCGATTTCCTGATCGCCTTCGGTGCGCGCTTCGACGATCGGGTCGCTGGAGTGCCGCTGAAGTTTGCGAGGAATGCAAAGCACATCGCGCATTTCGACATCGACGCGTCCGAGATCAACAAGGTCAAGCGCGTGCACTTCAGCCACGTCGGGCTGCTTGGCGATGCGGTCGTGCAGCTCCTCGACCACGGCAAGCACCACGGCTTCAAACGCGACTGGTCGGCCTGGCACGCCCACTGCGCCGAGCTCGCGCGCGTGCACCGGATGAACTACGACCGGGATAGCGAACTGATCCAGCCGTACTACGTGATCGAGGAACTCAACCGGCTGACGCGCGGCGAGGCAATCATTACGACGGGCGTCGGCCAGCACCAGATGTGGGCGGCCCAGTACTTCGACTTCAAGAGCCCGCGGCTGTGGCTGACGTCCGGCAGCATGGGCACGATGGGCTTCGGGCTGCCGGCGGCGATCGGCGCGCAGTTCGCGCGGCCGGACCGGCTGGTCATCGATATCGACGGCGATGCCAGCATCCGCATGAACATCGGCGAACTCGAGACGGTGACGACCTACGACCTGCCGATCAAGGTGGTGGTGCTCAACAACTTCGGTGACGGCATGGTCAAGCAGTGGCAGAAACTGTTCTTCAAGGGACGGCTGTCGGCGAGCGACAAGTCGCTGCACAAGAAGGACTTCGTCAAGGCCGCCCAGGCCGACGGTTTTCAGTGGGCGCAGCGCCTGGAACACAAGGCCGACGTGCGCCGCGTCGTCGCCGACTTCATCGGCTTCAAGGGTCCGGCGTTCCTCGAGGTGCTGATCGATCCGGATGCCGGTGTCTATCCGATGGTCGGACCCGGCCAGGCCTACGACGAGATGATCACCGGCGAGCACATCGTCTCGCGCGGCAAGGGACCCACGCGCCCGCCCGGCGCCAACGAAATGTTCTGAGCGCCGTGTCGGGCGCAGCATCTGTTGCCCCGAGTCGTTCCGCCGCCTTCCGCTACGGGCTGCGGGTCGGCTGCATTTCGTTCGGCGGGCCGGCCGGTCAGATCGCGATCCTGTATCGCGAGGTCGTTGCAGCGCGGCGCTGGTGCGGGGCGTCGATCTCGGCTGGGTGCTCGCCGCCGGCGCCGGCATCGGGCTCTGCGCCCGGTTGATCAGCGGCAGCTGACGGAGCGGATCCCCGTCAGGGCGCGTGCGCGGCGCCGCCGAGCAACGCGTCCAGCCGCGAGGTGAATACCGCGGTCGGCTGGGCGCCGAGTACCAGAGCGCCCTCGAGCTTGCCGTTGCGCTTCTCGGCGAGCACGAAGCCTGGCGTGCCGTTGACGCCGATGCGGTCGCCCTCGGCGATGTCAGCCTCGATCGCATGGCGGGTGGCGGGGTCCTTGAGGCACTGGTCGAAGGCGGCGGGGGCGACACCGAGGTCGAGCGCGGCCTTGCGGATCGTCGCAGCCGACAACTTCTCCTGGGCTGCGAACAGCGCATCGTGCAGTGGCCAGAACTTGCCCTGTTCGCCGGCGCAGCGGGCGGCCTCCGCCGCCGGCAGCGCCGCGGCATGGAACGACAGCGGCATGTCGCGCACCACGTAGCGCACCTTTCCGGTATCGACGTAGTCGCGCTTGAGGTCGGACCAGGTACGATCGTGGAAGCGCTTGCAGAACGGGCACTGGTAGTCGGTGAACTCGACCAGGATCACCCGCGCAGTCGCCGAGCCGAGCGTGTGCGTCCCGCTGTCGTCGAGCTGCACCTTGGCCGGTTGCGCCGGGTCCGCGTCCGCCGGCTTGTCACGCTGCTGCTCGAGCAGCGTGCGGTGGATTTCCTTGAGTTCGGCGATGATCGCATCGCCCTGTTCACGCGTCATGCCGTTCGCGGGCCCCTGGACGCTGCAGCCGGCGAGCGCGACGCTGGCCGCGATCGAGGCCCACGGCCGGATCCGGAAAAGGAGGGACGCAAGTCGCTGGGCGGTGGTCACGGGGGTACCTCGGAGCGGCGCGGGAAGGCCACGAGGGCGGCGAGACTATCACAGTGGTCGCCGCGGCCGCGTGACCGGCTCGGCGGACCGCGGCATCATGGCGGCGTTCGAGGAGGCTCAACATGAAATATCTGCACACGATGGTCCGCGTCACGAACCTCGAGGCATCGCTCGATTTCTACTGCAACAAGCTGGGTCTCGAGGAGGTTGGCCGCAGCGTCAATGAGGCCGGCCGGTACACGCTGGTGTTTCTGGCTGCGCCGCACGATCACGCTGCCCAGGTCGAGCTGACGTTCAACTGGGATCCGGACAACTATACGATCGGGCGGGCGTTCGGGCACCTCGCTTATCAGGTCGACGACATCTATGCGACCTGCGCGCGGCTGATGAACGCAGGCGTGACCATCAACCGTCCACCGCGCGACGGCCGGATGGCGTTCGTCCGATCGCCTGACAACATTTCCATCGAACTGCTACAGAAGGGCGCTGCCCAGCCCGCCGCAGAGCCGTGGAAGTCGATGCCCAACAGCGGGCAGTGGTGACGATCGCCTCGGCCCGCCCTGACGCAGTACGGTGCGCAGCGCATCGGGCGCACGAGTCGTCCCCGGACCGCGGCACCACCCAGGCGCCGGCGTTCACGTGCCTCGATGCGCACGTCGCAACGCTCGCGCGCCTGCGGGCGGACGCGCCGGCTGGTCGGGGCGCTACGGCGTGCGCTCCGGCTGCTTCAGCGCCTCGGGCTGCGAGGCGAGGTAGGCGATCACATCGGCCCGGTGCGTCGGTGATGGCACCAGCAGGCCCATCGCTGCACCGGGCACGAGCGAGTAGGGATTCTCGAGGTACTGGTCCAGGAGTGCGCGATTCCAGGTGATCTTGGACTTGCGCATCGCATCGGTGTACGCGAAGCCGTCCCACGAGCCGGCCTTACGGCCGACGACGCCGTACAGCTGCGGGCCGATCGGCGGCGGCTGGCCCTGCTTGGCGAGGTGACAGGCGGCGCACTGTGCCTTGAACACCTCGGCACCCCGTGCCGGATCGCCCGCGGGCGGTGCCTGGCCGTAGGCCGCGATCCCCCAGGCGAGTCCGATGACCATCGTCCCCGTGAGCCTTGCTTTCATGTCGGTCGCCCCTGTTGCCGCTAGCGATGTCGCCACGCGCCCATCAGACGGCAGTGCGCGCTCGGCCCGCAACCGTGCAAACCGAAGGACGGCTGCGTATTTCAAGAGCTGTCAACGCGCCACGGCTGAGTACGAGGCCCGCCCGATCGGGCCGTCGGGGGTTCCGGTGCACCGGTCACGTCCGCGGGGTCCTCCGGTACAGTACCGACGCCGGGCACACCAGCCCCGCGAGCCGTCGAGGAGCACACCCGCTTTGAACCGGATCGCCGCACGCTCGTCAATCCGCCGCTGGCTCGCGCTCGCGCTCGTCCTCGCGCTCCTGCCGTCCGCACCCGTCTGGGGCTGGGGCGCGCAGGGACACCGTATCGTCGGCGACATTGCCGAGGAGTTCCTCGATGCACGGACCCGCGCCGAGGTCCGTCGGCTCGCGGGCGATGTGAGCCTTGCAGAGCTGGGTGTGTGGCTGGACGAGCAGAGGGACCGACTGAGCGCCGCCGACCCGGGCTCCCAACGGTGGCACTACGATAACCGGCCGGTGTGCCGGCCGGACGCGACGGCCGACAGTTACTGCGCGGACGGCAACTGCGCATCGCACGCCTACCGCGAGTACCTCGCGGTGCTCGGCGATCGCGCTGCGCCCGACGAGTCGCGGCTGTTTGCGCTCAAGGTCGTCGTGCACGTGCTTGCCGATGTCCACCAGCCGCTGCACGCGGCGGACAACGATGACCGCGGCGGCAACCGGATCGTGGTCCGGATCGGCCGGCGCAGCCGGGCGAAACCGCTGCACGCGGCCTGGGACGTCGACTTCGTGAAGCGGGCGATGCGGGGCGCGCCGGAGGGCGCGTTCGCGGCGCGGCTCGCGGCCGAGCACCGCGGCGTACAGGCGCAGATCGAGTCGGGCAATCTTGCAGACTGGATGCACGAGTCTTACCTGCTGGCCCGCGACTATGCCTACGGCCGCCTGCCCGAGTTCCGCTGTGGTGAGCCTTCCCGATCCGTGTTGCGGCTGCCGGGAGAGTATTCGGACGGCGCCGCCGCCATCGTCAGCGAGCAGCTCGCCCGAGCCGGCATACGGCTTGCCGCAGTGCTGCGCACCACGCTCTAGGGCGCCACCACCCTGCTACCATCTGCGAGTCGCGTGCGGGGGCGCTGGCGGCAGCGCGGCGGTTTGCGAGGAGGGCTTGGATGCCCACAGTGCTGATTACCGGCGCCGGTCGTGGACTCGGACTCGAGTTCGTGCGCCAGTACGCGGCGGACGGCTGGAGCGTGCTCGCCACTGCGCGCGACCCGGCAAAGTACGCCGAGCTCGAAACGCTGACCAAGGCCGCGGCGGGCCGGATCCGGGTCTTTGTGCTCGACGTCGTCGATCACGCTGCGATCGATGCGCTCGCCGAGCGGCTCGCCGGAACCCCGATCGATGTGCTGATCAACAATGCCGGGACGATGGGCGCACAGAGCTTCGCCGGACAGGGCATGCAGGCGCAGCGCTTGGGCAAGTCCGACTACGAGGACTGGATGCACACCTTTCGGGTCAACACGCTCGGGCCTATGAAGATGGCCGAGGCATTCGTCGATCATGTCGCTGCCAGCGCGCAGAAGAAGATCGTCACGCTGTCGAGCGTGATTGCCTCGATCGGCAGCAACAATCTCGGGGGTCTGTACGCCTACCGCAGCACCAAGACCGGCGTCAATGCAATCATGCGGTCGATGGCGCTCGACCTCGCGCGGCGCGGAATCATCGCCGTGCCGTTACACCCGGGCTGGACCGCGACCGCGATGGGGGGTGCGAATGCGCCCATGCGGCCCCAGCACAGCGTGGCGGGCATGCGCCAGGTCATCGCCGGGCTCACCAAGGAGAAATCCGGGCGATTCTGGCAGTACGACGGCAAGGAACTGCCGTGGTAGTCGAGCGGGCGCAGCGCGACCGGGAGCGTGGCTGCGGCGCGCACGGTTCCCAACACTGACGACCAGGGGAAGTCGATCGTGAAAAATAGGCTAGCGGCAGAATTTCTCGGCACTTTCTGGCTGGTCCTCGGCGGATGCGGGAGCGCCGTGCTCGCGGCGGCCTTTCCAGGCGTTGGAATCGGGTTACTGGGTGTCGCGCTGGCCTTTGGCCTGACGGTCGTCACGATGGCCTATGCCGTCGGCCACATCTCCGGCGGCCACTTCAATCCGGCCGTGACGGTCGGACTCGTGTCTGCGGGACGCTTCAAGATCGCAGATGCGGTCGGCTACATCGTCGTGCAGGTGCTCGGGGCGATCGCGGCCGCGGCTGTGCTGGCCTACGTTGCGAGCGGCAAGCCCGGCTTCGACCTGGTGACGAGCGGCCTGGCGAGCAATGGCTACGCCGAGCATTCACCGGGACATTATTCGCTGGGCGCCGCGGTCGTCACGGAATTCGTGATGACCTTCTTCTTTCTGCTGGTCATTCTCGGGGCGACCGGCCGGCGTGCGCCGGCGGGTTTCGCGCCGCTAGCCATCGGCCTTGCGCTCACGGTGATCCACCTCGTCAGCATCCCGGTGACCAATACCTCGGTGAATCCTGCACGCAGCACCGGACCCGCGCTCATGGTCGGCGGGTGGGCGCTGTCACAGCTGTGGCTGTTCTGGGCGGCGCCGATCGCGGGCGCGGTCGTCGCGGGGATCGTGCACCGCACGTTCATTGAGCGAGAGTGAGCGTGCGCCCGGGCGGCCTCATGGGGTCGCTGAGGGCGCAAGGCCAAGGAACAGCTCCGGATCCACCCAGGCGCCGTTCAGCATCACTGCGAAATGCAGGTGCGGACCCGTGACTCTTCCGGTCGCCCCCACGCGCCCGAGCGACTGCCCGGCCTCGATCGCCTGACCGGCCCTGACGTCGATGCGGCTCAGGTGGCAGTAGAGCGTGATGAATCCCTCGCCATGGTCGAGGATGACGGTATTGCCGTCAAAGAAGTAATCGCCGGTCACGATCACCGTACCGGCGGCGGGCGCCTGGACAGGCGTGCCGACGGCAGCGGCGATGTCCATGCCGGTGTGCGGGCTGCGGACCTGGCCGTTGAACACGCGTCGCGATCCGAACGAGCTTGAGCGCGGCCCGGTCACCGGGGTGGCGAGCGCAAGCGTCGCGGGCCGTCGCTCCGTCCAGGTGCCGAGCACGTCCGCGAGCGTCACTTTCTCGCGTTCATAGCGCGCGAGGTCGCCGGGCGAGAGGTCGACGTGCTTGGGCGCGACCGTCAGTTGCTGTGTGACATATTCCTTCGGCGCGACGGCGAATGTCACCGTGCGGCGCGAGCCGTCGCTGGCTGCGACGCTGACGACCTCGCTCCCGGGTGTCGCGGAGAGCGGAATGCCCACGACCGCGTACCACCGGCCCGCGTCGGCGGCGACGAGTACCCGCCGGGTATCGCGCAGCACCGATGGCGGCGGCCCGGTGGCTGGTCCGAGGTCGACAATCGCTACACCCCCGGGCACCGGCCGCGGCGTCGGCAGAGCGGCGAGCGCCGGCGGGCAGGCAAGCAGCGCCGCAAGCGTCGCGGCGGCGAGGCGCCTGTCATATCGGAGCGCGCAGACCGGTCTTCGGTCAGGCCCGGCGGCAGCGGGAGCAACGGGCGGCGCCATCTGGAGTACCTTGGGAACCAACCGGCCGAGCCGCCATCTTAGCGGGGCACGCATCGTTCCAGCGATCGGAGAGCAAACATGACGAGCCAGAAGTCGGCCACGGACCTCACAGCCGGGCAGTGGTGCATGACGCTGACCCCCGAGCAGCAGAGCGTGCTGCGGGAGCGCGGCACCGAGCCGCCGCGCTCGAGCCCGCTCGACAAGGAATACCGTACCGGGGTCTACCGCTGCGTGGGATGTGGCACGCCACTGTTCGAGTCGGCCACCAAGTTCAATAGCGGTAGCGGCTGGCCGAGCTTCTTCGCGCCGTTGCCCGGCGCGCTCGGCACTCACGTTGATCACAGTCTCGGGATGACGCGCACCGAGGTGCACTGTGCCCAGTGTTCGGGGCACCTGGGGCACGTGTTCCGCGACGGTCCGCAACCGACCGGGCTTCGGTACTGCATCAATGGCGTCGTGCTGAGCTTCGAGCCAGCCGAGTGACGGGCTGCGCAACGAAAAACAGGCCGGGCGCGACGCCCGGCCTGTAGACGCGTGGCAAACCCAAAGGGGGGAAGAGTTCGCCGCGCTCCGACCGTACGATCAGAACCGGCAGGCCCCGCCGATGCCCCGGATCACGGGTTGTTGTCGGCCGGCGCTGGACCGGACAGCGGCGGTCGCGAGCGTCGCCGCTCCCACCGTCGGCCCGCTGGTCCTGATCGTTCACATCGCTCAGACGGTCTATCCGTTTGCAGTGTGGCTGCTGGCGCAACGCCGCGACATCCGTATTTCAGTACGTCACAGGCAGGGCAAATCGCGGTAATCCACACTGTCCATCCGCAGCCGACCATGCGTGCGCAACAGAGCTGTGTGCGCTGCCCGGGTCGTGACAGCGTGATGCAGCGCGCTGTTCGGCTCGCTCGTGAAGCCTTACGCTTGGGCCATGAAACGACCCGCCGCCAGCCGCGCCGTCGTCAATCTTCGCCGTGCCTACTTCGAGTGCCGCTACGGCCAGTTGCACGTGCGCACGTCGTTCCCGTCAACCGGCGGCTTCGACGAACACACGCCGCTGCTGTGTCTACACGAAGCCCGGGGTTCGAGCCGCAGCTTCGCGCCGTTCCTTGCGGCGCTGGGGACCGGCCGCTCGGTGTACGCTGCCGACACACCCGGATGCGGCGAATCCGATCCACCGCCTGCGCCGCCCACGATCGCCGACTACGCGGCGGCGATCGGCGATCTCCTTCGGAATCTGCGCCTGCGCCAGGTAGACGTGCTCGGCTATCACGAGGGCGCGGCAATTGCCGCCGAGCTTGCGATCCGCCAGCCGGCGCTCGTCCGCAAGATCGTGCTGGCGGGCGTGCCGGTCTACACGGGAGCGGAGCGCGAGGCATTCGCGGCCTCCCCGTACCCGCAACCGCCGACTGCGGACGGCAGCCACTGGCTCGCCGAGTGGCAGCGGCGCCTCGCCGGCAGGAGCCCGGGGATGTCGCTCGATCAGCTCGCGGCCGGATTCGCGGACGCGCTGCACAACGGGCCGAACGCCGGTTGGGCGGTACGCGCGGCCTACGCCTGGGCAGCGCTCGAGCGCCTGCCGCTGCTCACGCAGCCGGTGCTCGTGCTGCGGCCACGCGACGATCTGTGGGAGCCGACGCTGCGTGCCGAGCGCCTGCTTCGCACCGCGAGATGGCAGGACCTCGGCGAGTTCGGCGCGGGACTCTTTGAGCTTGCGCCCGAGGTGGTCGCGGCGCGGGTGCGGACGTTCCTCGACGAGTGACGGCGCGGTCCGGACGGGCCGCCGCCCCGGCTGGCACACGCTCACCGGGATTGCGGCTGAGAGGAGCCGTGTCCAACCGGCGGCGGTGACCCCTCCGGCGGCGGGGAGTCGGCCGGCGGGTCGGCCCGGATGCGCCGAGGCGACGATGGTTGCGGCGACGCACAACTTGCCCGCAAGATCGGCACGTGAAATCCGAGTATCTGGAAAGGATCCTGAAGGCTCGCGTCTACGACGTCGCGATCGAGTCGCCGCTCGAACGGGCACCGCGCCTGTCCCGGCGGCTGGGAAACGAGGTGCTGTTCAAGCGCGAGGACCTGCAGCCGGTGTTCTCCTTCAAGCTGCGGGGTGCGTACAACAAGATCGTGCACCTGACCGAGGCCGACGCGGCGCGCGGCGTGATCTGCGCCTCCGCGGGCAACCATGCGCAGGGTGTCGCCCTCGCCGCCCGGCGCCGCGGCATTCGCGCGGCGATCGTGATGCCGCGCACGACGCCGCAGATCAAGATCGACGCGGTGCGCGACCTGGGCGGAGAGATTGAACTCGCCGGCGACGACTATGACGCCGCCTGCGAGCATGCGCTCGGGCTCGCCCGGGCGCGCGGGCTCACGTTCATCCATCCGTTCGACGATCCGGACGTCATTGCCGGCCAGGGCACGATCGCGATGGAAATCCTGCGCCAGCACGATGAGCACATCGATGCGATCTTCGTGCCGATCGGTGGTGGTGGCCTGATCGCCGGCGTCGCCTGCTACGTGAAGGCGCTGTACCCGGCGATACGCATCGTCGGTGTCGAGCCCGAGGATGCGGCCAGCATGCACGCATCGCTGCAGGCCGGCCGTCGCATCACCCTCGAGCGCGTCGGCATCTTCGCCGACGGCGTCGCCGTCAAGCGGGTTGGCGAGGAGACCTTCCGGCTGGCCCAGCAATACGTCGACGAGGTCGTTCTGGTCAGTACTGACGAGATCTGCGCGGCGATCCAGGACATCTTCGAGGACACACGCTCGATCGCCGAGCCCGCGGGCGCGCTGGCGGTGGCGGGAGTGAAGAAATGGGTGCTGCGGGAGAATGCGCGCGGCAGGACGTTCGTGACGCTGAACTGCGGTGCGAACATGAATTTCGACCGCCTGCGCCACGTCGCCGAACGCGCCGACCTGGGCCAGCAGCGCGAGGGGCTGTTCGCGGTGGAGATTCCGGAGCAGCCCGGGAGCTTTCTGCGCTTCTGCGAGACCTTCGGGGCCCGCAACGTCACGGAGTTCAACTACCGCTACGCCGACCCGTCCCGCGCCCACCTGTTCGTCGGTCTGGCGCTGTCCGGGGGTGGCGCGGAGAAGAACCAGATCCGGGAGGACATCGCCGCCGCCGGCTTCCCGGTCGTCGACATGAGCGACAACGAGATGGCCAAGCTCCACATCCGCTACATGATCGGGGGCCCGGCGCACGGGCTCGAGCATGAGCGCTTGTTTCGCTTCGAGTTTCCGGAGCGGCCCGGGGCGCTGCTGCGATTCCTGAAGGCCGTCGGCTCCGGCTGGAACATCAGCCTGTTTCATTACCGGAATCACGGTTCGGACTATGGCAGGGTCCTGGCCGGGATCCAGGTGCCCCCGGCGAGCGCGGCGGAGTTCCTGGAACACCTCGCCGAGCTGCGCTTCAACTTCGTCGAGGAGAGCGCGAACCCAGCCTACCGGATGTTCCTCGGCGGCTGACCGGGGTCCCGGTCAGGTGTCGAAGCACTTGCGTCGGACGCCGGATTCGCGAGAACGTAGCGCATCCCCGCCGCGGCGTGCCGCGGGGGCCGTTGTACTCGAAGCTTTTCGTGAGGAGTTGCCATGGCGAAGCGGAAGAAGACCAAGGCGAAGGGGAAAGGCAAGGCGAAGCCGAGAAAGGTCAAGAAGGCTGCCGGCGCCGCGCGCAAGGCCGGCACGCGCAAAGCCGCTAAAAGAAAGGTCGCGAAGCGGAAGGTCGCAAAGAAGGTCGCGAAACGTCGCGCCGCGCCGAAGAAGAAGGCCGCGCCGCCCAAGGCAGCTCCGAAGCCCGCGACTGCAGCACCGGCCGTCGCGGTTCAAAAGCCCGTTGCTCCGCCGCCTGCGGCGCCGAAACCCGCTTTTGTAATGCCAGCGCCGAAGCCCATGCCGCCGCCGGCGCCGAAGCCGGCCTTCATGGCGCCCCCGCCGGCGCCGAAGCCGGCCTACGTGGCGCCACCACCGAAGCCGGCCTACGTGGCGCCAC
>Ga0209415_10001227_pt1 | contig 48915 bp, 48 predicted proteins | sample PeaSoiSIISIP2007_FD_187696 | JGI IMG/M metagenome (GOLD analysis project Ga0209415, IMG submission 187696) | Peat soil microbial communities from Weissenstadt, Germany - SII-SIP-2007 (SPAdes) (version 2) | ecosystem: Environmental > Terrestrial > Soil > Wetlands > Peat | place: Germany... | reverse complement strand
GGCAACACCATCATGGATGACCCGGCGGAATCCGACTACGCGATCTGGTTGAATCAGAACACTCCGGTGGCGGTGCAGGTGACGGACAACATCGTGCAAGGCAGCGGCGGCGACTTGGCTATGGCGCTGACGCCGAACCCGCTCGGGGCAGGATCGGTGATCACCGGGAATCAGTTTCCGGCGGCGCTGGCGTGGACCATCGCCGGCACCGTGACCGGGCAAGTGACCCTCGGGGCGATCAACGGGCAGACGACGTACATGCTCACGAACAGTCTCGTCGTGGCGAACGGCGCGACGCTGACGATTGCCGCGGGGATCACGCTGGTGGGCCAGAACAACACGCTGGAGGTGCAGGCCGGCGGGACACTGAGCGCGACGGGGACCAGTGCAGCGCAGCAGGACCTGCAGTTCCAGAACGTGAACATCACGTTCGACGGGCACAGTGGCGTGACGCCGGCGGGGACCGGGCACTTGAGGAACTGCACCGTCAGCGGCGGCCGCGTCTCGATCACGGATGGCTCGCCGGCAGTGACGAACTGCACGATCAGCGGGGTCTCGACGGCCATCGCGATCACGGGCAACTCGCAGCCGCTGATCAGCGGGAACACGCTGAGCGCTTCGTCGATCGGCATCCAGGTCAGCGGCGTGGCGCAGCCGCTCATTAGTGCCAACGCGATCACTGGAGGCAGTCGGGGGGTCGACATCGGCGGGACCGCGCCGCTGCAAGTTCAATCGAACGCTTTCATTGAAACAACTACCGCCGTCTACGTCCATGGTACCAGCAGCCCGTCGACGTTGAAGGAGAACACATTCACGGACACCACCTTCTCCCTGGCGTTTGATCAAGCCTCCACGGTGTTCAACGCTTTCCCGCAAATGTTCGACACCAGCACCTTCGTCGGTTCGGCGGAACAGAACCTGATTCAGCTCCCGTCGTCGCTTGCAGTGACGACCGGTGGCACGCTCAGCGCCTATGACGCGGCATATCTCGTTTCCGGCCTCACCGTGGGCCAAGGGGCAACACTGGTTTTGGAGCCGGGCGTGGTCTTCAAGAACACGAGCTTCTCCGACATTGAAGTGAACGGCGACTTGATTGCGAGTGGCACGCCCGACCGTCCGATCGTTTTCACTAGCCAAACTCCAAAGAGCGGAACGCGCTGGCAAGGACTGCACTTCAATAATCAGGCGCTAAATAGCGCGTCGCAGCTCGACGCGTGCATCATCGAGTTCGGCGGCGCGGGAGGCCAAGCGGCTTTGCGCCTTGGTCAATCGTCGATCAGTGTCAACGACGTGAGTGTGACCGCGAGCGCGGCTGTAGGCATGCAGGTCACCAACAATGCGTCGCCGCAAATTACCGGTGGTGCAGTTATCCTCAGTGGCAGTGATGGCGTACAGGTTGGCTCCGGCTCGCATCCCGCCTTCACGGAGATGACCATCCTACACAACAGTGGCCTTGGAATGACCAGCCAGGGCTGCGGCGCTGCATCCCCCCCGATTTCGGCGCAAGACATCTACTGGGGCGACGACTCCGGTCCTCAGGATGGCTCCGATGATCGCAGCACCGGCGGCCTCTACAACCCGAACGGCCACGGGGATAAGGTCAGCAATTGTATCGACTACGATCCATGGGTTCGCCTCGGCCCCTCAATTGAGGGAACGCTGACGGCCGTGTCCGGCGGCGGGCAGAGTGGCCCACCGGGCAGCGTTTTGACGTCTCCCCTCTGTGTCGAAGTGCAGAGCACGCTTAATTCTCCACTCCAGGGAATCGAAGTGACCTTCTCCACGACCGAAGGCGGAGGCACAATCGAGACGCAGCAGCCGGTGAAAACCGATGCGAATGGGCAAGCCTGTGCGCAACTCCGGCTCGGCCTCACGGCTGGGCCGAACGGCGTGGCGGCGACGGCCCGCGACGTAGACAGCCCTCTCGCTACCTTTGCAGCTCAAGGAGCAGGCGGCAACGCCAGCACGCTGTTTACCGCAATCGCCGTAGCGTCAACACCGCAGAGCGGTAGCGAAGCCGGCGACGTGAACGGTGACGGCCGGGTCACCATTGCGGACGCGGCGCTGATCGAAGCCGTCTTACACCACATCCTTGTGGCCGATGAACCTCCGGCCGTAGAGTTCACGGCCCATGCTGACGCAAACGGCGACGGCATCGCGGACATCGGCGACGAGTTGGTCATTCTTCGCCAGGCAATCGCTCAGTCTGGTGGACGTACAAGAGATTCTCGGGCAAAGGGCGGATTCCAAGCGTACATCAGACCGCCGCGCACCGCACCGGTGATCGGGGGTACGTTCCGCGTACCTGTCTTCGTCAAGGACCTGGGCCAGGGTATTGCCGCCTATGCACTTCAAGTGCGCTACGACCCGTCGGTCCTGGAAATCGTGGCCATCGATGGCGGAACGTTCCCGGGCTTCAGGCAACGGCCGGTGACCGATCCGACAACATTCAAGCGTGGGTACACGCGCTTTGCGGCTGTCGATCGTGGGCTGCTGGCAACGCATCGCACGACCAATGTCGCCAATATCGTGTTCCGCGTGATTGGCGGCCCAGGCACACAAACTGCGCTCATGTTGGATTCCGCGGACCCCGCCCCGTTTGTTGCGAAGCGCGGCTTTGCGGCGACGCCGCTCAGGAAGCGCTATGGCGCCACCGTGGCGTTCCGCCTCGACGACGCGAGCCGTGCCGGGCTACGTTGACAAACGTGGACCCTACTGGTACGCAATCGCCAACAGGAGTTCGCTGACACAATGGAAGAAACGAGCGCACTAGGGCACTTCTTGGGAATCATGTTCCAGCCGGACAACATCCCGATCGTCGGGATGCTGTTCCTGGTGTTCTTCTTCACCTACCTCGGCTTCCGCGAGGCCCGGAAGAACGACGAGCTCATCGCCGCAGGCAAGCGCGAAGAAGTGTTGAAGGAGATGCAGGAGTGAGCGGGAGACAACAGACCGCAGACGGGAGAGACAACAGATTCCCTTCCCGCGGTCTGCCTGATGTGCGTCGTCAGGTATCTCCGGGAGACTGAGAGATGCCGTTTACCATCGTTGCCGAGAACTGCACCGGCTGCACCGCGTGCGAGAAGCGCTGCCCGACCAAGGCCATCAGCGGTGAGCCGAAGCTGGCGTTCTTTATTGAGCCCGCCTTGTGCATCGACTGCGGCGCCTGCGGCGTCATCTGCCCGGACGAAGCGATCCTCGACACGTTCGGTAACGTCACGCACGTCTTGAAGAAGGCGCAGCGGCCGATCGCCATCGTGCACCCGGACAACTGCAACGGCTGCGGCGTGTGCATCGACGTGTGCCCGTTCGACTGCATCTACCCGTCACCCAACAACGGCCCGCAGTATCTGGGCAACGTGCAGGTGAACGAAAGCTCGTGCGTCGGCTGCAAGCTGTGCGAAGAGGTGTGCGGCTGGGAAGGGATCTACATCATGCCGCTGGAGGAGAAGGCGCCGTTCCTCGAAGCCCTCGGCTACGAAACCGAAGCGGCCAGCGCTGGCTGAGGGTACCGCGTCACTTCCCTACTTCTTCGCCAACTCGTCCTGCAGCAACGCTTCGGTTTTCTCGTTCAAGATCCCGTCGCCCTTGAGCCCGTGGGCGTGTTGGAACGCCTCGATGGAGTTGACCGTCACGGCGTCGAGCTTGCCGTTGGCCTCGCCCAGATACTCGCTGCTCTTCGTCAGCGCTTCCTGAGCGCGCTTTACCTGCTCGGCTGTCACCTTCTGCCCCAGCGCGGCGGCCTCGACGTCCGGAATCGATTCTTTCATCTTTTCGAGCTGCTCTTTGGCGCGGGTTTCGGCGCTCGGCGTGTTGCAGCCGACGAACAGCACTGCGGCAATCAGAACGACTATGGTTGGGCGCATGGCTTCACACGATCTTGTTGAGAGGGTATTCGATGATGCCGGCGGCACCCTCTTTGATGAGGCGCGGAATCAGCTCGCGCACCTCGGGTTCGGAGATTACACTCTCGACGGCGTACCACTCGATGCCGTGCAGCTGGCCGGTCTGGAACAACGGTGACACGGTCGGCGCCGTGAGGCTGGGGATCAGGTTGATTACCGCCTGCAGCTGCGTCTTCGGTACGTTCATCTTGATGCCGACCTTCCCCTCGGCGGCCAGCGCGCCTTGCAGCAGCATGCTGATCTGCTCGATCTTGTCGCGTTTCCATGCCGTTTGCCACGCCGCCGGGTTGGCGATCAGCTGCGGGTTCGATTCGAAGAGATCGCAGACGATGCGCAGCCGGTTGGCGCGGATGGTGCTGCCGGTCTCGGTCACCTCCACGATGGCGTCGACTAGGCCGTCGGCAGCCTTCGCCTCGGTGGCGCCCCACGAGAACTCGACCTCGACCGGAATGTCACGCTCGGCGAAGTATCTCTTGGTGTAGTTCACCAGCTCGGTGGCGATGCGCTTGCCGCGCAGATCCTGCGGCGCCTGCACCGCAGAGGCCTCGGGCACAACCAGCACCCAACGCGTCGGCCGGAAGCTGGCCTTCGAGTAGACCAGGTTGCACACGCTCTCGACACGCGAATCATTTTCGCGGATCCAGTCGATGCCGGTGATGCCGGCGTCGAGCGTGCCGTCTTCGACGTAGCGCGCCATTTCCTGCGCGCGCACCAGAGAGCAACGGATCCCAGGATCGTCGATACTCGGAAAGTAGCTGCGGTCCGACACGCCGATCTTCCAGCCGGCCTTGCGGAAGAGCTCGACGGTGGTGTCCTGCAGGCTGCCTTTCGGAATGCCGAGTTTCAGAACGTTCATCGGAGCTCGCCGACAACCGACAGTCGAGGAAAAGGGGGCAGCAGAAGAGAAACGATTTCAACGCAGAGACGCTGAGTCGCAGAGAGGTGCCCTTTCAAAGAGAGGACGCTGATGTGCAAGGTCTTCATTCTTGATGAACTTTCAGGTCGGCCCTGATGGTACCTTCTGATTGAGAATGCTCCGCGTCTCCGCGCCTCTGCGTTGATCCCTTTTCTCGCTACTTTTTTCCGTACAATTGCTCGGGATCGACGACGCGTTGCGCATTCACGCGCCAGCCCGTCTTCTCCACGGTGCGGAAGAAGCAGCTCTTGTAACCTTCGTGGCAGGCAGCGCCGCCGCGTTGGTGCACCTTGAGGAGCACGGCATCCTCGTCGCAATCGACGCGGATCTCTTTCACGTCCTGCACGTTGCCCGAGGTCTCGCCCTTCACCCATAGCTGGTTGCGCGAGGTGCTCCAGTAGCATGCCGTGCCGGAGGCGAGCGTCCTTTCCCATGCCGCGCGGTTCATGTACGCCACCATCAAGACCTCGCCGCTATCGGCGTCTTGCGTGATGACGGTCACCAGGCCGCCGCGCTTTTCGAAATTCGGTTCCTGCATATCGCGTGATTCCTAACACACGAATCCCCTCAGCCGCAATGTACTGGGTTCCTACGCTCGTGCGCGGGACAGTCGTGGAGAAACTGCTCCCAGGGTGTACCGGCGAGGGCACGTTCTACCTCACCGTAGTTCTCGATCGTTTCGCAGAGGACGCGCCGTTTAGATTTCCTCTTCGGCGAAACCAGCGGAGCAATTCGGACGCCGAGAAAGTGCAGAATCGTGTGGCACTGCACCGCGAAGTCCGCAGAGAGGTCTTCGTAAAACACCGTCAACTTCGAGCTTCCGGCAAAGAAGCGATCCATCTCGATGGCCGCTGCCGTAGCCTCGGCGAAGCTCTCGATCAGTCGATCGGTTGCGAGGCGGATGCGCACGGGATGCACCGTGGGTACGCTGCTCCAGTGCGCCCGGCTCTCGGCCATCATGATCTCGTGTGAGAGGCGCTGGCGCAGGAGGTTGCGGCGCCGCAGATGGATGATTCTCCCGCCGCCGATGCGGATGACCTCCCAGGTCGCCGCCAGCGCCGGAACGTGCTCCTCTGTGACGGGCCGCGCGGGAAAGACCGTTCGCCAGTCGACCGCGGCCTTTCGACCCTGCTCCATCTCCGACAGGAACTCGTTCAAGTAGCTCAGGCGCGCCTGGTGGTACAGAAGCTTGAAGCCAACGACGCGGTGCGATCCACCGCCGGCCAGACGATCATTCAGGTACGCCCTCGGATCATACAACGCACTCAGCGGGGCCTGCTCGAGGTTGAAGAGCTCGCCGTGAAAACGGATCTCCGGGTGCGAGTCGAGCAGCGAGGTCAGCCACGTGGAGCCGGTGCGCGTGCTGGCGACGAGGGTGGTGCGCTCGGCAAACTCCATCAGAGCCTCGATCGGACTTGCGCTTGCATGACCTAGCCTGGCGCCCGTATACATGCTGGTTCCAAGGACCTGCAAGGAGCCGTGGGCGCTCGGCATGCCGCTCGCCCAGGCGAGTTACGGGCGCCACTGATGAAGGACAACCCCACGATCTGCTGCATACCCGTATCCTGGCCGACGGGCCTCGGGGAGCTCGCGCGCATGCTGACCATCGCGCTCTCCGTGCGCGAACGGTGGCATAGCGCGCGGTTCCACTTCGTCGTCAACCGCAACCTCCCAGCCCCAGCGTTGGCACGGATTCCAGAAGAGTTCGGCGTCACCCTGCTCGACACGTCGCCCACCTGCGACGATGCAGGTGTGGCGGCGGCGCTCGATCGGTGTCATCCGGATCTGGTCCTGTTCGACAACGCGGGTAGCGGTCGACAGTGCCGGAATGCGAAACGCTTCGGGGCCAGAACCGTCTTCCTGAGCACACGCCAGGTCACGCGCGCGCGTGGGTTTCAGCCGAGCTGGCTTCCATGGCTCGACGAACATTGGATCATGGAGCCACCGGATCTCGGCGGCGACCTCACCGTGTGGCAGCGACTCGCTGGCGCCGCTGCGCGCACGCGGGTGCGCTTGCTGTGCTCCGTCTTCCGGCCCAGCGTGCCCGAGCGGGCCGAGCGCTTGCGCCGCCGGCTGAGATGCGCCCAGCGCGCGTACGTCTGCTTCGTCCCCGGCGGTGGTGGTGGCACGGTCGGCGGCCGTCCTGCCGTCTCCGTCTTCGCCGATGCCGCGGCGATCGTGGCGCGGCAGACAACTGTGCCGTGCGTTCTTCTCGAAGGCCCGCTCCATCAGGGACCGCCGGTCGAACGTTGCGGCGTGACGACCCGGCGAGCCTCTCACGAAGAAACAGTGGACCTCATTGAAGGCGCCCACGTCACGGTCGTCGGAGCCAGCAGCACATTGTTCCAGGCCCTCGCACAGCAGAGGGTCTGCGTCGCGACGAGCTCCGGCGGAGCCGAGCAGATTGGCCGCGCGTGGGATTGGGCGGCACGCGGGATTGTCGAGGCTGCCGATCCGGAGCCGGCGGCGCTCGCAACAGCGACGCTGCGGCTCTTGGAGCACACCGGCCGCTGGGATGCCATTCATCAGCAGGTGGTGTCCCTGGGCGTGCGGAACGACCTACCTTGCGCACTGGCGGCCATCGAAGACTTGCTGACGGGGCCGCGTGTGGAGGGGTGAGAAGCATGGGGTACGGGGACGAAATCATGGCCTCGGCAGAGGCGCGGGAAATGAAGCGGGCCAACCCGGACGCGAAGATCGTCGTCGGGAACGGCGAACGCGAGATCTGGCACGAGATCTTCGCCGGCAATCCGAACATCACCCGGCTCGCCGATGTGCATCCAGGGGACCGCGTACTGTGGCTCAAGAATTACTTCGGTCAGCGATCCTATCTCGACTATGCGCGGAGCGACCCGGAGTACCGACAGTCCTTCCGGCCGTACCGGGCTTTGCCCGGCGATCTCTTCTTCTCTGCCAGCGAGCTCGATCACACCCACACTGTGCTACGCGAGCCGCGCAGCCACGGCAAGCCGTTGGTTTCCATCGAACCGAACGTCGACTTCGGTTCGAACAAGGACTGGGGATTCCTGCGATGGCAGGAGGTGCTCGATGTCCTAAGAGACCGGGTCATCTTCGTGCAGCCCAACTACGGGAAGCCCCTTCTGTCCGGCGTGCATGCGGTGCCATCCCCCACTTTCCGGATGTTCGGCGCCGTTTTGGCGGGATGCGATCTCCACATGGGACCCGAAGGGGGGCTGCACCACGCCGCAGCCGCGGTTGGTTGCCCTGCCGTCGTCGTGTTCGGTGGACGCGTCCACCCAGACATCACCGGTTACGCGTTCCACGAAAACATCTACTGTGACGCCCCGGGATCGCCCTGCGGCATGGTGGTCCCCTGCACCCACTGCCGGCGGTGCCTGGATTCGATCGCTGTGGAGGACGTCGTCGCCAGCGCCTGCCGGCTCCTCGACCCTCAGTCCCCGCGGCGCGGCGAGAGCTGCGCCCGCACGCTTTCGAGACAGTCAACCACTCGCTCGGTCGATTTCGGATAGAACGGGGCAATTTCCTCGCGTGCGAGTCCCCGCCCCCGGCCCGCCAGGATACTCTCAATCTTATGTCGGAGGTCTGCTTTCGTGCGTGCGAGCACCTGCGACCGATCACTCTCGGGCAGGTAGACGCTGAGCGGCGCCGGATCGTAGTGCGGCACGATGACCGCACGCCCGAGGACCGACGCCTGATAGAGCATGGACGAGCTCTGCCCGATCACGCAGGTGGCCTGCTGGAGCAAGATATGCGCATCGGCGTCGGGCGCAAGGACGTGAATGTTCCGCGTGGTCGACAGCGAGGCGAGCCAGGTCGGACGGCACAGCTCCGGGTGCGGCTTGATCGCCAACTCGGCTTGCGGCAGGTCTCGAAAGATCGCAACGAGATCGCTGACGATCTCGCTCTCCCACGGCAAACCCTGCATCGCATAGAGAAACGTCGGAGAACCTTGCGGCGACTCGCTCTCCTGGCGGAGCGTATCGAAGGCGGGGTTCCCGACGACATCGATCCGATCGCTTGCAACGCCGTGCCGAGCGAGCCGATCGGCGTACGAGCGGTTCATGACGAGGTATCTCGCGGCGTACCGTTCGCCGAGCAGCGGATAACTCAGGAAGACGTTGTAGTAGAATGGCACCAGACAGACGACGGGAACCCCGTGGCCATTGAATACGCGTGCAGCCAGCCGGCCACGCAGGTAGTCGGTATCCTCCGGAAGCACCACCAGCTTCGGCCGTTCCTTTCGAGCGAACGCCTCCAGCGCAAGCTCATACCTGGCATACGCCTCGAACAGCGACGGCATGTAGCTGCGCTCGAGTAACCCTTTTAGGCTCGTCGCAACGATCCGTGTTTCGAACGTTGCAGCGCCAGCGCACGCGCTCGCCCAGCGAACCACATGCTCCCGAAGGATGCGCCCGCGCTGCCCGGCCTGCTCAACCTCGGACGGTACCAGCCAATCTCCGAGACGGCTCAGCGGCACACCCGCCGGGCCGGTAGCGTGGGCGAGGCAGCCGCGGTGTTCTTTGAAATCAAGCCCCGGAACGAACACGGGCTCCCACCCGTCGCGCTGCGACAGCGCGCGCATCACCGGGGCGATGCAAGGCACGTTGGCCTGCTCATAGGCCGTGAAGAAGATCCTCATCCGACCCACCTGTGGTCTTGCCACGACTCAACCTGCTGCCCGAGCAGCCTGTAGGCCGATGCAATCGAGATCAGGGCGTGGTGAGACGAATGTGATTCGAGCGGTTTTTGAATGAACACCTCCGCTGGGTGCTCGACGTCGAGAATCCGCCTCGCCACCTGCGACCAGAAGACCAGGGCCCGTGCTTCATCGACGATGAGATGAGACCAGTCGTCGAGCCAGTTGACATCGCGCACGTTGGCAGACAGCCCCTGAAGCACGCGCCCGATCTCCTCATGGATCGCCTCCCATTCCGTGGATCCAACGTACTCGAGAACGGAGACGTGCGGCAGACGCCGCTCACGCAAACACTCCGAGATTGCCGGAGACAGACCGATGAGGCGGCAGTCGGTCGGTCCGGCGCATGCGTCGCCGAGTCGGCTAACGGCGTCATCGACGTAGCCGAGAATCAACACCCGCCGCATCACGGGACCGCTTCCAGCTATACCTCGGGCCAGGTGATGACACGGATGCCGCGCGAGCGCACGAGGTCGTAGAACGGCTCGTCGCGAAAGAAGAGATAGTCCGCCTGTCTCCGGACGGCGGTCGCGCAGAACTCCTGCATAGGCGAAAGATCCTTTCCGGGATGGATGATCAGCTCGCTCAGCGACTCGTCGTAGGAGAGGAAGAAGTCACGGTAGAGCTCGAACCGCGCCGTCGTTTCGTCGGCGCCCTTCCAGAACATGTGCGTCCGGAGCATGGAACGAGCCTGCGACTGGGATCGGATCCGGAGCGGCACGCCGTACTCAGCGGCAACCGCCTCGGCCACTTCGAGCAAGCGGACTCCGCCCACGTCGGGCTCGTAACAGAACATGTGACCGTCGAGATGCGTCACCCGCAATCCTGCGGCACACGCGCGATCGATCTGATTACGGAACTCCTCCGCAACCTGTTCGGGTAAGATGCGATCGCGCACCGCCGCGATGTCACCGAAGAAGCGCCCCTCTTCAGTGACAAGGGAGGAGATCCGGCGTGGATCGCTCAGCGGCCGGATCGGCAAGCGCGGATACTCGCTACTGATCGTCAGGTGCACGCCAACGCCGGTGATGCCTGCCGTCGCCAGCCGGCTGCAGGCATCGTCGAAGTACGGCGCGGCAGGCATGATCGAAGCTGATCGTACGACACCCTGGAGGAGAATTTCGACGATCGCCTCGTTGAACGTGGGGTGATAGCCGAGATCGTCGCAGTTGATCAGGAGTCGCCGCGCGCACGCCATCGCCGGGAGGACACCTCTCTACAGCACCAGGATTCTTTCCTGAAGTGCCGCCCTCCAAATCACCAGGCGCAGCGCCATCAGGTACAGATAGAATTCTGGAATGAACAGCGCGTCGGCGAGCGACTGCATCGGGTAGCGAAAGGGAATCAGAAGAGGGAACAACAGCTCGCTCAGGAACTTCGGATGCAGCGTCTTTCTCCAGCGGTAGGGGAAATCGCCGTGGTCTTTCAGGATGCGCACGTCGGCCGCGTAGCGCCGTGCATTGCGTAGCAGATACCGCAACGTCCAGTGCTCCTCGTTGTGGGTCGCCTTCATGTCGGGGTTGAAGGCGATTTCGCCCAGGTTCCGCAGGCGCAGGCCCAGATCCGTGTCCTCGCGGCCGTACGGGTAACGCTCGGCATTGAAGCCACCGACGGCAGCGAACGCCTCTCTGCGGACGGCGAAGTTGCCGCTCGCATAGTCCCTCCCGGGAACGGTCAACGAGCCGCGCCGCGCAAGGTTGTAGAACGGATTGATCGGGATGCGGTGCCGGAAAGTCGGTTGCGGATGGGCGTAGTAGAGAGCACCCTCCACCGCGCAGACGCCGGGCTGGCGCAGCCATCGGGTTCCTTGCTCGATCCAATCGGGCGCCGGGATGCAGTCTCCGTCGGTCAGGAACAGGAAGTCGGCATCGGTGTGCCGGCTGGCGAGATTCGTCGACCGCGCGGGGCCCAGGGGTTCCGCGTTGTGGAGCACCCGAACACGGCCGGTGCCCTCGAAGGCTTCCGCAGACCAGCGGGTCGCATCCGTGCTTGCGTCGTCGACAACGACGATTTCGAAGTCCGGATACGTGTTCGCGAGCAATGCCTCCAGGGTCCGGGCGATGTGCCCCTCCTCGTTTCGCACCGGTACGATGACCCTGACGCTTTCCACCGAGCCCCCCTCGCATCTACCCACCCTCGCCCCGCCCCTCTGGCCTGACCACGGTCTGAACGCAGAGACGATGCGGGAAAGCAAGCTGCCTATCACCTCAAGAGAGCCACGACAATTGCGCTAGGCGTCGTCGCCTTGGACGCGCATGACGACCGTGAAAGTAGCCGATATTGGCATGAACGTTTGCCGGCACCGCCTTTCCTCGATAAGTTTCGCCGCGACGCGGAGGATGACGATGAAACTAGCAGACATCGCGCAACGCATCGGCTGCGAGCTCCGAGGCGACGGCGCCGTCGAGATTCACAGCATCGCCCCCATCGACGAGGCGGAACCGGGCACACTCACGTTCGTGGCGAATCCGCGCTACCGGTCGCACCTGCACACTACGCGGGCCTCCGCGGTCATCGTCGCCACCAACGAAGCAGATGTGCCGCTGCCGTCCCTGCGCGCAGCCGATCCCTACCTCGTCTTCGCCAAGGCCCTGGAACTGTTTTACGAAGCACCGCCTGTGCCCTCCGGCATCCACCCGACCGCGGTGATCGCGCCGAGCGCGCGCATCGGCACGGATGCATGCATCGACGCCTACTGCGTCATCGGTGAGGGCGCCGTGATCGGCAACGGGGCGCGATTGGATCCGCACGTGGTCATCTATCCGCAGGTGCGCATCGGTGACGGGTTTCGTGCCTTCGCCCACGCCATCGTGCGCGAGCGCGTGTCGATCGGCGACCGCGTCACCTTGCAGGCCGGCTGCGTCATCGGCGGCGACGGCTTCGGATACGTGATGGAGGCCGGCGGCAAGGCCCGGAAAATCCCGCAGGCCGGCACCGTCGTGATCGAAGACGACGTCGAGATCGGCGCCAACACGACGGTCGACCGCGCCACCATCGGCGCCACTACCATTCGACGCGGCGCCAAGCTCGACAACCTGGTGATGATCGCCCACGGCTGCTCGATCGGCGAGGGCGCGGCACTGGCCGCTCAAGTAGGATTGTCGGGAAGTACGCGCGTCGGCCGCTTCGCGCGCCTGGGCGGCCAGGTCGGTGCGGCCGGACATTTGACCATCGGCGACGGCGCGCAGGTGGCGGCGCAAAGCGGCGTGCCCAACGACGTGCCGGCCGGAGCCATCGTCGGCGGCTATCCTGCCGTCGACATCCACCTGTGGCGGCGCCTATCGGCGGCCCTGCCGCGGCTGCCCGAGCTGCTGCGGCGCGTGCGTCGCCTCGAATCGGCGGCTGCGTCGCGCGACCAGTCGCCGCGCGACAAGTCGTCTTGACGGTGACGGTGTACTCGGCTAGGTGGAACCTCCCATCCTCAGGAAGGTCACACGCACGTGAAGCTGAACGTTCACGAGATTGAAGAGATCGCAAAGGAGCTGGTGTACGAGGAATCGACCGGCTCGCTGAACGGGCTGCTCGTCCACGGCCAGGTGTGCGACTTCGAGTTTCCCACGCCGGCGGAGGTGCGCCTGGACTACTATCGTGCCGGACAGGAGCTGTTCTTCCAGGGCCATATTTCCGGGGAAGTGATCGGCCATTGCGCACGCTGCCTGGAGGGGTACACGTTCGACATCGACAAGGACTTCCACGTCGTGCTCGTACCGAAGCAGCCGCTGGCGGAGGCGGTCGAGCTCGATGACGACGATCTCGACCTGAGCTTTTACGACGGCGACGCGGTCGATCTGTCGCCCTTGGTGCTCGAGCAAATCATTCTGGCGTTGCCCACGCGCCCGTTGTGTCGCGACAGCTGCCAGGGGTTGTGCCCGACGTGTGGCGTCAACCTCAATACGGAGCACTGCAGCTGTGCGGCGCCGAGCGGCGATCCCCGTTTGGCCGTCTTAAGGAACCTCAAGGTCGGGCATTAGCCCGGCGCTCGCGCCCCCATTCGGGGCGCACAAAAGGAGTCGACAATGGCTGTTCCGAAGCGAAAGACCTCTCACTCGAAGCGCAACAAACGGCGCGCCCACGACGCGATGACCGCCCCGAACGTCATCGCCTGTCCCGCATGCGGCGAGTCGACGGTCATGCACCGCGCCTGCCCGCACTGCGGCACGTACCGCGGCCGCAAGGTCATCGAGGTCGAAGGCGACTGAGCGGCGCGCTGCTCCATGGTGCAGGCACATAGCGGCCACGTCAGAATCCCGCATTCGGGTGGTCTTTGTAGGGGCGAATCTTGTATTCGCCCTCTTTCGCGTTGGTTCGCAACGTCGCACAGGGCGATCACGAGGATCGCCCCTACAGTTTGAGACAACATCGAGAGGCTTGCACCATCGAATGAACCAGTCACCATGAGCGCTTCGATTGCATTCCTCTTTCCCGGCCAAGGCTCGCAAGCGGTGGGCATGGGGCGGGAGCTTTGCGACCGCTTCCCCGCTGCACGCGCCGTGTTCGCCGAGGCTGACGACGTTCTCCAGTTTCCACTGTCTCGTCTTTGCTTCGAGGGTTCACTCGACGAGCTGACGCTCACCGCCAACACGCAGCCTGCGCTGCTGACGGTGAGCTGTGCATTGGCGCGGGTTCTCCATGATGTGCTGGGGCTCACGCCGCAGTGGGTGGCCGGGCATAGCTTGGGTGAATTCAGTGCCCTCGTCGTCGCCGGTGCGTTGACATTTGCGGACGCGCTTCGCGTCGTGCGCGAACGTGGCCGCGCCATGCAGGCAGCGGTGCCCGCGGGGGTGGGCGCCATGACGGCGCTGCTGGGGCTCGACGCAAGCGCCGTGGAAGCGATCTGCCGGGAGGCCGCCGAAGGACAGGTGGTGAGCCCGGCGAATCTCAACGGCGTCGGACAGATCGTCATCGCCGGCCATCGCGAGGCCGTCGTGCGCGCCGCCGAGCTGGCGCGATCGCGGGGTGCGAAGCGCGCCGTCACCCTGCCCGTCAGTGCGCCCTTCCACTGCGCGTTGATGCAACCGGCGGCAGACCGCCTGCGTGAGGTCTTGGCAGCGGTGCCGGTGAGGCCGCTGCGCTGCCCAATCATTACCAACGTCGAGGCGCGTGCCTGTGGCGACGCCGAACGGATCAAAGCGCTGCTCGTCCGACAAGTCGTCAGCCCGGTGCGCTGGCAGGAATCGATCGAGGAGCTGGCGCGCCTCGGTTGCAGGGCGGCCGTCGAAGTCGGTCCCGGACGCGTGCTCAGCGGGCTGGTCAAGCGCATCGCCCCAACGATTCGTTGTGCCCCGGGGGACGACCTCGATGCGGTGCGCAGTCTGGCGGCCGGAGCATGAACGGGCCGCTGCACGGTCAAGTCGCATTGGTCACCGGCGCATCTCGCGGCATCGGCCGGACTGTCGCCCAGCATCTGGCCGGCGCGGGGGCGCATCTGGTGTTGAACTTCGTCCGCAACCAGGTTGCGGCCGAAGAAGCCGCGCGGCTGATCCAGGCCGACGGTGGGCGCGCCGAGCTGGCGCAGTTCGACGTTGCGGACGCGGACGCGGTGCAGGCCGCCGTCGCCGCCCTTGTGGAACGGCTGGGTCGCTGCGATATCCTCGTCAACAACGCGGGAATGACCGTCGATGCGCTGTTGCTGCGGCTGAAGGCCGCCGATTGGGACCAGGTGATGGCCGTGAATCTGCGTGGGACGTTCAACTGCACTAAGGCGGTGGCACGCGGGATGGTTCGGGCGCGCTATGGGCGCATCGTCAACATGGCCTCCATCATCGGCAGCATGGGCAACGCCGGCCAAGCGGCGTATGCGGCGGCGAAGGCCGGAATCGTAGGCTTCACCAAGTCGATGGCGCGCGAGCTCGCCGGCCGCAACATCACCGTGAACGCCGTCGCGCCCGGCTTCATCGAAACCGAAATGACCGCGAGCTTGCCTGAATCGACACGTTCGGAGTATGTGAAGCTCATACCCGTCGGCCGCTTGGGCACGGCGGCGGAGGTGGCGGGCGCGGTCGCCTTTCTCGCCCGCCCGGAATCAGGATATATTACCGGGCAAGTGCTCGGCGTGAACGGCGGCCTGTACATGTAACGGACGAGGAGGAAGTACGGATGGCATCAGAGGTAGAAACCAAAGTCAAAGAGATCATCTGCGAGCAGTTGGGCGTCAGTGAAGACGAGGTCACGCCCGAAGCCTCGTTCATCGAGGACCTCGGCGCAGACTCGCTCGACATCGTCGAGCTGGTCATGGCGCTGGAGGAAGAATACGACATGGAGATCACGGACGAGGAAGCCGAGAAGATCCGCACCGTCCAGGACGTGGTCAACTACATCGAGAGCCACAAGCAATAAGGCGCGGCGCCTTCGGACCATGAGCGAGCTGCAGCGCGTCGATCCCGAAATCTACCGCGTCCTCTGTCAGGAGGCGGAGCGGCAGGAGCACAACCTCGAGCTCATCGCCTCGGAGAACGTGGTGAGCCGCGCCGTTCTCGAGGCGCAAGGCTCCATCCTGACCAACAAGTACGCCGAGGGCTACCCCGGCCGCCGTTACTACGGGGGCTGCGAGTTCGTCGACGTCGCCGAGCAACTGGCCATCGATCGGGCCAAGCAACTCTTCGGCGCCGAGCACGTGAATGTGCAGCCGCATTCCGGCTCGCAGGCCAACATGGCCGTCTATTTTGCGCAGCTGTCCCCCGGCGACACGATTCTCAGCATGGACCTCACGCACGGCGGCCACCTGACCCACGGTAGCCCGGTGAATTTCTCGGGCAAGTTCTTCAAGGTCGTACCGTATGGCGTGCGCCAGGCCGACGAGCGCCTCGACTACGACGCCATGGCGGAGCTGGCCCGGCGACATCGGCCCAAGATGATCGTGGTGGGGTACAGCGCCTATCCGCGCGAGATCGACTTCGTGCCGTTCCGCCGGGTGGCCGATGAGGTCGGTGCGGTCGTCATGGTCGACATCGCCCACTTCGCCGGACTCGTCGCCGCCGGCATCCACCCCTCTCCGGTTCCACACGCGGAGTTCGTGACCACCACAACGCACAAGACGCTGCGCGGGCCGCGCGGCGGCATGGTCATGTGTCGCGAGGCTTTCGCCAAAGCGCTCAACTCGTCGGTGTTCCCCGGCAATCAAGGTGGGCCGCTCATGCACGTGATCGCCGCCAAGGCGGTGGCGCTCAAGGAGGCGCTGGCACCGGAGTTCAAGGCCTACCAACAGCAGATCGTGCGCAACGCCAAGGCGCTGGCCGCCGCGCTGATGCAGCGTGGCTTTCGCCTGGTGTCCGGCGGCACCGACAATCACCTCATGCTGCTCGACTTGCGCAACAGCGAGCTCACCGGGAAGGTCGCGCAGGAGACGCTCGATCAGGCCCACATCACGGTGAACAAGAACACGGTGCCATTTGAGACGCGCTCGCCGTTTGTCACCAGCGGCGTGCGCATCGGCACCCCGGCGGTGACGACGCGCGGCATGCGGGAGCCCGAGATGGAGACGATTGCCGACCTCATCACACGGGCGCTGCAGAGCGTCGGCAATGAGCCGGCGCTCGCCGCGGTCGGTGACGACGTCATCTCGTTGTGCCGGAAGTTTCCGCTGGCGCTGGCGGCGTAGCGCCGCCGCGCCGCCGGCCTATCTCTGTTTCGAGCGCCGCTTCGAACGGCTGACCCGGTACGAGAATCGTGTCGTGCCGCCAGTGGGCGTCGTCGCGCTCCGGGTAGTCGATGTTGTAGTGCAAGCCGCGGCTCTCCTTGCGGCTGATCGCCGACTTGATGATGACATCGGCAACCAGGGCGATGTTGCGCAGCTCGATGAGATCGCCGGTGATGAGGAAGTCCCAGTAGTAGTTGTGGATCTCTTCCTGGAGGAGCGAGATGCGTTTCAACGCGCGCGCCAGGCGGCGGTTGGAGCGCACGATGCCGACGTAGTTCCACATCAGACGGCGGATTTCGTCCCAATTTTGCGTCACCACCACCGACTCGTCGCTGTCGACGGCGTGTCCCGGATTCCACTCCGGCAGAGCCGGCGGCTGCTGGCGGTCGCGGTCGATCAAGGCGCGCGCGGCCACCGACGCACGGTGCCCGAACACCAAGCCTTCCAACAGCGAGTTCGAGGCGAGCCGATTCGCGCCGTGCAACCCGGTCATCGCCACCTCGCCGGCGGCGAACAGGCGGCGGATGCAGGTGGCACCGTCGGCGTCGGTCACCACGCCGCCGCAACAGTAGTGCGCGGCCGGAACCACCGGAATCGGCTGCGCCGTGATGTCGATCCCGTAGCTGAGGCAGCGCTCGTAGATGTGCGGGAAACGTTGCCGGACGAAGTCGGCGCCGCGGTGGCTGATGTCGAGGTACACGTGCTCGAAGCCGTGCACCTTCATCTCGTTGTCGATGGCGCGCGCCACAACGTCGCGCGGCGCCAGCTCGGCCTGGGGATGATACCGCTTCATGAAGGCGTCACCGTCCGGCCGTCGCAGGATCGCGCCCTCGCCGCGCATCGCCTCGGTGATCAGAAACGATTTGGCTTGCGGATGGTACAGGCAGGTGGGGTGGAACTGGATGAACTCCATATTGCCGACCGGCACGCCGGCGCGATACGCCATGGCGACGCCGTCGCCGGTGGCGACGTCCGGATTGCTCGTATAGAGATATACCTTCCCCGCTCCGCCAGTGGCCAGCAGCGTGACGCGGGCGCGGAAGCGCTGCACCGTGCCGGCGGCGAGATCGAAGACGTAGGCACCCCAGCACGACGACGAGCGAATCGACGCGTCGAACTTGGCGTCGATGAGCAGATCGACGGCGAGGTGCCGCTCCAACACGCGGATGTTGGGCTCGCGGCGCACCGCCTCGACGAGCGCGCGCATGATCTCGCGCCCCGTCGCATCGGTGGCGTGCAGGATGCGCCGATGGCTGTGCCCGCCTTCCCGGCCGAGGTCGTACTCGCGGTCGTCGCCGCGCTCGTCACCGCCTTCCCGCAGCGAGAAATTGGTTCCCAGCGCGATCAGCTCGCGGATGCACTCGGGACCCTCGCGCACGACCAGGTCGACGACGTCGGAATGACACAGGCCGGCGCCGGCAACCATCGTGTCCTGACTGTGCTCTTCGAAGGAGTCTTCCGGACTCCACACCGAGGCGATGCCGCCCTGTGCGTACGCGGTGGCGCTCTCCGGCAGGCGATCCTTCGTCACCACGATGACCGAGCCGGACTGCGCGGCCTTGAGGGCGAAGCTCAAGCCCGCGAGCCCACTGCCGATCACCAAGACATCGCAGTCCATCTCGATCCGACGCTTTATCACACGGCGCCGCTTGTCTGCCAAGGGTGCCCCGCGGGCCGGTGAAAATATCGGTTGACGAAGCGGGGGGCAGCGTTTACCCTGCCGACCGATGCGTGGGTGGCACACTTTGGGGCTCGCGACTCTGTTTGTGATTGGCGCTTCCGCCGGCACGGCGCGCGCCGATATCTATATGTATCGCGACACCCGCGGCGTCCTGCACTTCTCGAACGCGCCGAGCGAGCCACAGTATCAGTATTACATGCCCGACTTTACCGGCTGGAAGACCGGGAAGTTCGGACGGATTGACGGTGCACGGCGCAAGGCGTTCGACAACATCATCCGCGACGCTGCCCGGCGGCATCAGGTCGACACCGCGCTCGTCAAGGCGGTCATCCGCGCCGAGTCCGATTTCGTGCCGCGCGCGGTGTCGCCGAAGGGCGCCCTCGGCTTGATGCAACTGATGCCGGCCACCGCCCGCATGCACAACGTGTGGCGCGTCTTCGAGCCGAGCGAAAACGTGGAAGGCGGGGTGACGCATCTGCGTTACCTGCTCGATCGTTACGGCGGCAACCTCCGCCTGGCTCTGGCCGCGTACAACGCCGGCGAGAAAGCCGTCGACGCACACGGCGGCGTGCCGCCATACCCCGAGACCTGGGAATACCTCAGCCGCGTCATGCGCTTCCGCGACTCGTACCTGCACGAGCAGTAAGGGCGGTCTTCCGCCAGGCAGCTCTCCTTCGAGCGCCCGCGGGCACGGCGCCCTGACGGGTTGACTCCGCACGTGCAGCAGTTAGGGTACGATGCTATCGAGTCGGAGCGCGCGTCCGAAGCCAGTCCAACCTCCAGAGAAGGTCACGCACAGTGGGTCAGCAATTTCTAACGGACTTCGATCTGCACCTGATGGTCGAAGGCACGCACTACCGCACCTACGAGAAACTGGGCGCGCACCTTGTCGAGATTGACGGGCAGCAGGGCACACATTTCGCCGTCTGGGCGCCGAACGCAGAACGCGTCGCCGTGATCGGTGATTTCAATGGCTGGAACCCGGCCGCTCACCCCATGCGGTTCTTTCCGGAGGCCGGCATCTGGGCGTGCTTCATCCCGGGCGTTGGGCAAGGAGCCCTCTACAAGTACGCCGTCGCATCCCGGTATCATATGTATCGGGCCGACAAGGCGGATCCGTACGGCTTCGCCAGTGAGATCCGACCGCAAACGGCGTCAAAGGTATGGGACCTCTCCGGCTACGCGTGGGGCGACGCGGAGTGGATGGCCGGCCGTGGCCGCGCCAACGCGTTGGATGCGCCGCTGGCCATCTACGAGGTCCATCTCGGATCCTGGATGCGTGCGCCGGAGGAAGGCCATCGCTGGCTGACCTACCGCGAGGTGGCGCCGAAGCTGGCCGCCTACGTCGGCGACATGGGCTACACCCACGTCGAATTTCTCCCGCTCTGCGAGCACCCCTTCGACGGCTCGTGGGGTTATCAAACGGTCGGCTACTTCGCGCCGACGAGCCGCTTCGGCACGCCGCAGGATCTCATGTTCCTCATCGACATCTTGCACCAGCACGGCATCGGCGTGCTGATGGACTGGGTGCCGGCGCACTTCCCGCGCGACGAGCACGGCCTCGCCTACTTCGACGGCACGCACCTCTACGAGCACGCCGACCCGCGCAAGGGCGAGCACCGCGAATGGGGCACGTTCGTGTTCAACTACGGGCGTCGCGAGATCAGCAACTTTCTGATCAGCAACGCCCTCTTCTGGCTCGACAAGTACCACATCGACGGTCTGCGCGTCGACGCCGTCGCCTCGATGCTGTATCTCGATTACGGCCGCGAAGAAGGCGAGTGGATTCCCAATCAATATGGCGGTCGCGAGAACCTCGAGGCAGCCGCTTTCCTGCGCCGATTCAACGAGCAGGTGTACGCCGAGCACCCCGGCACCATCACGGTGGCGGAAGAGTCCACGGCCTGGGCGATGGTGTCACGCCCGACGTATCTCGGCGGTCTGGGCTTTGGATTGAAATGGGATATGGGCTGGATGAACGACACGCTGCGCTACATGGCCCACGAACCGGTGCACCGCAAGTATCATCACAACGACCTCACGTTCCGGATGCTGTACGCGTTCACCGAAAATTTCATCCTGCCGCTGTCGCACGATGAGGTGGTGCACGGCAAAGGCGCGCTGCTCGGCAAGATGCCCGGTGACGACTGGCAGAAGTTCGCGAACCTGCGGTTGTTGCTGGGCTACATGTACATGCAGCCGGGGAAGAAGCTGCTCTTCATGGGCGGTGAGATCGGACAGTGGCGGGAGTGGCACCACGATGAGAGCCTCGACTGGCACCTGCTGCAGTACGCACCGCATCACGGCTTGCAGCGGTGGGTCCGCGACCTCAACACCCTCTACCGTGCTGAGCCGGCGCTGCACCAGCTCGACTGCGAGCCCGGCGGCTTCGAATGGATCGATTGCAACGATGCCGACGGCAGCGTGCTCAGCTTCATGCGGCGTGGCAAATCGCCCGACGATGTCCTGGTCGTCGGCTGCAACTTCACGCCGGTGCCCCGCCTCGCGTATGAAATCGGTGCGCCGCACGGCGGGTACTGGCGCGAGATCGTGAACAGCGACGCGGGGCTGTACGGCGGCAGCAACATGGGGAACGGCGGCGGCGTGATGGCGCGGCCCGTGTCGGTCCACGGCCGCCGCAACTCGCTTACCGTCATCTTGCCACCGCTGGCCGTCGTGGTCTTTAAGCCTGCCTGAGCATTGGCTCGACAATCGTGACGAGGCCACGCGGCCGCTCTCTTGACCCACCGGGACCCGACCGCCACACTGCACGCTGATGCTGAAGACGCAGTACCTCCACATCATCAAGACCGAGCCGCTGACGCCGCCGGTGGCGCTCAAGCAAGAGCTGCCGGCGTCGGACGCGATCTACGAAGGCGTGCTACGGGCTCGGGCCACGGTGCGCGACATCATCGCGGGGAACGACCGCCGCCTGCTCGCCATCGTCGGTCCGTGCTCGATTCACGATCCGGTCGCCGCCATGGACTACGCGCGGCGTCTGGCGACGCTGAGCCGACGTCTCGCCGCCAAGATCTTCGTCGTCATGCGCGTCTACTTCGAGAAGCCGCGCACCACGGTCGGCTGGAAGGGTCTCATTAATGACCCGCATCTAAATGGCACGCACGACATGCAGCTCGGCTTACGTTTGGCGCGCAAACTTCTCCTCGACATCAACGCACTGGGTTTGCCGGCCGGAACGGAGCTGCTCGATCCGATCACGCCGCAGTATCTCGCCGACTTGATCTCCTGGAGCGCCATCGGCGCGCGCACCACCGAAAGCCAGACGCATCGCGAGATGGCGAGTGGCCTGTCCATGCCGGTGGGCTTCAAAAACTCGACGGACGGTAACCTGATCATCGCCATCAACGCCATGGAGTCCGCCGGGCATCCGCACACCTTCCTCGGCATCAATCAGGAGGGCTGCACATCGATCATTCATACCGAAGGCAACCCCGACCGGCACATCATCCTGCGCGGCGGGCGCAAGCCGAACTACGACGCGGAGAGCATCGCGGCCTGCGAGGCGCTGTTGACGAAGGCGGGTGTGCCGGCGCGCATCATGGTCGACTGCAGCCATGCGCAAACGGGAAAGGACTACACCCGGCAGCCGGACGTGCTGGCCGATCTGGTCGGTCAAATCGCCGCCGGCAACCGGTCGATCATGGGCTTCATGATCGAGAGCAACATCGGCGCCGGCACGCAGAAGCTCACGGGCAATCGCGCCGCGCTCACGTACGGCGTCTCGATCACCGACGCGTGCGTCGATTGGAACACCACCGAGCGCTGCCTCACCGAGGCCGCAGCCCGCTTGCCCTAGCAGTCTGTCGGACTTGGGGCCGAGAGCGAGCCAACGGCGAGCGGTCCGCCGCAAGGACGCCGGCCGCAGGCCCTAGCGGTTGCCCCGCTTTCCTTTGCCTTGCGCCTCGCTTCGTGGTCGAATCCGCGCATGGCTACAACCGAAACGCTCAACATGCCTCTCGAAGAAGCAATGCGCACGCAACGCGCGATTCGCCGGCTCAAGCCCGATCCGGTCGATGACGACCTGGTGCTGCATCTCATCGAGCTCGCGCTCAAGGCGCCCACCGGCTCGAACGCGCAGAACTGGGAGTTCATCGTCGTCAAGGATCCAGCCGTGAAGGCGCGGCTGGCGCGGCTCGATCGGATGGCCTGGTCGCTGTACGGCGGTATCGGCCGGTGGATGGTGCGACGGTCCGGAGACGAAGGCGCTGCGCGGATCATCCAAGCGGTGCAGTGGCAAACCGATCACTTCGAGGAGATTCCGGTGATCGTCGTTGCCTGCCTGAAAGGCATCGTTCCGCCGTGGCCGACGGTCGCCGCGGCCAGCGCCTACGGGTCCATTCTCCCGTCGGTGCAGAATCTCCTGCTCGCAGCGCGCGCCGCGGGGCTCGGCGCGGCGCTGATCACTTTGCCGCTGTGGAGTAAGTTCCTGGCGAAGCGCGCGTTGGGCTTGCCATGGAATGTCACTCCCTGTGCAGTCATTCCAATGGGCTGGCCCAAAGGTCGCTACGGCCCGACCACGCGGCGACCTGTCGAAGAGGTGGTGTCGCTCGACCGCTATGGCAACCGCGCGTTTCTGAAACGTGTACACAGCGGCGAGAAGAAGAAACTTTAGCGCAGAGGCGCGGAGACGCAGAGTGCACTCTTCCGAATAGATATCCGCTTCTCTCTGCGCCTCCGCGTCTCTGCGTTGAGAGTTTTCCGGTCTGTTGAGGGTAATTGATCAATCGAAGGAGGTGAACATCATGGCCGATAGAGGTCCACTCATCTTCCGCATCGGTGCAATCGTCAACTGGCTGGCGACCATCGGCGGTATCATCGATCCCAGCTCAATGGCAACCAACTTCGGGATTCCGCCGGCGAACTATCCGTTCCTGGTGCGCATCTGGAGTGGCATGGCGTTCATGTTCGGCTGCATGTTCTGGGAAATCGCCCGTGACATGCGCGCCAAGCGCGCACTGATCAAGTACGCCTGGATCGAAAAGAGCATCACCGCGCTCAGCGTGACGTTCGCGTTTGCATCGGGCACGTGCCCAGGAATCATGTTCGCGATGATCATCATCACCGACTGGATCTGGATTCCGCTGTTCTTGTACTACGACATACAGCTGCGGCGCGTCTCGGGAAGCTGACGCTACGTACAGGCGGCGTGGTCTCCACGGCTAGCCGCTGCCGCTTGCAACTCGGACGCCGACCCGTCAGAGTATTTACTCTCCTATGACAGATCTCGATCAGGAATCCGTGGCGCTGCACGCGCAGCTGCACGGCAAGCTTGAAGTCAAAAGTAAAGTTGCGCTCGCCACCAAGAAGGACCTCAGCCTTGCGTACACGCCGGGCGTGGCGCAAGTGTGTTTGGAGATCGCCAAGGACCCGCAGCGCGTCTTCGAGTTGACCATCAAACGCAACACGGTGGCCGTCGTCTCCGACGGTTCCGCCATTCTCGGCATCGGCAACCTCGGCGCCGCCGCCGCCATTCCGGTCATGGAAGGCAAAGCCGTACTGTTCAAGGAGTTCGCCAACGTCGACGCCTTCCCGATCTGTCTCGACACGCAGGAGGCGGACGCTATCGTCAGCATCGTGCGCGCCATCGCGCCGGTGTTCGGCGGCATCAACCTCGAAGACATCTCGGCGCCACGCTGCTTCGAGATCGAAGCGCAGCTGCAGGACCTCGGCATCCCCGTCTTCCACGATGATCAGCACGGCACGGCCATCGTCGTGCTGGCAGCGTTGCTCAACGCGCTGAAAGTCACCGCCAAGAACTTCGCCGAATGCACCGTGGTGTTCAGCGGCAGCGGCGCCGCGGCGATTGCCTGCGCCCGTCTCATCCGCAGCTGCGGGGCAACCGGCCTGCTGCCCATGGTCGGTGATATCATCCTGTGTGACTCCAGGGGCATCGTGCACAAGGGCCGCACCGACCTGAACCCGTACAAACGCGAATTGGCGGAGCACACGAACCGCAACGGGCGCACCGGCGGGCTCAGCGAGGCGCTGCGCGGCGCCGACGTGTTCGTCGGCTTGTCGCAGCCGAACGTGCTCACCCCGGCCATGGTACGCAGCATGAACCGGCATCCGATCGTCTTCGCCATGGCCAACCCGGTTCCGGAAATCATGCCCGACGCCGCACGCGACGCCGGCGCCGTCGTCGTCGGCACCGGACGCAGCGACTTTCCGAATCAGATCAACAACGTCCTCGCCTTCCCCGGCGTCTTCCGCGGCGCCCTCGATGCCGCGGCGACCGTCATCAACGACGAGATGAAGGTGAGCGCGGCGCAGGCGCTCGCGGGCTCGGTCATCGAGCCGACGCCGGAGCGCGTGCTCCCCGAGCCGCTTGACAAGACGGTCGCCCAGCGTATCGGCGCAGCCGTTGCCGCCGCCGCCCGGCGCACAGGTGTCGGCCGTCCCCGAAAATAGCAGGCACGGAGCTTTCTCTTGAACAATTCAGCCGTCTGGTAAAACCGACGCGATGTCTGCGGAGTTGACCAACGAAATTGCGCTGATCACCGGCGCCGGGCGCGGCATCGGGCGCGCCACGGCGCTGCGCTTCGCGGGCGCCGGGTGCGACGTCGCGCTGGTCGCGCGCACCCGTGCCGAGCTCGAATCGGTGGCTGCCGAGGCGGCCGCGGCCGGACGCCGCGCCCTGGTTCTGCCGGCCGACGTGACCGACGACGCCCAACTGGCCGCGCTGGTGGAGAAGACAAGCCGCGAGCTGGGCGGCGTCTCCATTCTGGTGAACAATGCGGCCGCCGCGCCACCGCGCACCGCGTTCAGCAAGTCGTCAATGCACGAGTGGGATCGCGTGCTCGCCACGTGCCTACGAGCGCCCATGGCGCTGACGCGCCTGCTCTTGCCTGACATGCTCGCCCGACGTCGCGGCGCGATCATTAACCTCGCCTCGATCGCCGCTCGCACCGCGCGTGCCGGCGAAGCCGCGTACGCCGCCAGCAAGGCCGGCCTCGTGGCGTTCACGCACGCCTTGTTTGCCGAGGTGCGCAACAGCGGTGTCAAGGTCGTCGCCGTCTGCCCGGGGTACGTGGACACCGCGCTCGTGCCGCCGAACCGTCGCGTCGACCGCAGCAAGTTCCTGCAATCGGAGGATGTTGCGGAGTCGATCTTCCAGATCCTCACCAGCGCGCCGCGTGCGTGTCCGACCGAGGTCATCCTGGAACCGCAGTTCGACCCGGAACGCGTCTAGATGGTCGACCTTGCCGGAAAAGTCGCGGTGGTCACCGGTGGAGCGCGCCGCCTTGGCCGCGCGACGGTGCTCCGGCTGGCGCATGCCGGATGCAACGTGGTCGTCAACTATCGCAGCGCGGCGGCCGCCGCCGAGACGACGGCCGCCGAGGCCCGCGCGGCCGGCGTCGGCGCCATCATGGTGCAGGCGGACGTGGCACGTGCCGACGACGTCGATCGTCTGCTGCGCACCTCACTTTCGCAGTTCGGCCGCGTCGACATCCTGATCGCCAACGCCGGCGCGTTTCGGCGCACGCCGCTCGACACAATGACCGAGGCTGATTGGGACGACATGATCGACAACAACTTACGCGCCGCGTTCCTCTGCGCGCGCCGCTTCGGCTTGCACATGCGAGCGCAGGGCGGTGGTTGTATCGTCGCCTTGGCCGACGTCGCCGGCTTGCGTCCGTGGGCGGACTACCTGCCCTACTGCGTCGCCAAGGCCGGCGTGATCACGCTCACGCAGGTGCTCGCCAAAGAGCTGGCGCCGACAGTGCGCGTCAACGCGATTGCGCCCGGACCGATTTTGTTTCCGGACGATTTCGATAGCGCGGCTCAGCAGCGCGAGATCGCGCGCACGCTGCTGCAGCGCCAGGGAACGCCCGACAACGTCGCCGAGGCGATTCTGGCGTTGGTGTGCAACGACTACATCACCGGCGTCCTGCTGCCCGTCGACGGCGGCCGGGCGCTCGTCTAGGGCCTGCGGCCAGCATCATTTCCTATGGCTCTGTCGCTGGTGGCTACCAAGCCCGACAGGCCAGTAGTGTGGTGTGTCGCAAGTCCGCTGAAGAAATGTGGTGCAAAGGAAGCCCGACATTTCACCCCCTCACCCCGACCCTCTCCCGGTGGGAGAGGGAGGAAGAAGGTTCCCTCTCCTTCCAGGAGAGGGTAAGGGTGAGGTGATAGATGGTCTCTCTTCTCACCTTTCTTCAGCGACCTTCAGACTCGGGGCACTAGCCTCGCGCATGCACGAGCTCTGGCGCGCCGTCTTCGGCAACGACCTGCCGGTGGAGGTCGAGATCGGTCCCGGAACCGGAACCTTCATCCTGGCCGCCGCGCCGCGCGCGCCGCAGATCAACTTCTTCGGGATCGAACATTCGCACAACCGCGCCGCACGCCTCGCGCTGGAAGTCGCGGCGCAGGGGTTGTGCAACGTGCGTGCCCTCGCCGCGGATGCCACGTGCATCGTCTCGACGATCATCCCGGCGGCTTCGGTTGCGGCCTATCACATCTATTTCCCCGATCCGTGGTGGAAGCGGCGGCATCATCGCCGGCGTCTCTTTGCGCCGGCGTTCGGACTGGCGCTGGCACGGACGCTCATCCCGCGCGGCCGTATTCACTTCGCGACGGATGTCGAGGACGTGTTTCAGCTCGCCGTGCGCACCCTGCTGTCGTGCGTGGAGATTTCAATAGACCCGGCGGCGCGCTCGCCACGGCCGTACGCCACCGTCTTCGAGCGCAAGGGCGTCGCACGCGGCGCCGCCATTCGCGAAGCCACGTTCGTCAAGGGTGCGGCATCGCTCTACACCAGCAGGGCGGCACCAATGACGCCGGCGGAATCGCCGAGCTGATTGCGCCGAATCGGCGTGCGCAGCTCGTCATTGAACACGTAACGCGCCACGGCGTCGCGGCCGAGCGTGTAGAGCTCATCGATATTCGACAAGCCGCCGCCGAGCACGACCGCATCGGGGTCCATGATGTCGATCACGTTGGCGAGCGCGCGGCCGAAACGGTCGATGAAGCGCTCAAAGACTTGCGTCGCGACCGTCTCGCGCACTCGATAGTCGGCGACAATGCGCGGCATGTCGGCGTGCCGGCCGGTTATGTCGCGGTAGTGCTCTTCAACAGCCGGCCCGGCGATCAAGCGCTCGACGCAGCCGCGTTGACTGCAGTAACAACTGGGGCCCGCGGGATCGATGCTGTGATGCCCCCATTCTCCGGCCAAGTGTTGTGGCCCGCGCAGCAGCTCACCGCGGTGCACGATGCCGCCGCCGACGCCGGTGCCGAGAATCACCCCGAACACCAACGCCGCGTCGCGCCCGGCACCGGCGATCGCTTCCGCCAACGCGAAGCAGTTGGCATCGTTCTCGACGCGCACCTCGACGGCCAATCGTGCTTGCAGATCGTCGAGAAGGGGGCGTCCGTTGAGACACGTGGTGTTGCAATTCTTCATGGTGCCGTCGCGGCTTGACACGGCGCCTGGCGTGCCGATGCCGATTCGCGTGCACTCCGGCGCGGCCGATCGCAGCCGTTCTGTCAACAAGGCGACGCGATCGAGAATGTGCTCGTAGCCGCGCGTACTCTCGGTTGCGATACGCTCGCGCACAATCGGCTGATTTGCGTCGTCGAGGACGACGCCTTCGATTTTCGTCCCGCCGAGATCGATGCCGATCCGCTGATGCGACCCTGCCGCTGACACGCCGGCAATTTACCCGAGGCAACCAGCGACTGCCACCGCCCGCGGGCACATTGCAACTCACACCTGGAATCGCTCTACTACCTGCATGTTCCCGGTGTCGTCTGGCAAAGAACAAGCGTTGATCGAGCGTATGGAACACCTGGGCATCCGCGAGGAGGACCTCGAAGAAACCTTCGTACGCTCCGGAGGCAAAGGGGGGCAGAACGTCAACAAGGTTTCCACCTGTGTCGTGCTGCTGCATCGGCCGACGGGGACGCTCGTCAAGTGCCAGCGCGAGCGGTCACAAGCGTTGAACCGCTTTTATGCGCGGCGCTTGCTGGCCGACAAGATCGAACGCCGAATTCTGGGCGCGGCCAGTGCTGAAGCCGCACGCATCTCCAAGCTGCGCCGCCAGAAGCGCCGCCGCTCGCGGCGCGCCAAAGAGAAGATCCTCGAATCCAAGCACGCCCGCACTGAGGTCAAGTCGTTGCGCGCGCGCGTGCGGCCCGAGCCCGAGTGACCTCTACGCCTCCCCACTGGAGGCGACTCCGGCGCTCGGCTATACGAAACCGTCACGCATCTGAAGGAGAACCTTATGCAACAGCGCGTTGCGGGAAACGCGGCTCCCGTCCTGATTGCTTTGCTCGCCGGTATCGTGCTGGCGGCCGTCGACGTAGTCGTGTTGCTGACCGCCGTGAAGGGCACGGTGACCGCGGCGTCGCTGGCTGCGGTATGTGCGCTGTATCCGTCCAGCGTCGTGTGCCTCATCGTTGCGCCACTGGCGGGCACCATCATTTTGACCCTTTTGCTGGGGCGTCTGCCGACGGCCGCGCCGCCCGCACCCATTGAACCAAAGGTTCAGCCGGCCAAGCCAACGCCCCCCGCGCCGCCCTCCCCTGCCCCGGCGCTCCGTCTGCTGGCGCTGCTGCAACAGGAAGGACGGTTCATCGACTTCGTTCAAGAAGACATCGACGGCTACAGTGATGCGCAAGTGGGCGCCGCGGTGCGCTCCATCCACGCCGGCTGTCGCAAAGCGTTGCGCGAGCGCATCGAGCTGCAGCGCATCATCGCCGATGAAGATGGCAGCGAGGTCGTCGTCCAACCAGGCTTCGATCCGGCGGCCATTCGGCTGACGGGTAACGTCGCCGGCGCGCCGCCCTTCCGCGGTTCGTTACAGCACGGTGGCTGGCGCGCCGCCAAGGTTTCCCTGCCGCAAGCCCCGGGCGGCGGCGAGTCGGATGTAATCGCACCAGCCGAGGTGGAAATCGGATGAAGCACAGAGTTTGCGAGCAACGCCTGACTCTCCAATCCTCCGATCTGTAGTCTGTAGTCTGTTGTCTGCTGTCTGTAGTCTGCAGTCTCCCATGCCCCGCCCGCGTTACACGATCGGCATCGACCTCGGAACGACGAACTGCGCCGTTGCCTTCGTCGACACGACGCGCGGCAAAACGGTCGAGACCTTCGCGATCCCGCAACTGGTCGGCGAAGCGTCGGTGGCGCCGCAGGTGACACTGCCGTCGTTTCTCTATCTCGCCGGCGAGCATGACGTCGCCCCGGGCGCGCTCGCACTTCCGTGGGATCCCAAGCGCGACTTTGCTGTCGGCACCTTCGCGCGCCTTCAGGGTACCCGTGTGCCTGGACGACTGGTGTCCTCGGCAAAGTCGTGGCTCTGCCACGGTGGTGTGGATCGCACCGCTGCGATTCTCCCGTGGGGCGCGCCGGCCGAGGTCAGGAAGCTTTCGCCCGTGGATGCGTCGGCCCGCTACCTAGCGCACATCCGCGAGGCGTGGAATGACGCGCACCCCGAGGCTCCGCTCGAAGCGCAAGACGTCGTGTTGACGGTTCCGGCATCGTTCGATGAGGTTGCGCGCGAGCTCACGGTTGCGGCCGCCGCCGCCGCCGGCATCGCACGAGTCTGGTTGTTGGAAGAACCGCAAGCGGCCTTCTACGCGTGGCTGAGCGCCCGCGAGCGCGACTGGCGGGAACGGCTCGATGGGTTGAACCTGCTAGCGGTGATCGACATCGGCGGCGGCACGACCGACTTCAGCTTGATCGCCGCCCGCCGCAGAGAATCGGGGCTGGCGCTCGAACGGCTCGCCGTCGGCGATCATCTGTTGCTGGGCGGCGACAACATCGACATTGCTCTCGCCCGTCTGCTCGAACCGCAACTAGGCGGCCAGCTCGACAGTCAACGCTGGCACGCGCTCACGAATCTCTGCCGCACCGCGAAGGAAACCTTGCTGGGCGACGACCCGCCTGATGCGATGCCGATCCATTTGGTCGGACGCGGCCGTTCCGTCGTTGGTGGCGTGCTGACCGCTACGCTCTTGCGCGGCGACGTCGAGCGTGCGGTGATCGACGGCTTCTTTCCATTGGCGGATGTCGACGCGGTGCCGCGGCGCACGGCCCGTGCGGGATTGCAAGAATGGGGGCTGCCCTTTGCCTCCGAGCCCGAGGTCTCGCGGCATCTTGCCGCCTTTCTGCGCCGGCATCGCGACGATCAGCGCGGTGCGGAGGAGAACCCCGACGGTCGCCCCGACGCGATCTTGTTCAACGGCGGTGCGCTGAAGCCGGCACTGATTCGCAACCGCCTCCGCGATCAACTCGCGCGGTGGTACGGCGCGGAGGACGGCTGGCAACCGGCAGTGCTCGAAAGTGTCGACCTCGATCTGGCCGTGGCCCGCGGCGCTGCATACTACGGGCTGGTCCGGCGCGGGCTCGGTGTGCGCATCGGCGGCGGGGCGGCGCGCTCGTACTACCTCGGTATCAGCGCCGCGCCCGGCGTCGCCACGGCGGAGCAGGTCACGGCTCTGTGCCTGGTGCGGCGCGGCATGGAAGAGGGCGAGGAAATCGAGATCACCGATCCCGCGCTCGACGTGTTAACCAATCGCGGCGTCAGCTTTCCGCTGTACGCCTCGAGCACACGCACCGGCGAGCACGCCGGACAGCTGGTGACTGCCGAACGCGATTCGCTCACCGAGCTGCCGCCCATTCGAACGGTGCTGCGCTTCGGCAAGAAGCTGGAAGCCAGAAAGATTCCCGTGCATGTGCTTGCACGACTCACCGAAGTCGGCACGCTGGAGGTGTGGTGCCGCTCCCTTTCCACCGAGCATCGCTGGCGCTTGCAGTTTCAGTTGCGCGAGCAGATCCCGGCAACGGACGAGACCGAACCGGCGGCGCAGGAGGCCGAATCGGTCGTCGGCGCGGCGCCGCTGCAGGCTGCCGTCGAAGCGCTGCGCGCCGTGTTCCCTGCCGCGGAGTCCGCCGCCTCCGGCGATCCGGTTGGGCTCGTCCGCGTTTTGGAAGAACGCCTCGGGACAGGCAAGGACGCGTGGCCGCTGACCGCCATTCGCAAGCTGTGGGATGCTCTTTGGGAAGGTCACCAGGGGCGTACCCGGAGCCCGCAGCATGAGACCCGGTGGTTGAACCTCAGCGGATTTCTGCTGCGCCCCGGATTTGGCGCGGAGCTCGACGATTGGCGGACGCAGCAACTCTGGAAGATGAAGAGCGCGGGGCTGCGCTTCGCGCGGGCGGCGCAATGCCGGGCGGAGTGGTGGAACATGTGGAAGCGCATCGCCGGCGGTTTGACCCGGCAGCAGCAGCTCCAGCTCCACACCGAGTGCGCGCCTTGGCTGCTGCCGCGTCTCAAAACGAAGGCCAAGGGCCCGAAGCCGGGGCCGCAGGAGATCCGCGAGTACTGGCAGCTGATGGCGAGCTGCGAGCGTCTTTCCGCCGAAGCCAAAGCCGAGCTCGGCAACGCGCTGTTGCCGCTGATCACCAAGGGCAAGGCCGGCGACGTCGAGCTGTGGGCGCTGGGCCGCCTGGGCGCGCGCGCGCCGTTTCACGGACCGTTGAATTGTGTCGTCGCGCGATCGGTTGTGGCGCAGTGGGTCGAGGCGCTGCTGGCGACGGAGTGGCAAAAGCCCGAAGCCACGATGTTCGCGCTCGTGCAGCTGGCCCGCCGCGTCGGCGACCGTGAGCGTGATCTCGATGAGGCGTTACGTCAGCGGGTCGCGCAACGCATCGAGGGCCTGCGAGGAGGCCGGCGCGCCGCGCAGCTGGTTACTGAGATCGTTCCGCTCGAAGGACAAGAACGTGCGCGCATCCTGGACGAGTCACTGCCCGCTGGACTACAGATTCGGGCGGATGCGGCGGTGTCCTAGAGTTCACTTCTTTGAGAGCGTATAGCCCGCTCTTTTCGCCTGCTCTTCGGTGTCGAAGCAGACACGGTTCTCGTCTGACATATCGTAGTGTTCCTGGTCCAGGCGGTGATAGATCATGGACCGACGATTGCCTTCGAACTTTCCGACGCACTCACACTCTGCCCAAAGACCCAGCCCACCCTCGCGAGCCTTCCTCTCTGCGGCCTCGAAGTCATCCTTGCGGGAACACGGATAGTGCTCGGTCCGGCCATATCCCAGACGCGCCAACTGCAAGTTGAACAGGGATCCGTCCTGCAGGTAGACGTAGGCCAGCTCGCGACCTCGGTGATCCTTGTAGTCGATGCGCGCATCCTTCGGGTCGAATTCTAGACGGACCCGTTTACCCATCAGGGAGTCGGTGGTGAACTTTGAGGCCTCCGGACCGTAGCACTGAACCGCCTTGTGGGTGTCTTTGGTCTCTGGCGTATCAATGCACTTCAGCCGTACCTTGGTCCTTCCGTCGACGTAGATCGTATCGCCGTCAACCACCTTCGTAACACTAACCCATGCTCCACGCGCAGCAGGTGGTCTCCTGGCGAAAACGAGGACGACAATCAATGCAGCGAAAAGCCAAACCGGCCATCTCAAACGCTGTAGCGCTTTCATGCCCGGCTCACGGCTGCAACCTCGGCGCCAGGCGGCAAGGCAAGATCAACCGCGAAAACTACGCGTCAAAGCGAGCGTTCACCCGGTATCCAGTCGTCGGCGCGACACGAAAGTATCGGAGGAACTGAACTGCAGGTTGCTACGTGTACAGCCGCGGCTCGCCGGGCGGGCGGGTCTTCCAGCGCTTGTGAAGCCAGATCCACTGCTCGGGGTAGCGGCGGATCATCTCCTCGATCACGGCGCTGCAGCGCTGGGTGTTGGTGCGAATGTCCACCTCGCGATCACCGGTCGATGCCATTTCGATCTCCGGCAGCATCTCGATGCGGTGCGTGCCGGTCTCGCCTTCGCGGACGAGGAACACCGGATACACCGGCGCACCGGTGAGCATGGCGAGGCGTGCCGCGCCCGGCGTCGTACATGCCGGCTTGCCGAAGAAGTCGACGAAGACGCCGAAGCTGTGGGTTTGATTCTGATCCGACGGGACGACCAGGATGCCATGCTGCTTCAGCACGCGCAGCGCTTCCTTGGCCGCCGCCTTCTTCTTGATCAACTGGGTTCCCGCCGCGCTGCGGATCGCGGTGATGGCGGCATCGAACAGCGGGTTGTGCATCGGCCGATGTACGAGGGTGACCGGATGGCCGAGCAGGCTATGCGCGTACGCCAGCAGCTCCCAGTTCCCGAAGTGCGCCGTCGCAATCACCGCACCATGCTGCGCAGCCGCATCGATAGCGCGATCCCATGCCGCCCGATCCGCAAAGCTGACGATGTTCGGCAAGTGGGCGGCATCGAGCTGCGGCAGGTGACAGAACTCAGCGACGACGCGGCCCAGGTTGCGGCAGCTGGCGCGCAGGATCCGGCGCCGCTCGGTGAGCGTCTTTTCCGGAAACGCGATGGCCAGGTTGAACAGGGCGACACGCCGGTCGCGGAAGTCCAAGAGATAGAATACCTCGCCGAGCCACGCGCCCAGCCGCAGCACAAAATTGCGCGGCAGCGCCGCAAACAGGGCGAAAGCGAGGCGGAACCCCGCGTACTCGAGACGATAGATCAGCGGAACGTGGACGGGCGTCGGACCGACCGTGCCGCCGTCCGTCATAACGGACTTGGACTGCGAGCGTTCCAGGCCCTAGACCGCCACCGCTTCAGGCACCGAGTCTCCGAAGGCGGCACGTTCCTTCGCCAAGAGGTCGCCGTATACCTGACGGTCGATCTCCCGGTAGCGCGCCAGCGCTTCGTCCATGCGCGCGACGCTACCCTCCGCCGCCGCCAGCTCTTCGAGCTTTCCCGTTATCCAGGCGATGTGCCACTTCTCGTCCTTGGTCACCTCGCGGAGGATCTCCAAGGTTTCGGGCTCGACGTTGGGGCGCGCAGCATGCTCGGTGTAGCGCTGATGCGAACGTTCCTCGACGACGACCGTCAGGGCGAGGATGTCGATCAGATTGCGGGGGACGACGCGCAAACCGATGCGCGATTGGTAGCCGTCGGCCAGCTTCGCGGGGGCGCCGCCAAGGTCCGAAATGCGCTTGGTCCACAGCCAGGCATGGCGGGTTTCGTCGGCCAGATGCAAGGACAACTTGACCTGGGACTCCGGATCGTCGAGGTGCGACATGAGGCGAAACAACAGATTCGCGCCGCGCAGCTCGGCGTCGCGGTAATAGCTCAGCAACAAGATCATCCGTGGGTCTGCAGCCATTCCTGCCTCCTTATCCCCTACCCCGCAAAACGGCGTCTTGAACCGTATATTGAAAATCCCTGTCCAGATCAAGGTGAGCCATCGGGGCGCGCCGCCAGCGCCGGTGCCACCAGACCCATTCCGCTGGATTTTCGCGAATTTGCTCCTCGATCGCCGCATTGAACTGGCGCGTCAACGAGCGAATGCCGGTCGTCAGGTCGCCGCCGGGCTCGATGACGAACGGCGGCTTGACGGTAATGCGGTGGCCGCCGCCCGGCCGCCGTCGAATGAACACGGCGATGGCCGGGATGTCGCGGCGAATCGCCAGTGACGCGGCGGCCGCCGGCGTGCGTGCCAACCGCCCGAAGAACGGCACTGAAATCGAGGGGGCGTGCGTGTCTTGATCGATCAGCATCGCCAGCACGGAGTTCGCCTTCAATGCCTTGAGAATCTGGCGCGCCGAACTGGGGCTCTCCCGCAGGATGGTCTGCACGCCTTGCCGGGACCGGAAGTCGACCAAAATCTGATTCAGACGGACCGCGTAGATGCGCCGCGCAATCGCCGCCACCGGCACGCCACGCCACGCAAAGTAGGCGGCCAGCAGCTCCCAGTTACCGATGTGCCCGGTGACGATCACCGCCCCCTTCCCGGCCGTGAGCATCGCCTGCGCATGCTCCCACCCCTCCACCTCGAAGTACGTCTCCCACCGCGCCCGGATCTCGTCGATCTTGGCGAGCTCAAAGAAGCAGCGCGCGATGTTGATGAACGAGGCGCGGGCCAAGTGCGCGCGCGCCGCGGCGGTGAGGTCGTCGCCGAACGCGATGTGTAAGTGCTCGATTGCCAGCCGCCGGGACTTGCGCAAGACTCGATACACCACGGCGCCCACCACATCGGCCAGGCGGAGCGCCTGCTCGAGCGACAGGCGGCCGAGGAGCCACAGCGATACACGCGCTCCGGCGGCCACCGCCCCGTTCTTGAGCCGCCGCACGCCGCGCCGCAACCGCGGTGAGGTCTTGAACTTCATGAATGGCCTATGGCCTATGGCTTATAGCATATGGCCCGTGAGCCCTTCGCCACAGGCCGTACGCCGTTGTTCCTTACACCACCCCTGCCTTCAGAAGATCGTGCAGGTGAATGATCCCGGCGGGCTTCCGGTTGCCGGCGGCGAGCACGAACAGCGACGTGATGCTGTGACGCTCCATGACGGCGACGGCCTGCGCCGCCAGAGCCGCCGCCGCAATCGTCTTGGGGGTCGCGCTCATAATGTCGGCCGCCGCCGTCGCCCGGATGTCGTCGACCTTTTCGAGCGCGCGGCGCAGATCGCCGTCGGTGATCACGCCGACGAGATTCCCATCGTCGTCCACGACGCCCGTGACCCCGAGCCGCTTGCCGGTGATTTCGAGCAGCGTGTCGTGAAACGGCGTCGTCGTACGCACCAGCGGTAGCGCCGCGCCGTGGTGCATGAGGTCTTCGACCTTCAGGAATCGACGGCCGAGCGCGCCAGCGGGATGCAACTGGGCAAAGTCTTCGGCGCTAAAGCCCTTGCGCTCGAGTAGCGCCACTGCAAGCGCATCGCCCAACGCCAGCGCCGCGGTCGTGCTGGCAGTCGGCGCCAGCCCGAGCGGACACGCCTCCTCCGCCACGCTCACGTCGAGGACGACGTCGGCCGCCCGTCCCAGCGTCGACGTCGAATCACCGGTCAGCACAACCAGCGGCACGTCCAAGAACTTCACTAGCGGCAGGAGGCGCAGGATCTCGTCCGTCTCGCCGCTGCTCGACAACGCTATGACGACGTCGCCCTTCATGAAGACACCCGCATCACCATGCGCGGCCTCGGCGGCGTGCAGGAAAAGCGAGGGGGTTCCGGTGCTCGTCAGTGTCGCCGCAAGCTTGCGGCAGATGAGCCCCGATTTACCCATGCCCGTGACCACGACTTTGCCTTTGCAGGCGGCAAGCAGATCCAGGGCGCGATCGAAGCGTGCGTCCAGACGGCCCGCCAACGCGCTGATCGCAGCGGCCTCGATGCACAGCACACGCCGGGCGCGACGCACGCCGTCGCTGTCCTGTGCTCGGCGCACCGTCGGCGGTCGTCTAGCGATGCTCGGCGTTCGGAGCTTGTCTTTCATTCTCACGTCTTGCCCGCGGCCCCTCGCAGCGAGCCAACGGCGAGCGGACCCGCCGAACGAGCGCTGGGCGCAGCCCTAGCTTTCCTTGGCAATGGCATCGAGCCGTTTCAACTCCCGCAGCAACGTTTCCAGCTCGTCGAGCCGATACGAGTTCGGCCCGTCGCTCAACGCGCGGTCCGGATCCTCGTGCACCTCGAGGAAGACGGCGTCCACGCCGACCGCCACCGCGGCGCGCGCTAACGGGCGGATGAGGTCACGCTGACCGCCCGACGCGCGGCCCTGTCCGCCGGGCAATTGGACACTGTGGCCGGCGTCGTACACGACCGGGTATCCGAAGCGCGCCATGATCGCCAGCGCGCGCATGTCGGCGATCAGATTGTTGTATCCGAAGGATACGCCGCGCTCGGTCACCATGAGTTGCTGATTGCCGGCGCCGGCGAGTTTTTCCAGCACGGGCTCCATGTCCCAGGGCGCCAGAAACTGCCCCTTCTTCACGTTCACCGGCCTGCCGGCGCGCGCCACCTCGACGAGGAAATCGGTCTGCCGGCAGAGAAAGGCCGGGGTCTGCAATATATCGGCGACCTCCGCAGCGGCCCGGATCTGGTCGCGCTCGTGCACGTCGGTCAGCACCGGCACGCCCACCTGCCGCTTCACGGCAGCAAGAACCTTCAGCCCCTCGCTCAGCCCGGGACCGCGATACGAGCTGCGCGAGGTGCGGTTGGCCTTGTCGAACGACGACTTGTAAATAAAGGGCACGCCGGCGCGTTCGGTGATCGCGCGCAACGCCATGGCGTGCCGCAGCGCGTGATCGCGGCTTTCGATGACGCAGGGGCCGCCGATGAACACGAAGGGTCGCCGGCCGCCGATCTGCACGGGTCCGACCCGCACGGTGACGGGCTGCGGCATCGGGACTATCGCGACACCGCGCTCAGCAATGGCGTGCGCGCCGCCTCCAGCTTGTGCTGCAGTGCCGCCTTGATGAATCCCTTGAACATCGGATGGCAGTCGAGCGGGCGCGACTTGAACTCCGGATGAAACTGGCTGGCCAGGAAGAACGGATGATCGGGCAATTCGATCATCTCGACGAGCGACTCGTCCGGAGAGAGCCCGCTCAGGATCAGTCCGTGCTGCGTCAGGGTGTCGCGATACGCGTTGTTGACCTCGTACCGATGACGATGGCGCTCGCTGATCTTGCGCTTGCCGTACACGCGGAACGCCAGCGAGTCCTCGTGCACGATGCAGGCATAGGCTCCCAGCCGCATCGTTCCGCCTTTGCTGGTCACCGAGCGCTGTCCGGTCATCAGATCGATGACGGGATAAGGGGTGTGCTCGTCGACCTCGGTGGAATTGGCGCGCTCCAGCCCGCACACGTGCCGCGCGAACTCGATGACCGCCATCTGCATGCCGAAGCAGATACCGAGGAACGGCAGCTTCTCTTCGCGGGCGTAGCGCACCGCCGCGATCTTGCCTTCGGTGCCGCGCGGCCCAAACCCCATGGGCACCAAGATGCCGTCGGCATTTTCGACCGCGGCCGGTAGACCGTCTTGCTCGATCTTCTCCGAATCGATGTACTCGACCTCGACCTTGCACTCGTTGGCGATGCCGCCGTGCACCAGCGCCTCGTTGAGGCTCTTGTAGGAGTCCGTCAGGTCGACGTACTTGCCGACCATGGCGATGCGCACGTGGTCGCGCGGGTGCTTCACCGTCTGCACGACCTTGGCCCACTTGCTGAGGTTGGGCGTGCCGGTCCACATGTTCAGCTTCTCGACGATGCGCTCGTCGAGTCCCTCTTCGTGGAAGATCAGCGGCACCTCGTAGATGCAGTCGACGTCCTTGGCGGTGATGACGGCGTTCTCGTCGACGTTGCAGAAATGGGCGATCTTCGCCTTGATCTTGCGCTCGAGGAAGCGATCGGTGCGGCACAGCAGCACGTCGGGCTGGATGCCGAGGCCGGTAAGCTCCTTCACGCTGTGCTGCGTCGGCTTGGTCTTCACCTCGCCGGCCGCGCTGATGAAGGGCACCAGCGTCAGGTGGATGTAGAGCACGTTCTCGCGGCCGCGGTCCCAGCGGAATTCCCGAATCGCTTCCAGGAACGGCAGGCTTTCGATGTCGCCCACGGTGCCGCCGACTTCGCCGATGGTGATGTCGTAGCCTTCGGCCGCCTCGAGGATGCGGCGCTTGATCTCGTCGGTGATGTGCGGGATCACCTGCACCGTGCCGCCGAGGTACTCGCCGCGGCGCTCGTTGGCGATGACGCGGTCGTACACCTGGCCGGTGGTGAAGTTGTTCTTCTGGCTCATCCGCGACGACAAGAAGCGCTCGTAGTGCCCGAGATCGAGGTCGGTCTCGGCGCCGTCGTCGGTGACGAAAACCTCGCCGTGTTGGAACGGGCTCATGGTCCCCGGATCGACGTTGATGTACGGGTCCATCTTGAAGATGGTGACCTTGAGGCCGCGGCTCTCGAGGAGCGCGCCGATCGAGGCCGAGGCCAATCCTTTGCCCAGGGACGACACCACGCCCCCGGTCACGAAGATGAACTTGGTTCGCTTCCCGTCAGTCGCCATGCGCCACCCCCCTCTTGTCGGCTTCGCCTGCCACCATCGCACGGGCCCGTTCCAGATCCTGCGGCGTATCTACTTCTACACCAGCGCTGGGCGTCTGCGCCACCTGAATGCGAAATCCCCACTCCAAGGCGCGCAACTGCTCCAGTTTTTCCGCCTGCTCCAACGGCGTCGGCGCCAGACGCGCGAACGTCAGCAAGAAGTCGCGCCGATAGGCATACAACCCGACGTGCCGGTACCCGAAGACGCCGTCCGCAGGACTGCCGTCCGCAGGACCGCGCCAGTGCGGCAGCGGGCTGCGCGAGAAGTACAGCGCGTAGCCGTCGCGGTCGGTGACGACCTTCACGACGTTGGGGTTGGTCATTTCCTGCTGATCATAGATCGGCGTCTTCAGCGTCGCCATCGGCAACGCGGGATCCGCATCTATGATCGCGACCGTGGCGTCGACCATCGGCGTTTCCAAGAATGGCAAGTCACCCTGCACGTTGACGACGACGTCGGCGTCGAGGTCCGCCGCAACCTCGGCGATGCGATCGGTACCGGATTGATGCGTTGGACTCGTCATGACCGCCTCGCCCCCGAAACCGCGCACCGCGGCAGCGACGCGCGCATCATCGGTCGCGACCAGGACGCGGTCGATTCGCGCGACAGTCCGGGTGCGCTCGTAGACGTGCTGGATCATGGGTTTGCCGTCGATCAGCAGCAGCGGTTTTCCGGGGAGACGTGTGGACTCAAAGCGCGCGGGGATAATGGCGACGACGCGTGAGCCCATAAAAAGAAAACCCGTGGCCAGGAACGAGCCACGGGACGACACGTATAGCAGAGGCGGACGGCAAGTCAAACTTGCGCGGTTCGCGAAGTTCGTCTCGTCGTCCCCGCCACGGACTGCACGAAACGTTCGCGCACATCTCGTGACGGCGCAGAGAAGGGCGAGGCATTTCCGGATTTACGCAAGCGGCGGTGGTTCACGTGGGGATCGGCGGAACAACGAGCGGCAATGTCATTGTGGGGGGGAAATGCCTCGGCCCTACATTCCCTCGCAAGGCGACGTACGCTGACAGCGGCGGGCAGAACAGCTCATGCGTCACCCCCTTCGGCGGCGCGCCGCTTTGTAATGGGACGCCGGGTCGTAGGCGATCTGATCGACGAGCTCGAGGATGCGGCGCTGCTTGTGTCGTTTGATGTATTCGCGCAGGGCGGTCGTAACCGCGCCTCGTCAATCAGCCGGTCATCGATTGCGAGATTGGTCGGCATCGCACGTACTCCTCGGCACGCAGTCTTACACAACGAGATGTGTGAGAGAAGCGCAGGCACCAGGCCGGCTACCCTGCCAAGTGTGGCGCAGCCTGCCATCGATGTAGGGGCGAGGCATTTCCCATCAATCCGGCAGGGGCGACCGACATCACATGGACCGCGCGCACCTCGTACCGGCACCCAAGTAGCCCCGGAAATGCCTCGCCCTTGCGGCGCCGCGTATTACACGAAACTTTCGCGTATGAACGGCGGCCCGCAAAGAAGGGCGAGGCATTTCCGACCGAGCACACACCGCCGCGCGCTACTGCACCAGCCGCACGCTTCTCGGGCTGCCGTACTCTTGCACCCGGAAATGCCTCGCCCCTACACTGCATTCATGGCATTCGATCCCGAGCGGCATCATCGTCAATCAATCCGCCTGCGGGGCTATGACTACCGTTCGCCGAGTGCCTACTTCGTCACCGCCGTCACGGTCAACCGGGAATGTCTCTTCGCAGACCTGTCGCTCTGCTCTATCGTCGAACGATGCTGGCTGGCAATCCCGCGCCACTCCGCTCATGCGGCGCTGGATGCGTGGGTGGTCATGCCGAACCATATCCACGGTATTGTTGTGATCGACCGACGACCGGACCGCGGCGACACGAGCCCGGCGTCATCGGGACACGTTCGGGTCGGGTCATTGGGCACCATCATCGGCAGCTTCAAATCCCTGACCACGCGTCGCATCAATCGTGCACGCCGGACACCCGCCGCGCCGGTATGGCAGCGGAACTACTACGAGCACATCGTGCGGAACAATGAGGAACTGAACCGCATTCGCGCCTACATCGCCGCCAACCCAATGCGCTGGGATCTCGATCGCGAGAACCCCGAACGCGGCAGCGGACGTGACGAATGGAATGCCGACGAAGATCGCTGGTTCACCCCAAGCCGTCCAATGTCTTCATCTGCGCATAGGTTTTCGTAGGGGCGAGGCATTTCCCATCGGTCTGGCAATAGCGCTCGCGATCACGCCGACCACCTACATCTGCACCGGCGGTAAACGACACTCGGAAATGCCTCGCCCTGGCGGCGCCACGAATTGCACGAAACGTTCGCGGATGGACTGCGGCCGGCAAAGAAGGGCGAGGCATTTCCGGATTCACGCGCGCGACAGTCTTTGGCGCAGCGGCCGGTGGGACCAACGATCGGCGGTGCCAGGATGAGGGAAATGCCTCGCCCCTACATTCAATGTGATGCCTGCGAGGGCCAAAGGGTGGCAGGGAGCGCTACCGCACCCGGCCAGGGCTCCGAGCCAACGTCGCGTGGAATAGCGCGCATCCCCGTCGGGGCGAGGCATTCCGCGGCGTGCGCGCCTGCCCGTTTCGGATATCGTTACTCGAGGAGAGCACAGCCATGGAGGACAGGCTCATACCGGGGTACGCCTATCTCGTAACCAATCCAGAGCGCTTGGGCGGCAAAGCCACCATCCGAGGGACCCGCTTCTCGGTGTCGTTCATCCTCGCTTGCCTCGCTGAGGGAATGTCCTACGAGGACATCGTGCGCGACTACTCCGAGTTTCCACGCGAGAGTATTCCCGAAGTGCTGCGCTACGGCGCGGCGGCCAGCGATCGGCCCGATGTGGCTGCTTGATGTCAACTTGCCCAACGGCGTGCTGGCAGTGCTGCGAGGGTTGGGCATTGCCTGCGACACCACGGTAGCCAGGTTGTCGGCAGTTGACCGCGCACTGGTCGCAGCCCATTCAATAAACCACAAGAACATGTGATAAGAACGGTATGAGCACACGACAGCTGATCGAAAGGGAACTCGACGCTCTGCCGGAGCCCTTGCAGCAGGAGGTGTATGACTTCGCGTGCTTCCTGCGGCGCCGGGCCCAAGAGGAACGATTCGACGGCTTGCTCCTGAGCGAATCCGCGCTGAGCAAGGACTGGAATGCGCCTGAAGAGGACGCGGCGTGGAAAAGCCTGTAGCCGGTGAGGTCGTTGTCCTACGGTTTCCCCAGACGAATCTGCAGGCGGGCAAGCGCCGCCCCGCGCTGGTCGTTGCGGACCTCACCGGTGATGATCTCATCCTCTGCCAGATCACTACTCAGACGCGCTCCGACGCTACTCCGTTCCGCTGGTCGCGAGGGCCGATTGTCGAGGCGGTGCGGGCGTTAAGCGAGCGCCTCCACCCTAACCCTCCTCCGTTCGCGGAGGTGCTCACAGGAGGAGGGGACCGGAGCTTGCCAAAGGCACCGCGCGATCAAGTCCCCTCCTTTGCGAACATTTCCGTGAGCGGAGGAGGGTCAGGGTGGAGGCCTCTTCTCTCCGTCCGCATCGGCATGCATACCGGGCCGGTGGTGATTGCCGACGGCGGTGAGCCCTTCGGCGTAAACAGCGCACTCGTTGCGCGCTGATCGGAGCGTCGGTGGATTATCTGATCTCGCGGTTTCGCACCTCCGCACCGGCCGCCAAGCGGCGCCGAAGTGAGTTTCAGACCTTACAAATGCGCTGCGGAGCTCCTCGACGACCGGAAGAATTCGCTGCTCGAGCGAGCAAAGTGTCGGATCGATGAGCGTTTTTCTACGCTCGATGAGGGACATCTCTGCACCGAGGACGAAATTGTCCGCGACGAGACAATGAGCGCGGCTGTCGACCTGACAGTTTTCGTCGATGACCGAACCTGCGGCTTAACCGGCGAATGAATTTGCGGCAACCAACGATGAAAGGCGCTTCTGCAAGAATTAGTGTCCTGAGTCAAAAGTTCGATGAAGAAAGCCAGGGACCAACACGGTGCTTCGCAGACATCTCATCCCCTCACCCTGACCCTCTCCCGAGGGGAGAGGGGACCTTCTTGCTCCCTCTCCTCCCAGGAGAGGGACGGGGTGAGGTGTTGAAATATTCGGCCGCCCACGCGCCGCACGGGTGGTAAACCATATTCGGAAATGCCTTGCCCTTGCGGCGCGGCGGATGCCCGAAGCGCTCGGGGATGGACTGTGGCCTGCAAAGAAGGGCGAGGCATTTCCGGATACATGCACGCGATGGTTGTCAGCGCGGCGGCCGGTGGGACGACGACCAGCGATGTCATCACGGGGGGAAATGCCTCGCCCCTACGAAGCCGATCCCAATCCGCTCGGTTGATCGTACGCGTGCGATGATCTAACCTCGCCCACCGTGCGCTATCGTCAGACACTGATCCCCACACTCAAGGAAGACCCGACCGACGCCGAGGTCGTGAGCCACAGGCTGATGGTGCGCGCCGGCATGATTCGCCAGGTCGCCCGCGGCATCTACGACTTCCTGCCGCTCGGCTTGCGCGTCGTGCGCAAGGTCGAGCAGATCGTGCGCGAGGAAATGGACCGCGCCGGCGCGCAGGAGATCCTCATGCCCGCGATCTGTCCCGCCGAGCTGTGGCAAGAGAGCGGACGCTGGGACCAGTACGGCAAAGAGCTGCTGCGCATGAAGGACCGCTACGAGCGTGACTTCTGCTTCGGCCCGACGCACGAAGAGGTGGTCACTGACATCGTGCGGCGCGCGGTGCGCTCGTACCGCGAGCTGCCGATCAACCTCTATCAAATTCAGGTGAAGTTTCGCGACGAGCTGCGGCCGCGCTTCGGCCTGATGCGCGGGCGCGAGTTCATCATGAAGGATGCGTATTCGTTCCATGTCGACGCCGACGACTTGAATCGCGAGTACCAGAACATGGCGGAGACCTACCGGCGTATCTTCCAGCGCTGCGGTCTCGACACGCGCCAGGTCGAATCGGATACCGGCGCCATCGGCGGGCGGCGTGCGCATGAGTTCCAGGTGCTCGCCGACTCGGGCGAGGACGCCATCGTCAGCTGCAACCGTTGCGAGTACGCCGCCAACGTCGAGAAGGCTGAGATCGGGCCCAGCCGCGACACCGCGGCGCATCGCGCCACGGCACCGCTGAAGAAAGTGCGGACCCCCGAGAAGCGCACCGTCGAAGAGGTCGCCGCCTTTCTCGCCGAGCCGCCGCAGCGCTTCATCAAGACTCTTTTGTGCGTCACTGCCAGCGGTGAGAGCGTCGCGGCATTGGTGCGCGGCGACCACGAGCTGAGCGAGATCAAACTGCGCAACCTGCTCGGCGTGCCGTGGGTCGCCATGGCCGACGCTCCAACGGTGGAGCGTATCAGCGGCGCCGCCGTCGGCTTCGCGGGCCCGGTCGGCCTGCGTACACGGACGATCGCCGATGCGGCGTTGCGCGGGATGACCGGCGGCGTTACCGGCGCAAACGAAACCGATCATCACTTCGTTGACGTCGATCAGCAACGCGACTTTCCGGACGTACAGTTTGGCGACTTGCGGTCGGCGCGAGTCGGTGATCCCTGTCCGCGCTGCAAAGACGGTGTCTTCGCGGGTCACCGTGGCATCGAAGTGGGCAACATCTTCTATCTCGGCACCAAGTACAGCGCGGCCATGAAGGCGACCTACCTCGATGCCGGTGGCCAGGAGCATCCCATCGAGATGGGTTGCTACGGCATCGGCATCACGCGCACCGCCGCCGCCGCGGTGGAACAGTTCCACGACGATAACGGTATCATCTGGCCAATGCCGCTGGCGCCGGCGCACGTGCACGTCGTGCCGGTGAGTTGGGGCGACCAGCGCATGCGCGAAACCGCGGAGTTGTTGTACACCAACCTGCAGAACGCCGGCGTGGAAGTCCTGCTCGACGATCGGGAGGAGCGCCCGGGGATCAAGTTCAAAGATGCCGACCTCATCGGCATTCCGCTGCGCGTCACCATCGGCGCCAAAAGCCTCGACCGCGGCTGTGTGGAGCTCAAACGGCGCGAAGAGAAGTCCGCCCAAGACCTGCCGCTGGCCGACGCGGTAAACCGCATCACCGCGATGGTCCGCACCGGGCTGTCGGCATGAGCTTGCACTGGCCGTTCGGTATCCGCCAAGGAGGCATGCGCGCGCGCCTCATCTTTGCGCTCGACGTCAGCTCCGTGAAGGAGGCCATGGATCTCGTCGACCGCTTGTCGCGTGACGTCGGCTTGTTCAAGGTGGGCAAGCAGCTCTTCCTGCATGCCGGGCCGCAGATCGTGCAGCAGATTCGCGAGCACGGCGGCGAGGTATTCCTCGATCTGAAGTTTCACGACATTCCGCGCACCGTCGCGAAGGCCGCCGTCGAGGCGACGCGCATGGGCGTACGCATGTTCGACGTGCATGCCTCGGGCAGCCTCGAGATGATGCAGCGCACCATCGCCGAGGTCAGCAAGGTGTGCCGCGGCGAAGGCCTGCGCCGGCCGAAGATGCTGGCGGTGACCGTGCTCACCAGCCTGAACCGCGACGACCTCAAGCGCGTCGGCGTGATGAGCGGCGTCGAGAACCAGGTCGTCCGTTTGGCGTGCCTGGCGAAGGAGGCGGGCATGGACGGCGTCGTCGCGTCGCCGCAGGAGATCGCGCCGATTCGCAAGGAGTGCGGCCGCGGCTTCTTGATCGTCACGCCCGGGGTGCGCTTGCGCGGCGACACGTGGGAGGATCAGAAGCGCGTCATGACGCCGGAGGCCGCCATCCGTGCCGGAGCCGACTATCTGGTGATCGGGCAGCCGATCCGCGAGGCCGCCGATCCCGTCGTTGCGGCGCGCGAGATCGTCGCAGCCATGGAGCGCGGCCTGAGCTCGCCCGAGCGCCGCGGCCGCCCCGCAGTTGAGCCGCCGCAACCCTAACCGCTCCCCCGCGCTGCTGCTCGGCATCGGGAGCCTTGCCCTCGTTACCCTACTGCTGGCGACGAGGCTGATGTGGATGCGCAACCCCGACATGAACGACATTCCGGAAGCGGAGCAACGCTACTTGCGTGCGGCGTTGCAGGCGGCCACCGTGGCCCGGGGCTTCCTCGCATGGATGGACGGCGCCATCGAGCGCCTGTCGCCGGAACGGAGCGCGGCGCTGGCCGAAGAAGCGCGCCGCCTGCACGCCGACGCGTTGCGCGGTGCGCGCGCGGCGCTGGACGCGTCGCCGCCACCCACCGACCTGGCCCCGTTCGCGACCCGGCTCGACGCCGGTTTCGGGGACGTCGAGCAAGCCTTCGCACACTTTGTGTCGCAGCCCGATGCACCGCCGATGCGCCGTATCGGCGACATCCTGAGCGCCATGCATTACGTCGCGCGCGCGCAGGAGACCTTCTACGCACTGCGCCGGGCGCTGTCGCCGTTTGCCGCGTACTGGGTGCTGCCCGGCGTCCAGGTCGAGGATCCCCCCGCGCCCACGGCCCCGGACGCACCGCCAACCGGCGTCATGCACGTCTCCGCCGGCGGTCATCACGGCGGTTTCGCCGTGTACGTGCCGGAGACGTACACCACCGAGCGGCCGTGGCCCGTGATCGTCGCGCTCCACGGCGGCTCCGGTAACGGCGACGATTTTCTGTGGACCTGGGTGCGCGAAGCGAAGAGTCTTGGATATCTGCTCGTGGCGCCCACGGCCGTGCGCGATACTTGGAGCGAGGTCGACGACGTCGGCCTGCTGGAAATTCTCTCGTGGCTGACGCGCCGCTATCGCGTCGATGACCGCCGCGTGCTGCTCACCGGCCTCTCCGACGGCGGCACCTACACGCTGCTCTACGGTCTCGCGCATCCTGACGTATATCGGGCGCTGGCGCCGCTATGCGGCGTGCTGCATCCGGCGAACGAAGCGCTTGGGAACCTCGGCCGCGCTCGCAGCGTGCCCATCTATCTGGTGCACGGGGCGCAGGACTTTTTGTTTCCCGTGGCGCTGGCGCGCCTGGCGCGCGATACTCTCCTCAACGCCGGCGCCGCGCTCGAATATCGCGAGTTGCCCGAGCTGTCGCACACCTACCCGCGCTCCGAAAACGTGCGCATCCTGCGGTGGTTCGAGGCGTTGCCGAGAGTCCCGTAGGGGCGATCCTCGTGATCGCCCTTCTTGCTCGCGCCTTGGCTGCATCGGGGCGAATACAAGATTCGCCCCTACCCGTGGAGGTTGCGAACGAACCCGCCGCTGCTTTACCCGCGAGAGCGGTTCGCCGGGTTCTCTTCGTCCTCGGCCCAGCGTGCTGGATTGTCGACGATGTACTGCCGAATCGCATCCAGCGAGGCTTCATTTCGGATGATGTGCTCGTAGTAATTTCGCTGCCACAACTTCGCTGCGAAGGGCAGCCAGTGCCCGCGCGCAACACCGGCGGAATAGGCCCGGGTAGCAATCGATTTGAATGCTTGGACGACACGCCCGACGGTTCCGGCGAATGTTCCGTAGGGGCGATCCTTGTGATCGCCCTTCCCGCCTCGCGCGGAGGCCGCGTCGGGGCGAATACAAGATTCGCCCCGACCTTGCGGGGTCGGGTTCAGGAACAGTATTGCGTGGATGTGGTTGGGCATGACGACCAACTGGTCCAGCTGCACGTACGGAAAGCGGGCCGGCAACGCGGACCACTCCGCGGCGATCATCCGCCCTGCGTCGTTTGAGAACATGCGTGGCGGGTCTCCAAGGACATCGCCAAACAGACATTCGCGATTCTGCGTGCAGATCGTTACGAAGTAGGCTCCCGTTTGGCTGTAGTCGTGGCCCAGTAGACGTACCGAACGGCGACGGTGCGTGCTGAGACTCGGTGCTAGCTCCACACGCCCCGTACAAAGCGCCGCGATGAACTCACGGTCCCCTTCGAGGAAGTCCAGGTCTCCGAGTCGCTCGATTGCTACCCACCGAACCGCTGCGAACACTCGATTGCGAATGGCGGCGGTGTAGTCCCAGATGGAGAAGAAGCTCAACGCGAATGGCTCGCGCTCCGGATATTGATGGCGCGTTGTCCACAGCAGCGGGCCGATGATCGCCTCGATGCCGAGCTCCTCTTGCAACTCACGGCGCAGGCATGCCTCCAGGCTTTCGCCGGGCTCGACCTTGCCGCCGGGAAACTCCCACTTGCCCGGATGATGCCCGCCCGGCGCGCGCTGACAGACGAGCACCCGGCCGTCGCGTACGATCATGCCGGCGGTAACCTGGACGACTCGTTGAGCCACGTGGACCTGAGGTGCAGCGGTGCAGCACGCTGCGCCCGCTGTCACTGCAGGCGGGCCGCC
>Ga0209415_10001226_pt1 | contig 48924 bp, 50 predicted proteins | sample PeaSoiSIISIP2007_FD_187696 | JGI IMG/M metagenome (GOLD analysis project Ga0209415, IMG submission 187696) | Peat soil microbial communities from Weissenstadt, Germany - SII-SIP-2007 (SPAdes) (version 2) | ecosystem: Environmental > Terrestrial > Soil > Wetlands > Peat | place: Germany... | reverse complement strand
GCGAAATGCGACGTACTGATCGGCGTTCCCGGCCCCTACGGCGTCCTCTTGGGTGAAGATCGCCGCGAAAACGAAACCGCCCGCCCGATATAGCTAGAGCGCATTCCGAATCCGCCTAAAGGGCGGAGCGCATTCGCTGCACGATCTCGGTGAGGATGGCGGCGGACGTGCCCATGTTGAGCCGCACGAAAGCTGCCGATTGGGGGCCGAAATCGCGGCCGCGCGTCAGCGCGACGCGGCTGCGCTCGAGGAAGACCGACATCGGATCCGCTCCGAGACCGAGGGCGGTGCAATCGAGCCAGGCGAGATAGCTCGCCTGCGGCTCGCGGTAGCGCACGCCGGGCAGTTCGCGCGCCAGCAAGTCGCTCAACAACCGCCGGTTCCCGTCGAGATAGCCCAGGAGCGCGTCGAGCCACGGTGCGCCGTGCTCGAACGCCGCCAGCGATGCAATGACGCCGAGGTTGCCGACGCTGGCGTGTGCCAACGTCCCAAGCCGCACGCGCATGCGCTCGGTGCCCGCGATCGCGAGCGCGCACTTGAGTCCGGGCAGATTCCAGGCCTTCGAGGCCGAGCTGAGCGCGACCGCGTCGCAGTCGAGCGGATCGGCGACGGTGAGAAACGGTACGAAGGTGGCCGGGGGCATCGTCAGCGGCGCGTGAATCTCGTCCGCGATGACGAGCACGCCGTGCCGCTGCGCCAATTCGGCGATGCGCGTTAGCGTGGCGGCGGCGAACACTTTGCCCAGCGGGTTGTGCGGCGAGCACAGGAGATAGACCGCCGCACCGCCGGCGAACGCGCGCTCGAGCGAGGGGAAATCGAGTTCCCAGCCGCTCTCGCCGCGCAACAGCGGAACGTCTTCGATCCGCCGCTGCGCTTCCCCGACGACGCGGTAGAACGGCGGATAGACGGGTGAATTCACGACGACCCGATCGCCCGGCTTGGCCAGCGCCTGCAGGATCGCGGCGATACCGACCAGGACGTCGGGAATCGCGACGACGCCACGCGGGTCGAGCGTCCAGCCGAACCGCTGCCGGGCGAAGCGCGCGTAGGCCTCGCCGAGGCCGGCGGTGTTGGCGTAGCCGCAGTCGTCGTGAGCGATCGCGTCCAGCAGCGCCGCGCGCACCGGTTCGGCCAGCGGAAAATCCATCTCCGCGACCCACGCCGGCACGACGTCCGGCGGATACGTCGTCCACTTCGCGCTGCGCCGTTTGCGCAGTTCGCCGATCGAGAGATCGTCGAAGGCCGGCATTAGCGGGCGAAGACGCGCTTGCGGATCTCTTCGGTCATCACGGCCAGCAGGATCACGGCGCCGAGCACGATGTCCTGCGTGTAGGACTCGATGTTCAACAAGTTCATCACGTTGTTGAGCACGCCGATCAAGAGCGCACCGAAGAACGACGCGACGACGCTGCCGCGCCCGCCCATCAACGACGTGCCGCCGACGACCACCGCGGCGATCGACTGCAGTTCGCTGCCGACTCCGGTCTGCGGCGAACCCGATGAGAAGCGCGCCATCAACAGCATGCCGGCCAAGGCCGCACAGCCGCCCGAGATCACGTACACGAACGTTTTCACCAAGCGCACGTTGATGCCGGCGAGTCGCGCGGCTTCTTCGTTGCCGCCGAGCGCGAGAACGTAACGCCCGAAGCGCGTGCGCGTCAGGACGACGGCAAACACGATCACGACCGTCAGCATCACGAGCACGGCCCAGGGGATGCCCGGCACCCCGAACGGCGCGAGCAGGTCGTGCAGCGCGTACTGCGTGCCCAACGCGTCGAAGGCGTCGCTCTTGAGCGGCACCGGCTGCCCGTGCGAGAGCTTGAACGCGAGGCCCCGCGCCATCAGCATCATCGCGAGGGTCGTGATGAACGGCGGCAGGTTCAGGCGCACGACCGGCAGCGCGTTCACCAGTCCGGCGCAGCAGCCGACCGCGATACCCACGATCGTCGTGGCGATCACCAGCACCGGTCCGCCGAGGCCGCTCGCGTTGGCGAACTGCGCCATGACGACACCGGTCAACTGAATCAACGAGCCGACCGAAAGGTCGATGCCGGCAGTGATGATGACGAACGTTTGCCCGACGGCGAGGATTGCGTTGTAGGTGATCTGCCGCAGGACGTTGGTCAGGTTGCCGGCGGTGAAGAAGTCGCCCGCGGTGAGCGCGTTGACGACGACGATCAGCGCGATGAACGCAACGAGCGCGATGCCGATCCGCAAGGCGGCCTGCCGCTTCTGCTTCGCCAGCGCGTCGCCGGCGCGCGCGTCGAGCGCGGCTTTGACCTCGTGAACGCTCTCGGGCGGCGTATCGGGCGGAGTCACGCGGCGACGACCCCGGCCGCTACGGCGATGACGGCCGCCGGCGTTGCGTCGGCGCGGGAAAATTCCGCCGCAATTTTCCCGTCGCGCACGACCAGTATCCGGTGCGACATCCCAAGCACTTCGGGCAGCTCGCTCGACACCATCACGATCGCCGCGCCGCGCGCGAGCAATTGCAACATCAGCATATAGATCTCGGCTTTGGCGCCCACGTCGACCCCGCGCGTCGGCTCGTCGAAAAGAAAAACATGCGCATCGCCGGTGAGCCACTTGGCAAGGACGACCTTCTGCTGGTTGCCGCCGGAGAGGTTCTTCACGATCTGCTCGCTCGAGGGCGTGCGAATTTGCAGCTCCGCAATCTCGTGATTGGTCACCCCGACCTCCGCCGCGCGGTTGATGAACGGTCCGCGCGAATAGGCCGCGAGGTGGGCGAGCGTGGTGTTTTCGCGCACCGTCATGCCGAGCACCAGCCCTTGCGCCTTGCGGTCCTCGGTGATCAGCGCGATGCCGGCCTCGATGGCTGCGTGTGGGCTACGCACGGCGACCGGTTTTCCGTCGACGGCGATCTGGCCGCCGGTCGCAACGTCGGCGCCGGCGATCGCCCGGACGATCTCGGTACGCCCGGCACCGACCAGCCCGGCGAGCCCGACGATCTCGCCCGCCCGCACTTCGAACGACACGCCGTTCACGTTGCGCGCGGCGCGCAGGTCGCGCACGATCAACCGCAGCGGCGCGTCGGGCGCAACGGACGGGAGTTCGGGGAAGTGAGCTTCCAGCGCGCGCCCGACCATCAGGCGAATCACGTCGTCCGGCGGCATCGCGCTTGCGGGGCGGGTCTCGATCGCGCGGCCGTCGCGGATCACGGTGATGCGATCGGCGATGCGCGGCAGTTCCTCGAGCCGGTGCGAGATGTACACGAATGCCACGCCCGTGGCTTTGAGTTTCGCGATCAGCGCGAAGAGCGCGTCGGTTTCGCGATCCGTCAGCGCCGCGGTCGGTTCATCCATCACGATCAAGCGGGCGTGCCGCACGAGCGCCTTCGCGATCTCGGTGAGCTGCTGTTGGGCCACCGACAACCGCCGGGCTAGCCGGTCCAGCGGCAGCGTGATGCCGAGTTCGACCAGCACTGCGGTCGCGCGCTCCGTCGCGGCCTGCGCGTCGAGGAACAGTCCGCGAGTCGGCTCGATGCCGAGCACGATGTTCTCGATGACGCCCAGATCGGGAACGAGGTTGAACTCCTGATAGATCATCCCGATGCCGAGCCGCTCGGCCGCCTTCGGACCGTCGATCGAAACGCGCTGCCCGTCAATTTCGATCGTGCCGCTATCGGCGGTATAAGCACCGGCAAGAATTTTCATCAGCGTCGACTTGCCCGCGCCGTTTTCGCCGACCAGGGCGTGCACCTCACCGGCCGTAACTTCGAAGGAGACACCGTCGAGCGCGCGCACACCGGGGAACGATTTGGTAATCGCCGCCATGCGCAGCAGCGGCCGAGTGTCGGCCCCTTCGATTACGCTCAGGGCAGGCTCACCAAAGGAAATGTCAAGATTATTTTGCGTCGGCTTTGGTGAACGTGCCCACGGCCACCGCGATCTTCTTCGGCACCGGTTTGCCGGCGAAGGAGTCCGCGATCGCATCGACGGTCTTCGCGCCGATCTGATCGGGATGTTGGATCGCATCGCCGTACATCGTTCCGTTCTTGATCGCGGCGCGCGCTTCGGGGGTCGCGTCGTAGCCGATGACGGCGACCTTCCCGGTCAAGCCGGCGGCGTCCACCGCGGTGGCGGCGCCGAGCGCCGAGTCGTCGTTGATCCCGAAGATGCCCTTGAGGCCTTTGTGCGACGTGAGGATGTCCTCGGTCGCCGAGGAGGCCCTGGCCCGCTCGCCGCCGCCGTCGATGTCGGCCACGATCGTCACCTTGGGACAGCCGGAAGCGAGGGCGATCTTGAAGCCCCGTACCCGGTCTTGGACGCTCGTGACCTCCGGCTCGTCGAGGATGGCGACGGCGCCGCCGCCCGGGACAGCCGCGCACATGAGCTTGCCGGCTTGCCCGCCGCCCTGGACGTTGTCGCTGGCGATGTGGGAGACGACGACCCCCTGACTCGACGCGTTGGCGATGTCGGCCGTGAAGACCGGGATGCCGGCCTTGTTCGCCTCGACGATGGCCGAGCCGATGGCCTGGGAGTCGTACGGCGTCAGAACGATTGCCGCGACCTTTTGCGAGATGAAGTCCTCGACCTGACTCTGCTGTTTGGAGTTATCGCGGCTGGCATCCACGACGTTGACGGTGTAGCCGTATTTCTGTGCCTCGGCCTTCATCCCGGACTCCATGTCCTGGTAGAACTGCGCCTCGCGGTTTTGGATCGAAACCCCGATGACTTTACCGCCCGCGGCGGTCGTCGTCGTGTCGGCGCTTTTCGCGCAGCCCGTCACGATGACGAGCGCGCACGCGAGGAGGGCGAGTCGTTTCATACGGCCCTTCGACTTGTCGCAGGCCGTTCGGACGCCCTGCGGACGCTCGAACCGCCGGTATTTGAAAGGCCTTCTCAAGAAGGAGCCCCTGCGACGTTTAGCGGCCTGCGAGGGCTTCGCCGTGCCTGCGAGCCCGCGCACGCAGGCGCACGCGGGCGGCCGGGAACGGCCCGCTTACGTGTGTCCCCGAGACACCCCACCGCCGGCTGCCTAAATGCCCGAAAATGCCCGCATTCGGGCCCGTTGGTGCACGAAACACACCCTTTGACCGTGCAAAGGACTGCGAATGGCCGGCTTTGTGCGAGCCGCGTTCCCCCGGCCGCGGCGGCAACCAGTGCTCGCGGGGCGTGCGAGGGGGCACCCTTTGGAGGCGCGCTGCACACCCTCGGACGCTGCGAAAAACACCGATTTACCAAGCATTCGGCGCACCTGAGCCGGTTGGCGGCGGCGTTTATCCACAGGTCCCGCGCGTACGGCTGTGCACCGTGTGGAGAGGCATTCGCAGCAATCGCAGCGCGTGCTATCTCGGGGCGAGCGCGGGGCGGTCCGAAGCGGCGACTCGATTGCGGCCGGAGTCCTTGGCCGCATAGAGGCGCCGGTCCGCGATCCGCACCAGCTCCGCGCCGTCGGCAGCTTCGAGCGGAGACTCCGCCACCCCGACGGTGATCGTGATCTCCATGGTTCCGGCGCCGCGCCAGCCGGTGGAGAGCGCGCGCGGCAACTCGGCCACGATCCGCTGGGCCAGCACCGTGGCTTGGCCCAGATCGGTTTGGGGCAGCAGAATGGCAAACTCGTCGCCGCCGTACCGGCAGACGTAGTCCGAGACGCGCAGGCTCGAGGAGATCGAAGCGGCGATCGACTGCAGCACGCGGTCGCCCTCGGTGTGACCGTACGTGTCGTTCACGCGCTTGAAGAAGTCGACGTCGAGCATCATCAGGCAGATCGGGCGGCCCGACCGTTTCGCCAGCGCCACGTATTTCTCGATGGCCTCGTCGAAAAAGCCGCGATTGTAGACGTTCGTGAGGGCGTCGCGCACGACGATTTTTTGCAGCTCTTCGTAGCGCTGCCGGTAGGTGAGCACGCGAAACATCGCGCCCAACCCTCGTCCTTCGCCGACGACCATGCTCTCGGCAACGTTGAAGTAGCGCAAGTAGGTCGCCAGCACGACCGAGTAGACCAGCGCGGCCACGGTCTTGCCCGCGAGCTGCGAGAGCATGATGTCGACGTACGCCGCGTTGCCGGCGAACGCGGCGGTCGCGAACGCCACCGAATCGAAGTAGAGCGTCAAGGTCAGCGAAATGTAGACCCGCAGAAAAATCGATCGCGTGTAACGGCTCACCAACTCGTAGAGCAAGCACACGATGAGCGTATCGATGAAGAGCACGACCGCGCTCGAGATGACGATGCGCGGCTCCACGCTGAAGAGGTCGGGCGAGAGGTGGGCCGGATTGATCACCAGCGGCGACTTGAGTTGCTCGGCGAAAAGCAGGCCCAGCGGCAAGAAGATGACGTTGGCGATCGCGACGCCGTAGATCAGTTTGCGCGCCTCGACCGCGTCATCGCTCAAATACACGAACAGCACGAGGAACAGGATCGCCGGAAACAGCACGACCGAACCCGGACTCACGACCAGCCACGAAGAGAGCGGGATGTAGACGCTGCCCGCGAGCAGGTTGGCGTATTGGAAGATGACGCCGAAGATGATGTAGACCAGCGCCACGCCGAACGTCCGCCGCAGCCGAAACGCCGCCACCAGCAGCGCGCCGACGAAGACGCCCTCGACGACCATCAGCAGGAGCTGCTGTGCGACGTAGGCCGAGGTCACGCCGCTGTCGCGTCGGTTAGTGCGGTCGCCAGTGGTGCAGAAGCTCGTCCCACGCGGCGAGCCGGCCGCCGGGGGGCACGGGCACGATCATGCTCTCGGGCACTTCCTCCCAGGTCACGACTTCCAAAATGTTGCCGTCGAGATCGCGGAAATAGACCGACACGGCGCTGATCTCCTTACCGTGCTGCCGCGGCCCCGCGAAGGGCACGCCCTCGCGCGTAAGGTGCGCGGCGAACGCCTGCAGGCCTTCGAGCGTCGTGCCGAAGGCGTAGTGGGGGTTCATGTTCTCGCCGTTGGGGTTCGAGACGTCAGGGTACCCCTGCTCGGTGCGTTGCTCGACCAGCTCGACCAGCGTGGAGCCGACGTGATAGAAGATGTGGCGCGCCTTGCCTTTGGCGTTATCGCCGGGTTCGTACCCGGCGCGGAAGAACTCGACGCCGCCCAGGATCTGCTCGAAGAATTTACCCGAAAACTCCGGGTCGCGCGCCGGGAGGCCGAAGTGGTCGCAGCAGGTCAGCGCAAACCGGTTATTTTGCGGCTGGAAGCGCGCCTCGAAACCATATTTGTGCGCCCGCTCTAGCATGTCCATCGAACAGCTCCCCTCACGGCGAATGCCGTAGCCAGACGTATTTTTTCGCGGCCCCTTGCCGATCACCCGCTTTACGCAGATGAGTCAGGTGCTGTCGTGTTCGTTTGCCTGCGCGATGCACGGCGTCGAGGGCTTGATCGTGCGCGTCGAGACCGATGCCTGGGCCAGCACGCCGGCCATCTCCATCATCGGGCTACCCGACCGTTCGTTGAACGAGTCGGGCAGCCGCGTTCGGTCCGCCTTGATCAACTCGGGGTTCATGCTGCCCGCGGGGCATTTGCTCGTCAACCTCTCGCCGGCTGACGTACGCAAAGAAGGGCCGGGGTTCGATCTGCCGATCGCGCTGGCTCTGTTGGCTCAGGATAACCAGGTCGTTCCGCCGGCGCTGGCCGACTACGTCATGCTCGGCGAACTCGCGCTCGACGGCTCCCTGCGCGCCGTCGCCGGAACGCTGCCGATGCTGATCGCTGCCAAGCGCGCGAACATACCAAAGGCAATCGTCCCGTTTGCGAACCGCAGCGAGGCCGCGCTCATTCCCGACGTCGAGGCTTATGCGGTCCCGACACTGGCCGATGCGGTCGCCGTCGTGCTCGGCAACGGCGCGAAGTTCCGCGTCGGATGCGAGGCAACTCCGGCTTCTGCCGACCCCGACGACGGTGACGACTTCGCCGACGTGCGCGGCCAACTCATTGCGAAGCGCGCGCTCGAGATCGCCGCCGCCGGCGGACACAACGTCATTCTCGTCGGTCCGCCGGGCTGCGGCAAGACGATGCTCGCACGCCGCATGCCCTCGATTCTGCCGCCGATGACCCAAGATGAATCGCTCGACGTGACCGCGATCTACAGCATCGCCGGTTTGCTCGGGAACGCGCCGCACATCGTGCACCGTCGACCTTTCCGCGCCCCGCATCACACCAGCAGCCGCATCGCACTGGTCGGAGGCGGCACCGTTCCCCGCCCCGGCGAGGTAACGCTGGCATCGCGCGGGGTGCTCTACCTCGACGAGATCGCCGAGTTTCCGCGCGCAACGCTCGAGGTGTTGCGCCAACCGCTCGAAGACGGCACCGTGACCATCGCACGCGCCGCCGGATCGTGCACCTTCCCGGCGCGCTTCTCGCTCGTCGCCTCGATGAATCCGTGTCCGTGCGGACAACGCGGCGAGCGCAACGCCGACTGCCGCTGTGACGACGCCGCCGTCGAGCGCTACCGCAGCCGCATCTCGGGTCCGTTGCTCGACCGCATCGACCTGCACGTCAACGTCGTGCGCGTGCCGTACGGAGAACTCAGCGGAACGCAACACGCGGAAGGATCGGCCGCAATTCGCGCCCGCGTCGTCGCCGCGCGCAAACGCCAGCGGGCCCGTAGCCGCACGCTCAACGCCTATTTGCGCAACGCCGATTTACGTCTCCACGCCGCGCTGGAAGAGCCGTCCTCGGCGCTCCTCGAAGGCGTGATGCAGCGCGAACGCTTGAGCGCGCGCAGTTTCGACCGCATCGTGCGCGTCGCCCGAACCATCGCCGACCTGGCCGGCTCCGATCGGGTCGCTCGCGATCACCTCGCCGAAGCTCTGCTTTACCGGCGGATGTGACCCCGTTCCACAGGCCTCACGACGGTGGATTGCCGGCGTAGAGCGCGAAGAGTATCGGCTGGGCGGGATACGCGAGCTGCGTAATGATGGTACTGCTGAAGGTGACGCTCGAGTTTACGGCCGCCGTCGGCCCGGCCCAAGTCACCCACGGGCCTGGGCTTCCGACTGCGACGAACGTCGTGCCTAAAACCGCGGCAAGGCTGTATACCGGCATAGGAAGCGCACCGTTCGGCAGCGAGATTGCGACCGATGTGATCCCGTTAAAAGCCGTCGCTACGCTGGTACTGATCGATAGGTACAGTAACGGGGCGACCGACGACCCGTAGGTTTGGGTTGTAATTGCTACAGCATCGAACGGAAGCGTTGAGCCGGCACTGACGTTAAGCGCCGGCTGCGGCTGCGCGGAAAAAAGGGCGCCGAGCGTTATCGTAGCCGAGTATCCGTTGACGGGCGGAAGCGTCACGATTGTCGGCCCAGCCGTCGTAAGCGTTGCAGCAACGCTGACGGGTACCGCCGACGTATTTTGCACCGCCGGAGCCGGAACTGCACCGCCCGAGGAGCACCCTGGCGCGACAATCAGTGCAACCATAATCGCGCATCGGAAGAGAGGAACACCCATGAAAGCATCTTCGGCGACCGGCAGTCTGGCCCTAGGTTGCCTGATTCCTCGCATCTTATGTCAAACTCCGTATTGAGATTTCATTCCTCGACGAGATCGCCGAGTTTATGCGCGCGACCCTCGAGGTGTTGCGCCAACCGCTCGAAGACGGTACGGTGACGATGGGATAGGCGATAAGAGCTCTGAAAACGAGGCCCCTGCGTCCGGGCGGCTCAGCGGCTCCGCGGCTGTGCGATCGCGAGCTCTGAAAACGAGGCCCTTGCGTCGGGGTGGCTCGGCTACCGACCGGCTCGGCGACCGACCACGCGGTAACACACCGAAGCCTACCGAAGCGTATGTCCATGGCAGAGAAGGATCCCCATCGGAATACGCAAGGTCCACTAAAATCGGCCCTCCGTTCCGCTGCGACACAGATCCCTTCGGCAAACCGGCCAGGTGCCACGACTCAGTCGCTTCAGGCACTGAGGTGATTCGTGGTAAAGCCGTACGCGGAAGAGGCTCGTTGGATTGAGTCCCGGTTAAGCAGATTCCCGGACCAACTCCAAAAGGCGCAAACACAGAGTGAAATTGAGACTGTCTACGGCGAGATTGCAACCTTCCTCGATGATGTCGACAAATATGCTCAGGAGCTAGATCTAACTGCCACCGCGCGGACAGTTAAGTGGGCACGAACTTGGGCGGCGGACAAAAAGGCCTCAATACTAATTGACGCCCTTTTTGAGATGAATCGGCATCTGCGCCAGGATCTCGAAGGACGGCATTTTCTCTTTGTGCCGAACGAACGGTTGGAGTCTTATTATATACCCGGATCGGCTCTTCTCGGCCCGGACGTTCGCGCGAGATTTCCATCCGCGGTGCTCGACATAGAAGAGGCTAGTAAAGCGTTAGCGTTTGGGCTCAGTACAGCCGCAGTCTTTCATCTCATGCGTGTAGTGGAGTCCGGCCTGCGGGAGCTGAGTGGCGTACTCGGTATCGCACTGCAACCTAACTGGGGTCAATACATTCAGGCGTTTAACGACGCGGTAAAGAATAAGCGTAAACGAAAAGGCGTATCTTGGAGACGGGACGCGCCATTCTATACTGATATAGCCGGCGACTTGGAGCTTATTAAATCAGCTTGGCGGAATCCAACAATGCATTTGGAGCGCTACTACACTTCCGACGAAGCGGATTTGATCTTCAAGGCTACCAAGAGCTTTATGCAGCGGTTAGCCACGAAGTAGTCTGGTACGACCTGATAGCTCCCCGCCGCGGTTCGCTTCTTGGCGCGGCTAAGCCAGATCAACTTGCGAATCATTATGGAGATTTGCTGTTCGTTGAACCGCGACCCACCAAACTGACGAGCCTAGGCAAACGAAGATGCCGAGGCCGGTGCGATCGAGCGCTACGGTGTGCCGTGCAGGTATTTAGACATCGGAATCCGTTCCCAACGCTGACCGTCGGAACGGGGCCAAGTCATGGGCGAACCGGACTCAACGAAGTCCAAGGAGCGAAACAGCGTAATTGCTGCAACGTTATGCGAAAACACCGCGAGATCGATCCTCGATGCGGCTCGCTCCCGAGCCTTGTTAATCGCTGACAACATCAACGCGCGACCTAAACCCTGTCGCCGATATGGGGCGGCAACGACCATCGCCAGTGCTGCATGATCGTCGCGGAACACGAGGGTGACTTCGCCAACGATTTCGCTGCCAGATTGGGCGACGAAGGCCACCATGTCGCCGATCTTCATTGCGGCAGCCGTGCGCTGAACGCGTTCAGCCGAATCGAACGGTAATTCCGTACGAGTCCACATGTTTTCGGCAGCGACGTCAGCGATAAGACGAACGACTGCGCTTGCATCCTCAGGCCCGGCCACACGAATATTCGTTGCCACGCGAACTCCGGTTCGTCACGGTTGCGCCGTTAGCCGCCGTCGTTAGCCGCTTTTGTTATGAGCGTGCTCAAGCTGCATCGTGCGGCTTGCCCCGAGTGAGCGTGCTCAAGCTGCATCGTGCAGCTTGCGCCGAGAATCGCGAATTCTCTACCGCTCACAGCAGCCTCGAAAAAGTGCCGGAACCATTTGGCGGCGGCTCGAAAGGACGGTTATATGGGGAATCCCGGCTGAGATCGCTTGAGCGCACGCCCGAGATTTTCCGGCGGTCGTGGGATGCCATCGCGATCTACGATCTCGCGGGCCGCGTCCAGCGGGGCAATGCCGCGGCGCGCGCCATGGTCGGCGCCACTCGCGCGGCCCGGCTGCAAGGCAGCCATTTCAGCGCGCACATGACGCTGGAAGCGGCGACCCGCGCGGCGCGCGACTTCGCCCACTGCGTCACCCTCGGTCAAACGATCGAGACTGACAGCGTGTTCATCGATGGAAAAGGTGAGCCGGTTCCGGTGCGTATGCGGCTGGTTCCGGCCCGCGTCGACGGCCGCATCGTCGGCGTGATCGGTTTTGCCCGCGACAGTCGTGCCCGGCTCAACGTCGAGGCGCAGTTCATGCGTTCTGAGCAGCAGTTCCGGTCGTTGTTCGAAAATCACCCCGACGCGTTTGCGCTGCACGATCTGGAAGGGCGCTTTCTGCGCGTGAACGCCGCCACCGAGCGGCTCACCGGCTATTCGGTGGAAGAGCTCATCGGCCAAACTCCGGCGATCCTCGCCGTGCCCGGACGCACCTACGACGGCTCCGACGTACGCGCAGCGATGGAGCGCGGCGAAACCCAGGAGTTCGAGCACGTGATTCGCACCAAGAGCGGGAGCGTGCGCGAAGTCAACGGCCGGCGCGTGCCGATCCAGGTCGACGGCGTGGTGCGCGGTTTCTGCGGCATGATCCGCGACGTGACCGCCGACCGGCGGGCAGCGCGCAGCTCCGCGCGGCAGGCGACGCGCATCGCCGAATTGTACCGCATCGCGGCGGCCGCCGGGATCGCCCAGGACGAACGCGTCGCCTCCGCGCTCCAAGCCGGCCTCGACGCGCTGGGCGCGGAGTGGGCCTACATCGTCTGCTTCAACGAAGGCGGCTACGAGATCACCCACAGCGCCGGCCAGAAACCCTCGCGTCCGCCGCTCGACACCGAACGGCAACGGTTGCGCGACGAGTTGGAGCGAGAGGACGTGTTCGTGTTCGAAGACGTGACCGCATACCCGCCCTCGCTCGCCGGCGCTGCGCTCACCGTCGAGGGGCTGCGCTACGGCGCGGTTGCGTTCGAGAAGCTCGGCGAGCCGATGACGATCGCCGCGATCGATCGTGATTACCTGCGGGCACTTGCGACGCTGATCGGATCCGCGATCCAACAGGGCGAACGCCGCAAACGCCTCGGATCGCTGGCGTTCGGCGACGCGTTGACCGGTTTGCCGAATCGGGCGCTGCTGCAAGACCGGCTCGAGCAAACGCTGCTATTCTCCCGCCGTCACCGGCGATCGTTCGCCGCGCACTACGTCGACATCGATCACTTCAAGTCGATCAACGACACCTACGGACATCACGTCGGCGACGGCGTGCTGGTGGCCGTTTCGAGCTGGCTGCGCTCGGTGCTGCGCGACAGCGATACGATCGCGCGGATTGGCGGCGATGAGTTCGTCGTGCTGCAGCCCGAGATCGAGTCGCAGCGCCAGGCCGAAGAGCTGGCCGCCAAGCTGTGCAGCATCCGCGACGAGACGCTGTGCGTCAGTGGGCGCGATCTCTCGGTGACGCTCAGCGTGGGCTGCGCCGTGTTTCCGCTCGACGCCGAGAACCCGGTCGACATACTCAAGGCCGCCGACGCCGCGCTCTACGAGGTCAAGCACCGCGGCCGCGACGGCTACGCCGTCGGCGTCGTCAGCTAGCGGGAGGCGTCACGGGACGGCGCTGCTCGACCGCCGGATGTGAAGTCCCGCAGCTCGCCGAACCGTGGTGGGCATGCTCACGCAAGAGCAAAACGAACGTCTCACACGGGTCGGCCCGGGAACGCCGGGCGGCGAGCTGCTGCGGCGGTACTGGCAGGTGCTTTGCCCGACCGCGCAATTCGCCGCTGACGTGAAGGGCTTGCGGATTCGCGTCCTGGGCGAAGATCTCGTTGTCTTCCGCAAGGACGACGGAACGTACGCAGCCGTCGTGGAGCGCTACGAGCACGTTACGCTTCGCACCTACCCTGTGCGTCAACTCAGCGGGCTGCTCTTCGTCTACATGGGCCCGAACGCCGAGAGTCCGCCGCTGCTCCCGCACTGGGACGTGCTCGCGCGGACCGACCGCCCGAAGCACATCCAAGTGTTGCCGGTGCACAACTGCAATTGGCTGCAGATCCAAGAAAATACGGCCGACTCGGTGCACACCTATTACCTGCACGGGCACCGGATGAAGGTGCTGGGCTTGCCGGGCGGCGACTTCTTCTACCGGCCGATTCTCTCGTACGACTGGTCCGTGTGCGACTGGGGTGTCGAGAAACGCGTCGTCTACGCCGGCGACCCGCCGGAGGTGGAAATCCGGCCGCCGTTGCTTTTTCCGAACTTGCTGCGCATCCCCGAAGGTCAGGTCGAGGCGCTGCACTTCCGCGTTCCGATCGACGACGAGCACACGCGCATCATTTGGTTCGGCCTGATGCCGCCGAGCTTCGGTCCGGTGACCGACGACGATCACGTCGATACGCGGTTCGAGCACGATCCGCCGGGACTGCGCGTGGAGGACGTCGACATTACGACGTTCTACGGCCAAGATCGCGTCGTGTGGGAGACGCAAGGTGCGATCGCCGACCGCTCGCAGGAGACGCTCGGCGCCACCGATCGCGGTATCGTGCTTTTTCGGCGTCAGCTCGCCGAGCAGATCGATCGCGTTGCCGCCGGTCTTGAACCGACGATCGCCGTCGTGCACGACGAAACCGCGAATTCGTGCATCACCTTCGAGAGCTCGAAGCGGCTCGATGCCGGCGCCCACGTGATGATGCGCTAAGCAATGTCAAACCAGCAACAGACCATCGTCGTCACCGGGGCCAGCTCCGGGTTCGGCCGCAACACCGCCGAGCGCTTTGCCGCCGCCGGCTGGCGCGTTTTCGCAACCATTCGCGACCCCCGCGGCAAGCACGCCAAGGCCACGGCCAAGCTCGAGCAGCAGGGCATCCGCGTGGTCGATCTCGAGATCACCGACCAACCGTCGGTCGATCGCGCTGCAGCCGAGATCCTCGCGGCCGGGCCGGTCGATGTGCTCGTCAACAACGCCGGGGCTTCGTTCTTCGGTGTGCTGGAGGCGTTTACGCCGGAGACGGCCGCGCGGCAGTTCGATGTCAACGTCTTCGGGCCGCTCCGCGTCAACCGGGCGTTTCTGCCCGGCATGCGCGAGCGCCGGCGGGGCCTGGTCGTCTACCTGAGCTCGGTCGTGGGCCGCTTGGTCATCCCGTTCGGCGGCGTGTACACGGCCTCGAAGTGGGCGCTGGAAGCGTTCGCCGAAACGGCGTCGTACGAACTTGCACCGTTCGGCATCGACGTCGCGATCGTGCAACCCGGCGCGTTCGGGACGAACATCGCGAACTCGCGCACCGATGCGGATGATACCGCGCGGCTGAGCGGCTACGCCGACGTTACGCCGCTGTCAGCCAACGTTTTCGGTCCGCTGAGTACGGCGGCCGCAGCGCGCGATTCACGCGAGGTCGCTGAGGCGATCTTCGCGCTCGCGGAACTGCCGGCCGGAACGCGCCCGCTGCGGATGCCGGTTCCAGCTGACGAATACGGCGTCGACGCGATCAACGCTGCGGTCGCCCCGATTCAGCGCGAGCTCATGGTCAATTGGGGTCTGAGCGAATTGCTGCCGAAGGCTCCGGTCACGTAAGTCTTCACCCTCTACGCGGGGAAGGCGTTGGGGTCGATCATTTCCTTGACGGCGAACTGCTGCGGGATCGCTTTGTACTTGGCCGCGAGGTCGATCGTCGGCTGCGTCAAGCGCGGGTCCCGCAAGTCGGTGGAATGTCCCAGCACGGGCAACACGATGTTCTTTGGATCGATGCCGCTGAATTTAGCGATGAGCGGGATCATGTCGGCTTTGTGCGCCGTGATGTAGGCCACCGATTCATCCACCGCTTTGCGGAACCGCGTCAACGCCGCGACGTTCTGGGCCGCAAAATCCGCGGCGCAGAAGTAGGCCGTCGCGATCGAAACCTTCCCGAGAATGTCCTCGGGATGCGCGAGCACGCGACACTTGCCGCTGAGGACCGCGTCGCTGAGGATCGGGTTGGCCAGCGTTCCCGCGTCGACGCGACCCGCCGCGATCGCATCGGCCGTGGCCGAGCCGGGCAGTTCGAGATATTTCACGGTCCGCGAGTCGCCGCCGTTCGCATCCATCCAGGCCGCGTTCACGACCGTAAAGAGATCGCCGAGCGACGCCGAGGCGAGGACCTTCCCGTTCATATCGCGAGCGGTTTGAATCGGTGAATCCTTCGCGACCGCCAACGCCGAATCGGGAGACGCGGTGCTGTACAAGGCCGACGGCGCTTCGAGAACGATCGGAATGCTCTTGGAGCGCGCGACGATCAACCCGAACAGGGTGGACTTCCCGAGGTCGAGCGAGCCGCCGACGACGGCCGCGACGACCGCCGAGCTGCTGTTCATCTTCGCAACGTCGACGTCGAGACCGTACTTCTGGAAGATGCCGCTTTGCGCAGCCCACAGGATGATGACGATGTCACCATTTGCCGTCGCCCCGACGCGCAGCTTCGTGGGTGACGCCGTCGTTTGTGCGCGCAGCGCCAGCGGCGCCGCAACGAACGCGGCGCCGCCCGTCACGAAACCGGCACGGCGGATCGTCGCGGTCCTCAACTACGCGGAAACGAGCGCTCTTTGACCTTCGGTCTGCACGTCACCGGGCTCGAGTTCCTCGGCCAGACGTGACTGACCGGTCGACACCGTGAGCCGTACGATTTCGCTGACGGCGGGATCCCGAATCACGCCGACGGGTTCGCCGCCCGCTTTCACGACCGCCGCCTGCTCCAAGAACAGCTTGCGAAACATCGCGATGCCCTTGTCGGAGGCCCCGAGCAACTCGGTCGTACGGTCGAAGGTGGCACCCTGCGTTTCCCACGCCATCAAGTCCTGATTGGGAAACGTGGTCAAGTCGTACTCGCCGTCGGGCCGCAGCGGATGCGGCAGATAGGTGATCGGAATATCCTCGTCGCGCTGCTCGACAATCGCACCGTCTTTGTTCGGCACGAACTCGCTCCAAATGATGTACGTATGCTCGTCATCCATCGGCACGCGGAAGTGCATCGCGATCTCGCGCCCTTGCGGCGCCACCAAAATATTCGGGAAGACCGCCGGGTGGCCCGTTTCAACTTCCGGCCGATCGCCGCCGAACGCGCGCACTTTCCGAATGCCGCTCCAACCCGGCTCGTGGCAAAGTTCGAAGCTGTAGCTCTCGATCGGGCGCAGATAGTACGCGATCGCGGCCTTGTTTGCTTCCTGCTGTCCCGTCTCTTGCAGCATGCGGCCGTGGAGGTAATAGGTGTGGACCGGGTCGTGCGAATTTTCCTGGCCCTGCACCCAGTTGCAATTGTGGATCGGCAGCACGGTGATCGACCGCGTGCCGTCGCGCCGTACGAGGAACTCCCACTGCGGCAACTCCGGCGCCGGCGCCGGTCCCACATAAGCGAACAACAGGCCCGCGAGTTGTTTTACCTGGTATCCCGGACGGCAGGCCAGGGCGCGGAGCTTGCTGTCCGCCGGCTCGAAGGGCTGCTCGAGACACTCGCCGCCGGGAGCGAACTTCCAGCCATGGTAGGCACAGCGCAGGCCATCCTCTTCCACGAAGCCGTTGTAGAGGGAGGTGTGACGGTGCGGACACCGCTCGGGCAACAATCCGTACTCGCCCTTACCGTCGCGAAACAGCACCAGGGATTCGCCCAGCAGCTTCACGCGCTTCTTCGGATGCTCGGCGGTGATCTCGGCGGCCGGCGCGATGGGCATCCAGTACCGCCGCAAGAGCTCGCCGCCGGGTGTGCCGCGCCCAACCTGCGTGAGGGTCGCGTTGGCTTCAGGAGTGAGTGCCATGGCATTGCTCCGATCGTGGGTCGCGGGACTGTTTAATCAGTATACGGATCATTCCGGCGGCAGTCAACGAGCCCGCTTGCCTCGGCCGGCGCGGGCGATGCCGGTGTACTTCGAGTGGGCTTGAACGATCTGCGTCAACAGCGCCAGGAACCGCTCGCGATCTGCCGGCGCGAGCGGTTCGACGATGCGGCGGTGCGCCTTGTCGGCGACGAGACGCTCGGGCTCGATGGCCGCGCGACCCTTCGGGGTGATCGACAGCATGTTCGAACGCCGATCCGTCGCATCGACGGTGCGTTCGATCAGCTGTTTTTCCTCGAGCCGGTCGAGCACACCGGCCAGGGTCGAACGGTCGACCCCGAGGATTTCGCACACGCCGATCTGATCGATGGCGCCCACCGCGTTCACGACCTCGAGGACGCCGCACTGCAGGCCGGTGAGCCGGCCGAACGCCGCACCCTCTTCGGTCAGGATTGCGGCGGCGATGCGATGCAGTTGACGGGCGAGAAAACCGAGCTTTTCGTAGACGTGTTGATCGAGCTCGTTCAGTGCGGCCGCCAGTTGTGCGCGAGCGTGTCCCACTTGACGAAGCCCTTGCTCTTGCCGGGGGTGCGGGCCGGGACCACATTCTCGGGCACGTCGTCCCACGTCGTCACTTCGAGATTGTTGCCGTCTTGGTCGCGGAAATACACCGACACGGCGCTGGCGCCCTTATGGCGGCGCAGATCGTAGGGAATCCCTTCGCGCTCGAGATGTTTGGCGAACGCCGCGACGTGCTCGGGCGAGGCTTCCCACGCCCAATGCGGGTTCATATTTTTCGCCTGCGGGTTGGTAACGTTGGGATAGCTCACGCCGTCATCTTGTTCGACGACTTCGACCAGCGTCGCGCCGATGTGATAGAAGATGTGGCGCAACCGTCCCGTGGCGCGCTCTTCGTCCGAAAAGCCGGCCCGGAAGAGTTCCACGCCGCCCAGGATCTGCTCGTAGAACTTGCCGGCGCGATCGGGGTCGGGCGTCGGAACGCCGAAATGATCGCAGCGCGTCAGCCCAAAGCGATTGTTCTGCGGCGCGTAACGCTCCTTGAACCCGACGTCGGTCTCGTGCTGTAGGACGCTCATGATACGTCCCTTCTTCGTCGGCCGGCGCGCGCCGTCCCGGGGCAGTATTTTGCCGGTCCCCCACGAACGCGCCGGAACATAATTCCGCCCGGGGGGAACCGATCATGGACAAGACGATGCGGTTGCGGGTCGACGGACACGTCCACGACGTCCACGCCGATCCCAAGATGCCGTTGCTCTACGCGCTGCGTGACGATCTAGCGCTCGAGAACCCGCGCTTCGGCTGCGGGCTTTCGCAGTGTGGCGCCTGCACGGTGCTCGTCGACGGCAAGGCGACGCGCTCGTGCGTCACGCCGGTCGCAGCGGTCGAAGGGCACACGGTCACGACGTTGGCCGGGCTCGGCTCGCCGGAGCACCCCCATCCGTTGCAAACCGCCTTCGCCGAGGAGCAGGCGATGCAGTGCGGCTACTGCCTCAACGGCTGGATCATGACCGCCGCCGATCTGCTGGCGCGTGAGAAGCGGCCCAGTCGCGCGCAGATCAAGGAGGCTCTGGACGGTCTCGTGTGCCGCTGCGGCGCCCACGTCGCGATCCTGCGCGCCGTCGAGCGCGCGGCCAAGGAGATGACGGCATGAGTTCGCGCGCAACGTTCCTCGCCGGAACCACCGCCCTGGTCGTCGTCGCAACCGGCGGCGGCGTCCACAGTTTCGCCTGCGCGGCCGACGCGCCGGCACCCACCAAGATGACCGGCCTCAGCAATTGGCTGCGCATGCTGCCCGACGGCACGGTCGAGATGTACACCGACAAAGTCGAGGTCGGGATGGGCGTGCCCACGGGCTTCGCGCAGTTCGTCGCGGATGAACTCGACGTGCCGTTCGAGAGCGTCCACCCGATGCTCGGCGATACGAACGATACCGTCGCCGCCGGCGGCGTCGGCGGCAGTTTCTCGACGTTTGCGGGCAACTTTGCCATCCGCAACGCCGCGGCGGAGATGCGCAGCATCCTGCTGGCAGCCGCGGCAACGCGGCTCGGGGTCCCGGCCGCGCAACTGACCGTCAAGAACGGCATAATCGCGGTTACCGGCGATCCGTCGAAAACGCTTCGTTATTCGGAAGTGCTGGGCGCGCTCGCACCCGATCCGCAGTTCCCGCTCACCGGTGAGGCCTTCTTTACCGGCTTGAAGGTGCCGGCGCAACCCAAGGCCTGGAGCGATTATCGCATCGCCGGTTCATCGTTTCCGCGCAAGGATGCCAAACCCAAAGCGTTCGGCCGTTATCCCTACGTCGTCAACGTCAAGCCGGCCGGGATGCTGCACGGCCGCTTCGTCTATCCGCCGAGCATCGGTGCAACCCTCATAAGCGTCGACGAATCGTCGATTCACGGCATCGGCGACGCGCGCGCCGTGCGCGTCGCGGGCTTTGTGGGCGTCGTTGCGACGCGCGAGTGGGACGCGATCCGCGCGGCCCAGGCGCTCAAAACGACCTGGACGCCGGCAACCGTGAAACTTCCGGCGCAGGCGCAGCTCGCCGACTATATGTGGGCCCAGCCTGCCATTCAGCAAAACGTCGTCAAGAACGGCGATGTCGCGAGCACGCTCGGCACCACGGCGATCGAAGCGACGTACTTCTGGCCGTTCCAGTCGCACGCGAACATGGGCCCGGGGTGTACGGTCGTCGACGTGCGTCCCGACGGCGTCACCGTGTGGTCGGGCACCCAGAAAACGCACGCGCTGCGCCAAGGCATGTCCAAGCTGCTGAAACTGCCGATCGAGCAGATCCGCGTGGTCTGGGCTTCCGACGCCGGTTCGTACGGACGTGGTGGCCTGGAAGAATCCGCCGGCGCGGCAGCATTCCTCTCGCGCGCGGTCGGACATCCGGTGCGCGTGCAGTCGATGCGCGCCGACAACACGCAGTGGGGTACGAAAGCTCCGCCGATCGTGGGACGGTTGCGGGCCAACGTGCAGAACGGCAACATCGTCGCGCTCGACACCCTGCTCCGGCAATTCAACGGCAACGAGATCTTCTCGCAGCCGAGCGTCGCCGGCGGTTTCATCGCGGGTCAGATGGCCGGATTCGCCAACGATGCCGTGGTGTACGAGTACGGACAATACGGTAACGGCAGCGCGAAATACGAAATCCCGAACGTGCACGCGGCGGCCGAAATCATCGCGCCGTTCGCTCCCGGAAACTCGCCCTTGCGCACCTCGCACATGCGCGACCCCGAGGGGCCGGCCACGACCTTCATCGTCGAGTCATTCATCGACGAGCTGGCCGCACACGCCGGAGCCGACGCCATCGCGTTTCGGATCAAGCATCTCAAGGATCCGCGGCACATCACGGCGCTGCAAACCGTGGCCAAAGAGTCCGGCTGGGAAGCGCGGCCCTCGGCGTCCGCGAAGCGCACGGGGAAAGACGGCGCGCTGATCGGACGCGGCGTCGCGTTCGCGACGCGCGGCGCGACGATCATCGCGACGGTCGCCGAGGTCGCCGTCAATCCCCAGACCGGCGCGGTGCGCGTGCACCGGCTCGTCTGCGCGCACGACTGCGGGTTCATCGTCAACCCGAAGTCGCTGCAAGGCACGATCGAGGCCAACCTGATCCAATCGCTGAGCCGCGCGATCTACGAAGAGGCGAAGTTCAACGATCACACCGTCACGACGAGGGATTGGAAAACCTATCCGATCGTCCACATGCACGACGTCCCCGACGAAGTCAAGGTCGTGATGATCAACCAGCAGACGATCGCGCCGACCGGAGCGGGCGAACCGTCCTCGCGTCCGACCGCCGCGGCAATCGCCAACGCGATCTTCGACGCCACCGGCGCCCGCGTCCGCACGGCACCGCTAACGCCCAAAAACGTCCTCGCCGCGATTCACGCAGCAGGTAACGCCTAAAACCCGATTGTCATCCCGAGCTTGTCGAGAGCCTGCCCTGAGCCTGTCGAAGGGGACAGCCCCCAAGCACAGCGATTGAGGCGATCCCTCGACAAGCTCGGGATGACAGTTTGGCAGCGATGCGAGCAGAAACGGCCGAGGAGAGCTACTTCTCGAGCGGGTCGTGGACGTTCGGGTACGATGCGATCTCGGTGTTCTGATATTTGCCGTCGATTTTCTCGACGCGCCGGATGTAGATCGTCTGGACGACGTCGCGCGTCTGCGGATCGATCGAGATCGGGCCGCGCGGGCTGTCGATCTTCATGCCGCGGACGAGTTGCATCGTCTTGTCGGGATCGACGTTACCGTTTTGCGCCGCGACGACTTGATAGATGGCCTGCAGGACGTCGTAGGTCGCGACGCTGCCGAAATCAGGCCCCGTGAGCGACGGATCGGCGGCCAGCATGTCGCGGGTGAGCTGGGCGTTGAGCGGCGAGCGGTGTGAGGCCGCATAGTTCATCGACGTGATCATGCCGAGCGCCGCGTCGCCGAACGCCGGCAGCGTGTTCTCGCTGGTGAGATCGCCGGTTGCCAGGATTTTGGCTCCCGTCGCAGGCCCCCCGGCGGCATCCCAGGCCTTGAGAAACGCCGGACCGGACACGGTGAGAAACGCAAAGATCGCCTGCGGGTGCGCGTCCTTGATGCGTTGCACGTAGGGCGCGTAGTCCTGCGCCGTGAGCGGAACGCGAACGTCGCCGACGACCGTGCCGCCGCCGGCCGAGAACGCGCTCGCGAACCCGGCGGCCGCATCGATGCCCGTCGCGTAGTCGAGCACGATCGAGTAGGCGTTCTTGATGCCGTTCTTGAGCGCCCATTGCGCGAGCGGCGTCGTCAACTCGCCTTCGGTATAGCTGAAGCGCGCCATGTAGGGGTTCGGCTCGAGGATCCCGTTGGACGCCGCATTGGTGATGAAGGTCGGCTTCTTCGCGCTCGTCGACACGTCGCCGACCGCTTTGGCGTTAGGCGAGAATACCAAGCCCATCAAGAAGTCGACGTGTTCGGAGACGATCAGTTCTTGCGCCAGGCGTTTGGCGGTGTCGGGCGCATTGCCGCCGTCGTCGCGCTTGATGATGACGACTTTGCGCCCGGCAACCGTGTCGCCGTGCTCCTTGAAAAACGCCGCAATCGCGGCATCGGTGGATTTCCCCGCCTGGGTGAAATTGCCCGAGAGCGTCGAGACCAGGCCGATGCGCAGCGGCGGCTGGTCGGCACCGGCCGCGCGCGCGATCGCGAAGGCCACGACCGCGGCGGCCAGGACGGAAAACAGCGCACGATTCATCTCCGTTCGGTGTTGGAAGGCGTCGCGATTCTCCTCGCCGCAGCAGATCGAATGAGCACGACCGAATCCCGCCCGGCCAGCGATCTCGGCACCGCCTACGGACGCCCCGCACCGACCTACGATCGCGAGATCACCGAAGTCGGCCCGGGAACGCCGTGCGGCGAGTGGATGCGCCGCTACTGGCACCCGGTCGCCGTTTCGGCGCACGTCGAACCGCGACCGCAGAACGTGCGCGTCCTCGGTGAGGACCTGATCGTCTTTCGCGACCGCAAGGGCCGCCCGGGTCTGCTCTACCCGCGCTGCGCCCATCGCGGCACGACGTTGTACTACGGCAAGTGCGAGGACGAAGGCATCCGCTGCTGTTATCACGGCTGGCTGTTCAGCGTCGACGGCCGCTGCCTGGACCAGCCGTGCGAGCCCGGCGGCGGCGTTCACAAAGAGCGCGTGCGCCAGCCCTGGTACCACGTCGAGGAACGCTACGGCGTGATCTGGGCGTACCTGGGACCGCCGGACAAGAAACCCGTGCTCCCGCGGTACGATACGCTCGAGAACCTCGCCGACGGCGAGGCCCACTTCGCCACCGGTTCGAGTTTCGGTGCGGGCGGCGACGATACGCAAGAGATCGTGCCGTGCAACTGGCTGCAGGACTGGGAGAACATCATGGATCCGTTCCACGTCCCGATCTTGCACACGACGTTCAGCGGCGTGCAGTTCGTGCCCGAGATGGGCGTCATGCCGGAAGTGACGTACGAACACGCCGATCACGGCATGAAGTACACGGCCTACCGCGAGCTGCCCGACGGGCGCAAGATGAACCGCGTTACCCAAGCGCTCTTCCCGCACGTGCGCATCGTGCCCGACATCCATCTCGAGCCGGGCAAACCCTCGTCCGTCGGTTTCGTGCTGCCGGTCGACGACACGCACTTCCGCTTGTTTCACATTTTCCGCGCGCCGGTGGGCTTCACGAGGCAGTCCCGCCTCATCATCAACGGCAAGAAATGGAGCGAGCTCTCAGAGGAAGAGCATCAGGCGACTCCCGGCGACTGGGAGGCCCAAGTCGGACAAGGCCCGATCTCGTTTCACTCCGAGGAAAATCTAGCCGGCAGCGACCGCGGCGTCGGACGCCTGCGCCAGTTCTTGCGTCAACAGATCGCCATCGTCGCACAGGGCGGCGATCCGCTCGGCGTCACCTTCGATCCGAACGCGGAACCCTATCACGTCCAAGCCGGGAATTACTACCTCGTCCCTCGTCAAGCTCGGGATGACGGGCTTTAGCCGGGCGTCGTGTCGGCGGGGCCGGCCGCCGAGGCGGCAGCGCGCTTGAGCACCGCTTCTGCCAGCAGGCCGAGCATCGCGATCATCTCGGCTTCGCTCTCGTCGCGCGGGACCGTCTTCTGCGTCGCGCGATCGGTGCGCAGCGCGGCGCGGTGGCGCGCGTACAGATCGGTCGCGTCGTTGCTCGAGAAGCCCGCTTTGAGGTGGTCGAGCACGCGCATCGGCGCACCGTCGGGCGTGTGGCGCAGCGAGGCTTCGTAGCCCGCCGCGGAGCGCGAGATATCGAACACCACGTCGCGCAGCGGTTCGAGCGCCGGATCGCACGAGAGCAAGTACTCGTGGTTGGTGAGATCGCGCAGCACGTAGTATTCGAGCGTTCCGTAGCGGGCGATGCGCGAGATCATCACGCCTTCGAGCGGCACGGCGGCGAACTTCATCCCGCGCTGCGCCATCTCTCGATCGCGCGCTTCTTCCGGCGGCACTTCGCCGCGCTTCACGCGCTCGTCGTACTTGGCGCGCTCGTTCATCACGCCTTGCATCTTCTGGAAGGCCGCCTTCACCATCGGATCGGCGTGCAGCGCGGCCAAACCTTCGGGCGTTTGCAGCTTCTTGCGCACCGCCTCTTCGCGCAAGTAGATCGAACGGCGCGTTTCGCGCTCCATAGCGTCGAGCCGGTCGCGGCGTTTGCGCAGCAGTTCGTTGACCTCGTCGAGCTCCTCGGCCGCCTTGGCCGCCATACGATAGTACTTGTCGACGGAGTTGAACGTCATGAGACGTTCCCAGAACGACGGCGGCCGCACGCCCGTTTTGCGAACGCGATGCGGCAGCTTGATGGCATACTTCTGCGCAGCGGCGGTGGCTACGTCGCCGCGCGACTTGGCGAGCGCCCGAAGGTTGGCGATCTCGTCGTTGATCGCTTCGCGGCGTTTGCCGAAAGCCTCGCGGAGCTTGGTTTCGGCGTCCTGCGTGATGGCCCGGATATAGCGAAGTTTCGCGCCTTCATAAGCGCCGATGGTCGCTTCGTCGCGATCGAAGTCCGGGACGGCACCGCCCGGTTCGTTTCGAACTTCGTTGCTCAACGGCTGACCTTCCGCACCCACCCGCGATTCGGCGGAGCCAGCCGAACTACCCCGCAGGGTGCGCTAGGGACGGCCGGCCATTCGGCCCGGCCGCATCGCCGCGGTTGTCTCACGGTGACACGACACACACAATGTCTCGAGGTTCTCGAGGTGGTGGACGCAGCTCAACGTCCCGTGCGCGCCCAGGGCGGGTTCGCGATGGTTGACCTCCAGCCGGTTGGCCGGTTTCCCGGCGCGCCACGCCCGCATGGCGGTCCGGTAGGCGTTCTCGCTCGCAAAGCGCACCCGCGAGGGGCGCTTCGGCGCGATGTGCCCGCAGCGGCTGCAACGGTACTTGTCGCGCCGTTTGGCCGCCCGCCGGGCCAGCGTCCACCAGTGATTGTTCCAGAAGGCGTCCCCGCAGCGATCGCTGCACCAGGTCCGGCGCCGCGGCGGCAGCGTCTCGCCGCACCAGGCGCAACCGCCGGCTCGCGCCCGCGAGAGCGGACAAGCGGCCAGCAGCGAGGCGCTTTTCGGCGTGCTCAGCGGAATAGGGGTTCGCGGCCGCCGGGCGCTGTGCGGGCGATCTCCGCTTCCACTTCGGCGGTGAGCGCGTCGGGCCGCTCGCGATATTTGGCCCAGAGTTGGGGCATGTGCGCAATGTCGCTGACGATCCTGGCCAACACCGTGTTCACCGGCGCCCGCACGCCCGCCGTGCGCGCCGCGCGGGCGACCGCGCCGTTGAGGTAGTCGATCTCGGTGCGATTGCGCATCGCGCGCAGATCGAGCAATAGCGAGGGCGGCTTGCGACCGCGCGCGCCCGCGATGCGGTTGGCAAGGATCGCACGCGCGAGCGGCGCGGGCAGCGTGGCGACGCTCTGAAAGGCGCGCACGGGATAGCGCGGCAAATCGATCGCGGCAATCCCCAGCGCGCGCATCACCGCGCGCACCTCGCGGATCGCACGCAATTCCAGCTCAAACGCATCACCCGAATGCACCAGCCGTTCGGGCAGCACGTTGAGGATCGCGCACGATGCGTTGGCGACGACGTTGAGCACGAGCTTCGACCACTTCAACGAGCGGTAGTCTTCCGCGGCGCTGACCGGTAAGCCGGTGGCGCCGAAGGTCGCGAGCAGCCAATTGTGCGCCTCCTTCCCAACCGGCGCGAAGGCGATCCCGCCGCCGTTTGCCGCCAGCGGCTTTCCGTCGCGGCCGGTCTCGACCGGCACGGTCAGCGCGCACGCCACCACCGCATCGGCGCCGAACGCGGCGGCGAGTTTTTCTTCGTTACCGACGCCGTTCTGCGGCGTCATGATGACGGCCGACGGTGCCTCACCGAGCGCGCGGCGCAGCGTCTCGATCGCACCGTCCGTGTCGTAGGCTTTCACCGCGACGATCGCGAGGTCGGCGGCGACCGGTTCGACGGCGGCGAGTTCGCGCGGCGCAAAGGTGACCTCGTTGCCGGTTCCACTCAAGAGTTCGCCGAGATAGCGCCCGACCGCGCCCGCGCCGACGATGTAGACTTTCATTTCAAAGGCGCTCCGCCCCAGGCTGCGCGCCCCCCACGCTGTGCGTGGGGCCCCCGGTCCGAGCTCGCCGCATGCTGATTGCTAGGGCCCGATGCTGCTGCGCTCGCTCCATCACCATCTACTGCGCTCGCTCCATAACCGTCACACGTAGAGGTTCATCGGCCGGTCGACCCAAATCCGCCCGCGCCGCGCAGGCTCAAAACCGAGAACTCGTCCACCACCTCGAACGCCGGCCGCACGACCGGCACGAATATCAGCTGCGCGATCCGGTCGCCGGGCTCGATCACGATCGGCTCGGAGGCGGGTTCGCTGCGGTTCCAGACGCTAATGAGCACCGGCCCGGTGTAGTCGGCATCCAGTACCCCGACGAGGTTCCCCAGCACCAGGCCTTTGTTGTGCCCGAGTCCCGAACGGGGGACGATGACCGCGGCGACGTTCGGATCGGCGATGTGAATCGCGATCCCGGCCGGCACGAGGCAGGCCGGCGACTGCGGCGCGAGGACGAGCGGCGCGTCCACGCACGCGAAGAGGTCGACCGCCGCCGCCATATCGCTCTGATAGCGCGGCAGGCCCCAAGCGCGGACGCGCTCGTCGAGCACCTTCAACTCGACCTTCACCCCGTTCTGCACGTGTGACCCCGGCGGTCCGTCTGGTTACTTACTGAGCAGCTCGGCCAGTTCGGCCTGGAAGCTCTCGACGTCCCGGAACGAGCGGTAGACGCTCGCGAAGCGGATGTACGCGACCGGGTCGACGGCCTTTAAGGCTTCCATCAGCTTTTCACCGACCAGTGCGGACTGGACCTCGCTCTCGCCGCGGGCGAACATCGAGCGTTCGATCCCGGCGACGATCTCTTCCATTTGCGCGTCGGAAACCGGCCGCTTCTCGCATGCCCGCCGCAGCCCGTTGAGGATCTTGTCGCGATTGTACTGCTCGCGCCGGCCGTCTTTCTTGACGACGAATAGGCGCGGGGCTTCCATGCGCTCGTAGGTGGTGAAGCGGTGCTTGCAGGCAAGACACTCGCGCCGCCGGCGGACGACGTTTTCGTCGTCGCGGGAATCGACGACGCGCGTCTCGCTCTTACGGCAGGTGGGACAAATCAGGTCGCGGCCCCCGCGGCATGGACCACAAGATGTAGTGGTCCAGGACTAGTATACTACGACCTGCCCACCGTTCGTGCCGCGGCCTAGGAGGCCGCTCCGATTTTGAACATTTTGGTGCCGCACACCGGGCACTTGCCTTCGGTGGCGGGACGCCCGTTTTTCATCTGGATCTGCGTCGCGTCTTTCATTTCACGCTTGGCTTTGCACTTCACGCAGTACGCCTCGGCTGCCATTAACTCTCCCCTTTGCTAGTGTCCCCGGCAGCGCATCCGTAACGTCCGGCCGGGCTCGGGCCTCGACATTCCGAGGCACCGGGCGGATTCCTGGCCTTTCCCCGGGAGGGATCGTCGTGAAGGTCGGGCATGCAGGACACCCACCGGCGCTACCTCACGCGCGAGCAGCTGGAGGAAGCAGCGTACGGCCGGCTCACCGGATCCGCTCTAGCCGGCTTGTGGGTCGCGGGCGAGCTGACCGCGCTGGCCGCTCCCACCGTGGCGGTCGTCGGGACCCGGGCGCCCTCGGAAGACGGGCGGCGCCTCGCCCACCGGCTCGCAAGCGACCTCGCAGCGGCCGGCGTGTGCGTGATCTCGGGCCTGGCGCTGGGGGTCGACGCGGCCGCTCACGGCGGCGCGCTCGCCGCCCGAGCACCGACGATCGGGGTCTTGGGCGGCGGCCACGAGCGGTTTTTCCCGCCGCGCAACGCCGAGTTGGCGCGCCGCATCGTGGCCGGCGGCGGGGCGGTGGTCTCGCCCTATCCGCCCGAACACCCGGCCTATCCATGGCAATTCCTGGCTCGCAACGGGATCGTAGCGGCCCTCGCCGACGGGCTCGTCGTCGTCGAGGCCGCAGCCCGCAGCGGGGCCTTGAACACCGCCTCCTGGGCCGCCGACCGGGGCATTCCGGTCATGGCCTTTCCGGGGGACGTCGACCGGCCGAAAGCAGCCGGGTGTCTCGCGCTCATCCGCGACGGCGCGACGCTGGTGCGCGATGCCGCGGACGTGCTGTCCCAACTCGGCCTCCGGCTCGCCGCGCCCGCCGCCGGCGCGCCGGCCAGCGTGACCGACCCGGTAGAAGCCCGGATTCTCACGCTCCTCGGCAGCGGACCGGCCGACGCCGACGCCGTCGTCGCTTCGAGCGACCTGCCGCCGGCGCTGGCCCTGGCCCGTATCGGCGATCTGCTGGCTGCGGGAACGATCGTCAGCGGTCCCGACGGCCGGTTCCGGCGGTCGGCGCCTTAGCCGGCGCGAACGAAGGCGCGATGCATGTGCGCCTGATCGCGGTCGGGAAGTTGCGCCAGCCCTACTTGATAGCCGCGGCCGACGATTTCCGGCGCCGCTTGCGGCCCTACCACCGGCTCGATGAGATCGAGGTGCGCGCCGGCGACGGCAGCGACGCGGCGCGCGCGATGACGGCCGAAGCCGAGGCGATCCTGCGCTTGATCGCGCCGGCCGACCAGGTGTGGCTGCTCGAACGCAGCGGCACCGAGCTGACGAGCGCAGCGTTGGCGGCGCGCATCGAAGCGCTGGCGATCGACGGCACCTCGCAACTGACGCTCGTGATCGCCGGAACGTACGGCGCCGCGCCGGCACTGCTCGCGCGCGCGCAATTCTGCTGGTCGCTCTCGCAATTGACGCTGCTGCACGAGTGGGCGCGCGCGCTCGTGCTGGAGCAACTCTACCGCGCGGCGAAGATCGCCGCGAATGAACCCTACCACCACTAGCGACGGCACGTTGCTCGACCTGCCGGCGCTCGCCGAGCGCTTCGCCGCCGCGGCCCGCGCGCTCTATCCGCAAAGCGAGCCGAACGTCGCTTTCGAAGCGCCGCGCCGCCCCGAGTTCGGCGACGTCGCGACCAACGTCGCGTTCGGCTTGGCGAAGGTCGCGAAAAAAGCGCCCCACGAGATCGCGCTGGCGATCGTCGCGCGCGCGCTCGAAGACGACGCGGTGCGCGCGACGGTCGCCGCTGCGACGGCCACGGCGGGATTCATCAACCTGCGGCTGGTGCCGCAGTTCTGGCAGCGCACGATCGCGACGGTGCTGCGCGAAGGCCCGTCATACGGCCGCGGCGCGCCCCAGCCGGAGCGCGTCTCGCTCGAGTTCGGCAGCGCGAATCCGACCGGTCCGCTGGTCGTCGTCCAAGGCCGCACGCTCTCGATCGGCGATACGCTCGCCAAGACGCTGCGCTTCGCCGGTTACCACGTGTTCACGGAGTGGATCATCAACGACGCGGGCTCGCAGATGGACACCCTGGCCCGCTCCCTTTACGCGCGCTACATGCAGTTGTGGGACCCCTCGTTTCCGTTTCCGGAAGACGGCTATCCCGGCGACTACCTCGTAGCGATCGCCAAGCGCATTCGCGACATCGACGGTCAGCACTGGCGCAGCGCGCCGGAAGCGGAATGGAAACCGTACTTCGCCGCCTTCGGGCGCGACGACAACGTGCGCGAACAACAAGCCGTCGCCGCGCGGTTCGGCGTGACGTTCGATCTCTGGCAGAGCGAGGCGGCGCTGCACGACAGCGGCGCAATCGCAAACGGCATCGAACGCCTGCGCACCTTCGGCCTCACCTACGAGAAAGACGGCGCGCTATGGCTGCGCACGACCGCCAGCGGCGACACCGAGGACCGCGTCGTGATCCGTTCCGACGGCCGGCCGGCGTATTTCGCCAACGACATCGCCTACCATTACGACAAGCTGCTGCGCGGCGACCGCGTGATCGACATCCTGGGCCCCGACCATCACGGCTACATCGCGCGCCTGCGCGCGCTGGCCGACGCTTACGGGCGCCACGGCGCGATCGAGGTCATCATCGCGCAGCAGATCACGCTCAAACGCGGCGACGAGATCGTCTCGATGTCCAAGCGCCACGGCGACATCGTCACGCTGGCCGAAATCATCGATGAAGTGGGGGTCGACGCCGCGCGTTTCTTCTTCGTCATGCTCTCGACCGACCAGCCGTTGACCTTCGACCTCAAGCTCGCGCAGGAGCAGTCCGGCGACAACCCGGTGTACTACGTGCAGTACGGCCACGCGCGCATCGCGTCGGTGGTGCGCAAGGCGCTCGAACGCGACCCGGAACTCGTGGCGGCGGCAAAGCGGGGCGAGCATCTCGACCGCTTGGCCGATGCGAGCGAAATCGCGCTGGCACGCCGGCTGGCCGAGTTTGGTTCGGTGGTGGCCGGCGTGGTCCGCACGCGCGCGCCGCACCGCTTGCCGAAGTACGCCCGGGACGTCGCTGCGGACTTTCACCAGTTCTATTCCGACTGCATCATTTTGAGTGACGAGCGGGCGCAGACGATCGCGCGGCTGGGCCTAGCGCTGGCGACGCAAACGGTGCTCGCCAAAGCGCTCGAGTTGTGCGGCGTCACCGCGCCGGAGTCGATGTGACCGGCCGTTATTTCGAGGAATTCACGGTCGGCTCGGAGATCGCGTCGCTCGGGCAGACGCTGACGCTGGAAGCGATCATCGCGTTCGCCGCGCTCTACGACCCCCAATACTTCCACATCGACGTCGAGGCGGCGAAGAAATCGCCCTACGGCGGCCTGATCGCCAGCGGTTTCCAGACCGTCGCGGTCGCCTTCCGGATGTTTCTCGATACGGGCGTCCTCGCCGGAACGAGCTACGGGTCGCCGGCGATGGACGACGTGCGCTGGCACGTGCCGGTCCGCCCCGGCGACACGCTCCATACGATCGCGCGCATCGTCGAGGCCCGGCCGTCGGTGTCGCGGCCCGACCGCGGCATCGTGCGCGCCGCGTTCCGCGTGCTCAACCAGCGGGACGAGAAAGTGCTGACGTTTTCGTCCACCGTGTTCGTAGCGCGTCGTCCGAGCTGACCGGCGCGAGCGTCACGGTGGCGTGGCTGCCGCCGAACGGGCGCAGCGTCACCTGAAAGGCCTCCGCGAGGGTGGCGATCAGGAACAGCCCGCGCCCGCGCTCGCTGTACGTGTCGGTCGGCAAGCGCGAGAGAAAGCGATATCCCGGACCGTCGTCGAGGACGTGAAGGACGGCGCGTCCCTGCTGGTGGTCGATCACGAAGATCGCCGGTCCGGGCGCATGCCGCACGAGGTTGCCTACGAGTTCGGCCAGCACGATCTCGGCGTTGAGGATCGCATCGCGCGCGTATCCGGAACGTTCGAGTTCGGCCACCAGGAGCGCGGCGAAGCGCGCGCTTTGCGCGGGTTCGCGCACGTCGACGCGATGCCGTTCGAGCGTGCTGCCGGCGTAACGGCCGCACAGGATCGCGACGTCGTCGCGCGAGCCCTCGAGCAAGACTGCGTCGCGAATGCGCGCGGCCAAATCGTCGCTCGCCAGCACCTCCGGGTCGCGCAGCGCCTGGTCCAAGCGGCGGTAGCCCTCCTCCATGTCGTGCGTCGACTCGACCAAACCGTCGGTGAACAGGACCAGCGTCGATCCGGGCTCGATGGCGCGCGACACGCCGGCCGATCCCTCGTGCTCGCGTAGCCCGAGCGGTAATCCGGCCGCCTCGAGCGGGACGATCGCGCCGCCGGGCACGCGCAGCAGCGGCGACGGATGCCCGGCGGTCGTAAATGAGATCGCATCTTCGATCGGGTCGATGACCGCCACGAAGGCCGTGACGAAGCGGCCCGGTGACTCACTGCGCAGCGCAAGATCGGCGGCTTCGAGCATCATCACGGGATCGGGATGAACGTAGGCGACGCCGCGAATCGCTTGGCGCATGTTCGCCATCGTGACGGCCGCCTGCAGTCCGGAGCCGGCGACGTCGCCGATCGAGAGCACGATGCGCCCGTCGGACAGCGTGAAGGCGTCGTACCAGTCGCCGCCGATCAGCGCTTCGCTGTGCCCGGCTTCGTAGATCGCGCTGAACGTAGCGGCCGGCGTGTCGGGAAGCCTCGCCGGCAACGCCGCGTCTTGAAAGCTGCGCGCAACCCGCCGCTCGCGCTCGAAAAGTTCGGCATTGGCGATCGCCGGAGCGATCCGGCGCGCCAGTTCCACAAAAAAGTCCTCGTCGGCCGGACCGAGGCGCCGCAGACTCGCCTGCATCCCGACCTTGAGCGTGCCGCGCAGCGTGCCGCCCACGATCAGCGGGACGCTGAGTCCCGCGTCCGGTTGCGCGGCCGCGCCCTTGTCTTCGTCGCGATGGTACACGGACGCGACACGCAGATTGCCCGCTTCGTCGTTCAACGTGATGAGCACCCAATCCGCGAACTCCGGAACCACCAGCCGAATCACCGCATCCAGCGTCGCCTGCACCTCGAGCGTTGCGGAGAGCACGAGACCAAGTTCGGAGAAGATCCGCAGCGTGCGTTGGGCGCGCCGCGCGTCGTCGACGTCGGTGTTGGTTCCGTACCAGCGAACGATCGCGCCGGTCGCGTCGCGTTCGGGGATCGCGCGCGTGAGAAACCATCGATACACGGCGTCGGCGCGCCGGATGCGATGCTCGACCTCGAAGGCCGTACCCGATGTCGTGGCCGCTTTCCAGCCGGCCTGCGTCGCGGCGCGGTCCTCCGGATGGATGAGGTCGTAAACGGCCGTGGGCGGCGCGCCTTCGGCCAGCCCGGTGTAATCGTACCAGCGCCGGTTATGCCATTCGCCGATACCGTCGCCGCGGGTTATCCACATCAGCATCGGCATCAGGTCGGCGATCGCGCGGAACCGGTGCTGCGGATCGACGTCGGTGCCGGGGCTCATGGTCCGTTCTGAACGGTAATGACGACTTCGGGAGCCTGCAGCACGATCTCGGCGTCGTGGGCCGGCGGATCGTCCTGTTGCGCGCGCAGGATCCACGGCAGGACAAAATACGTGAAGAGCACCTTCACGAGGGCCGCCGCCGGAACGCCGAGGATGAGCCCCCACAGGCCGAAGAGTTCGCCGCCGGCGAACACTGCGAACATCACGCCGATCGGCGACACGCCGACCGCATCCCCCATGATCTTCGGCACCAGCACGCTGTCGGCGATGCGCGCGATCACGAAGATGGCAACGGTCACGTAGACGACCATCGTCGTGCCCTGCGGGATCGCCATTCCCGCTGCGATGACTTGCGCGACGATCATGCCGAAGAACGGCACCGCATAGCCGATCGCGCACACAACCGCAAGCAGCAAGGCGAAGGCGAAGTGCGCCGGCGCGAGCGCCACCCACACCGCCACGCCGACGATTGCGCACAGCGCCAACTGGCCGGCGACGAAATGCCCGAAGATCGACGCGACCTCGACGATCAGGGCGTTCGCTTTCGCCCGCCGCGAAACCGGCAAGAGCGCGAGCATCCCGCCGCGCACGGCGCGTCCCCGCGCCAAAAAGAACACCGAGAGGATCAGCGCCGAAGCGCCGACCAGGAAGGCATTGGCCGTTCCCACGAGGATCGCCCCGATCGACGCCAGGGTGAGCGCGAACATCGCGCCGACCCGGTCACCAACCTCGGCCTGCATCTGGCCGAACGTCGGCAGCGCGACGCGGTCGCCCAGCCGCGAACGTACGAAGGCTTCGAGATGCGCGACGCCGTCTTGCGAGGCAATCACGTACTCGCTCGTGTGTCCGACCAGGACGAGGATCTGCGCGTAGGTGATGGGGATGATCACGAGCGCCAGCATGACGAGCGCGCCGACGAGTCCGACGAACACGATGGCGATCGCGGCGCCGCGCGGCATCCAGCGTTCCAGCCGTTGGACGAGCGGCGCCGCGCCGAACGCGATGAACGTCGCGATCAAGAAAATCGAGATCGTGCGCGGAATGTGGACCGCCACGAAACCGGCGCCGACCAGCACGAGGAACCCGATGACGGCGATCGTGACGCGCCGGGCCACCGAGCCGCTCATAGCGCTTTCGTCATCATGCGGCGTTCGGTCTCGAAGCCCGACGCCGCGTAGAGGGCGCGCGCGGCGGCGTTCTCTTCGGTCACCATGAGCGACAGATACGGGAGCCCGCGCTTACGGGCCTGATCTTCGATGGTCGCGAGCAGAATGCGGGCGATGCCGCGCCGCTGCCAGTCAGGCTCGACCGCCATGTAGGCGAGGAACGTCTGTTCGGTCAGCGTGATCTCGTCCGGCAAGTCGTAGATCAGCAGCGCGAAACCCACCGGAGCGCCGTCCACTTCGGCTACCAGGATGTCGTGCTGGCGCGCCAGCACGTACTCGACCAGCCGTTCGTAGGCGCCCTCCACGAGCGGCGCCAGCGCGTCGCGCAGCGAGGAGACGCTGGTCGGCGACACGCGCCGGCCCAAATCGACCACGAAGGCGCGATCGCGAACGGTCCCGCGCCGGATCGCGATGGCATTCGTCATGCCGGGACGGGTGCGCGCTCCCGCCATGCCGGCAGCTCCGCTTCGAGCGCGGCGATCAGTTCGCGATTCTCTTCGGGCAACCCGATCGTGATGCGCAAGAAATTCGGCAGCCCGAGCTGGTCGCCGGAACGCACGACGATGCCGCGCCGCAGGAGATCGGTATAGGCCGCTTCGGCGGCCACCGGGACGCGAACCGCAACGAAGTTTGCCGCCGACGGATAGGCGAACATCCCCAGGCGTCGCAACTCCGCGCTGAGGTAGGCTTTGCCCTCGTCGTTCATGGCGATCGTGGCGGTGCGGAACGCATCGTCGTCGAGCGCGCCGAGCGCCGCGAGCGCCGCCGGCGAGGAGACGTTGAACGGCACGCGCACGCGCTGCAGCAGATCGATCATCCCTTCGTCGCCGAAGCCGTAGCCGAAACGCACCGACGCCAACCCGTAGAGCTTGGACATCGTGCGCGTGACGAGCGTGCCGCGGCGCGACTTCACGTAATCGATGCCCTCGACGCTCTTTGCCGGCATGTACTCGCGATAGGCTTGATCGATGAACAGCAGAACGTCCGGCGGCAGTTCCGACGCAAAACGCGAAAACGCTTCGGGATCGACGCAGGTCGCCGTCGGATTGTTCGGATCGCAGACAATTGCCGCTTTCGTCCGCGGCGTCACGGCCGCCAGCATCGCATCGAGATCGTGCACGCCGTCGCGCAGCGGCACGCGCACGGGCGTCGCGCCGGTTTCGATCGCGTCGGCCGGAAACAGCGAGAACGTCGGATCGGCCATCACGACTTCGTCGCCCGGCCCGACGAACGTCAGAAAGAACATCAGCAGGATCTCGTTGCTGCCGTGGCCGAGGATCGTGTTCTCGATGCGCAGGCCGTGCGGTTCGGACAGCCGCGCGCGCAGTTCCCGGTGATCGTCATCGGCGTAGAGATGCGCATCGGTCAGCGTCGCCATCGCAGCCAGCGCTTTGGGCGACGAGCCGCGCGGGTTCTCGTTGGACGACAGCTTGATCACGCGAGCGAGGTCGAACCGGCGCTTGGCGCCCTCGATCGTCGTTCCGGCGCTATACGGGTGGAGCAGCCGCACGGGCGGCCGCGCGAGCGAGACGTAATCCATGACTGGCTGGGGATTTCGCGCCCCGCCCGCAGGGCGCCCGTTAGCGCAGGAAGCGCGATCCCGGTTCGGTCAGCGCCTCGCCGGCCGCGCACTGCGGACAGTCGGCCGCTTCGAACGAGTCCATCGGCAGATCGAGCAACGCGAAAAGCGGGCTGCCGACGTCGACCGCACCGCGCCGAACGACCACGCCGGCCGCCGCAACGATGCCGCCCTCGGCCGTGACGACGGAGATCACTTCGCGCACCGAGAGCCCCGTTGTGATCACGTCTTCGACCACCAGAACGCGCTCGCCGGGTGCGACCGCGAACCCGCGCCGGAAGCGCGCCGCACCGCCCTCCTTTTCGACGAAGATCGCGCGCGTGCCGAGTTGGCGCGCCGACTCGTAACCGAGCACGATACCGCCCACCGCGGCCGACACGACGCAGCGCACGTCGAGCGGCGGCATGTTCGAGAGCAGCGCGGCGACGATGCGTTCGAGAAACGCGGGGTCCTCGAGAAAGCGGAACTTCTGCACGAAGCGGTTCGAGTGACGTCCGGACGAGAGCCGGAAATGCCCCTCGAGCAGCGCGCCGCGGGCCCGCAATTCGTCGAGCAGGCGTTCGGGTGAAAGTTCGCTCGCGCTCACGTTACTGCAACTCCGCCAGAATCAGGCGCGCTGCCGCAGCCGGATCCACATCCTCGACGATCGGCCGGCCGACGACGATGTAGTCGGCGCCCGCAGCGTGCGCTTCGCGCGGCGTCGCGACGCGGCGCTGGTCGCCGTGCGCACCTCCGCTGGGGCGAATCCCGGGACACAACGCGAGAAAGTCGCTGCCGAAGAACGCCTTCACCTTCGCCACCTCCGCCGTCGAGCAGACGATGCCGGCGCAGCGTGCATCGCGCGCCAGCGCTGCGAGCCGCAGCGTGCCCTCCAGCGCCGTACCGGCGAACCCCAACACGGCGAGGTTTGCCGGCCCAAGACTCGTGAGCAGCGTGATGGCAAGCACCTTGGGAACGCCGATGCCGAGCTCCGCTGCGCGCTCGGCGGCAGCTTCGGTCGCCGCAGCAAGCATTTCGGTCCCCCCGAGCGCGTGGACGGTGAGCAGCGCCACACCCGGCCGAACGAGGGCTCGAACCGCAGCGTGCACGGTGCGCGGGATGTCGTGCAGCTTCACGTCGAGCATGTAAGCTGCATCACGCGACTCGAGCAGATCGAGCAGCTCGGGTCCGTAGCCGTAAAGCGCTTCATAGCCGACTTTGTAGGTGACGTCGAGGCCGGCCAGCGCGTCGAGGAGCAGCTTGGCTCGGGCAAATGTCGGAATATCGACGGCAACGACCAGGTGAGTCTTCACCCAAGCGGAGTTAGCGACGGATTTGGGGGCTCCCCGCCACGATCTTTACCGAGAAAAATCGATGAGAACGTAAACGCAAGTGAGATTCCGACCGTTATAGCTAATAGGCCCAGGAGATCGTGGCGCAAAGCCACGGGGAGGAGAACCGAGATGGCCGGGATTCAGGTCTTCAAAACGCTAGCCGACGCGCTTCGAGCGGGCTACAGCGTTTACGACCGAACCGAAGACGGATATCTCGTCCGCACGCGCACCGCGAGCGGTTGGGCGATGGCGATCGTTACCTGCCGCTAGCGGCACAACGAACAGCCGGGAACATCGAAAGGAGCGATTCGCCAAGGCGAATCGCTCCTTTCCTTATCCGGTTCGGTCGGGCGGCGGGACCGGACGCGCCAGCTCTTCGTAGCGCGGTCCGGGCTGGCCGGGCTGCGCAGAGCCGTACGAGCGCTGAGCCGGCGGCGGCGGTCCGAGCGGTCCGCGCGGCGGCGGCGACCCGAATACGAAGACCGCACCCGACATCAACGCGATGATGATCTGCGCGATACCGACGAACATCGGGATCAACCCGCCGAGCAGCCACGGCCCGGGACGGATCGTCGCCGGCGCGAACGGCCCATCGCCGGCGTGATAGCCGATGAACGACAGTCCGATCAAGAGCGCGAATCCAACCATTGCGGTGAGAACGCCGCGGCGCAGCGTGCACTGCGCGGAACTCGGATCGTCGTAGGCGGAATAGCCGAAGCCCGGTGGGCCGGCCGGCCCCGGAACGCTGCCCGTCCAGGCCGGTCCGGTTCCCGTCCCGACGAAACGGCTGTTCTTCCAGTCCTTGCCGTTGGGCGGCGGAACGATCCCGCGCCGCAGCATCTCCATTCGTTCGCGGTGCCGCATGATGCGGCCCAAAATCCAGCCGCCTATCACCAAGCTGAAGATGGCGACCGGAACCAGATTGTCGTCCATTCTCCTAACCTTCCTGGACCCTGATCGGGGCGCCGATCAGGACGGCGATGAGCCTTGCGCGTGGAACCATGCCCCATGTACGGCTAGATGCCGGCGGTGTTTCGCGCCACGAAACTTGCGCCCGCACCTCCCGTACATGCGTGCAGATGGGAGTCGCACTGTTGGCCGAACCGCCGACGGGGAAGGCCGGGGCCGTCGCCCCTACGGACGACGACCTGATCGCGCTTGCCTTGGCGGGTCGAGGCGATGCCTTCGGCGCGCTGGTCGAGCGCTACGAACGGGCGGTCTACCATCTCGCGTATCGCACCCTGCGGGAAGTCGAGGAGGCGAAAGACGCGTGCCAAGAGGCCTGGATCAAAGCCTACCGGGCGCTGGCGTCGTTCCGGCCGGGCGCGAAGTTCGCGACCTGGATCTTCACGATCTGCTACCGGGTCTGCTGCGACCGTCTGGCCAAGCGCAAGCGCTTCACCGGCGACGAGCCGCCCGACTTCGCCGATCCAGGCGACGGCCCCGAACGGGCTTTTGAAGCCGCCGAAGAGGCGGCCCGGCTGCGCGCCGCGATCGAGGCGCTGCCGGAGAAGTACCGCGTCGTGATCACCCTCTTCCATCTTCAAGGCAAGCAGTACGAGGAAATCGCGGCCGTGCTGGGCCTCCCGCTCGGAACCGTGAAGACGCATCTTTTTCGGGCCAAAGACTTGTTACGGGCCGCACTGGGCCCTACCGCTCAACGGAGAACCACATGACCGACGACGAACTGGACCGCGCGCTGTTCGCGCTGCCGCTCGAAGAGCCGCCGGCCGGCCTGCACATGCAGATCATGGCCGCGACCGTGCTGCGCACCGCGCCGGCGTTCCGGACGTGGGAATTGTGGTTGCTCGCGACGGCCGTGGCGCTGGTCGGCGCGCTGACGGTCTGGATGTTCACTTCGGCGCCGGATGCCGGCACGCGTCTCACCGATTCGATCGTCGGAGTCATGCGGGCGCTCGGTCTGTTCTCGCGGAGCACGTACGTTTGGCTGGGCATCGGCCTCTCCTCGGTGTGGTGGATTTCTAGCCTGCCCTTCATGGCAAGCCCACGCCCGACCGTGTATAACCGGTAGGTGAGCAGCCAACCGGGCAAGCCGCTGTGAGCAGCACCACCCCCGCGACCGACCGCACCTATAAGGTGCTCATCGTCGAAGACGACGCGCAGATCTTGCGCGTCCTCGAACTCGAACTCAAACACGAAGGCTACGAGGTCGACACGGCCCGCGACGGGCTCTCGGGCCTCGAGCGCGCGCTCAAAGAACCCGACCTCGTCGTGCTCGACCTGATGCTGCCCAAACTCGACGGAATGGAAGTTTGCGCGCGCATCCGCGCCAAGAGCAGCGTGCCGATCATCATGCTCACCGCAAAAGACCGCATCCCCGACCGCGTGGCCGGCCTCGATCACGGCGCGGACGACTACCTGACGAAGCCGTTTTCGATCGAGGAACTCCTGGCCCGCATCCGCGCCCGGCTGCGCGACCGCGAACCCCAAGACAACGTGATCGGCGCGAAGGACCTCACGATGGATCGCGATCGCCACGAAGTGCAGCGCGGCGGCAAGGACGTGCAGCTGACGGCCAAAGAGTACGCCTTGCTCGAGTACCTGTTGTTGCACCGCAACAAGGTGCACACGCGCGACGAACTCTTCAACGGCGTCTGGGGCAGTGATTTCCTCGGCGACTCCAACCTGATCGACGTCTACATTCGGTACTTGCGCGGCAAGATCGACGACGGTTTCGAAGACAAGCTGATCCAGACCGTCCGCGGCGTGGGCTACGCGCTCAAAGATTAAAGATTAACGTGTCGTTGCGGACGCGCATCGCCGCGTCCTATGCCCTGTTGATCGTCGTGATCATCGCGATCGGTGCGATCGCGATCGGCTTGGCGTTCCCGTCGCTGCTGATCGAGCAGGCCAAAGCCGGCCTCACCGCTACCTCGGATGAGATCGCCCGCGTGGCCGAGGCCAGCAACGCACTCAGCTTCTACGATCCCACGACGGTCCTCGACACGCTCGCGAACAAAGAGCAGCTCGATCAATGGGCATCGATCACGCAGTACGTCCAGATCGACACGCCACAAGGTTATCCGATCGGCAAGAGCTCGAACATGGGCGACCTGCGCCTGGGCGCGCTGCCGTCCGGCATCAAGGAACGCTTCACCTTCGCGCGCGACACCGACGGCGCATCGTTGCTCGTGCTCGACCGCGAACTCAGCCGCAACGGGAAACCGATCGTCGTCGCCCACATCGCGCAGCGGCTCGACATCGTCGACCGCGAGACGCGCCGGGCACAAACGATCCTCATTTACGTCGCGCTCGTTGCCTGCATCGCGGTCATCGTCGCATCGCTCTTCATCGCGCGCAGCCTGGTCGATCCGATCGTCCGGCTGACCGGTGCGATGGAGGAAATCGGTTCGGAGAGACTCGACCGGCGGTTGCGCTGGAAACGTGGCGACGAGATCGGCCGGCTCGCCGCGACGTTCGACGCCATGCTCGACCGGTTGCAGGGCGCCTTCGCGCGCGAGCGCCAGTTCATCTCCGACGCCTCGCACGAGTTCAAGACGCCGCTGACCGTGATCAACGCGAACGCGCAGCTCATCCGGCGCTGGGGCGACCGCGATCCGGTCGTGCGCGCTGAGAGCTTCGATGCGATCGTCGACGAGTCGGCGCGGTTGGCGGAGATGGTCAGCGGGATGCTCACGCTCGCCAAAGCCGACTCCGGCGATCAAATCCCCAAAGAACCCTTGAACCTCAAACCGCTGGTTGCCGACGTCGTCGCGCACGCGCGCGTGCGCGCCGCCGAGAACGGCCTCGAACTGCGGGCCGAACTCGAAGCCGATGGGCCCTACGTGCTCGCCGAGGGGGCGCTCATTCGCCAGCTCGTCTCGAACCTCGTCGACAACGCAATCAAGTTCACCGAACGCGGCGAGATCGTCGTCGCCGTCCGCCACGAACCGGGGACGGCTCGCATTTCCGTTTCCGACACCGGGATCGGGATCGCGCCGGAGATGGCGGAGCGGCTGTTCGACCGCTTCTTCCGCGGCGATCCCGCGCACTCGCGAACGATCGAGGGGACCGGCTTGGGCCTCGCGATCGTGCGCAGCATCGCCCGCGTCCACGGCGGCAGCGTAACCGCGGCTGCCCGGCCGGAAGGCGGTTCGGTCTTCACGGTGATCCTGCCGGCCTTGGACGTGCCCCCGGACGACCTGCTCCTCACCGAAATTCAATGACCCGGGTCACTCCCGGGCGCTATGATCGGCCGGTGGCCGCCGTCCGCGACGCCGTGCGGCGTGCAGCCGCCGGGTCCGCAATTCTGCTCGGTTTGTTTTACCCTGCCGCGGCCGGTGCGGCATCGGGCTCCTTTCTGATCGGCGACCAGGGTGTCGTACAAGTGTTGGCCGGCGCCCGCTCCCAGATCGTGATCAGAGCCTGGGACCGCCCCAACGTTCAGTTCGACACGGATGACGAAACGGTCCAAGTCACCCGGCGGCCGATCGCGTTCGGCACGCCGCAAAACCCGCTGTCGGTGGCTATTCCGCTCGCGAACATCGCGGTGCGCGATCCCGTTACCGGCACGACGTCGCGCGCAACGCTGGCGCCCGAAGAGTTTCCGTACGCATCGGATTTTCGCCCCGGCGTCCACGACTCGGTGCGGATCGTTGCTGCAGCGGACTCTCACGTCACCGTCATGATACCGGCCTCGACCGCCCTCCTCGATGCGCGCTTGCGCGGCGGCGTCGGAATCATCTCCATCGACGACTACCACGGCGGGACGCTATTCGTCGCCAGCCCCGGCGGCGGCACGCGCCTAACCAACGTCATGACCGCCGCATTCGTGCAGATGATGAACGGCCGGCTGGAAGTCAACGGCTCGAGCTTCGACCGCTTGCGCGCGCGCGGCAACAACGCGAACTTCGTCTTCGAGCACGACCGGGCGCGACAGATCGAGCTGACCACGGTTTCCGGTTCGATCGTCTACGACGACGGCACGTTTGACCCGGGACTGGCGCGGTTCGAATCGACGAACGGCTCGATCGCGATCGGCGTTGCAGCCGGCGCACAGGTCGGCGCGCGCTCGAACGACGGTCACGTCTACTCGATGTGGGACCGGCGCACGCCGGTCGATCAACTCGGGGACAACGAAGAGAGCGCCACGATCGCGGGCGGCGGTCCGGTCGTCAACGCGGTCACCGGGCGCGGCAACGTGTATCTCTACGACGGCGCGCTGGCGACGCGGCAAACGCTCCCGCCCGAGTGGCGGCCGGTCCGGCAAGCGCTCGTTCCACAGCCCCGGCTGCAAGCGCCGGGCGCCTTCGAACGCTTCAACCAGCTACGCGGAGGAAGACTCTAGCACGTCTTCCGCCACCGTCAGCACGGCGGCGAGCGTGGCGTCGAGATCGGCCTGCGTCGTGCGGTGGTTCATCACGTTCAGGCGGATCGCCAGCTTGCCGTCGATCCGCGTCGTCGACGGCACGGCGAGGCCGCGTTCTTGCAACTCGACCACGATCTCCGCATTGAGTTCATCGCAGCGGCGATCGTCGAGTTCGCCGGGCGAGGTATGGCTGCGCGGCACGTAGCGAAAGGCGACGATGTTCAGCGTCACCGGGGCGAGCAGCTCGAGGTTCGGCGTATCGGCGATGCGCCGGCCCAGCGCCTGCGCGAGCGCGCACTGCTCCTCGATCAGCGCACCGAAGCGCTCGAGCCCGAACGTCTTCATCGCGAACCACACGCCGAGCGCGCGAAAGCCGCGCGACAGCTCGGGCCCGAAGTCGGTGAACCAGGGCTCGCCAGCGGCAGCTCCACGGGTCATCCGCGCGAGGTACGGCGCGTGGTCGGCGAACGTCGCCGCGTGCAGCGCGCCGTCGCGCACGAGCACGGCGCCCGTGTCGTAGGGAACGTGCAGCCATTTGTGCAGGTCGAAAGCCAGCGAGTCGGCGTGTTCGATGCCGGCGATCAGGTGCCGCAAGCCGGGTGCGAGCTGCACCAGCGCTCCGAACGCGCCGTCGACGTGGAACCATAGCCCCTCGTCGTGCGCCACCGTTCCCGCCGCTGCGAGATCGTCGATCGCACCGGTGCTGGCGCTGCCGGCCGTCGCGATGACGATGAACGGTTCGCGGCCGGCCTCGCGATCGGCTTTGATCGAAGCGCGCAAGGCCACGTCGCACAAGTCGCCCGAGCGCTCGAACGGCAGCGCGCGCAACGCCGTTCGGCCCAAGCCGGCCAGCTCGAACGCGCGCGCGATCGAGGCGTGCGCTTCGAAGGACGTGTAGCCCACCAGCTCACGTCCCGCGCGAACGCCGTCGGTACGGACCGCCGCTCCGAGCGCCCGGCGGCGTGCAACGAGCACGCCGATGAGGTTGGCCATCGAGCTTCCGGTGGTGAGGATGCCGCTCGCCGTCGCCGGGAAGCCGAAGACCTCGCACCACCAGCGCAGCACGCGGCGCTCGACCTCGACCGCGGCGTGATCGCGGCCGCCGACGTTCGCATTCATGCCCGCGGCCAAGAGCGCGGAGACGATGCCGAGCGGCGTCCCCGCGCCGTGCACCCAGCCGAAGAAGCGCGGATGGCGGTTGTCGACAGCGTAGGGCGCGATCTGCTCGAGAAACGTTGCATAGACCCCGGCCGGATCGCTCGGCGCACGCGGCAGCGGATCGTCGCCGATGGCGGCGCGCACGGCGGCGGGAATCGGCCGCCACGGCGGACGCTCGCGAATGCCCGCCACTGCATCAAGGCTTTCGTCGAGCGCGCGATGCGCGAAGGCACGAAACGCGGCCCAATCGACCGGATCGAGGTCGCCGCTCACAGCAAGAACTTGCGCATCATCGCGACGTCGAGTTTGAAGGTGTGCTGCGGCAGGATCGCTTCGCGGTGGTAACCGCTGCCTATGAAGAAGCGCTGCGCGGGGCTATCGTTCATGACCGCCACGCTGACCTTGTGGCAATTGTAATAGTTCGCGATCTCCTCGCCGCGCGCAAGCAGTGCGCGGCCGATCCCGTTGCCCCGCTGCTCGGGTAACACGTAGAGGCCTTCGACGTGGGCGAGCGACGCGGCGATCCGCAGGTTGAGCGCTCCGACGAGCGCGCCGTCGAGGGTCGCGGTGATGTCGTGCGTCTGTTCGTGCCACACGACCTTGAAGGCCCAGGCCTCGCTGCGCCACGCGCGGTCGTTGGCCTGCCAGAATGCCGCGGCCTCGCCGGGCTTGGCGACGGCGATTTCAAGCAACGGCGTCATACGTCCAGCCGTCGTGGGCCGCGTAGACGCGGATGCCCAACTCATCCTCGAGCTCGTAGGCGATGCGGCGCGGATCGCGCTCGAGCATCTTGGTGCCGAAGTGCGTCAGGATCGCGGAACCGGGGTGAATGCCCGCGATCACCCGCTTGGCGTCGGCCAGCGTGAGGTGGTCGACGTCCATCGAATCGGCATACCGCAGGACGTTGATCACCAGCACGTCGGGAGCGTGCGCGCGATAGTCCTCGATCAACCCGTCGAAGTAGCGCGTGCACGGCAGGTACGACACGGTCGTGCCCGCGTAGCGAAAATGCAGACCGTACGTTTCGACCGGGTGGTGGTGGCGCACCGAGGCGCGCACCTCGACGTCGTTGATCGCGTAGGGGCCGCCCCGTTCTTCGACGATCTCGTGGCGCGGCACGAACCGTTGCGCGTACGGCAGCAGAATCGAATCGCCGTCCCAGACGTCGCGCGGTGCGAACAGCACGCCGCGCGGCTTCCAGCCGCCTTGAGCCATTGCTTCGATCATCGCGTTGACGTCGCCGGCATGATCGAGATGCTTGTGCGAGAGCACGATCGCGTCCAGCTCCGCCGGACGCTGCGGCGGAATCGTGCTCAGCGCGCGGACGAGCGCGCCCGGCCCCGGATCGACGTGGATCTGCGTCGCGCCGAAGCGCATCCACATGCCGCCGGAAGCCCGAATTTGCTTGGCCACGACGAACCTCGCGCCACCGGTGCCGAGGAAGCAGATCGAGATGCTCACCGTCCGGTCAGCCCGTGGTAGAGGTGGAAGAACTTTTCGAGCGTGGCACGGTATTCGCCGAGCGCGTCGCTCCAGGCGACGAGCGCGTCGCGCCCGGCGTCGGTCAGCTCGTAGACGCGCCGCGCCGGACCGAGGTCGGCGGCGTCCCAGTGCGAGCGGATCAGCGCGCTCGCTTCCAGCTGCCGCAACGTCCGGTAGAGCGCACCGTGATCGCACGCGATGCCGAACTCATCGCGCAGTTCTTTCAGGATTTCGTAGCCGTGCAGGTGCGAGCGGCGCAGGAGCACGAGCAGCCATGCGACGAGGAAATTTTTCGGCGTGGCGCGCGGCGGCAGGCCGGGATCGGCGATCGCTTTCACGGGGAGGGTCATGCAGTTCTGTCGATGCGCCGGAACTCCTCACCCGTGCGGCGGGTCACCGCCAGAAGTGAAATCCATCGAGCCGCGAGCGGACGGCGCCTGGCTTCTCGTTATGCTCGGCACGCTGACGATGCTGCCGCCGCTTTCGATCGACATCAGTTTGCCCGGACTTCCGTTGATCGCCCGCGCACTCGGAGCGCCGCCTGTGCTCCTCCAATCGACGCTCTCGGCCTTCATCCTCGCTTTCGGTGCCGGACAACTCGTTCTGGGTCCGCTTTCCGACCGCTACGGCCGGCGCCCCGTGCTGCTCTGGGGTTTGGCGCTCTATGCCCTGGCCGGCGCCGGCTGCACGCTGGTCACCGACGCGCGCGTGCTCGTTGCGTTGCGGCTCCTTCAGGGTTTCGGCGCGTGCGCCGGTACCGTGTGTGCGCGCGCGATCGCGCACGACCTCTCGAAAGACCGCGCGGGCGCGGCGTTTCGCCAGTCCGTCCTCACCTCGGTCAACAGCCTCGCGCCGGTTGTCGCGCCGCTGCTCGGTGCGGCGATTCTCGCGACGCTCGGTTGGCGTTCGCTCTACGGCGTGCTCGCCGTCGTGGGTCTGGTTCTCGTAGCGCTCGTTGCGGTGCTCGTCCCCGAAACGTCGCCGCTCAAGGCGGCTAACGTCATCGTCGCGTACCGGCGTGTCTTACGGTTGCCGCGCACACTCGGGCTCATGCTCTTGGCGAGCGCTTCGTTCTTCGGTTTCTTCCCACTCATCGCCGGCTCGCCGTTCGCCTTGATTTCCGAGCTGCACTTGTCGAGCACCCAATTCGCCTTTGCCTTCGCGATCAACGCGCTGGCCTTCATCGTCGCGGCGGCGCTCTCGGCACGGTTGGCGCGGGTCGTCGATCCGGAGGTCTTGCTGGCCAGCGGCGTGGCCCTCGTCTTCGTCGCCACCATCCTTGCATGGAGTGCCGACACATACTTTCCGTCGGTCGCCGGTTTCATCGCGACGTGGTCGCTCTACGCGTTCGGCGTTGCGTTCACGACGCCGGGGGCGTTTGCCGCGTTGCTCCATACCGCGCGCGGGGATGCCGGCCTCGCCGCCGGCCTGCTCGGTGCCACGCAGATGCTCAGCGGTGCGCTCGGGGGTACGCTGAGCGGTGCACGTTCCGGACCGCCGACGACGACTCTCGGTCTGTTCGCGCTCATCGGCGGCACGGGCGTGGCTGCCGGCTACCTGCTCTCGCGGCGGCCGACGCGCAATCGCGATCTAGCCGATCCGCAGACGTGACTTCATCAGAACGACGACGTACGGGTTCCAGGTCGACATCACATAGTAGAGGTCGAGTTCCGACGCGCTGACCTTCGTCCAGCGCTCGATGACGTAGGGGGCGTATTCGCCGCCGCGAACGGCGCCCGGGTTTTTGCGACCCTCACCGATCACGGGCCCAGCAAGACCGTCGTCCGGATGGATGCTGGGGTCATGAATGAACGTGCCCAGCGCGCCGTCACGAACGGCACTGAAGACAACTTGCGGCTCGCTCCAGGGTCCCCAGGGCTTCGAAGCATACGAGAACGCAATCCCGGTGGGTTTAGGCGAACGAAAATCGTACGTCATCAACCACCGGTTCAGATCCTTGGACCATGTGACCGAGAGGTCGCCGAGCGTCCCGTTGGTGACGATGGCTTTCGCATCCGATTCGCGCACGCTCCAGGTGGGGGCGTTCGTTGCGTCGAGCCCGGAAAAATAAAGCGTGCCTTTTCCGCTTTCGAACTGCGCCACCGGAACGATCGATAAATACGCGTCGCTCCGCCGATAGCTTCCCGTCCCCCACACGAGAACGTACGGACCGCCCGGCGGCAGACCGTCGATCGTGCCGGGCTGCACGTGTAGCGACATTTTGGTGAAACGGCCGGCCGGCAACTGTGACATCGTGCGCAACGGCTGAAAGCTTGCGGGCGGCGTGAATCGGGTCAAGACCGACCTGTCGGTCTGCGATGCGGTCGCCGGACCAACGCTGTGGTTGGTCTTGACGACGACATACATCTTACCGCCGAGATCGATGCCGCTGACGGGAACTTCGAACGGGCCCATGCTGATGCCGGGGGGTTGGATCGTCAAATACGGCGCACCGGGGACGGTCAAGAAGTCCAGACGCACGCCGGATTCGGGCTCGCGCGCGTCGGTCGTCGCGATCGTATCGAGCGCGTGCCCGAGCTGGCCGACCGTGCCGTCGATGTGGTAGCGCGTTCGCGTTCGGCTAAGCGTCGGAGCGTGTCGCTGCTTGTCGGTTTCGCCGATCAACTGTTCGAGCTTCACGGTCGATCCGGCGATATAGCTGATTACGGGCGCGGGCCCGGACACCGTTTGCGCGCGGCCGGGAACGCCGGCAACGAGGGCAGCTGCCAGACTTACACACGCGATTGCCCTTCGCATCGCACTGCCTTCGCAACGGTCCGGCGCGGAACCCTCCCTCAGGTCAGCAACGGCAATTGCGTGAAGCCCGGGCCGATGATGCCGGACGACGGCCGCCCGAGCCACTGCTCGAGCACCGTCGCGTAGACGCTGCGGAAGTCGGTCGTGTAGCGCAGGTTGCCGTTGTCGAGCGCGTCGAGCGAGGGATGCTCGCCGTAAACGCCACCCTTCACCCCGCCGCCGATCACGAACACCGGCGCCGCCGAGCCGTGGTCGGTACCGCGGCTGCCGTTTTCGGCGACGCGGCGTCCGAATTCGCTGAACGTCATCGTCAGGACGCGGCCGTCGCTGCCGTGCGCCGCGAGGTCGGCGTAAAATGCGCTGATTCCGGCGGCGAAATCGGCGAGGAGACGGTCTTGGGTTCCCTTTTGCGTCGTGTGCGTGTCAAACGAACCGAGTTGCACGAAGAGTACCCGCGTGCCGAGCTTCGAACCGATGATTTGCGCCGCGAGCGCGAGGCTGCGCCCGATCGGGGTCGCCGGATACGTCGCGGCCGGAGCGTACCCTGCGACGAGTTGCGGCAATTCCTCGGAGCCGCGCTGCGCGTGGTCTTCGATTTCCGCCACTTGCGCGAGGTACGGCGAGCGGAACGGCACATCGTTGGCGGCAACAAACGCATGAAACGCATCGCGCCCCAGCGTCTTGCTGCGGTCGCTGGTCAAGCCGTAGCCGCTGAGCTGCGCGATCGCGGCCACGTCGACGCGGTCGGCGACGAGCGCTTCAGGTAACACGTCGGCGATCGCCACGGCGTTGAACAGGTTCTCGGCGGAGAGGCTCGCGCCATCGAGTTACCGTCCGAGCCAGCC
>Ga0209415_10001225_pt1 | contig 48929 bp, 39 predicted proteins | sample PeaSoiSIISIP2007_FD_187696 | JGI IMG/M metagenome (GOLD analysis project Ga0209415, IMG submission 187696) | Peat soil microbial communities from Weissenstadt, Germany - SII-SIP-2007 (SPAdes) (version 2) | ecosystem: Environmental > Terrestrial > Soil > Wetlands > Peat | place: Germany... | reverse complement strand
CTGGGAGGCCTGGACTCGAACCAGGATAATCAGATCCAGAATCTGATGTACTGCCAATTGTACGACCTCCCAGCCGATGGGAGACAACAAAAAAGGCCGCAAGCGCGACCTGCATCTACTTTAACGGCGGATCGGAATTCCGTCAACGGGTGCGTGGACCGCGGCAATACTTGAGTTTGAGCCCGGCACGGAATGTACCGCAGAGAGCGCAGAGAAGAACCGGCGAGTTGCAGACGCCGAAGAGAGGTTCATCGCCCCGGCAGAATGGGCGACACGTCGCCAAGCATCCGCGCCGGGCGCAGCAGTGCTGCGCCCCTACGAACAGCACGGACAATGCCCCTACGGCTGGCGCGGCGGAACAGGGACAAGACGTTTGTCGCGAATGTAAAATTCCCGGTCGCGCCAGTGGATGCGCTGGGGGAAGAAGCTGGCCACCCACACGACGAATGCAAACGCGTCACGCAGCGGCAGCATCCACAATCTTTGCCTCACGAGCCTGTCTCCCATGCCGCGCGCGCCGGCGCTGAGCGCGACTTCGTAGCGCAGCAGGAAATAGCCGGCCGCAAAGCACAAAACTCCCAGCCATGACTGCGCGAGGAATAATCCCACCAGAGACCACACCAAACCCTGCGTGAAAATCAGGCCGAGATGGCCCCAGGGGCGCGAATAGCGAATGCTCAGATTCCAGCGAAGCTGGTGGCGAAACGCGTCACCAATCGTTTCGCGGGGGTACACGACGTCCACTGGAAACCGGCTGAGCTCTACGCGATGGCCACGCGCGGCGATGCGGTTGCCGAGCTCGTAGTCGTCGCAGAAATAGTCAACGAGCGATTCAAACCCTCCGATTTCGGCGAGATGTTTTTTCGTGGTGGCCATCACGGCGCCGAGCATGAAATCGAGATCCCCGAATAGCCAGGCAACGAGCACGCCGGGCGCGAAATCCGCGCTGTTGCCCAGCGCTTCGAGGTCGGCGGGGAGCGAGCCGTCCGTGAGGCCGCGGTAGAGGCACGTCACGCCGCCAACTTTCGGATCGGAGAACGGCGCGACGACCGCGCGCAGGAATCCGGGCTCAACGCGCACATCGCCGTCGCTGACGATGACGACGTCGTGGCGGGCCTCGCGGACCATCCGGCAGAGCTTGTTGACTTTGTCGCTCGCGCCGAGCGGCTCGGAGCCCACGAGCAAGCGAATCGAGCGCTCGGGGAAATCGCGAATGAGTTTTTCAATGACCGGGATGGCGGGCTCCCGCTCATCAGTCACGCAGAAGAGAATCTCGAAGTCGGGATAATCCTGGCGGCAGAAACTCGCGTAGTTTTCGTAGGTTTCGCGGTCGAGGCCGCGGATCGGTTTCAGAATACTGACAGGCGGAGTGAAATCCGGCTGAGCGCCGACTGGAGCGGCGGGACTTTTGCGAAAGAACCGGCTGGCGGCGACGATCGAGACAACGTAGTACGCGAAAGGCGCAAGCGACAGGATCAGGAGCGCATCGCGAAGCAACGTCCACGCCGTCATGACGCAATCCTTCGCCCGTCATCCCTTGCCGAGGAACACCAGCACGACACCGACGCAGACCAACAGGACCCCGAACCATCGCTGCGGTGTCACTCGCTCGCCAAGAAAAAGCTTCCCGCCGAGAGCGCCCGCCGCGTAGCTGAGCGCCGTCGACGGAAAGACGAAGCTGACCTTGGCGAGCGAGAGCATTCCAAGCAGCGCAAAAAACGCAATCGCCATCAGCGAAATCCCCATCCACATCCGCGGCAGCGCCAGCGCCCGCCCGACCACGCGGGCGATCGCGTGGGGGCGAAAATCCGTGACTTCGCCGACCGTCTTCATCGCGCGCGAAACGCACAGCTCGCCGACGGTCCCAACGAAAACGATCAGGACGTAGAAAACCGTCTGCGTCACCACGAATGGTGCTCCGGCGTTTGCGGATGCGTGTGCCCCACCACAAAAACCCCGGTACAGATCACCGCAACGCCGGCCCAGCGCAGCGGCGAAATGGTCTCATGCAGCACAAAGTGGGCCAGCAGCGCGATCAGCACGTACGACGCCGACGATGCAGGCTGTACGTAACTATAGTCCGCCCAGGAGAGCACGACCAGGTACGCAATGAAAAAAGCGAGGAGCAAGCCGATCCCGATCCAGACCGTGCGCGATGTGAATGCGCGGAAGAAGAAGCGGAAGAGGTCGGCCGGAGCCCAGCTCGGCAGCGCACCGATGCGCTTCATGCCCTTGCCGAGAAATACGTCGCCAAGAGGGGCGACGGAAACCATGATGAGCATCAGTAAGATTGTCTTGAAATGCAGGCCTTGCGGCGACGTCATGCGCCTTGCGACTCACCGACCCCGGAGCTGGTGTCGATCGGCGGCATCGGAGGAACGGCGACGAGCGCCTTCTTGTCAACGCCCTTGCGAGCCCGCGCTACTTTGACGCGGTCCGCGCGCAGCTTCATGAAATCCACCGCCTCGTGGTAGAGGCGTTTGCGCTCGTGGGAGTCCCAAAGCGAGTCGCGAACGATGCGCCACGCGACCTTGGGCCGGAAGTAGTAGCTATCGTAGAAGCGGTTGACGGACTCAACCATGAATTCCTTCGAAAGGCCCGGGTACTGGAGATGAGGAAGCTGGTGGCCGCCGGCATCCGTGATCGCTTCGCCCGCCAGAAACCCTTCGCGCGTGCCCTGGTCGTAGAGCTCCGTGCCGGGGTAGGCGTGAGCCATGGAAACCTGGATCGTCTCGCAGTCGAGCTGTTTGGCGAAGTTGATTGTCTTCTCGATCGTCTCTTTCGTCTCGCCGGGAAGTCCGATGATGAAATCACCGTGGACGTGGATGCCAACCTTCTTGCAGTTCTTGACGAAGTTGCGGCCCATCTCGAGCGTCTGGCCCTTCTTGATATTCTTCAGGATCTGCGCGTCGCCTGATTCGAAGCCCACGATCAGCAGGCGGCAACCAGAGTCCGCCATGGCCTTGAGCGTCTCGTAGTCGCCGTGGACGCGGGCCGTGCAGGACCAGCGGAAACCCACGGGCTTGAATTCCTTGCAGAGAGCGAGGACGCGATCCTTACGGATGTTGAAGGTATCGTCGTCGAAAAAGAATTCCTTGGCTTGAGGAAACATCTTGTGCGCCTGCCGATATTCGCGCGCCACGTTCTCGACCGATCGCGTGCGCCACGAGTGGCCGGAAAGCGTCTGCGGCCACAGGCAAAAAGTACAGAGGGCCGGACATCCGCGCGTCGTGTAGAAGGAAACGAAGGGGTGCAACAGGAACGGCACGTTGTACTTCTCGATGGTCACGTTGCGCTCGTACACTTCGGTCGCAAACGGCAACGCATCCAGCTCTTCGGTTTGCATCGGCGGCCGCGAAGGATTGTGGATCACCTTGCCGTCCTTCACGTAGCTCGCGTTCGCAATCTCCGAAAGAGGTTTCCCCTGCGCGTATTCGACGACGGCGTGGTCGAATTCCCCGCGCACGACAAAATCGATGTCCGGGCTCGCCAGCAGGCTTTCGGCCGGCTTGATTTGCACGTGGGGGCCAACGAAGGCGATCTTCAGATCAGGCTTGCGATCCTTCATGGCGCGAGCCATGCGCAGGTCGGCGAGAAAACCCACAGTCGAGGTAAACAGCACGACGAATTCGTAGTCGTGCGTGGTGCGGATCACTTCCTCCTGGGAAATGTGGTGCGGAGGGCCATCGAGCAGGCGGCTGCCGGGCAGCATGCCGGCCGGGTACGCGAGCCACACCGGGTACCAGTAGGACTCTATCTCGCGCGTGGCAGGCCAGCGGGAACCCGCGCCACCATCAAATTTATCGAAACTGGGAGGATTGAGGAACAGCGTCTTCATTACGGACGGCATCTAGTCGTCACCCCTCAGAATACGAACTACAGATGATCCAACGATATACAGACGATTCATTTTACCTGATTTCGCAGCTGGGCCAAAGGCTTCTCTGCCACGGTTTCTTACGGGAAAACCTTGGCCAATTGGCCGGTCGCCTGCAAGAGCGTCAGTTGTCCCTGCTGGCGGGCAAAATCCGCATCGAGAAAAGCGACCCATTTGTCGTTTTCATCGAGACGCGACCGCTCAATTTCCTGCAACGTGGCGCGGCCCTGATCGAACCTTGCCTGCTCCGACTGGAGCATTTCTTGCGCGAGCTGCAGGTCCAGGCGCGTGACCTCCCTGGTGGCGTCCAGTTCGCGCACGCTGCGAGCCTTTTGCTGAACGTCGAGGCGGACTTCCTGGCGCTTGTTGCCCAGCATCAACTCGGCCTCGCTAAGCTGGCTCTTCGCGAGCGCGACATTCGCAGAAGTCTTCGCCGCAAACAGGGGAATTGTAATTTGCACACCGACGTTGAGGTTGTTCCGCTCGAATTTCTTGTAAAACTGATCATAGTTGTTGAACTTGCTCAAGATGCTGTACTGGCCGACAAGATCGACGGTGGGAAAGTAGCTCAAGCGCGCTCCCCGCAGGAGCTGCTCGCGCGCCTTGCGCTCGTTCTCGGCCTCGAGGAGGCTCACATCGTTCTGGATGGCGAGGTTGACCATCTCGGCTTCCGATTGAGCGTTGGCAAGGTCGGAGGCGAGCGATGGTTCTTCGGTATCGACCTGAAGCGACTGGCCGTCCGGAATGGCGGTGAGATCGCGAAGCTCGGCCTCGAGCGCGGCATCGCGGTCCTCGAGCTTCACGCTTCGCTCCTGAATGCGGGCCAGGGTCAGCTGGCTCCTCGTGATCTCGATCGGAAGTTCCTGATTCGCCGTCACGCGCTCGCGTATGACCTCGAGAATCTTCTCTCCGCTCGCCTGTTCGCCCCGCATCAGCTCGAGCGAGTGCCGCACCTTGGCCAGTTCGAGATAGGCGGTCGCTGCGCGAACGATCACCGTGTCGCGCGTCCGGTCCAGCTCGAGCTTCTGATTCTTTGCTCGCTCTTCGGCGGCGTGCTGCTGGCCCTTCAGCAGTGGATTGAAAAGTGCCTGCGTATAGTCCAATTCAAAGACGGCGGGGGCCTGGCCGCCGGGCAGTGACGGAAAGCCGTGCGTGTAGGCCACGCCCGCGCCCGTGTAGAGGTTGGGGCGGAAGGCCGCGCGGTCCACGCCCGTTTCGCCAAGAGCAACGTTGTACTGCACCTGGGCGAGCTTCACTTCGCGGCTGTTCTGCAAGGCGAGGGTCACAGCGCCGCGCAGCGTCAGTTTTTCACTATCTTGCGCGCGGGCGGGAGCCGCGAGGACGAGCAGGATCAGTCCGCCAAACGCCAAATAGCGGAGGCCGCCTCGGGTCAGCGGATTTGCTCGCCGATTCATTTCGCGACTCAGAAAGCTATTCATGATGGAGAGATTCCGTGGGCTGCAATTTGGCTGCCCGGCTTGCGGGAAGATAGCCGAATACGACGCCCGTCGAGCAGGATACTACGAACGCGAGCACGACCGAGATCCACGACACAGGAACGGTAACACCCTCCGCGTCGGGGAAGAAGCTTATCAAGAAGCCCAAAAAAGCGGGAATCACAATGGCGAGCAGGATCCCAGCGAGCGCCCCGGTTCCGCTGATTGCCAGCGCCTCCATGAGAAACTGGTAGAGAATGGCGTCCCGCGAAGCGCCGATGGCTTTGCGAATGCCGATCTCGCGCGTCCGCTCGGTGACGGTGACGAGCATGATGTTCATGATTCCGACTCCGCTGATCGCAAGAGCTATCAGCGCGATCAAGATCAGAACCACCGTCAGCGTCATTGCGATACGTCGCGCCGTCGCGAGAATCCCGGTGAGATTCTGGACGTGGTACTGCGCTCCCGTTCGATGGCGGCCAGCGAGAATCTCCTGGACCTGATGCGTCATGGCGGGGACGTCCTCGGAGTTGTTGGCCTGGACGTAGAGCGTCGCGAAATACTCCGTTCCCGTGTAATACCCGAGCAGAGAAAACGGAATGATAACGGACTCGCGCGTGATTTCGGTCTGTCCGAGAGTGGCCACGCGCTCCTTGAAAACGCCAATCACCGTGAAGTGAAGCTCACCGACGCGGATGTCCTTGCCGTCCGGATCCTCGAACGGGAAAACCCGGCGGGCGAGCGCTTCCGTGATCAGGCAGACCTTGCTGCGGGACGAGAGGTCGTCCTGGTCGAAGTAGCGGCCACGAAGAATCGCGAGATTGCGGATGCGCTCGAAGCCTTCGGTGACGCCAACCAGGTTGATGGGGCGCTCCTGGCCGTTCACGACAACGGTCATCGGGAGAGTGTTCGTCCCGGCGACTTCAGCCACCAGATCCGGAATGGTTTCTCTCACAGCGGCGGCATCGGCGGGAGTGATTTGATCCGCGAGCACGAGAGTTCCCGGCTCCTCGGAATTGACCACGTTGGCATAGACCAGGTTCGATCCGACGCCTTCGATTTGCGCGAGGACGTAACGCTGCCCGGCAAGCGCGACCGTGACCACGAGAACGATCGAGCCGCTGCCGATCACGACGCCCAGCATCGTCAGCATGGCGCGCACTTTGTTGGCCCGCAAGGCTTGCAGGGCAAGACGCCATGTCTCGCCCCAGAAAGCCGATGAGTTTCGCTGGCTTGCCATGCAGGATGCCGTCCAAATTAGGAAATTACGGATTCAGATGCCCGAAGGGCCGGCCATCCGATCCCGGCCTACTGCGCCGCCTTCTCGAGCCTTTCAAGCCGCGCCCGCGCTTCCTTGCGCTGGGGCTCTAGCTGGAGCGCCGCGCGATACTGCTCCGCCGCTTCCGTTCGTTTCCCCTGCGCCTCGTAAAGCCTGCCAAGCCATTCCCGGGCGGCGGCGTGCGCCGGCCAGTCGCTGCGGTTCGGCGTGCTCGCGAGATACGATTTCAAGTCCTGCTCGGCGCTCGGAAGACTTGCGTTTGTGAGCACGGCCGCGACGCCCCTGAAATAGGCCAGCCGGGGATCGTTGGAACTCACCTGCGCCGCCGCCTGGATTGCGGCGGTTATGTCGGACGGCCTGTTCTCGGCCTGGAAGAAGCCGGCGACTTCGAAGTACGCGTCGGCCAATTTCGGCTTGGCACTTAGAACTTCGCGGAGTTCGTTCTCAGCCTCGTCCGGCTTCTTCAGGGCCTGGCGAGCATAGACGGCGCGCGCTAGATGTCCCTGGACCGGATCGAGCGCGGCGATGGCGGTTACCTGCTCGAGCGCCTCATCCTTGCTGCCGCCCGCAATCCACGGAGCGTCGAGGCAGTACTGCTCGAGGTCACGCCGCGCATCGATATTCGATGGATTCAGGCGGACAGCTTCTTCAAACTCCTTTTTCACCTTCCGCGCGAGCGAAAAACTTCTGTCGCGGTCGGCTTTTTCTCCGTATGCCCGGCCGAGCCATTGGTGATAGAGGGAATTCTTCGGATCGAGCGACACCGATTTTTCGCCTTGCGCGACGGCGTTGTCAAAATCGCGAATTTCGTAGTAGCAGCGCCCCAGCCAATAGAATCCCTCGGCGCTCGAAGGATTCTGCGACACGGCAGATTGCAGCGTGGCGATCGCGGCCCCGTAGTTCCCCGCACTGAACTGATGCTGTGCGGTCTGAATCGCGCCAGTCGCATCCGCCGGCGGAGCTCCTGCTGCCCGGGCGTCCGTGCGAATCGCGGAAGATGAAAACGAGATCACCAGGAATAGCGCGCCGCCAATGGCTTCCGCAATGCGTCCGCGCGGTGATCTCAATTGGCCTCCCCAGCCCGCACATCCATCCCGTCGGTCAACTCTTGCACTCCCGGCAACGCGACGCGGTCGTCCTGCGATAGACCAGACACCACTTCATACTTGGATGCGCTGGCGACCCCTACCGAGATGTCGCGGCGATGTACTTTGTTGTCTGCAAACACAAAGACGAAGTGTTGCCCTTTGTCTTCCCGCACGGCCCCGCGCGGGACCACCAGTGCCCCGTGCCTCTCACGAACCATGATCCGGACCTGCACGTTGATATTCGGCAGCAGCTCGAGGCGGCTGTTGTCGACCGAGCAGAACACCTCTCCCACGCTGCGCATCCCCCGCGCGACCACCTGCTTCGGCACCTGCGCCGTCCGGCCCATCCACACGCGGGCTGGTTTCGCGTCCCAGGTCACCTGGACGTTCTGTTCCGGCTCGAGCAAGCCCAGGTCTGGCTCGTCGACAAAGGCTCGCACCCGCACGTGGCGCAAGTCGGCCATCTCGGCAAGAGTGTCCCCGACTTTCACGTAGTCGCCGGGATTGACCGGCAGCGAATACAGCGTGCCATCGGAGGGGGCGATGACGGTCGCCGAGCGAACCTTCTCTTCGAGCGATTTGACGAGTTCTTGAGCCTCGTTGAGTCGCAGGCCGGCGCTTTCAACGCTTACCGACGATCGCTGCACCAGATCCTGTTTTCTGGCCTCGAGGGCCTGAAGGTTCGCACGTGCCTTCGCTAGGCTGGCCTGATTCTGCGCGAGTTCGTCCTGCGTGGCGGCTTGCTTGGCCACAAGGCTTTCGAGCGCCGCCTCGGCCGTCTCGAGGTTCTTGACCTGCACCTGTGCGGCCTTCAAGTCACCTTCCAGCTGCGCCACCTGATCGGGCGGCCCGCCGGCGTGAGCGTTGCTAAGGTTCGTCTGCGCTGCAAGCAGAGAGGCGCGCGCCTGCGCGAGCTGCGAACGGACGTCCGCCGCATCGAGTGTGAGAATCACCTGCCCGCGGCGCACAGCCTGGCCTTCGATGGCTTTCACTTTGTCAACGAACGTCGGGAACTCGGCGCGGGCCACGGTTGCGGCCATCGGCTCGACTTTTCCGTTGCTCGTGATCGTGGCGTTCAAATCCTCGCGCGAAAGGCCCACGACCGGCACGAGCGGCGCCTGCTGGCGCACCGCGAGTATCACGATGGCCAACACCGCGAGCACCGCGCCGACAATCCAGATGATCTTTTTTCTCTTGCCGTTTTCGACCATGATGGGCCGCATGACCGCGTGCGGCCTGCCCCGTGAATCACGAAATTGTAACAGACCCTTTCCGAGCTTGCCTATGCAAACGCCTCGCGATTGACGCGAACGCCATTGCGGAAGCGGCAAAAGCGGCATACATGATGATGCCGCGCGCGAGCGGAGCGATGCCCGTCCGTAAGTCCCCACCCGGCCCGCGCGACACAGCCTCGGATCAGCGGTACGATAGCGGTTTGGCAAGGCACGCCCGGAATAGGTTCAGGGAAACCGAAGATGGCATTCACTGCTAGCGAAGCCGCACCTCGCGCGCCAGAGATCTCCGCTTCCGTCCAAACGATTGAGCTGACGCGTTCATTTGAAGACCTTGTCGCCGTCGATCATCTTTCCTTCTCGACGGCGAGCGGCTCGATCTTCGGCCTGCTCGGCCCGAACGGCGCGGGCAAGAGCACGCTGATCAAGATGCTGACAACGCTCCTCCGTCCCAGTGGAGGCACCGCTCTCGTGGCCGGCTTTGACGTCGTTCGCCAGCCCCGCGAGGTACGCCGCAGGATCGGCTACGTCTCGCAGATGTTGTCGGCGGACGGCGACCTGACCGGCTACGAAAATCTGCTGATATCGGCGAAGCTCTACGGAATCTCGCGCGCCGAGCGAACCATGCGAATTGCTCAGGCGCTCGAATTCATGGAGCTCACCGAAGCCGCAGGGAAGATCGTACGCCACTACTCCGGCGGAATGATCCGCCGCCTCGAAATCGCGCAGTCGATGCTTCACAGGCCCGCCGTGCTTTTTCTCGACGAGCCCACTGTCGGCCTCGATCCCATGGCGAAGCAGGCTGTCTGGCAGCGAATCCAGGCGCTTCGCGGCGAATTCGACACGACCATTTTCATGACCACGCATGACATGGAAGAAGCCGATGAACTCTGCGATGTCGTCGCCTTCATGCACTCGGGACGCTTGTTCGCTCAAGGTTCTCCAGCCGAATTGAAAACCCGCCTCGGGCCGGAAGCGAGCCTGGGAGACGTCTTCATCCACTATGCAGGCTCGTCGATCGCCGAAGAAGGAGACTGGACCAATGTCGCACGCACACGCAGCACCGCTCGCCGCCTGGAGTGACGCAGGGTGGTTCGGATTCCTGCGGCAGACCTCCGCCGTGGCCGAAGCCGACATTCGCAAACTCATCCACGATCCGGTGGAGTTGCTCACGCGGATGGTGCAGCCTGTTTTGTGGCTCGCGATTTTCGGTGAGGTATTTTCGCGGGCGCGCGCAATCCCCACAGGCGGCCTCCGCTATCTCGATTTCATGACTCCCGGAGTGCTGGCGCAAAGCGTGCTTTTCGGCGCCATCTTCTACGGCATTTCCCTGATCTGGGAGCGCGATCTGGGAATCGTCCACAAGTTCCTGGTAAGTCCCACGCCGCGGGCAGCCCTCGTGCTGGGTCGGGCGGTCTCGTCCATGACGAGAAGCCTCTGCCAGATGGTCATGGTTTACTTCCTCGCATTCTTGCTCGGCGTTCAGCTTCGCTTTGGAATTCGAGCGATCGTGGGCGTCGCGGTGGCTGTCATGCTGGGCTCTGCGATTTTTTCGACGTTCTCGCTGATCGCCGCTTGCATCGTCAAGTCGCGCGAGCGGTTCATGGGCGTCGGCCAGGTCCTCACCATGCCGCTCTTCTTCGCGAGCAACGCGATCTATCCGCTCAGCATGATGCCCGGCTGGCTGCGCACGATTTCCGTCGTCAATCCGCTCACGTATCAGGTGGATGCATTGCGGGCCCTGATGATTCAGGGCGGCGCCAGTATGTTTGGCTTGAGTATCGATTTCGCAGCGCAACTTTTCGCCTTCGCCGTGCTCGTGGCCGTGGCTACAAAACTCTACCCGAAGATCATCACCTGAGATGGGCTGGCCATCCTGCCGACGAGCGCACCGGGCGAAGCCGACAGAACCTCGCACTTGCATTCTGCGCTGCGTTTTCTAAGATCATGGCGTGAAGCTCGTGTTGCGATTCAGCGATGGGCCGAGCGGAACGCGGGACACTGGGGAGGCAGCCATGATGAAAGCTTTCGACCGCACGCGCCCGATCAAGTTATTGGGGGCCTCGGTATGCCTTCTCGGTGGTTTGCTCACATTGGCGATTGAGCGCATGGTGGTGCCTTCACTTCGGGCTTCCGCCGGCCAGAGCGCCGCGCAAACTGCGGACACCCAGCCTGATCTCAAGCCGTTTGTAGGCACATGGAAGGCCAATTTTCAGGGCCAACTTCTCGCGGTCCTAATCTTGAAGGAGCAGGACGGCAAACTCAAAGGCACGCTGAACGATTTCGATCTCACGTTCGACAAGGACGGAAACCTCGCCGACGGCACGCACATCGATTTCGGCGACGCACCGCTTCTCAATGTCCATTTCAAGTCCGGCGCGCTATTTTTCTCGGCCATCGAAAAGGATCAGTATCGCCCCGCGACGGAGTGGAAGTTCGTGCCCGTGAATTCACAGGAAGGCGAACTGACGCCCTTGCTCGACAACCAGCTCGACAAACCGAAGGATCTGGTCGCCAAGCCGATTCGCATGGTCCGCGAGCACGCCAAGCCCTGAAACATCCGGCCTCGCAACTTCGTAACATCATAAGGTAGAGGCTCGCATGCGCCGAGTCGCCCGTTTCTTCATCCTTGTGCTGGTCCTTGCCCCGGTAGTCGCAGCGTTCATTGGCAGCGCAATCGGTCCAGGGATTCTCCATCCCATGAACTTGAATCCCAATCGAATGGAGCAGACTGCGCAGATGCTCGCCCGTACCGGAGCCACGAAGGAAGACTTCGTGGTTCGAGCGACGGACGGTGTCGACCTGCGCGGCTGGAAAGTCCAGCCTCCCAAGCCGAACGGAGATTGGGTGCTGCTCTTTCACGGCGTTTCGGACAATCGCACGGGAGTTCTCGGACACGCCGAGTTCCTTCTGCGGCACGGCTACAGCGTCGTGATGATGGATGCGCGGGCACACGGAGCGAGCGGCGGAGACATGGCCACCTACGGATGGAAGGAACGCTACGACACGGTCGCAATTACGAACGCGCTCTACTCGACAGAGAGCGTTGGGCATCTTTGCGCGCTTGGCGTTTCGATGGGCGCGGCGATTGCTTTGCAATCTGCTGCGATCGAGCCACGCATCGAGGGGGTGGTTGCGGAAGACCCGTTTGCCAATCTTCGCGAAGTGAGCTACGACTACGCGGGCCTGCACTTCAGTCCATTTCTGGGCAGGACCGTTTTTCTTCCAGCGACCATTTTTGCGCTGCGCGGTGTCGCCAGAGCGGGGAGCTTTAATCCGGATGACGTCTCGCCGGAGCGGGCTGTCGCCGCGCGCGCCTTCCCCGTACTCCTGATTTGTGGCACTCGGGATCACACGATCCCGTGCCGTCACGCGGAACGGATCTACCGCGCGGCGATCGGACCGAAGGAGTTGTGGATTGTCGATGGCGCAGCGCACGCATCAGCTCTGGGTCGCTCGCCCGCGGGGTACGAGGAGCGCGTCATCCGATTCTTTGCCAGCCGTTAGAGAGATCCGCGCGTATCCTGCGAGCCGGTGATTTCGTCGGCGAGCAGAATCGCTTCGGCGATTTCCTTCATGGACTTGCGGCGCTGCCGGCTCTCCCTTTGCATCACGAGGTACGCATCGTCTTCGTTCATCTGGAGCATGCGGGCCAGAACTCCCTGCGCCATTTCGACCAACTGCCGAGCGGCGGCCAGTTCGGAAAACTTCGTGCTTTCGGTTTCGAGGTGCGCCAGCTCGATTTCCGGACCCACAAGAAAGCCGATCGTCGAGACGAGGTGAATTTCCCGCTGGCTGTGGACGTGCGGCTCGCGGTGCTGGAGATTGATCACGCCGACGAGCTTGTCGCGGCACAGGATGGGCACGGACAAAAACGCCTCGAACCGGTCCTCGGGCAATTCGTGAAACGTCTGAAAGCGCGGATCGAGCGCCGCACGGATCGCAATCGCCACGGGCTTCTTGTGTTCGGCCACCCAGCCCGTGATCCCCTGCCCCATTCGGAGCTTGAGCCGGTCCACCACTTCGGCGTGAGGATTCTGCGAGGCGCGCAAGATGAGCTCGTTCCCCTCGAGCACGTACACGAAGCAGGAATCACACTTCACCACGCTCGAAGCAAACTCGACGACGAGTCTCAGAACGGTGGAGAGGGGGTCGGCGGCAGCGATGCGCTCGCCGATCTGGTGCAGGACTTCGATATCCTGATGCTGCTCGGACGCAGAGTATACGTTCATACTCCACTTTAGGAAGCCTACAGCTAAACACGCAAATTCAAATTTGGAGTGGGTGTCATCAGAATTTGAGATATCGGCGCAAATGCGCGCGCTAAGTGCTGCGGATTCTTCGCACGGGAGGTTTGGCGAGCAGATAGAGGACGGCGCTGGCGAAGCAGATTGCGGCGACACCGGAGAATACGTAGCTGTACGTGCCGTAGCGGTCGTAGACATATCCCGCGGTCACCGGCCCGATCGCTCCGAGAATCGTACCGAAAGGCGTGGTAACTCCGAGCAACGCGGGATAGACCTTCGTTCCGTAGTAATTGCCCAGCGTCGTCTGGAGGCAAGTGAAAGCGGCGCCGAATCCGCTTCCCATCAGGATCGCGTAGGAATACATGGCGGCAGGCTCCACGGCTTTGATCGCGAGCAGCATTCCCGCGCCGTACAGGCAGACGGCCACGGCTGAAAGGTAACGCGGCTCAATGCGATCGCCCAGCGCCGCGACCGCGAACTGCCCGATCAAAGACGAAATCATAATAATGGAGATGGATTTGGCGGCCGCGCCCGGCGCGTATCCCAATCCCTCGAGATGCGAGATGCCGTGAGCGATGTAGATGAAGAAACCCATGAAGAATCCCAGGTACGTCGCGATCAGCAGCCACACGGTCGGCGTACTGAGGGCCTCTCTCAAAGTCCAATCCTCGGTCGTCTTGAAAACACTGCCGCTCTTTTTGGAATCGCTCGTTGCCGACGACGCAGCAGCATCCGTTGCGGGCTCGCCATCGGGCGCCTGCCCCATCTGCGCCGGGCTTTCCTTGACGAAAAGCGCGGCGATCAGTGCAGCCACCAGCGACATCACCGCCATGCACCACCATGCCGCGCGCCAATTCCCGCCAAAACGAGCGATGACTCCGTTCAGCGACGGAACGGCGATGAAGCCGCCGATGCCGGAAGCCGTCAAAAGCAGAGAAATCGCTCGCGCGCGCTTCTTGTGGAACCACCGCGCCATGCCGACCTGCGGCGCGATGGTGCCTGCCATTGCAGCGCCCGAGCCGACCACGAATCCGAAGACAACGATCGCCTGGAATACGGTGTGCACGAAAAGCGCCATCATCAAGGACCCGATCGAGGCCAGCAGCGTTCCCACGACGAGCGTGAAGCGGATGCCGAATTTGTAGATTGACTTGGCCACGAGCGGGCCGGGCAGCCCGGCCATCAGGCTGAAAACGGAGAACGCCAGCCCGAGCTCTTTGCGATTCAGGTGCATCGCCTTTGCCATGTAGGTGTTGACGACGCTGGTGCCGAATGTGGGAAACGCGAAGTTCAGGATGATGATCGCCCAGAAAACAAACAGGAGCTTCCAGCCGTAGAAGCGATTTTGCGGCATCGCGTGTTCCCCCAATGCGCGGAGACTCCTGCCCAATGCGGCGTCGTGATGCAGGAGTTAGCGGCTCCCCGGAGCGCGGGAATAATCGCCCCATTGAGGATGTGTGTCAACCACTCGAATCGGACGGGATTGACCTACGGCAACGTCGCTGGAATTTGAGAGACAGAGTGAAATCGAGGATAGGCTCAATCCTTACTGCTGATGGGCGACAAAGAGAAGCAGCAGGAAGATGAAGGCGGGAATCAGCGCCAGGGCTAGGTAGGACCATGCGAGTTTGGTTCCAGAGGGGTGCGGCTGCCTTCCGTTTCTCGCGGCGGAACGCTGCTCAACTCCCACCTGATCGGGATGCTCGAGGTCCCACGCGAACTCGTGGGCCGAGGCGTAACGGTGCTGCGGATCGCGCTCGAGGGCGCGATACAGGATCTCCTGCCATTGCGGCGATAGTTCCGGATTGATCTCCCGCGGCGGCACAGGGTTTGCGAGGAGCCGCTGGTTCATGACGGTAACGGCATTGGGGCCGCGAAAGGGCAGCTCGCCTGTGAGCATCTCGTAGAGCATCACGCCCAGCGAGTACACATCGCTGCGAGCGTCGCCGCGCTTCCCTTTCACCTGCTCTGGAGAGACGTAGTCGGGCGTGCCCATGACCTTCGTCAGCTTGGCGAATGTGAGCCGGCGCGCGGCCGCTTCCCCGGCGATTCCGAAGTCGAGGAGTTTGATGCGGTCCTCGGCGTCGACCATGATGTTGTCCGGCTTGAGATCGCGATGAACAACGCCGTGGCCGTGAATGTACGCGAGCGCATCGCAGATCTGAAGCGCGATGCGTACGGCGCGTTCCGCGGGAAGCTTTTTCTGCTCGTCAAGAATCTCGCGCAGCGGCCGACCCTCGACCCACTCCATGACCATGCAAACGCGCGAATCGTCGTGGACCAGCACCTTCACCACGCCGGGATGATCCAGTTTTCGTCCGATCTCCGCCTCGCGATGAAACCGGTCGAAGAAGAGAACGTCGGACTCCAGCTCCGGATGCGGAATTTTGATGGCGACCGGATCGCCGCTGCGAATGTCCGTACCGCGAAATACGGTGGCCATTCCGCCGCGGACGACGAGTCTGTCGACCCGGTAGTGATCGATCCGGTCGCCGGGATGGGGAGGATTGATCATCAAAAACGCCCGGCGGCGAAGAGCCCGCCCCCAGGCCGAGCCGAGGGCTGCCGCAACGCCGCCTCGCGATGGCCCATACGTTAGCGCCGGGGCTGTAAGGCACGCATAAGACATTCATAAGGACTTCATAAAGCGGAAACGCCGCTTAGGAGTGTCCAAACGACTGGTGCGCCTCTGCCTTAAAACGGTATTCACGAGAACCCGGCTCTCCCGGCCTAATATCGTAAGGAACCCTCCCCTTGGGGACGATGAGCGTTAATGGAAGTCCGTCTCACTGGTCTGGTAAGCTGAAATCCGTCTTCGGCGGGCCACCGACCCAGACTCGAGGTTAACCAAGTGGGCATTTTCGGTGAACGGAAGCCCATGAGAAACGTGCAGCCCGGAAGCGTTTTGACGATTAACAGAGGGTCGGGAACACTGAAGGCCGCCCTCTACGAAGTGAGTGATGCGCCCCGCCTCACTTTGACCATCAACGTGGAGCGCGTCGGCACGCCCGACGCTCGCGTCAAAATCAAGAATGCGGCCTCGACGACGCTGCTCGATGCCGCCATTGGCAGCAGCGAATCGAACGCCGATCTACAGGCTATCTTCGCGTGGTTCTCGGAGCAAGGGTACGCAACAGAATTGATGGCGGCCGGGCACAGGCTGGTCCACGGAGGACCCAAGTACACGGCTCCGCAGCGGATCACGGAAGAACTTTTGGCGGAACTCCACACGCTCGCGCGGCTGGATCCGGATCACACGCCGGAAGCGATTCGCTGTATTCGGTTCCTGAAGCAGTTATTTCCGGAGCTTCCACAGGTGGCGTGCTTCGACACGGCATTTCACGGCTCCCTTCCCAATGTGGCGCGGATGTATGCCCTGCCCCGGAAGTTCTATGACGAGGGCGTCCGGCGATACGGCTTCCACGGCCTTTCCTGCGAGTACATCGTCCGGGAGCTGGAAGCGACGGAAGGCCACCTGGCAGGGGGACGCGTGATCGTCCTGCATCTCGGAAGCGGCAGCAGCATGACGGCGATCCGGAACGGCAAGAGTGTGGATACGTCGATGGGCTTTACGCCCCTCGAAGGGCTCGTAATGGGCACGCGCTCCGGCGACGTCGATCCGGGAGCGATCATCTACCTTCAGGAGCATGGCCACGCTTCACCCGAAGGGATCGATACGCTGCTCAACAAGCGGTCGGGATTGCTTGGAGTTTCCGGCATCAGCGCGGATATGCGCGACCTCCTGCAAAAGGAGGCCAGCGACACGCGGGCGGCCGAAGCCATCGAGCTCTTCTGCTACCGGGCCAGAAAATACGTGGGCGCGTACGCAGCGGCGCTGGGCGGACTGGACATGCTCGTATTCTCCGCGGGAATCGGAGAGAACTCTCCGGCGATCCGAGAACGGATCTGCGAGGGATTGGAATTCCTGGGAATCAAACTCGACCCTTCGCTCAACCACAAGAATGCGGCAGCGATATCGGCTCCGCACAGCCGGGTGAAAGTGCGGGTCATTCACACGGACGAGGACTGGATGATCGTGCAACACGTCCTCGCGGTCCTCGGCGGGACAAAGGCATAGGGGGCGCGCATGTTTGTATTTGATTCGAAGCTGTCCACGGCGGTCGAGAGTCCGATCAAAGGCCGCGAAGCGCCCCCGCTCTCTCCCACGGGCCCTCTCTCCGCCGAATTGCTGGCGAAGATGCATCGCTACTGGCAAGCGGCGAACTACCTCACCGTCGGCCAGATTTATCTCCAAGAGAATCCGCTGCTCTGGAAGGAACTGCGGCCGGAGCACATCAAGCCGCGCATGCTCGGACACTGGGGCACATCGCCGGGGCTGAGTTTCATCTATGTCCATCTGAATCGTCTCATCAAAGAAAAAGACGCGGAGATCCTTTACATCGCGGGGCCGGGGCACGGTGGTCCGGCGTTGACCGCAAATGCCTATCTGGAAGGAACGTACTCCAGTGTCCGGGCGGAGATCACGGAAGACGCGGCCGGGATGCGCCTCTTTTTCCGCGAGTTTTCAATGCCCGGAGGAGTTCCCAGCCATTGCGGACCTCACGTGCCAAACTCGATCCACGAAGGCGGCGAACTCGGTTACGCGCTTCTGCATGCGTTTGGCGCGGCGTTCGATAATCCCGACCTGATCGTGGCGTGCGTCGTCGGGGACGGGGAAGCGGAAACATGCCCACTGGAAGGAAGCTGGAAAGGAAACCGCTTTCTGAATCCGGTGACCGACGGGGCGGTCCTGCCCATCTTGCATTTGAACGGCTACAAGATTTCGGGTCCTACGGTAGAAGCCCGTACGAGCGACGAAGAGATTGAGAAGCTCTACGAGGGCCGCGGTTACAACCCATATTTCGTCGAGGGCGACGACCCGCCCCGGATGCATCAGGAATTTGCGCGCGTGCTGGACCAGTGTTATGGCGAAATCCGCGAGATTCAGAAAGGTACACGAGAACGCGGATTCTCCCACCGGCCGTGTTGGCCGATGATCGTACTGCGTACACCCAAGGGATGGACCGGACCGAAGGAAGTGGACGGACTGCCGGTCGAGGGCACGTTTCGGGCGCATCAAGTTCCGATCGGAGCGGTGCGCGAAAATCCCGGACATTTGCGCCTGCTGGAATCGTGGATGAGAAGTTACAAGCCCGAGGAACTATTTGACGCAGATGGGCGCTTCGTCAGCGAGCTGCGGGAATTGGCCCCGGCGGGAAACCGGCGGATGGGAGCAACTCCGCATGCCAACGGCGGGCGATTGCTCACGCCCCTCGCGCTTCCGAAATTCGAAGATTACGCCCTGGAGCTGCCGGCGCCGGGCCGCGTGATGGCCGAGGCGCCGCAAAAGCCCGGAGAATTCCTGCGCGACATCATCAAGCAGAACTCGAACACGTTCCGCTTCTTCTGTCCGGACGAAACGAACTCGAATCGTCTGGGTGCGGTCTTCGAAGTCACAGACCGGAGCAGCGTCGGCGAAACGGTTTCCATCGACGATCACGTGAGCGCACGGGGGCGCGTGATGGAGGTGCTCAGCGAACATTGTTGCCAGGGCTGGCTTGAAGGTTATCTGCTGACGGGGAGGCACGGCCTCTGGGCATCGTACGAAGCGTTCGCGCAGGTGGTGGATTCGATGCTAACGCAGCACGCCAAGTGGCTCGAGGAGAGCGAAAGGCTGCCGTGGCGAAAACCGCTCGCTTCACTCAACGTATTTCTCACCAGCCACGCCTGGCGAAACGACCACAACGGCTTCAGCCATCAGGCGCCCGGCTTCGTGGACAACGCTCTCGCCCGCCGGAGCGCGGTGATACGGATTTACTATCCGCCGGATGCGAATTCCCTGCTCAGCACGTTCGATCACTGCCTGCGCAGCCGGAATTACGTCAACATCATCACGTGCGGCAAGCAGGAGCAGCTTCAATGGCTCACGATGGAGCAAGCAATCGCGCACTGCTCGCGGGGAGCGTCCGCCTGGGAATTCGCCAGCAACGACGGAGGCAACCCGGATATCGTGCTCGCGTGCGTCGGGGACGTGCCAACTCTCGAGACGGTTGCGGCTTCGTGGCTGCTGCAAAAATACGTTCCGGAAATCAAGATTCGCGTGGTGAATATCGTGGACCTGGCCGTTCTGATGAGCGCCGAAGAGCACCCGCACGGAATGGACAATCTTTCTTTCTGCGAACTCTTCACTGAGACAACCCCCGTGCTGTTCGCTCACCATGGATATCGGTGGAGCATTCACAGCATGATCCATGGGCGCCCCAACGAGGCGCGGTTTCACGTGCGAGGGTTTATTGATGAAGGAACCACCACCACTCCGTTCGACATGGTCGTGAGGAACAAAATCAGCCGGTTCCACCTGGCACTGGATGCGCTGAAATATGTCCCACGGGTCCGCTCGAAATCGACGGATGTGACGGAGTTGTTCCGGCGCAAGCTCTTCGACCACAACGCATACATTCGGGAGCACTTCGAGGATATGCCTGAGATCGTGCAATGGCGGTGGACCGACGACTTCCGGGAGCCTCCGGACCACCCCGCCTAGCTGCGAGCCAGCCCGCGCCCGGCACCCCACCCCCCCGCCGATGCTACGAGTTTCCGCCTCGGAACAAGCAACCCGGTCGATTCCCTCCTAATACCGGTGCAGGTAACCCCTTAGCCTGTGACAAATACCACGCTGGCAAGTGACGCGGGTCACAGTCGAAAACCACCTCAATCGTGCACGATGCGAGTCGGAGGTGAGAAATGAATGCGGCCAAAGCTGGGGCGCGCATCACGCTAAAAACCATTCTATTTGCCACGGACTTTTCGCCGGCTGCCAACAGCGCCCTCCCCTACGCGACCGATCTCGCCTCGCGATTCGGGGCCAAGTTCGTGATGGTCCACGCAAAAGAACCACCGAATTACGCGCTTCCTCCCGACGCGTGGCGGACTCCCGATGACGCCACCGAAGCCGGGATTCAAGAGTTGAAGAATGCGCTTGCGAAATCATCCCCGAAAATCGAAAGCGAATTTCGAATCGGCGAGGGCCAGGCATGGCAGGTTATCGAATCCGTTGTCGAACAAGGTGACATCGATCTCATAGTGGTCGGCACGAGAGGGCGAACCGGAGCCGGAAGACTTCTGTTGGGGTCGCAGGCGGAGGAAGTCGTGCGCCGCGCCTCGCGGCCGGTCTTAACCGTGGGGCCACACTCGAAAGCGCAAGGGGCGCGGGACGGCAAATTGACAAACGTCCTCTACGCGACGGACTTCAGTCCGGAAGCGCTGGCGGCCGCTCCCTACGCCATATCGCTCGCCGAAGAACACGAAGCACGGCTGACTCTGGTTCACATTATCGAGAAGCCGCGAGTGGGCGATCTGGTGCAGCCAGTGGAACTGGTGTCGTCCTCGGCGAATCTCCTTCGGGACCTTGTTCCGGAAGAAGCCAAGTTTTGGTGCGAGCCGCAATGCGTGGTCGAAGAGGGAGAACCGGCTGAAAAGATTTTGGAGATTGCGGGGCGCGTGGGCGCGAGCTTGATCGTGCTCGGGGTGCGCAAACCTTTGGGAGTTCCAGGGGCTGCAACGCATCTGCCGATCGCGACGGTACACAAGGTGATCGCTCAGGCCGCGTGCCCGGTGCTGACGGTGCGGCGCTGATTTTTTCCGGGCATTGTGGCGAGCGCGACCGATGGCGCGGCACCGCATACATCATGAAAGACAAGGGGTGAGTCATGGGAATCACCGAGGCAGGGGCGCGAATCACGCTGAAAAATATTCTCTACTTGACGGACTTTTCGGAGCCGTCCGAGGCGGCACTGCCGTTTGCCGCGGCGATCGCCCGCGAATATGAATCCAAGGTACACGCCTACCACGTGCTGATCCCGGCCGTGTACTCCTACACGACGCCGGAGCTGGCCACGGCCGGCGTCGAAGCTCAAGAGGAGAACGCGGAAGCCGACATGGAGCGCATCAAAGCGCAATTGTCGGGCTTGGCGAGCACCACGATCGTGGAGCGCGGAGTGGCCATCTGGCCGTCGCTTGAGCGCGCCGTTCAAGAGTACGCCATCGACTTGATCGTTCTGGGAACTCACGGACGAACCGGCGCGCAAAAGCTGTTGCTGGGTTCGGTGGCCGAGGAGGTCTTTCGGCGGTCTCACGTTCCCGTGCTCACGATCGGTCCATCGGTACGCGGCGGCGTGCACAAGGGAGCGAAATTCCATCGCGTGCTTTTCGCCACCGACTTCACGAATGAATCGCTGGCTGCCGCGCCCTACGCCATCTCGATGGCGCAGGAGAATCAGGCGCGTCTGATTCTGCTGCATGTGATGAAACAGCCGGAGGCCGACACGACCAAGAAAGCCATTGAAGACGCCGAATCGAGCGCCATGTTCCAACTCCACGAAATCGTGCCGCCAAGCGCCGAACTCTGGTGCCGGCCGGAGGGAATCGTGCAATACGGCAATGCGGCCGACAAGATTCTCGAAATCGCGAAGGCGCAGGGCGCCGACTTGATCGTGCTCGGGGTGCGCGACGCGAGAGGCCACATCGGGGCGGCCACGCACCTGGAGCGGACGACGGCCCACAAAGTGGTCGCACACGCCACCTGCCCAGTCCTGACCGTGCAGGCTTGACGCGGCGAGCGTGAGCGGGGGCTTGAAAAAAACTCGGCTGATGCCGATAGTGTGAGCATGAGCCGGAAGGCACCCCCGCCGGACGCACAGGCCCGCCCGCGTTACATCCGCGGGGTCGGTCCACGAACTCTCGATGCATTCTTCCAACCGCGCTCCGTAGCCGTCATCGGAGCAACGGAACGCGAAGGCAGCGTGGGCCGCACGACCTTTGCAAACCTCATCAACTCCTCTTTCCGCGGAAACGTCTATCCAATTAGTCCGAAGCATCCCACCGTTCTCGGGCACACCTCATATGCAACGGTCGGCCAGGTTCCGGAAAAAGTCGATCTCGCGATCATCGTGACCCCGGCGGCGACCGTGCCGGGCATCGTCGGCGAATGCATCGATGCGGACGTGAAGGCGGCGGTCGTCATCTCCGCGGGGTTCAGAGAGCTTGGCGCCGAAGGACAGGCACTCGAGCACAGAATTGCGGAGCAACTCCAGCGCAACCGGTTGCGGTTGATTGGTCCCAACTGCCTGGGAATCATGAATCCGCTGATCGGCCTGAACGCGACGTTCGCGCAGACGATCGCGCGGCAGGGAAACGTGGCGTTCTTGAGCCAGAGCGGAGCGCTGCTGACCGCGATCCTGGACTGGAGCCTGCGGGAAAAGGTCGGCTTCAGCTCATTCGTTTCGACCGGCTCGATGCTCGATGTGGGCTGGGGCGACTTGATCGATTACTTCGGCTCGGACCCCGAGACACACAGCATTTTGATCTACATGGAATCGATCGGCGACGCGCGCTCATTTTTGTCCGCGGCGCGCGCCGTGGCCATGAGCAAGCCGATCATCGTGATCAAAGCGGGCCGATCGGAGGCGGCGTCGAAAGCGGCAGCGTCGCACACCGGCGCCTTGACCGGAAGCGATGAGGTGTTCGACGCGGCACTGCGCCGGTGCGGCGTCCTCCGCGTGCAGAGCATCTCCGAAGTCTTCGACATGGCCGAGGTCCTGAGCAAGCAGCCGCGCCCGCGCGGGCCGCGGCTCATGATTCTGACCAACGCCGGCGGGCCGGCCGTGCTTGCGACCGACGCGCTGATCGCGTGTGGCGGAGAACTTGCGGCGCTCTCCGAAGAGTCGCGGCGAGGGTTCGACAGTCTCCTGCCGCCGCATTGGAGTCATGGGAATCCCATCGACATTCTGGGGGACGCCGATCCCGAAAGGTATGCGCGCGCTCTCGAAATTGCGATTCAGGATCCCGGGAGCGACGGCCTGCTCGCGATCCTGGCCCCACAGGGCATGACGGACCCGGCCAGCGTGGCGGAGCGCCTGAGCCATCACGCCAAGGGGCACGGCAAGCCTGTACTGGCAAGCTGGATGGGCGCGACGGCGATCGAAAAGGGACGCGCGATTTTGAACGCCGCCGGAATTCCGACTTTCGAGTATCCGGACACAGCCGTGCGGGCGTTCGAATACATGTGGCGCTACACCTACCATCTCCGCGGACTGTACGAGACGCCCTCCATCGCGGACGATCCGGCCGTAGCGCAGGAACGCGCGCGCAGGGCCCGAGAAATGCTTGCTTCGATTTCCGCCCAGGGGCGCACGATACTCACGGAGTTTGAATCGAAACAGATTCTATCTCTCTACGACATTCCCACGACGCCGACGAAGCTTGCGCGGAGCGCCGAGGAGGCCGTCGCGGCGGCGCGCGAAATCGGATTCCCCGTCGTGCTGAAACTCAACTCCTACAAGATCACGCACAAGACGGATGTCGGCGGTGTGAAGCTCGATCTCCATACCCCCGACGCGGTGCGCGAGGCGTACACAGCGATCGAATCCGCGGTGACAACGCGAGCCGGCGCCGATAGTTTTCAGGGCGTCACCGTGCAGCCGATGGTGAGGCTCGACGGATACGAACTGATTCTCGGGAGCAGCGTCGATCCGGAGTTCGGTCCGGTGTTGCTCTTCGGATCGGGCGGGCAGCTCGTGGAGGTGTACCGCGACCGGGCCCTGGGCTTGCCACCGCTCAATACCACGCTGGCGCAACGACTGATGGAGCAGACGAAGATATACAAGGCGCTGCAAGGTGTTCGAGGGCGGAAACCTGTGGATCTGCAACGGCTCGAAAGCTTGCTCGTCCGATTCAGCTACATTCCCGTGGAGCTGCCGCGGATCAAAGAAATCGACGTCAATCCGATTCTTGCTTCGCCGGATGGATTGCTGGCCCTCGACGCCCGGATCGTGCTGTTCGATCAGACCGTGGCGGACCAAGCCTTGCCGCGGCCGGCGATCCGGCCGTATCCCGCGCAGTACGTTTCGCACTGGCAAATGAAGAACGGTCCCGACGTATTGATCCGGCCGATTCGTCCCGAGGATGAGCCGCTGCTCGCGCACCTCCATGAATCGCTTTCGAATCAGACGGTCTATCTTCGCTATTTCCACATGGAGAACTTGAGTTCACGCGTTGCGCACGAGCGCCTGCTGCGAAAATGCTTTATCGATTATGACCGCGAGATGGCTTTGGTAGCCGAGGCGGCGGACGGAGCGACAGGCGCGCGAGCAATACTGGCGGTTGGACGGCTAACCCGTGATCGCAACGTTCGCAGGGGCGAATTGGCGGTCCTGGTGGCAGACCGCGTGCAAAGTCGTGGGCTAGGAACGGAACTGGTCCGGCTGCTGATCGAAGTGGCGCGCGATGAGAAATTCGAATCGATCGTCGCGCACATTCTCCCAGGTAACGCCGGAATGCGGGGGCTCGCGAACCGTTTCGGCTTCGTGGTGCAACCGAGCACTGATCCGGAGGAAATCACTGCGGTGCTTAGTCTATGACACGCCGGCATCTTGCCCGGGGCGTCTTTCGAATTCTCGGCGAATATCGCGCTTCAGTTCGGCTGGTGTGACAAGGCAAATCTACGCCGGCCCTGATTCGACTTGCCCCCCATAAGCAGGCGCAAGCCGAGTGGCTTTCGGAACGCGAATCTGCAAGACATGTCCCCTCAGGACCGATTCGATTTTGGTTGCGTCAACCGCTGCCGGCAAGTTCACGGTTCGAAAGATCTCCGGGAATGGTCCCTTCTTCGGGCGCGCCTTGCCGTACTCGTCCTGAGTCGATCCGAAACCACAAAGGACCAGGCGATGCGGCTCGGCCACAATTTCGATGCCGCGCCGGACCTCGAATCCGGCCAAATCCATGGCTACCTCAACGCCATGCTGGGTCTCCAGGACACCGCAGGATAGCGGCCGGACAATTTCCGACTCTGCCAGGCTCCAATCCTGCTGCTCATGGCCCGCGCCTCCACCACGACTTTCGAAGATTTGAAAAGCTCGCCTTGCGACGGCCTCCCGCATCCTCTGGTCCACCGTTGATGGGTCGCTATTGGGAACGATCTTGACGTGTGCCTCGACCACATTCGGGCTCATTTTGGTGTGCCCTCCTTTTCCGCGCAGCCAGTTCACGGTTCCGGCCTTAGTCTGCCACGCTGCGCAGGTTGTGGCCCTGAATGGGCCTCTGAAAGTGCAGATTACGCCTTTCCCTTGTCTTCCCACTTCTTTTTGTTCATCGCTTCAGCACGCACCTTGTCGGAGCATGCCTCGCAAATGTAGCTGTCCGATTCCTTGCCACAAATGTGGCACAGGTGCTTCTCTACTTTCTGTTCCGTTTTGGTCTTCATAGTCGGCATGAGCGCTTCTCCTCCAGGGTTGGCAATGCGGCACGGACTTGCCTACGCATGCATTTCGCTTGCCACGCGTTCGTAATACTCAACCATTAGAACTCCCGCCGCGCATCTGGCTGACCCTTTCCGCCAACCCCCTCTTTCCCTCATAGAGAATCGGCCAAATCCGATTCTAGTCACCGTGACAATCATTACGGAGCCTTGTGATCCAGATCACTGTGCCAAAGTGCAATCTGGCCTCTAATGGGAAGCTGGGGATTTATAGAAATGGCTCAGGACACTCGAAAACTGGTCGATGTTCTCAAGGGCGAACTCGAGTTCTTGAAAGAGGGCGGCTATCGAAGGGCATCCGGGTCTTCCTGGCGACCGCAACTCGTGTTCGAGGACTCCGGTACGTGCCTGAACCAGAACCTGAGTACGGATCGGCGCCCGTGCTGGGAGTGCGTGCTGATGCAACTGGTGCCGGAAGATCGCCGCCAGGAGAAAGCTCCATGCAGGCACATCCGGCTAAGCCAGAGCGGCGAGACACTTGATTCGCTTTACCGTACGGCGAGCCGGGAAGAGACCGAAGCCATTGTGGGCAAGTGGCTCATCACCAAAATAAAGGAACTCGAACAGTTGGAGACAAAAAAATCCCGGCTTCCCGGGGCTCCGGCAACCAAATCCGACGGGCGCCACATCTGACGGGGTGAGCCCGGCTGAGGGACGGGACGCGTGATCTTCGAATGCGCCAACCCAGAGTGCTCTGCGGTGTTTGACCATCGCGACGGGATCCTGTTGCGATTTCCCAAGCGCGCTTCCGGCGGGCTAGGTTCGGCTAACACGCACGCCGTCCAACATTTTTGGCTCTGCGGGGCGTGCTCGCAGGCGTTCGTCTTGGAGTACAACGACGCTCAGGGCGTGGTACTGAGTCTCCGTTGGGAGAAGACTCCGCTTGCCACGCAACGCCGTGTCATCGCGGCAGCTTGAACCCAGCCACAGCCCTATCATTTCGAGTTTCCCCAACCGATTTGCACCGAGTCCCTGCCGATAGAAACCGAGCCCGGAGATTTCAAATTCTAAATCTCGCTGTGTGCGAACAGCAGGCGTTTCGCCCATTCGACGAGCAGCAGGTACGTGACGATCGAGACCGCGAGGAATACGAAGAACGGCCCCGGCAACGCCGTGAATCCAAGACGCCCGGCGAGCGGCGAGTACGGAAGCCAAATCCCCAGAATCACGATCAAGATCGTAGTGACCGCGAGCGGAAGACTTGGGCGGCTCTTGAATGGATTGCGCATGGTCCGAATCACGAAAAGAACCAGCGTTTGCGTCGCAAGAGATTCGACGAACCAGCCGGTGTGAAACTCGGGCTGGCCGGCGTGGAAGTAGTGCAGCAGAACGTAGAACGTAAGGAAGTCGTAGATGGAGCTGATCGGCCCGATGAAAAGCATGAAGTTGCGAATCAGGCGCATGTCCCATCGGCGCGGAACGCGGATGTCCTGATCGTCCACGTTGTCGGATGGAATCGTGATCTGGGCTGCGTCGTAGAGGAAATTGTTGAGCAGAATCTGCGTGGGAAGCATCGGGAGGAAGGGGAGGAACACCGACGCTCCGGCCATGCTGAACATATTGCCGAAATTCGAACTGGTGCCCATCAGGAGATATTTCAATACGTTTGCCGAGGCCCGGCGCCCCTCGATGATGCCCTTGTGCAGGATTTGCAGGCCCGGCTTGAGGAGAATGATATCGGCGGCTTCGCGGGCGACGTCCACCGCGGATGAGACGGAAATCCCCACGTCTGCGGCGTGAAGCGAGGGCGCATCGTTGATGCCATCGCCCATGTATCCGACCACGTGGCCTCGATGCTTTAGCGCGTGGATGATGCGATGCTTCTGCACGGGTGACACGCGCGCGAACACGGTAGCTTGCTCCGCCAGATGTTGCAGGGCCGGATCGGTGGTGCGGTCCAATTCATCTCCCAGAATGATCGTTGGGTTCTTCAGTCCCACCTGCTCGCAGACGTGACGCGCGACCAGCTCGTTGTCGCCGGTGAGGATTTTTACTTCCACGCCGTCGCGTCGCATCGCTTCCAGCGAAGCGGCCGCATCCGGATTCGGCGGGTCCGCAAAAGCGAGATATCCGGCGAAGACGAGCGAAATCTCGTCGTGCACGCTGTAGTTATTTTGCGCCTGTAGATCGCGATAGGCGACGCCAAGCACGCGAAATCCCTGGGTGCTTAGATCGTCGAACGTCTTCCGGCAGCGGGTTCGCGTGTCCGGGTCGAATGGAACCGTCCCGCCATCCGCCTCGTACGATTCGGAAAGTTCGAGGATCCCCTCGGGCGCACCCTTCGTGATGAGAAGGCGCTTGCCGCCCGCGCCATCCTCTTTCTTTTCGACAACGATCGAAAGGCGCCGGCGGTCGAAGTCGAATGGAATTTCATCGCACTTCGTGTAGCCTTCAGCCTCCGAACGCGCAGTCTGGAGAATCGCGACATCGAGGGGACTGCGGATGCCCGTCTCGAACTTGCTATTCAGGTATGCGAGCTCGATCGGGCGCTGGGAAGCCTCCCCTAAATAATTCAGGGACGAGGCGAGCATCATTTGACCCGTCGTGAGCGTGCCCGTCTTGTCGCTGCAAAAAATGTCCACCGTGCCGAAGATCTGGATAGCCGGCAAATGCTTGACGACGACGTTCTCCTTCGCCATGCGGATCGCGCCGCGCGCCAGCGTCACGGAAGTGATCATGGGTAGAAACTCGGGCGTGAGTCCGACGGCGAGCGCCACCGCAAAGAGGAAGGACTCGAAAGCATCCTTGTGCAGCGCGATGCGGAAAACGAGAATAAAAAGCACGAGCACAGAGACGGCGCGCATGATCAGCAAGCCGAAGTGCTTCATGCTGTTCTCAAACTCGGTTTTTTCCGGCCGCATCGCCAGGCGTTCGGCAATGGCGCCGAAGGATGTGTTCGGACCGGTTGCGACGATGACGGCCGTCGCCATCCCGCTCACCACTGACGTTCCAAGGAATACCAAATTGGGGGCGTCGGGACCCTGCGCGGTTTTGCCGTTCGTGAGGCGCGGGTCTTTTTCCACCGGCATGGATTCGCCAGTGAGCGCAGCCTGCTGGACGTAGAGGTCGCGCGCCTCGATCAGCTCCGCATCCGCGGGGACGAGGTCCCCGGCGGAAATTCTCACAACGTCTCCCGGAACGACCTCCCGCCTTCTGATTTCCTGCCATGTGCCGTCTCGGAGAACCGTGGCCGTCGGAGTGACATTCGCCCGAAGTCGCGCGATCGCTTTCTGGGATCGGTACGTCTGGAAAAAATCGATGGCGATGCTCAGCAGGACGATTACGAGGATGATCAGGGCATCCGCGGCGTCACCCACAAACAAGGACACCACGCTGGCGATCAAAAGAATGACAACCAGCGGGTTCAGGAACAGCGAGAGCAACTCGATGATTGTCGCCCCACGCTTTGCGGGCGCCGGCTCGTTTGGCCCATATTGGTCCAGACGCGCGGCCGCTTCAGCGGACGAGAGTCCTCCGGGCGCCGCAGCCGCGGGTGGGATTTGGGCGATGCCTCCCTGAGCGGATGAATTCATGACAGCCACGCAAGTCTTCTCTGGCGCCAAACCGCTCCGTTTCCGCCGCAAAGCGCGCCAAGCCTTGCTCCAACCGCACACAGAATGCTAAGTTTTGGGTTATGAAGCAAGAGGGCGCGAGCCTCCAACCTCTCCCGTCCATTGCTCGCGACGAGAAGCGCAGGCAATTGCTCGAGTCGGTTCCCGATGCCACCGTCGTTGTGGATCAGACGGGCAGGATCATCCTGGCGAATGCCCAGATCGAGCGGATGTTCGGTTATTCCCCCCAGGAATTGATTGGCCAGCGTGTGGAAGTTCTCATACCGGAAGAGCTTCGAGACGCCCACGTGAAGCACCGCGCCGACTATGGCGCCGCGCCGCGCACGCGGGAGATGGGAGCGGGCCTCGAACTAAAGGGCAAGCGCAAGGACGGAAGCACGTTCCCAGTCGAGATCAGCCTGAGTCCGTTCGAAGACCAAGACGGACACTTCGTGGTGAGCGCGATCCGCGACGTGACGGAGCACAAGCAGGCGGATGAAAGATTCCGGCGACTCCTTGAAGCGGCTCCCGACGCGACCGTGGTTGTAGACCAAACTGGAAAGATCGTACTGCTGAACGCACAAACAGAGGGAATGTTCGGCTATACGCGTGAGGAGCTGTTGGGTCAAAGCGTGGAGATCCTGATACCCGAGCAATTCCGAGACGCGCACGGGAAGCACCGCGCCGAGTACGGCGCGGCGCCGCGCGTTCGTGCGATGGGAGCGGGCCTCGAACTGAAGGGCCGGCGCAAAGACGGAAGCACCTTCCCGGTCGAAATCAGTCTGAGCCCGCTGGAAGAGCGCGGCGGCCACCTCGTGGTCAGCGCGATTCGGGATGTCACGGATCGGAAGCTCGCCGAAGAAGCGATCCGCTTGAGCGAGGAGCGGTTTCGACTCCTCGTGGCAGAGGTTAAAGACTACGCCATTCTCATGCTCGACCCGCGGGGCCGGGTGCAGAGCTGGAACGAGGGCGCCGAGCGGATCGAAGGCTATCGCGCCGACGAGATCATTGGCCGGCATTTCTCGTGTTTCTATCCTTCCCAGGACATCGAACGCGGGAAACCCGATGAGGGCTTGAGAATCGCTGCGCGCGACGGCCGCTGGGAAGATGAAGGCTGGCGGATCCGCAAGGACGGGTCGCGCTACTGGGCGAGCGTAGTTGTGACGGCCCTGCATGATCCAAGCGGAAAGTTGCTGGGCTTTACCAAAGTCGCTCGGGACATTACCGAGAGACAGCGTGCTCGCGAAGCCTTCGTTCTGGAAATCACGAACGCGCTGCTTTCGAACCTCGATATCACGAAGCTGCTTTCCGCGATCGGCGCATGCGTGCGCCAGGTGAAAGAGTTCGACTACGCCACGCTGGCGTTGTATGACGCCGACACGAAGATGCTCCGCTTGCACCTGATCGACACCGCGCCCGGCGTGGCCGCGTTTCCGGAGGAGAATCTGGTTCCGGTTGCCGGCTCACCCCCTGGTTGGGTTTACGTGTCGCGCAAGCCCCTCGTCCTGAAGGGCCTGCCGGGAGAGAAGCTGCCGGTCGAACTGCCTCCGTATGTCGCAAGTCAGTTCGTGAAATCCGCTTGCTGGATTCCTCTCGTGGGGCGAGAAGCTTCTCTTGGGACCCTGAATCTGTTCAGCCAGCGCCGGGAGGCTTTCTCGGTTGACGACTTGGGCGTGCTTACCCAGATGGCAAACCAGGCCGCTGTTGCGTTGGACAATGCCCTCGCTTTCCAGCGCATTTCGGACCTGAATAAACGACTGGCGGAAGAGAAGATGTACCTCGAAGACGAATTGCACCCGGAGAACAGCTTCGATGAGATCGTCGGGCAAAGCAAGGAGTTGAAGCGCGTTTTGAAGCAGATTGAAACAGTCGCGCCGATGGACTCAACCGTGTTGATCCTGGGAGAAACCGGCACGGGCAAGGAACTTCTTGCACGGGCCGTTCATGACCTCAGCCCCCGGCGCGATGCAGCCTTTGTGAAATTGAACTGCGCTTCCGTCCCCGCCGGGCTCCTTGAAAGCGAGCTTTTTGGCCACGAGAAGGGCGCGTTCACGGGAGCGTTCGCTCAAAGGATCGGCAGGTTCGAGCTCGCTCATCGCGGGACTCTCTTTCTCGACGAAGTCGGCGAAATTCCCCTGGATTTGCAGCCGAAGCTGTTGCGGGTGCTTCAGGAAAGGCAGTTCGAACGAGTCGGCGGCAGCCGGACGATCGTGACGGATGTTCGGATCGTTGCCGCCACGAATCGCGACCTCGGCAAGCTCGTGGCGTCGGGCCAGTTCCGTATGGACCTCTTTTACCGGCTGAGCGTGTTCCCGGTGTCCATACCCGCCCTGAGGGATCGGCCCGAAGACGTACCCCTGCTCGTCCGGCACTTTCTCGCGAAATTCGCGGCACGGATGCGAAGATCCATCACCACGATCCCTCCGGAAACGATGGAAGCTCTGCGCCGGTATCCCTGGCCGGGCAACGTGAGGGAGCTGGAGCATCTGATCGAGCGCGCCGTAATTCTTTCTCCGGGGCCGGTGCTCCGGGTCCCGATACTCGAGTTGTCCCAAGCCGAAGAAGTAGTCCCCAAGGGGTCGTCCTCGCTCGAAAACGTCGAGCGCGAACACATTCTCCGCGTGTTGCGCGAAACCAAGGGAAAGATCGGCGGGAAGGGCGGAGCGGCCGAACGCCTCGGAATGAATCGCACCACATTGAACTCCCGCATGCACAAGCTGGGAATCTCCCGAAACGACTTCTAGCCTCTTCCAGATACCACTCGACGGCCGTCACGCAGGAGTGTGATTTGCGTCACTGTGGGTAATGCCGCGGTATGCGATTTTGACACTGCGGCGCTGGCCTTTGAGGTTCCTGCCCGCTGAGTCCCCAGGACACGGCTTAGGTGGCCAATCCACAGTGGCCCGCGCTGACACGATCTATAAACGGAGGAGGAAGTCATGGTCGAGAAATCCACCGCCGTGCAGCCAGCCAAGGAACAGACCCTATCGAGGCCAACCACTTTCGAGAGCTTGTTCGACCGGGCGAACGACGTCTTCGACGCCATTTCCCGCCGGGCGTACGAGATCTTCGAAGGCAACGGCTTCACATCCGGGGGCGCACTTCGCGATTGGTTCCAGGCGGAGAAAGAAATGCTTCATCCCGTGCATGTCAATGTCACGGAATCAGATGACGCACTGGAGATCAAAGCGGAAGTGCCCGGTTTCAATGAGAAGGAACTCGAAATCAACGTGGAGCCCCGGCGGCTGATGATCAGCGGCAAGCGGGAAACCAGCAAGGAAGAAAAAAAGGGAAAGACAGTGTACTCCGAAACCTGCGCGAACCACATCATGCGCCTCATTGACCTGCCGGCGGAGGTCGAAACGGAAAAGGTCACGGCGGCGCTCAAGAACGGCGTGCTCGAACTCAAACTGCCCAAGGCGGCCAAGCCACGTACGGTTCGCGTTCAACCGAAGGTTGCTTAAAGTGACGATTTCCCAGTCGGCGGACGAAGTGTAGCCAGCGCGGTGCTTCGTCCGCCCGGCTGCAACAGCTACCGTGGCGGGGTCGGGTCCTGCCACAGGGGCGAAGTGGATCCAAGCCCGCTTCGCTGAGTTGATGTCGGGAGGAGGGTCAAAAATGCCGAGGAGAAACTCGAGACCGAAAGCCAAGAAAGAAACGGCAGCAAGCAACAAGAAAACGAGACAGAGCGCGAAGCACAGAGTGCGCGTCAGCAAAAGCGCCGTAATTCATCAGGGCGTCGATTCCTTCGAACCGCGGGCAGACGAGTGACGCACCGTGCGGAACATCGGAGCAGCAGGGAGAGGCGATAGGCAGCGAAGGGCCAAGGGCCTCATTCGTACTTCTGCCAGGGAGGCAGTGTTATGACAGCGAAGACCACGCCGGCAATTCAGACAAACGCGGAAGTGCAAGCACCAGATTGGGCGGCTCTGGCGGCGGAACGCGAGACGCCTTGCATATCAGTCTATCTCCCGCTCGGGTCGGGTGCTGCGGCGGCGAAGCCTGAGTTCGCGCAAATCAGGCGGCTATTGCAGACGTCACAAGCCAGTTTCGAGGGCGCGCCGGTCACGGCCGCGGAAGCCGAGGTTCTGCTGAGTTCGCAATGGCATCGAGTGTTGGAAAGTCAACCGGTTCACGGCGGCGGTGCCGCAGGATTGGTGCTGTTTCTAAGCGGAGGGTTTTTCGCGTGCTATCAACTGCCGGCCTCGTTCCCCGCGCGGGTAGTGATCGGACGAGAATTTTACATTCGTCCCTTGCTGCACCTCGTGTCGGCTGACGATCAGTTCCTAATTCTCGCGGCAAGCCAGAAGCACGTCAGATTTTTTAGATGCTCTCGATACGGAATTCATGGACTCACGCTCGAGCGCATTCCCGAGCTTCTGCGGCAGGATCTGGAAACCCACAGCATCGAGAAGCAGATTCAGTTCCACAGCGGCACGCCGTCACTGCCTGGAAAGAAGGGGGTCGTGTTCTATGGATCCGAGCCCGATCCCAAGGACAGAATCCTCCGCTTCTTTCGCGACATCGATCAGAAGGTGAAGGGATCGCTGAAGGGTCAGCACGCTCCTCTCGTGGTTGCTGCGGTCGACTATCTCTTCCCGATCTACAAGACGGCGAACACGTACCCGCATCTTCTGGAGACCAGCATCGGAGGAAACCCGGACTTGACGACTCCGGAGGCACTGCACGCCGCAGCCTGGAAAGTCGTCGAGAAGCATCTTGAGGAAGCGAAAGACCGCTCCTTCGGGGTCTACAAGGATCACATCAACACCGATAGCACGTCGAGCAGCCTGCGGAAGGTGCTGCCGTCAGCTCAAGAAGGCCGCGTCCGCTTTCTCTTCGTCCCCGAAGAAACGGAACACTGGGGTTCACTTGTTCCTCCGGAAACCGTGCACGTGCACGGCAAGCGGGAGAACGGCGACGCGGAACTGTTGAATCTGGCGTCCGTCTTGACGATCCGAGGGGGCGGTCAGGTCTATATCGTCGCGCAAAACCAGCTGCCTGAAGGGGCGGAGCTGGCGGCGGCGTTTCGCTATTAATTCGGATGATCGCACGTATTTGGCCCATAGGAGAGCTTCGATGGCGGGCAAACAGCTTCTTTTCAGGTCCCAAGCGCGGGAGAAGGTGCTAAAAGGCGCTACGGCGATCACCGACGCCATTCGCATCACGCTGGGTCCCAAATCGAAATGCGTCCTCATTCAGAAGAAATGGGGAAAACCCATTGTGTGCAACGACGGCGTGACGATCGCCAAGGAAGTTGAGTTAGAGAACGCGGAGGAGAACCTTGGGGCGCAAATGATCCGCGAGGCCGCCGAGCGCACCGGCGATGTTGTCGGCGATGGCACCAGTACGTCGGCGATTCTTACCTGGGCTATTTTCGCGGAAGGACTCCACAACATCGCCGCCGGCGCCAGTGCTGTGGATCTGAAGCGCGGGCTGGACCGCGGCTTGCGGGCAGCTGTGCAACAGTTGAAGACGCTGGCACGCCCGGTAACGAGCCGCCTCGAAAAGAGCCAGGTGGCCACGATAGCGGCGCACAACGATAGCTCGATCGGCGAGCTGGTCGCCGACGCCGTCGAGAAAGTGGGCGCGGAAGGCGTGATCACTGTGGAGGAGGCGAAGACGACTGAGACGGCGCTCGAGGTCGTGGAAGGCATGCAATTCGATCGCGGCTACATTTCGCCTTACTTCGTGACGGATGCCGCGAAAATGGAAGCCGTTCTTCTCGATCCCGCGATCCTGATCCACGAAAAGAGAATCACGAATCTCCAGGACCTCCTGCCGCTGCTAGAAGAGATTTCCAAAGCTGGGCGGTCCCTGCTCGTGATCGCGGAAGATGTGGACGGCGAGGCCCTCGCGACCCTCGTCGTAAATAGAGTGAGGGGAGCGCTTGCTTCGGCTGCGGTGAAAGCTCCAGGCTTTGGCGACCGCAGGAAAGAAATGTTACAGGACCTTGCAATTCTGACGGGCGGCACCGTGATTGCGGAAGAGCTCGGCATCAAAACGGAAAACGTGACGCTCGATCAGCTCGGCAAGGCCAAACGAGTCGTCATTGACCGCGACAAGACGACCATCGTGGAAGGCGCTGGTTCGAAGGCCGCCATTGAAGGACGCTGCACCGAGATCCGCAACCAGATCCAGGTATGCAAGTCGGACTATGACCGCGAGAAATTGGAGGAGAGACTTGCGAAGCTGGCTGGTGGCGTCGCTTTGATTCGAGTGGGCGCACCTTCCGAAGCGGAACTAAAGAATCGGAAAGAAGCCTTCGAGGACGCCATCAGCGCCACAAAGGCGGCTATGGCGGAAGGGCTCGTTCCCGGCGGTGGGCTGGCGTTCCTTCGACTGATCGATGCGGTCGCGAAAGAAGAGGCGAACTGCGCGGGTGACGAACGCACGGGGCTGTCGATCCTCAAGCGCGCGCTCGAAGCGCCGACGCGGCAGATCGCGGAGAACTCCGCCTGCGACGGAGGCGTTGTCGTGGATCGCATGCGGTCCGGGCAGGGCGATTATGGATTCGACGCGGCCCGCAGCGAGTACGTCGATCTGGTCAAGGCTGGGATTGTTGATCCCGTGAAAGTCGTGCGGATAGCGCTTGAAAATGCCGTGTCGGTCGCGAGCGTCCTGCTGTTGACCGAAGCAACCCTCACGGAAATTCCGGAAGAAAAGAAAGACCGGGCGGTGCATGAAATGGCGGAGGCGTAAGCGAAGACGCCGCGAGACATTCGCCAAGTTTCGTGACAAGTTGCCGTCGATGGGGAAGACGATATGAAACTATTAATCGCCACCGATCTTTCGGCTAGCTCGCGGCAGATGATGGAAGCCATAGTGGCGCGCCCGTGGCCCGCCAGAAGCACGGCTTGCATCCTGCACGTCGTGGATTTCAGTCCATATACGCTGGGCTCGGAGCTGTTGAAAGTTGCCAAACGATCGTCGGAAGACTCGCTGAAATCCGTGGCCAAGGATCTCGAATGGTCCTCGCTCAAAATCCAAACAGAAGTTCTGATCGGATATCCTCGAAATGCGATTCCCAAGTACGCCAAGGATTGGGGCGCCGATTTCATCGTCGTAGGATCACACGGACGTGCCCTCGGGCGCTTTCTGCTCGGCAGCGTCGCACAGGCGGTGGTCCGCAAGGCTTCTTGTTCCGTGGAGATCGTACGCGCGCGACCGGAGAAGGCCGCGCGCGGCGCGGCCATGAAAGTCCTCCTTGCGATCGACGGCTCAGGTTGCTCGAAGGCGGCAGTCCGGTCCGTTGCGAAGCGCCCGTGGCCATCCGGGACGAGTTTCAAGCTCCTGAGCGTCGTGCCGCCCTTCATGCCCACCATGGACGTCGCCGCGCCCTATTTCTACATCGATCAGTCGGCTGAGGCGGCGGATATCATCGAGCGCGAAGCTCGGAAGCGCGCTGTGGAGGCTGTTGCGGAGGCCCAAGCCTTGCTGAGCCGAGCCGGCATTCAAGTGCCCGCAGGCGGTGCGCCGCCGCTGGGTGACCCGAGAACTGTAATCCTGGACGAAGCGAAGCAATGGGGTGCTGACCTCATCGTGGTGGGTTCGCATGGCTGGCGCGGAATCGACCGCATCATGCTGGGAAGCGTTTCCGAGTCGGTCGCGATGCATGCGCCCTGCTCAGTTGAAGTGATCCGAGGTTAAGAGTTCGCCGCGCGTCCCGCCGTGCTGCGACGTCGGCTGGAAATCCAGGAATCGAGCACTGGCTCGGATCCAGTTGAAGCTCGGAATTGTGAGCCAGTGTTCATGAACTGACGATGATTGTGACGAAATGTCGTCACCGACGACATTTCATCTCGGGAAAGCCCGGCCTAGTGTCCGAAGTAATTCCGCTATTTCTTCCCATCTCATTGATTATCAAACTCTTGCAATAGAACTCCTAAGCGGACATCAATCGGCCTCGCCCGTGCAATTGTGACGTGTGCACGTCAATGACGTGCTAGAGATCACTCTTAAGAGGTTGAGATAAGGAGATACGAGATGCGTGGACCTTACGGATTGGAACTCGTGGAAGATTGCAAGGCGTGCCACATGCGTCAAGACGGATTCTTTTGCCAATTGCCATGCTCGGCGGTCGAGAAACTCAACAGCGCCAAATTCACGAGTGCCCATCCTGTGGGTGCCGTGCTTTTCGTCGAAGGACAGCTTCCGAAGGGTGTGTACATGCTGTGCAAAGGACGCGTGAAACTCACGATGAACTCCGCGGACGGCAAGACGCTGATCGTTCGAATTGGCGAGCCGGGCGAGATTCTCGGACTGCACGCGGCCCTCTCCGGTGAGCCTTACGAATTGACGGCCGAGGCGCTGCAACCGTGCCAGGTGAATTTCGTGCGGCGCGACGATTTTCTGAAAATGTTGCGCGAGCATCCGGAGGCTTCTGCCGCGGTTGTTCGCCAGGTCAGCGACGGTTATCGCCTGGCCTGCCGCGAGATTCGCTACCTGGGCCTCTCCCGGTCCGCCAGCGAGAAGGTCGCGCAGTTCCTGCTCGAGTCGGCCACTCACGCGCAAGCAACGGGCCAAGGCAAGCGCTTCCATCTGGGCCTGACGCACGAGGAAATCTCTCAGATGGTCGGCATTTCGCGCGAGACCGTCACTCGGACGCTCTCTGATTTCAAAAATAAGATGTTGATAGCGACCAAGGGTTCGATGGTCGTCATCCGGAATGAATCGGGGTTGAAAGCTCAGGCCGCTGCGGCGTAATCCGTGGAGCAAATGCTCCCCGGCAGCGGCTCGAATCGCGGGGTGACACATGGAACCGAACCGCAAGTATCAGATTCGAGCGAAGTGTACGAAGGCGCGGTCGGGCGTAATCAGTTCGGATGCGCTGTCCGATCCGATCACGTTCAGCGCTCCGCCCGAGTTTCTCGGCGATGCGGGCGTATGGACGCCCGAGCACTTCTTCGTCGCGGCCGTGGCGACCTGTTTCGTGAGCACGTTTTCAGGGATGGCGGAGCTCAGCAAGTTGAGCTTCGTCTCCTTTGAGACCGAGGCGGAAGGCATCCTGGAAAAAAACGCTTCTGGCTGGCGGTTCGTCGAGGTGAGACTGCAGCCCACCGTGATCGTCAGCCGGGAGCAAGACCGCGAGCGGGCCAAACGGATTCTGGAGAAGGCAGAGAAGTCATGCCTCGTGGCCCGCTCGATCACCGCCAACGTCGTGATGAACCCAACCGTGAATTTGGAGCAAGAGGTCGTCACGCCCGGGCTGAGCTGATCGTCTGCTTCGGTCAGGAATCGTTTGGCTTCGCCCTGGGAAGCTCCGGTTGGCAACGCACCATGACGGCAGCGTTAGCGGCCATGCGGCACGGAAGCGACTTTCGATCCACGCGGCAACAATCGCAGAATCTTCTTCGTAAGCAGCAGGTTCCAATCGACCCTCGTGAACAAGTAAATGAGGCAGAGGATCAGAGTCTGTGATCCGATGAAATACCAACTCAGGTACGCCAGCGCATCCGTCGATTCCAGTGAGATCCTCCGGGCCAGTGCCGCAGACGTGAATCCCCAAAAGCTATAGCTCACCCACCTGCCCAGAAAAAATGGGATCGCGACGAGTTTCAAATCCATAGTTGTCAATCCGTACGAAATGAACAGGTAGTTGGATGGGAGGGGAGAGAACGCATAGAACAGGAATATGCTGAATGTGAGCTTCCGCCGCCACTCAAGACGTTCTCGCAACACGTCGATATTGCGTTTCGAGGCTTCGCTGAGAAATCTGCGGCGGACAATCCTGTCGGATAGCCTCGCGAGCACCAGTCGGCCCGAGGTCGCGGCTGACGCGCCGATCGCTCCGAGGAGAGGCAGGTTGAGAGACGGGGATCGGAAACCCAGATACGAAAATACCATCCACGTCGGCGGGGCAAAGGCCGGTATGAGGTTCAGAAAGAAAACGGCGATAAAGAGCAGCAACATCCGGCTCATGGTCTGGGACAGATCCCTTCCGGTCGTCAGTGGGGGCGTCGGCGCCCCCAAATCCTCAGTAGTCCCTCAAGTTGTTGACCGGAAGTACGACCCGAATCGCATTGAGAACCGCCGCCAGGTCGATTACCTCCTGTGCCACCGCGCCCGCAATCGGTGGCAAGTATCCGAAGGCTGCGGCGAACATGCCCAGAACGCTCAGGAACATGCCTCCCAGCGCGCTTTGAAGCGCAATAGAGCGCATGCGCCGGCCGATGTGAACGAGCTCATCGATCTTCTCGATCGATGAATCCAGGATCACGGCGTCCGCTGCTTCGGCGGTTACGTCGCTGCTCTGCCCGAACGCGATGCCAACAGTTGCCGCTTGCATGGCAGGGGCGTCGTTGATTCCGTCTCCGATGAACACGGTCTTGCTTCGCTCCGTCTCCGCGCGGACAATCGCTACTTTTTCCTCCGGGCTCATCGCCGCGTGGACTTCCCGGATGCCAACTTTTGAGGCCAGGTATTGGACCTCGGCCGGTTGGTCGCCCGAAACGAGCATCAGTCGGGCGATCCCGTGGCGGGGACCGAGATGCCCGAGGAACGCAAGAGCTCCCTCCCGGGGCGCATCGCGAAAACGCAGCACGGCGGCAAAACGGCCATCCAGAAAAACAATGCACTCCAGGCCGTCCTGCGCCGGGGGCAAGCCGGAGGCTCCCGGGCCGAGCTGCGCTCTCCCCATGAGCTGAACCGTTCTCCCGGCCGTCGTCCCTCGGAGACCCCGGCCCGGAAGCTCGTGGATTTCCGAAGCAGGCTCCAATCGCAAGCCGGCGCGATCTGCGGCGTCCAAGATTGCCTGCGCCAACGGGTGCTTGGAATAGCGCTCCACGCTGGCCGCTGCGCGCAAGACTTCATTCTCGGAGAATCCCGCGGCGCATTCGATCCCCGTGAGCGACGGGCGGCCATACGTCAACGTGCCCGTTTTGTCGAAAATGAAGGTGCGGCACGAATCGATTTGTTCGAGGACTGCGGGATTCTTGATGATAATCGCACGGCGAGCGGCGAGCGAGATTGCTCCGATCACGGCAACAGGGATTGCCAGCAGCAATGGGCAAGGAGTCGCGATCACCAGGACCGCAAGGAAACGGTGTGACTGCCCGGTAAGAGCCCACGCCAAAAGGGCGATCGCCACGGCCAGCGGCGTGTACCATGCGCCCAGTTCATCTCCCAATCGGCGGAGGCGCGGCCGGCGTTGCTGCGTTTCCTCCATCACAGCCATGATCCGGGCATAGCGTGAATCCACGGGTAGCTTTTCGGCCCGGATCGTTAGCGCGAACTCCCCATTCAACGCCCCTGAAATGACCTTCGCGCCCGGGGCCTTGCCCACTTCGAATGGCTCTCCTGTCAGAAATGCTTCGTTCATACGCCCGTTGCCTTCGAGTACCACTCCGTCCGCTGGACAAGCCTCGTGCGGGTAGAGGACCAGCACGTCTCCCACACGGATCTCCTCGAGCGTTACGTCCGCTATCTCCGCGCCAGTTTTGCGGTGAGCGCCGGCCGGCATGCGGCTGGCAAGGGCGTCGAGGGCGAAAGAGGCGCGGCGCGACGAGTAATGCTCCAGCGCGGTGCCGCCGGATAGCATCAATACGATGATCGATCCAACGAGATACTCGCCTTGCAAAGCCGCTGCGCTGATCGAGATTCCCGCGAGCAGGTCGGACCCGAACTCGCGCGCGAGACTCTTGCGAATCAACTCCACGATCAAAGGTAGCCCGCCGAAAGCCAGCACCACGAAAAGTGGCAGTTGAGGCACCACCCCGGGGACGCGGAATACAAAGTGCAGCACGAGATGCAAAAGAATGCCGGTTCCGGCCAAGATTGCGACCAAGGAATCGCGCTGCAGCACTGGACTTGAAGCGCGCGTAGATGCACGTCCCGCGGGTGATCCTCGCGCCGCAGCGGACGAGGACGGGAGAGGGCGTGGAATGGATTCGCTCTTCATGCTTGCTTCACACCGTGACTCAAACGTCGATCCGGAGAAGAGGTCGTCTCCAAACGCAAGTATCTCATTCCCAAGTTGTTACGCGTGTGATGCGAATCACTCTCCAGTGTGACTCATTCCACTGTCCCCTCCTCGTCGGAACGCGTATCCTTTTGGGTGGATAGGTGAACTTGGCTCGCACGAATTCATGCAGGCAGGAAAGGGTGTCTCGAACAGCAGTATAGCGGACGCCACATGAACACGAATACTCACGCGCGATTCGCCGCCTACTTCTCCATGGAAATCGCCCTCGAGGCGAGCATGCCCACGTACTCAGGCGGTCTGGGGATTCTCGCCGGAGATATGCTTCGATCCGCGGCCGACATCGGTTTGCCCGGCGTGGGAGTGACGCTGCTCTATCGAAAAGGGTATTTCGAGCAGCATCTGGATTCGGCCGGAAGCCAAACGCAGACTCCGTCGATCTGGAGCCCGGAAAAGGTCCTGGAAGAAAAAGAGGCGCGCGCCACCGTCCAGATCGAAGGCAGGGACGTACGAGTGCGGGCCTGGCAGTATTCGATCCGCGGCGTCGGGGGATACGTGATCCCGGTCTTTCTGCTGGACACGGCCTTGCCCGAGAATGGTCCGTTCGACCAGACGCTCACCGACTCTCTGTACAGTGGCGATGACCACTACCGCCTTTGCCAGGAGGCGATCCTCGGCATCGGTGGCGTCGAGATGCTACTTCAGCTCGGGTACCATCACATTCTCACCTATCACATGAATGAGGGGCATTCGTCCCTTCTGACGCTCGCCATCTTCAGCCATCACCTTCAGGGGCGTCCGATGGCGGAAGCGACGGCCGACGACCGTGATTTTCTCCGCAAGAAGTGCGTCTTCACCACGCATACGCCGGTGCCGGCAGGACACGACCAGTTCCCCAAGGACCTCGTGCGCCGCGTACTTGGTGAGGACCGCACCCGCGAGCTCGAAAAACTCGAATGTTTCAGCGGTGACGTTCTGAACATGACGTACGTTGGTCTGCGTGGATCGCATTACATCAATGGAGTCGCGATGCATCACGGCGAGGTATCGCGAGGCATGTTCCCGGAGTACCCCATTCACGCCATCACGAATGGCGTTCACGCCGCGACGTGGACATCTCCTCCCTTCCAGGAACTGTTTGACCGGCATATTCCGGAATGGCGCCGCGACAACAACTATCTCCGTTACGCGATCGGCATTCCGCTCGGCGAGATTCGAGACGCGCACCTCGAATCCAAGCGACAACTGATAGACGCCATCAAAGAAAAAACCGGAATCGCACTCGATCCCTCGGTTTTCACGATTGGGTTCGCGCGGCGGGCGGCGACGTACAAGAGAGCCGACCTATTGTTTTCGGACGTCGAACGCCTCAAATGGATCGCTCAACATATCGGCCCAATCCAGGTGGTCTACGGCGGGAAAGCGCATCCCTACGACGATCCGGCAAAGGAGATGATCCGGCGCGTTTTTGCGATGGCCGCCGCTCTCAAAGACGTCATACGGATCGTCTATGTGGAGAATTACGAGATGCGCTGGGCTCAACTGCTCACCAGCGGGGTTGATCTCTGGCTCAACACGCCCCAGAGACCTCACGAAGCATCCGGCACGAGCGGCATGAAAGCCGCGCTCAACGGGATTCCGAGCTTCAGCGTGCCGGACGGCTGGTGGATCGAGGGTCACGTCGAGGGCGCCACCGGATGGGATATCGGCCACGAGGATATTCCGGATGTTGCCTCCGAAGAGATCGCCGCGATGTACGACAAGTTGGAACACCGCATTTTGCCGATGTTCTATGGCCGGAGCAGCGCGTATATGGAAATCAGGCGCCACACGATCGCGCTGAATGGATCATTTTTCAACACGCAAAGGATGCTCGGCCAGTACGTAATGAATGCCTACTTTTCGGGGAAACACGAAACATCGGTCCAGCAAACGATTGAAGCCGTTCATGCGTCCGTGATCGGAGGGCAATGATGCCGTGGCGCGCTCTGCGGGCCCTGTATTCCTGTGATATAAGGAATCAATCGCGTCATCGCCCCTCGAAAGAGTTCAGCCAATGAGCCGAGAAAGGGACCGCATCATCGTCCGGCAAATGGCGCCAAGCGACGTGCAGGGCGTCATCGCCTTGCAGCGCCGCACGTATCCCGAGAACCTTTGCTGGTCGGAGGCGGAACTCAACCAGCACCTCGCAATCTTCCCCGAAGGCCAGCTTGTCGCGGTTGACGAGCAAGGCCAGGTGGTGGGTTCCTCGAGTTCTCTCATCATCGATTGGGACGACTACGCGGAATCGGCTCAATGGTCCGTCATCACCGGTCGAGGTACCTTCGAAACGCACAACCCACTTGGCAAAACTTTGTATGGCGCGGACATGTGCGTGGACCCGACCGTGCGGAGAAAGGGCATTGGCACGCTGCTGTACGAAGCGCGCAAACAGATGATCAGAGAGCGTGGGTTGAAGCGTCTCCTGACCGGGGGGCGTGTTCCCGGATATGCGCAAGTCGCGCAACAAATCACCGCGTCCGAATACGTGGCCGAAGTCGTCAGGGGCAAGAGGAAGGACACCACACTGAGTTTCCAACTCCAGAACGGGCTCGTCGTTCTCGACGTCGTCCCTGAGTATCTGGAGGACTCGGATTCGCGCGGCTTCGCCACACTGCTCGAGTGGCTCAATCCCGAATACGTGACGAACATCGGCCTTCGTGTCTATGAAGAGCCGCCCGCAATGCCCGAACCGAAAGCAAAGGCTCGTGAGGAGCGGCGCCGCCCCACGCGCGTGCGTATCGCAGCAATGCAGTACCTGCTGCGTCCGATCAGCCGCTTCGAGGATTTCGCCACACAGGTCGAGTTTTTCGTCCGCAGCGCCCAGGAATACGGAAGCAACTTCGTCTTGTTTCCCGAGTACTTCACGATGCAGCTTCTGAGTTATTTGCGCGAGCCCGCGCCGGCCCGCGCCGTCCGTCTTCTCGCGCAACTGACTCCGGAATACGAGGCGCTGTTTCTGCGGCTGGCTACGGAGAACAAACTCTACATCATTGCGGGAACGCATCCCGTGATTCAGCAGGGCGAGCTATTCAATGCGGCGCATCTGTTCGCGCCGGATGGCAAGGTGTTCCGCCAGAAGAAGGTCCATCTCACGCAGACGGAAAAAGGGCCTTATCAAATGAGCCGCGGGCACGGCTTTTACGTGTACCACACGGACTACGGCAAGGTCGGGATTCTCGTCTGCTACGACGTCGAGTTCCCGGAGGCCGCGCGCGTCCTGGCGGAAGCGGGTGTCCAGCTTCTCTTCGTTCCGTCCTGCACGGACGAGCGCCAGGGATTCTGCCGGGTGCGCTACTGCGCGCAAGCCCGCGCCAGTGAGAATCAGATCTATGTCGCGATGGCGGGCACAGTTGGCAATCTGCCCGAGGTGCCCTGCATGGCTACCCACTATGGCCAGGCAGCGATCCTCACGCCTTCGGATTACTTCTTCGCGCGCGACGGCATCGCGGCCGAAGGCGTGGTGAATCAGGAACAGATGGTCATTTCCGACGTGGACCTGAGCCTGCTGGATGAGCAGCGCGTGAAAGGGACCGTCATTCCGCTCAACGACATGATCAAGGACGCGTACGACCGCGTGATCCACTGCGCGGCTCAGCGCAACGGCGACGAATCAGGCAAGTCCCGCGCCGGAGATGACGCAACTAAGAAGACGCCTTCGCGTGCCGAGAAGTAGCGGTCTATTTTGAGTCCCGCAGCACACCCGGGCCGCAATTCGCAGCTCAAATCTCGGAAGTTCAGCAGGTTAGAAAAGAAGTTGGCGGATGAGCCTGTAAGCCGGATTCTATTTTGACGGAAATGCCAAGTTGCGGACAGTCCTCGACTTATCCCCTAACAACATACAAACACCACACTTAAATGGGGTCTGTAAAGTCTGTGTGGTCTATTAGATCTATTTGGAGCCCTGCAGTATGGACGCTAAATGGACGCTAAACCGAAGGCGCGTTTGCGGCTTCGAAGTTTCTACGCTCCAGAATTAGGGTTGGTCCACGCGCGATTGTGACATGCATGACCGTCTGCTTAGAAGATACATCCAGAAAGGCTATCCTGCTGCTTGTACTTGGCTCTGCGTACTGCTTGTATCACGGTCTTGTATGGTATTCGGGCATTATTGGACTCAACTTGGACCCAACTTTTGAGGTGACCCCTTCCAGTGGCACAATTTTGCTTGGGCACAGTTTCCGATTTTGTTCGACGGCTTTCCTATCTCCTAGCAAGGGTTGGGGTCCGGGGAAGGGAACGGCGTTTGAGTTCCCTTCCCCGGCAGCTCACTAGAACCCCTGTGCCCCGCAAAAATTCCGCAGGTCGCTCATTTCTCCGGCTCCACGAGGTCACTGGCAATTCCCAATCGCGCCGCAGCTACTCATCGGGGGCGCGGCGTAAAGTCGCTTCCTCGTCCACCCAATCTTCCTCTGTATACGTCATTCCACGACGGCCCGGAACCTTGCGCTCCGGTCCAGATCGGTAGAGAGGGCAGGAGCGAGGACCATAACAGAATGTCTCGGTTCGATAGCGGCGTTTACTCGGATTCCACTGATCGATGATCATCTCGACCGCCATATGGCATCCCCAGATGCAGGTTGTACACTTTTCCTCGAACGTTCGCGTCGCGAGTCGCCGGTGGCCACGTTCGCGGTAGATCGAAAGCGGCGGCGGAATACCCCGCCACGGTGGCGGCGTCTCTTCCTGAACCTCACGTACGGTAACTTCCAGATTGCTGACCTTGTAGAACTCAACGGTCTCGAGACGCGGATCGGCAACCGGCAGCGCATCACCGGACACCGTGCTAACCGCTCGGAACTGGTGTTTGGCGTGAGCGCCTTCGCCCACGCCAACGAGAAATTCGCGGGACTCGCTTCCGATACTGCCGCGCACCCGGAGCGCGTAACCCAGATACGTGTGGCTGCGCTGATCGAACGAGCGACCCAATCGAATCCGCGGCTGCACGGAAATCAACAGACCATGCCAAGGTATTTTCTCAACTCCATTGCTCCTCGACGGGATCATGCGGCCCGCCTCGCCAACCTGTACTCGTGATGGAGTCCAGCAAGGATGGCCTTGGCCACAACTTGATGATCGATCGGAAGGTGGTGTCGGCAGGGTTCGGCTTGGTAACAGGATCCCGGATCGGGGATGCCAGGTCCGAGGCTGGAATGTGGGCGCCCCTGATTGTAGTGCGCAACCCACTCTTTCAGGATTCTCCGCACGTGCCTCTCGTTCCCAGGGATCACGAAATCGAGACATTCCCTTCGCATCGTGCCAATCAGCCATTCACAGAAAGCGTTCGCCTGCGGTGCCCGAAACGGAGTCTTCAAAACCCTCATTCCCATCCATTTCAAACAGGAATCAAGCTCACTCGAAAAGATACTGTCCCTGTCATGGAGGACGAAACGATAGGGCTGTTCACCATTCGCGACCTCACGAAACTGCTGTAGCGTCCAGTCTGCCGTAGGATGCGCGGTGACATTGAAGTGAGCAATCCGGCGGCTTCCCACCTCCATCGCCACAAACACATAGAGAATACGAAAGCGAGCCGTCACGACAATGAAGAAATCACAGGCCAAAATCACCTGGGCATGATTCCGTACGAACGTCATCCAGCGCTGGGAAGGAACTCGCTTCCCCGATCCCGTGTCGATCGGCATATAGCGTCGGACTGTCCGAGCCGATAGTTGAATACCCAGTTTGAGAAGTAGCTCCGCAGCGATGCGCTCTTCTCCCCAGGTGGGATTCTCCCGGGCCATTCTCCGGATCAGGTCCTGTATCTCTTCTGGCAATCGCGGCCTGCCTCGCGGCCTCGACTTCCAGCGCCAGAGCAGGCGGAAGCCTTTTCGATGCCAACCGAGGAAGGTCTCGGGCCTGACGCTGACCAAAGCGTGCTGCCAGGCAAAGAGGCGAGAGAGAAGAACCATAGACAGACGAGTCGCGTCGGTCGCCCGCCGTGGTTTGACCTTCCGCTCCAGGTAGAGAGCCAGCTGCTTGCGAAGGAAAATGTTTTCCGCTTTGAGTGCCGCCTTCGAACGCGTCCCGAGGACCAGGAATCGGAGGCCGTCTTGGGCAAGAACGAGGAGCTTGGAGGCCAAGCGAAACAGGACCAGAGCAGATCTCATGCCACCGGAGGATGCCACGGTGACCTTTTATGAGCAACCCTGCATTTCAGATCGATTTGCGATCATGAATGCCGGCCGTACCGAATTTTTGCGGAGCACAGCGGGAGAAGGAACTGCGAGAGTTTGCGAAGAGAGCAGAGCCACCCACTTAAGCGAAAGCGGCAGCTAGATTCGGTTTCAATGTGAGGGTCGGATTACCGGCGTGGCATGAGCATTCTCAAATTCCACCGATACTTGCCTTCCCTTTCGAACATGATTCACCAAGGCCGGCCGGAAACATGCAATGCAAGTTCCTCCGTTGTGTCGGACGCTCGGATACACAATACCGGCCGATCCCGTATCCAGGAGTTCGCGTGCAAACTTCTGCGAGGCTGCGTAGCTGTCTGGAACCAAGCATTCAGCAAAACGCGAATCCCCGCGAATGTCGTGAAACTCCCCGCGGAAGTCTGCCAGGAAGTCGGTGTAAAGGAAGGTTTCCTGCTCCTGCCAGTTGATCTCCCGTAGTTCTTCCGACTTATGAAACGCAACTTCGATTCCGGCCGTCTCCAGCGAGAACCCGGCGTACCACGCTCCTCGTTCGGATCCGTTGAAACGGCTTCCCAAGGGATTGGCGTGGGTGAATGCCGCATTCACAATGTGGGAATACGAAAGCCCGAACACAAGCTCCCGGACCGTGATTCCGGGCAGGAGGCCCGCCTCACCCAGCAATCGTTCGTTGGTTGCGCCCTCGAGTTCGAACAGAGCAGTCAGCTCATCGGAATCTGTAGTCAGCCTGTTGAGTACGGTCTCTTCCTCGTAAGCAGACGGAATCAGTCGATGAGTGTCATCTTGAAGAACACGCGAAACAGTTGGAAGCACCTACCGCCCACCGCGGCGCGCATCGAGGAGTTGTCTCACTCTCAGCATGGCGGGCACGCCGCCTTTGATCATATAGGCGAGTGCTGTGTCTCCCTCAAACATCGAGTTGGTATTGGGCAGCTGAGCCCAGCGGTCGGCAAGCCTCTTTGAATAGAGAATATTCAGTGCCTTAAAGATGCCGGTCATCAAAGAGATTCTCGTTAGGCGGTCCTGGTCAAGTACTCTCGAACCTTTTTTCTTGAGTTCGTAAAAGGCCCCGTTCGACATGCCGCCAAGTAACTGTCTGGCGTCTTCGTCGCGAAGCTCCCAAAGTGCTGCAATTTTCAGAAACGCTTTAACCGCCGAAGGGCTCAGCCGCCTCACAACATCCCTGCTAGATAGGTCGGCTGGTTTGTCCCACCCTGGTCCCACAAAAGGTCGATTGAGAGTCGCCATTCTCACTGTCTCCGATAAGCACTCCAACTATGGAGTAGTATACATACAATAATGGACCGAGGCAAGTTCAGGGGAATTACCGGTATCGATGGCGCTGTAGTGAGACTTTTTCAACCGCTGTGGGTCCCAACCAACGTGAGTGGAGTGACCGGGCCTTAGTGGCTACTCCGGCCAAAATTCCGTGAAAATGGACGCTAAACGCGGAGCATCCTTGTAACACAAACAAAATAAATGAGATGGCGGATGAGCCTGTAAGCCGGATTCTGTCCGCTGCGCGACCGGCACTCCGATTTGCCTCGGAATGCTTGAGGCGCACGCAGCGCGGCGATCATTCCTCTAGGTCCCGGATCGCTCCGGGACTCCAGCAGCCTACCCGAGGGTCAGAGCGCTTCGCTCTTGCGAGCGGAACGCATACGGGCTGGGCCAGCCCTCCCCTCCTATTTGGCCTTGCTCCACGCGGGGTTTTCCGTGCCCCGGATGTCGCCACCCGGGCGGTGGGCTCTTACCCCACCTTTTCACCCTTGCCAAATGCGCTCGACCGAAA